>VFQP010000068.1_pt1 | contig 303300 bp, 254 predicted proteins | sample 3512351 | NCBI WGS metagenome assembly VFQP01 (sample SAMN10412372, study PRJNA504923) | tailings metagenome | isolation source: Relicate 1 Philex TSF1 revegetated site | place: Philippines: Tuba, Benguet | collected 2017-08-29
AGCCGAAGCGAGAAGCCGAAGCGAGAAGCCGAAGCGAGAAGCCGAAGCGGGAAGCGGGAAGCCGGGCGCCATAGAGTGGGCCCTGGCCCACCGTGGCATGGAGGCTCCCCCCTGTGTGCATCCATACGACGTCCGAAACTGGCTGCTGCGAACCGCCCGTGGCGAGCGGCATCGCGTGGGTTCGGCTCATGGTGGGCCAGGGCCCACCCTATGCGAACGGCTTCGCGCTCGAGCGGCTTTTTCACCTATCGGACTTCGATCAGGTCGATGTCGAAGCGCTGTGGGCCTGTGCTGGTCGCGCTGAGGCTGATGCCGCGCAGGCGCGAGCGATCGAGACCCGGCTGCGTGGCGAGATCGATTTCGACGTTGCGCCATTCGGCGCTCGCGGCGATCGGCACCACCACGGGCGCGCCGTCGCCGGAGAACAGCAGCAGCTGCAGGGGCGCGGCGCTGCGCATCTGTAGATGCAGGGCTGACACCGCGCTCGCGTCAACCGGGGTCATCGGCGCGGCGCCCGGGCTGAAGAACACGCCAGCCCAGGCCGGCTGGCCATCGACGCCCTGCTGGGCGAGTTCGACCTCCACGCGCAGCGCGCCGGCGCTGTCGAAAGCACCGCCCTCGATACGCGCGATGCGTGCCGTCGAGCGACCGCCGCGCATCTGGTCCGAGGCCGCCATCCAGCTCGACGGCAGGGCGTCGGCGTCGAAGTCCGCGAGCGTGCCGGGCGCCAGCTTCGCGTCGGACGCGGCCGGCGGGCGCGCGTCGACGCGGCGGCCGTTCTTCCACACGCTGACGAGTTCGCGGGTGGCGCGGATGTCCGCGCTCGGGTCACCCTCCACTAGCACCAGATCGGCGCGCAGGCCCGGCGCGATGCGGCCGCGGTCGGTCAGGCCGAAGCGCTGCGCCGGCACGGAGGTCGCTGCGCGCAGGGCCTCGAGCGGGCTCAGGCCCGCTTCGACCAGCAGGGCCAGCTCGCCGTGCATCGAGACGCCGAACGCCGTGCCTGGATTCGGCGCATCGGTGCCGGCCAGCAGCGGCACGCGGGCGGCATGCAGGGCGGCGACGCGGGCTTTCGCGCGGTCGATCAGCTGCCTTGCCAGCGGCCCGAAGCTGGGGCGTCCGCGCAGCTGCTCGCGCTGGCTGGCCGACAGGCGTTCGGCGAGGCGCGGATGGTTCGCCAAGTCGTTGTCCACACCCGAGAACGCCGCGATCACCGACAGCGTCGGCGTGACGAAGGCGCCGCGCGTGCGCACAGCTTCGACGAATGCCGCGTCGTTGCCGGCATCGTGCGGCACATGCACCAGGCCATCGGCGCCCTGTTCCAGCACCTCGATCGCATTGGCCACGGTCGACACATGCGCCAGTGCGCGCAGGCCCTGCGCCTTGGCCGCGGCGATCACCGCCCGCGAGCGCGCGGCGTCCAGCGTCGGCATGCGCTCGGTATCGCGATAGGCCGACAGATCCTCGCGCACCAGCTTGATGAAGTCCGAGCCCTCGGCGCGGCGCGCGGCCACCCAGGCTTGCGCGACTTCCGGCGTGTCCACGGTCGGCACGGCGACGCCGAACTGGGTGCCGTGACCGCCCTGTGCCGTGGCCAGCAGGCCCGCGCCCCAGAGGTCGGCGCGGTCGCTGGTGGCCAGCGATTCCCGCTCGGCACGCGCGCTGTGCAGCAGCGCGGGGTCGCCGAACATGTCGAGCACGGTGGTGGTGCCGAAACGCAGGGCTTCGCGGCGGGCCTCGCCGTAGGCGTGGACATGGGCGTCGATGAAGCCAGGCATCAGAGTCTGGCCGCTGGCTTCCACCACCGTCAGTCCACCAGCGGACAGCGACTCGGCGATCGCTTCGATGCGGCCGTCGCGCACGGCGACATCGGCTCGCGGCCAGAGCGTGTCGCCGTCGAACACGCGTGCGCCGCGGATCAGGAAGGCTGCGGGGCCGGCATCGTGCGCGGGTGGTTTCGCAGGAGACATCGGCCCTTCGCTCAGCGCGATCAGTGCGATCAATGCAACGCCGCTCAGCGCGGCGATCAATGCGGGAGTGGAGAGGCGCGCCATGGCCTCAGCGCCCCCGCAGCCGCAGCGCGGCCAGCGCCAGGAAGAACACGGTGAAGCCGAACAGCACCGCGCAGTGCAGCAGCACGTTGACGCCTTCGATCTGGCCGCTGATGCCCAGCGCCAGCTGCGCGAGGTGCCAGGCCGGCCAGACCACCGCCAGCTTCTGGATGATCTCGGGAAAGGCAAACAGCGGCATCCACAGGCCCGACAGCACCGACATCGGCAGGTAGATCAGGTTGACGATGCCCACCGCCGCCTGGCCCTTGACCAGGCTGCCGATCAGCAGGCCCAGCGCGCAGAAGGGCAGGGCGCCGAGCATCAAGGCGCCCAGCAGCAGGGTCCAGTCGCCGAAAGCCATGCGCACATCGCCCAGGCCCATCGCCGCGGCGCTGAGAAGCAGCACCACGCAGAGCGCAGCGATCAGGCTCATCGCGATCTTGGCGGCGAAGTAGGCGGCGATCGGCATCGGCGACACGCGCTTCAGCTCCAGCAGGCCGCTTTCGCGCTCCATCGCCATGCCGACGCCGAAGCCGAACAGGGCCGGTCCGATCACCACGAACACGCCATAGGTGGCGAACAGATAGGTCGCCTTCTGGAAGCTGCCCCACTGGCCCGGAATCAGCACCGCGAACATGAGGTAGAACGCCACCGGAAAGGCGAGGGTGGGGATGACGAAGGCCGGCGTGCGCGCCATGCGCAGCAGCTCGTACCAGGCCTCCAGCGCGTACAGGCGCAGGTTCTGTGCGCCTGTCATCGGCAGGCTCGAATGCAGGCTGGGGGCGTTCATGCGGCGTCTCCGGTCAGGGCGAGGAAGGCGTCTTCGAGGTTCAGCGGGCGGATCTCGATGCCGTGCAGCGCGGGATCGAGGTGCAGCAGGCGGCGCAGCAGGGCATCGCTGTCGCTGCAGCGGATCGACACGCGGCTGCCCTCGGGCTCGATCGACTGCACTTCCGGCAGCGCGGCGAGCTCGGCAGCCGAGAGCCGGGTCACGCAGCGGAGGCGCGCGCCTTGTGCGCGGGACTTGAGGCCGGAAGGCGTGTCCTCGGCGATCACGCGACCGCGCTCGATCAGCACGACGCGCTCGGCCAGCGCATCGGCTTCCTCCAGGTAGTGCGTGGTCAGCACGATCGAAGTGCCGGCCTCGCGCAGGGCGTGGATCACCTGCCAGAAGCCGCGACGGGCTTCGACATCGAGTCCCGTGGTGGGCTCGTCGACGAACACCAGCTCGGGCGCGCCGCAGATCGCGAGCGCGAACTGCACGCGGCGCTGCTGGCCGCCGGAGAGCGCGGCATAGCGACGCGGGGCGAGTTCGGTCAGGCCTGCCAGCGCGAGCGTTTCGTCGACCGCACGCGGTGCCGGGTAGTAGCTGGCGAACAGATGCACGAGCTCGCGCACGCGCAGGGTCTCGGGCAGGCGCGCTTCCTGCAGCATCACGCCGATGCGGCGGCGGGCCGAGGCCTCTCGCGGGTCGGCGCCGAACAGGCTGACCTCGCCGGCGTCCGCAGCCAGACGCCCGGTGAGCAGACCGAGCGCCGTGCTCTTGCCGGCGCCATTGCTGCCCAACAGCGCCAGCAGCTCGCCGCGCCGCAGCTCCAGATCGATGCCGTCGAGGGCGGTGATGGCGCCGTAACGCTTGCGGGCGCCAGTGAGTCGGGCGATCGGGTGGATGACAGGCGTCGACATGACAGGGCTCCGGATACGGCGGGTGCCGCGTGCAGCACAGCTTCCGGATCCGGCGGCATAGCCATCAGTGGAGCCTGTCAGCCGTTTGGCATGACATTCGTCATCCGCACCTGCTGTGGCCCCAAAAGAAACGGGCCCGATGCGCGGCTGCGCATCGGGCCCGTGAGAGCCGCATGCAGGGCTGGGTTACCGCGTGATGGTCTCGAAGCCGTCCTTGAACACCGCAACGCCCAGCACCGTCACCGTGGCGCTGTCGCTGTTGTTGGTGCCGTCGGGATCCGGATTGCCGGCCGACACCGTGGCGCTGGAGGTCGTCGCACCCGGTACGGCTGCAGCGTTGACGTTGGCAGTGACGGTAATCACCGGCGCGGTGGCTTCACCCGCCAGCGAGGCGCGGGTGCAGGTGGCCTGCTGGGGCGTGCCCGTGCTGCAGGTCCAGCCGGTGCCCGCTGCAGACTGGATAGCAAACGCTGGATCCAGAGCGATCCCCACTTCAAGCAGCACTGCTTCGATATTCGAGAGATTCTCGACTTCGATGCCGAAGGTCGCTTGCCCGCCTACCACGACAGGATCACTGGCGCTGGCCATGGTCAGGGCCAGGTTCGCCGGGTCGGGACCCCGGCAAGCCCGAATGCTGACGTCATCCACGTACCAACCTTCACGGGCCGCGGAGTCGTCGGTGCCCAGGCGCCAGCGCAGGCGCACGCTGCTGCCCGCATAGGGGCTCAGATCGACCAGGGTATTGCCATAGGGACGCCCGGGGTTGGGTTCGCACCAGGCGTTGCGGCCAGCCAGCGGGTTGCCGAAGCTGGCGCTGATCGGCCCGCGATACGGGTCGTTCAGCAGCGCCGCGCCAGCGATCTGGGTGAAGGCGCCACCATCGACCGAGATCTCCAGCAGGCCGCCGTCATAGCAGCCGGTGGTGCCGTTGTTCTCGATATTGCGCCAGTTCTGGAACTGCAGCGTCAGCGGCTGCTGGCCGGTCGGCAGGTTGATCGCCGGTGAGGTCAGCTGCTGATCGGAGACTGTGGCGATATCGACTGCCAGCATGGCATTGCCGCCCGAGGCCGGGCTCGGGCGAACAGTCGACAGCGCCCAGGTCTGCGCGCCGGTGCCGCCGACGGTGAATCCACCTGCGCCGCCGGTGAAATCCTCCGAGAACACGGATTCAGGCGTGCTGCCCGGGCTGCAATCGCCCGGCGCCGGCTGTGTGCGGAAGCTGAACACCGTCGAGTTGTTGCCGGCGCCGCAGATGTTGGCCGGGCGCACGCGCCAGTAGTGGGTGGTGTTTGTGGCCAGTGCCGAGGTCACGGCGATGTTTGTACCGTTGCTGACGTTGCCGGTGAAGACGATGTTGGAGAACGCCATGTCGGTGGCGACTTCGACCGTGTAGCTGCTGGCCTGGGTGCCTGCGCTCCAGCTGAGCGTGGGCTGCAGTACCACATTGGTCGCGCCGTTGGCCGGCAGGGCGGGTGCTGCCACGCCGGGCAGCTGGGTGGCCACAGTCAACTCGATATCGACATCGCGGACGAGGCTGCCCGAGGTGCCTTCGACCGTCACCGTGTTCAGACCGGCGGCGACGCCGGCATTGAGCGTCAGCGCCAGGCTGGAGCTGCCGGGCGGGGTCACCGGGCTGGTGCCGATCACGCCGCTGATGCCGGTCGGCAGCGCCGGGTTGAAAGCCAGCGCGACCGGATCGGTGAAGCCTGAGATCTGGCCGACCGTCAGCGTGGCGGCCGGCAGCGCGACCGGCGGCTCTGCCGCACAGACTTCCGCCTGGCGCAGGCTGGAATTGAGGGTGAAACCCGGCTCGCCGCAGGCATCGTGGCGGAAGCTGGCGATGCGGGTGTTGTTGGCAGTGCCGGCCGGGCCCATGTACTCGCCGGTGAACCAGAAGGTGCAGCCATCGACCGGATCGATGCCCATCTGGTGGTAGTCACCCCAGCGTTCGTTGGTTTGCGAGCGCTCGCCGGTGACGATGGGGAACTCACCGGTGCTCATCACGCCCGGCGGATCGGTCGCCAGTCGGCCCGTATAGCGCAGACCCGGGAAGATACCGGCCGGCGTGCCGGCCTGGCGGACCACACTGTAGGCCAGCGCGATGTTGCCGGCGCTGTCGATACCGCTGCCGGCCATCCAGCGGTCGATGTTGCCGCCGGCGTCGGTCGGCGCGAAGGTGCCCTCGTCATGCAGGGCCCAGGCGGTGGCCGCGGTGCCCGCCGTGCGGCGCAGCTCGAACCAGCGGATGGCGCCGCGGATCTGCGGGTCGACCAGGGTATTGGTGGTGAGGTTGCCGACGATCGACTCGTAGGTGCCGAAGTTGCGGTACATCAGCACGTTCATGATCGGCTCGCGCAGCGGGTCGAGGCGCTGGCCGCTGGGCTGCGCAAAGGCCTGGAAGGCGGTCAGGCCGTTGAGGCGCGAGCTGAACTCGGAGATCGCGATCTGGTGCACGGGCGTGAGGGTGCCGGCCGGCGTCGGCGGTGCCCAGTCCATGCTGAGCTGCCAGAGCTCCAGGAAGTCATTGCTCGGATTGTTCGAGCCGGCGTTGTGCGCCTCGTCGTCGCGGTGGCGCATGATGATGCCGGGCGCGTTCGTCGGTGGCAGCTGGTCGCCGACGAAGTGGGCCGGCGTGGACAGCTGGAAGCCGAATCCGGACAGGTTCGGAACGGTGACACGTACGAAGCGCGCCGCCTGGCCCAGCAGCATCTTCTCGCGCTCGAAGGCGTAGATCGGGCGCGCGCCCGAGGTGCCGCCCTCGTTGGCGGTGGCGTAGTAGGCGTCGGTCCACACGCCGTACTTCGGATAGTCGGGGAAGGCCGGCATCACGAAGGTGTAGCGGTACCAGTTGTTCGCCGCGGTGTTGGCGGCGTCGTCGTTGGCGCTGACATAGACGCACAGTGCGCGACCGGCCTGCGGCGAGAACTCGGTGATCACCCAGCGCTGGGCAATCGGGTCGAACAGCACGATCGGGTCGCCCAGGCCGTTGTTGCAGGGCGAGGTGCCGGTCAGGGTGGTGGCCAGGATGAAGTTGGCCTGCAGCTCCCCGGTCGCCTTGTTGTAGACGCGGATACGCGAGCCGCCGGAGGCGTTGACGGCCTGCACGTACTGGGTGGTGCCGATGTCGCCGGTCGGGTCGGGCGGCAGGGTGGTTCCGGGCGCGCCTTCGAAGTTCTGCAGCGGCGTGCCGAAGCCCGCGCCGCGCTGCGGGGCGAGTCCGTCCAGCGCCTGCTGCAGCGCCACCAGCGGGTCGGCCTGCGGCGGATTCACCGGCTCGCGCTGCTGGGCCGCAAGTACCGCCGGATCATCCCAGTGCCGACGCGGAATCTCACGAATCGGGTCGCCGGGCAGCCACTCCAGGCCCACCGGATCATTGCGCACGTCGACGCTCAGGATCTCGGGCTGGACGACGCCGAGGAACTCGGTCTGCGCGGATTCATGCAGCGGATTGGTGGATTCGCTCGGCGCACCGCCCTTCTGCGCGACTGGCGCAGCGCTGACGTAGGCCGGGGCCGACAGGGCGAGGCCGCTGGCAATGGCCGCGGTCAGCAAACTCTTCGCAAGCTTCATGGAGATCCTCCCGGGGAGCCCGGTCTGGGTGGTGTCGGTTCGGACCGACGGAAACGGTGTGTTGGATCGATGACTCGGTACCACGACGTTCACCGGTCGGCGCCGTCGCCGATCGACTGCAGCAGTACCTCGCCGCCGCTGCTCTCGATGTCGAAGCGTCGCAGCGCTGGCGAGGCCGGGTCGCCCCGCTGGAACGACGCCTGCCATTGGCCGTCCTCATCCTGGCGCAGGCGGTCCAGCGGGAAGTCGGCGCGCACGCCGCGTGGAGCACGCGCCTCGACCTGCAGAGGTTCCTGCAGGTGCACATCGACGACGATGCCGCCGGCGGTGCGCAGGCGATGGGTGCCGGTGGCATGCGCCGACATCGGGTAGATGCGGAGCTCGCCGTCGACGCTCTCGGCTTCGATCAGGCCGTGGGTGGCGACGGTGATGCGGCCGCTGCGGCTGCGCGCCTGCACGGGGTTGTCGATACGGCGGACGACGATCTCGCCGAAATCGCTGCGCAGCGAGACCGGCACGCCCGCCGGCACGAAGGCATACAGATCGACGCGTCCACGCCGTCGGTCCGCAGGCGCATCGGGGTCGATGCCGGGATAGCGCACGCGAACGGCGGCTTCCGCACCCTCCTCATGCCATTCGATGCGGGCGATGCGCGGCTGTTCGCCGATGCGCTGCTCCACGCCCTCGATCGCGACCGCCGCGCCGGAGGTCTGGCGGAGCTGGATGTCGCCGTAGGGATTATCCAGCACGATGCGCTGCGTGCCATCGGGCAGCTTGTGCTCGTCGCGGAAGCGCTCAAGCGTGTACGGCGGTACCGTGGTGCTGGCCGCACTGGTCGCAGCTTCAGGTGCTTGCTTCGGTGCGCCAGCGCACGCGCACAGGACGCCTGCCGCGGCAAGCGCGAAGATCTTCGCAAAGGAACCCACTCCGTCTCCCCACGGCGTGAAGGTTCCGCGAGTGTAGCAAGCCCGGACCGGGCTTCAAGCGCCCGCGGCTCGCGCGGAGTGCAAGACCCGTTCCAGTTCTTCCATCGGCTCCGGCGGGTCGAGCGGCTTGCCGCCTGTTTCGGATCAGGGGCAGGATGCACGGGCGTGGCCCGGAAAGTTGAATGCCGGGGCGCACAGTCGGTATGCGACGGTGTTCGAACTCGCGTCGGGGTCCGGCTCGGCCTCCCGGCATGTGCGCGCGGCACCGCTTCGAATCCATCTGCCTGGGAGAAAGTCGATGCGTCTGCCGATGTACGTTCCTGCCGTGCTGGCGCTGGTCGTCTGCGTATTGGTCAACTGCGCGTTCTGGGGTGGGGTCGCGCACTCCCGGATGCTCGGCCCGGTGGTGCCGGAGGCGCTGCGGCTGCAGGCGCCACTCGCCTACACCTGGCTGCTGCTTGGAGAAGCGGCGGGCTCGATCGCAGGGCTCGGCGAGAGTTTCGCAGGCTTCGCGGAAGCGGAACTCGGCGACACGGCGCCGCTGATCGAGTCCCGCAGCCTCGCGGCGGAGCGCGTGCTCGCGGCGCGGCCGGGCTGGTTGAAGCTGCTGCACGGCCTGCCCCTGGCTTTACTGCCGCTGGCCCTGCTGCTCTGGTGGCGGCGACCGCGGGGCTTCAAGACCTTCAGCTCGCGCTGAGTGCGCAGCAGGCGCTGCCCTGCCGCGCACCGGCAAGGCCAAGGTCCGATCGTCGCGCTGTTCAGCCCTCGCCGCAGTAGATCCGGTGCAGCACGCCGATGATGTCCTGCACCGGGCCGGGCGTGAGCGAGTAGTAGATCGTCTGTGCCGAGCGCCGCGTCTGCACAAGGCCCTCTTCCCGGAGCACTGCGAGGTGCTGGGAGAGCGCGGACTGCGAGAGCTCCATGCCGGCATTGATGTCCGACACCGCCTGCTCGCCGCCGACCAGCATGCACAGGATCATGAGCCGCCGGTCATTGGCCATGGCCTTGAGCAGGCGCGCGGCATCGTGCGCATGGGCACGCATTTCCTCGGCATCGGTGGGGGCGAGTGGGGGCATGGCTTGAGAGCGGGGATTGGGGATTCGGGATTCGGGATTCGGGATTCGCGAGCAAGGCTTCCGCTCGCTTCACGTCGGAGGGTCTGGCGCGCAGCTCCAGACAGGCGGATCTGTCGGCGCGTGAGAGTAGGGCGTCTGCGTGCTCCTGTGGAGCCCCAGCCGTAGCGCGGCCTTCAGCCCACCGCACCGGCGATGACCGGCTCTCACGAATCCCGTTCCCGGCCTTCGCGCGTAGCACTCAGGCGTTCAGCGACTCGCGCGGCAGTGCCGCGCAAGCGAGCCGCCTCACCCCCAATCCCCAATCCCGGCTCTTCAATGCTGCGTCACCGGCTTGCCTGCCGCGGTCCAGGCAGTGATGCCGCCGGCCAGGGAGCGTACGCGGGTGAAGCCCAGCTTCTGCAGGCTTTCAGCGGCCAGGGCCGAGCGCCCGCCGGTGCGGCAGTAGAGAACGATGGGCTGCTCGCGCACGGCCAGCGCAGGTTCGGTGACGCAGGCGATGGCGGGGTTGGCCTCGACCTGGAATTCGAGCACGCCACGCGGGATCGGGATCGCGCCGGCGATGTGGGCGGTGGCGAATTCGCCCGGCTCGCGCACATCGATCAGCACGTAGCTGCCGGGGGCTTCGGAAGCGAGTGCTTCGACGCTGACTTCAGTGATGCGGGCGCGGGCTTCGGCGACCAGCTCGGCGGGGGACTTGGACATGAACGGCTCCTGTCGAATATCAGTTGACGCTAATATTAGAAACCTCTAAATTGGCGTCGGTCAAGTCTAGCTGCTGCAAGTGCGCCCAAGCTCCTCGGGCAGCAGTGGCCGAGCTTCAGGATCGCGCCCCACCGGCGGAGACGCGCTCCCACTCAGACGCCGGTTCGGGAGGGCTCAAAACATGGCCAGGATCCTCGTGGTGGGCGGCGGCATCGGCGGTATCAGCGTGGCCTACGAGCTGCGTGCGGGGCTGGGCAAGGCGCACGAGATCACCGTGGTGGGCGACAGCCCGCGCTTCTCGTTCACGCCCTCAAACCCGTGGGTGGCGGTCGGTTGGCGCAAGCCTTCGGACATCCAGATCGAGATCGGGCCCTATCTGGCGAAGAAATCGATCGGCTTCGAGAGCTGCGGCGCGGCCGAGATCGTTCCGGGCGAGAACACGGTGGTGCTCGGCGACGGACGCCGGCTCGCCTACGACTACCTGGTGATCACCACCGGCCCGCGGCTTGCCTTTGACGAGATTCCGGGCTTGGGCCCGCACGGCGGCCACACGCATTCGATCTGCACCACGCCGCATGCGCTCTTGGCCTGGGAGGCCTACCAGGACTTCGTCAAGGACCCCGGCCCGATCGTCATCGGTGCGGCGCAGGGCGCGAGCTGCTTCGGCCCGGCCTACGAGTTCGCGATGATCCTCGACGCCGATCTGCGCAAAAGGAAGCTCCGCGACCGCGTGCCGATCACCTACGTCAGCAGCGAGCCCTATGTCGGCCACATGGGCCTGGGCGGCGTCGGCGACAGCAAGGGCCTGCTGGAGAGCGAGTTCCGCCAGCGCCACATCAAATGGATCGTCAACGCCAAGATCGCCGAGGTGCGTGCGGGCGAGATGCTCGTTCACGAGATGAACGAGGCCGGCGAGAAGGCGCGCGAGCACACGCTGCCCTTCAAGTACTCGATGGTGCTGCCGGCCTTCACCGGCGTCGATGCGGTGCGCGCGGTCAAGCCGCTGTGCAACCCGCGCGGCTTCGTGCAGATCGACCGCCACCAGCGCAACCCCGCTTTCCCGAACATCTTCTCGGCCGGCGTCTGCGTGGCGATCCCGCCGGTGGAGCAGACGCCGGTGCCGACCGGCGCGCCCAAGACCGGATTCATGATCGAGTCGATGGTCACCGCCATCGTCGAGAACATCCGCGCCGACCTCGAGGGCAAGGCGCCCGAGGCGGTGGCCACCTGGAACGCGATCTGCCTGGCCGACATGGGCGACACCGGCGCGGCCTTCGTGGCCCTGCCGCAGATCCCGCCGCGCAACGTCACCTGGGCCAAGGTCGGGCGTTGGGTGCACGTCGCCAAGATCGCCTTCGAGAAGTACTTCCTGTCGAAGATGAAGTCCGGCAACACCGAACCCGTCTACGAAAAGTACGTGCTCAAAGCGCTGGGCATCGAACGCCTGAAGTAGCTGTCGAAGACATGGGCCCGGAGCGCCCCCATGAGCCTGGTCGAACGCGCTCCCAACGAATCCCGAATCCCCAATCCCAAATCCCGGAGCTCAAGCCATGAACATCGACCGCGCCATGCTCGCCTTCGCCGGCACCCTGATCCTCGTCAGCGTGCTGCTCACCCACTTCGTCTCGCCCTGGTGGCTGCTGCTGACCACCTTCGTCGGCCTCAACCTGCTGCAGTCCGCCTTTACCGGCTTCTGTCCCGCCGCGATGGTGATGGGCAAGCTGGGCTTGAAGCCCGGCAGCGCCTTCGGTCAGGCCACCCGTTGAAGCACTGTTCGCTCCCTCGCCGCTGATGGAACCCGCCATGCGTCCGACTCCGCTTCCCATCGCGCTTGCCCTCGCGGCAGCCCTGTCGCTGTCCGCCTGTGGCAGCGAGGCGCCGCTTGCGCCGCGCAGCTCTGCCACGCCCGATATCGAACTGATCGCGGTCGCAGCCGACAGCGCCGTGCGCGAACGGGTCTGGGATGGCGTGGTGGAAGCCGTGCATTCGGCCACGCTGTCGGCGCAGACCGGCGGGCGCGTGCTGGAGCTGCCCTTCGATGTCAACGATTACGTCAAGGCGGGCGATGTGGTGGTGCGCTTCACCGACGTCGAGCAGCAGTCGGCGCAGCGGCAGGCACGGGCGGCACTCGCGGCCGCGCAGGCGGCGGCCAGCGAGGCCGAGGCCGAGTTCAAGCGCGTGTCGGAGATCTATGAGCGCCGCCTGGTCTCGCGGGCCCAGCTCGACCAGGCCACCGCGCGTCGCGACGCCACCCGCGCCCAGCTCGAATCGGCGCAGGCGGCGGTGAAGGCGGCCAGCGAGCAGGTCGACTACACCGCGGTGCGTGCGCCCTACTCGGGCATCGTCACCCAGCGCTTCGTCGAAGTCGGCGAAACCGTGCGCCCCGGGCAGCCGCTGATCGCCGGCCTGTCGCTGGACCGCCTGCGTTTGCAGGTGCGGGTGCCGCAGTCGGATGTCGAGGCCATCCGCGGCAACGGCCGCGCCTTCCTGTTGCTGGACGGCGGCCGTCGCGTCGAGGCCGAGAAGGTCACCGTGTTTCCCTACGCGGATCCGGCGACCCACAGCTTCAGCGTGCGCGTGGATCTGCCCGAAGCCGACACCGGCCTGTCGCCCGGCATGGCCGCCAAGGTCGCTTTCGTGGTGGGTGAGGACGCGCGCCTGCTGTTGCCGGTGACGAGTCTGGTCAAGCGCAGCGAGGTGACCGCGGCCTACGTGGTCGGCGAGGCCGGGCTTGCCCTGCGCCAGCTGCGCCTCGGCCACCGCATCGGCGATCGCATTGAGGTGCTGTCCGGTTTGAGCGCGGGCGAGCAAGTCGCCGCTGATCCGGTGGCCGCCGGCCTGTGGCTGGAGCAGCAGCGTCGGGAGCGCAGCGATGGCTGAGTCGCAGGCCATGCCGCGCATGGGCATCTCCGGACGCCTCGCCGCGGCCTTCCAGAACAATCCGCTGACGCCGATCCTGGCGATTGCTGGCCTGCTGCTCGGCCTGATCGCGGTGCTGATCACTCCGCGCGAGGAAGAGCCGCAGATCGACGTGACCATGGCCAATGTGTTCGTGCCCTTCCCGGGCGCGCCGGCCGAGGACGTCGAGAACCTGGTCAGCTATCCGCTGGAGCAGGTGTTGTCGGAGATCGAGGGCGTCAAGCACGTCTACTCGATCAGCCGGCCCGGCGTGGCGGTGATCACCGTCGAGTACACGGTCGGCGTGCCGCGCGCCGATGCCATCCTGCGCCTGTACAACCAGGTCTATTCGAACGCCGACTGGGCGCCGCCGAATCTCGGCGTCGGCCAGCCGCTGGTGCGGCCGATGGGCATTGATGACGTGCCGGTGATGAGCCTGACCGTGTGGACCGACGACCCCGCCCGCGGCGGCGTCGAGGTCGCCGAAGTCGCGCACACGCTGGAGACGGAACTGAAGCGTGTGCCCGGCACCCGCGATGTCTACACCGTCGGCGCACCCGAGCGCGCGGTGGTGGTCGAGCTCGACGCCCAGCGACTCGCCAGCTACGGCATCGACATGAACGACCTTGCCGGCGCCCTGCAGGCCAGCAACGTGGTGATGCAGGCCGGCGAGCGCGTCGAGAACGGGCGGCAGGTCCCGGTTACCGCCGGCACCTATCTGGCCGATGCGCAGCAGGTCGCCGAACTGGTCATCGGCCTGCGTGAAGGCCGGCCGCTGTACCTGTCGGATGTCGCCGAGATCCGTCGCGGTGCCGACCTGCCGGTGAGCTATGTCTGGCATGCCAAGCCCGAGCAGGGCCAGCTCTCGGCCATGCACCCCGCCGTGACGATCGCCATCGCCAAGAAGCCCGGCGCCAATGCCTCGGACATCACCCGCGCGATCGGTCGGCGCATTGGCGAGCTGCGCGGCAGCCTGATCCCCGAAGGCGTGCAGGTCGACATCACCCGCGACTACGGCAAGACCGCCAACGACAAGGCGATCCAGCTGATCCAGAAGCTGATCTTCGCGACGATGGCGGTGGTGCTGCTGGTGCTGTTCGCGCTGGGCTGGCGCGAGGCGGTGGTGGTCGGTACCGCGGTGATCATCACGCTCGCGCTGACCCTGTTCGCCAGCTGGGCGATGGGCTTCACCATCAACCGGGTCTCGCTGTTCGCGCTGATCTTCTCGATCGGCATCCTCGTCGACGACGCCATCGTGGTGGTCGAGAACATCCACCGCCACATGGCGCGCGGCGGCAAGTCGCTGCTGGAGGCGATCCCGCCGGCGGTGGACGAGGTCGGCAGCCCGACGATTCTTGCCACCTTCACGGTGATCGCAGCGCTGCTGCCGATGGCCTTCGTCAGCGGGCTGATGGGCCCCTACATGCGACCGATTCCGATCAATGCCTCGGTCGGCATGCTGCTGTCGCTGGCCGTGGCCCTGATCGTCACGCCCTGGCTTTCATTGAAGCTGCTGTCGCGACATGAGGCGGCCCATAGGGTGGGCCCTGGCCCACCGGAACTTGAGCCTTCCGATGCCTCGAATTTGTCGGGGTCGAGTGGTGCGACGGATGAAGGGCGGGGCAGGGCCCAGGCCATGGTGGGCCAGGGCCCACCCTATGCAGGTACTGGCGCGAAGGCGATCGGCGACGGTCACGGCAGCGGCATCGCCGCGCGCCTGCATGGCCTGTTCGAGCGCCTGCTGCGGCCCTTCCTGCATCGCGAGCGCGGCGCGCGCCGGCGCCTGTGGCTGTTCGCCGGCATCGTCGGAGCGGTGGTGCTGTCGGCGGGTCTTGCCGTGGTGCAGCTGGTGGTGCTGAAGATGCTGCCCTTCGACAACAAGTCGGAGTTCCAGGTGGTGGTCGACCTGCCCGAGGGCAGCACGGTCGAGCGCACCAACGCGCTGCTGCAGGAGCTGGCCCTGATCCTGGCCCAGGTGCCGGAAGTCGCCGACATGCAGGGCTATGCCGGCACCTCGGCGCCGGTCAACTTCAACGGACTGGTGCGCCAGTACTACCTGCGCGAGGGCGCCAACGTCGGCGACCTGCAGGTCAATCTGGTCGACAAGTCCGAGCGCAGCCGCAAGAGTCACGACATCGCGCGCGCGGTGCGCCCGGCCCTGCAGCAGATCGCCCAGCGCTATGGCGCGGCGCTGAAGGTGGTCGAAGTGCCGCCCGGCCCGCCGGTGATGTCGCCCCTGGTCGCCGAGGTCTACGGGCCGGATGCCGCCGGCGCGCGCGCCATCGCCCTGAAGGTGGCCGAAGTCTTCCGCGGCACCGAGGGCCTGGTCGACATCGACACCACGGTCGAGGCCGAGGCTTCGCGCGAGGTGCTGGTGGTGGACCGCGAGCGCGCAGCAAGGCTCGGCATCAGCCAGGCGCAGATCGCGCAGGCTTTGAGTGCAGGCGTGAGCGGCGTCGATGCCACCTTCCTGCGCGACGGCGCATCCAAGTATCCGGTGCCGGTGCGGCTGCGCCTGCCGGCCGGCGAGCAGGCGCGTCTTGAGGCGCTGCTGGCGCTGCGCATCCGCAGCGCCGACGGCCGCCTGCTGCCGTTGTCGGAAGTCGTGCGGGTCGAGCGCACCGGCTGGGAGTCGGCGATCTATCACAAGGACCTGCTGCCCGTGGTCTATGTGAAGGCCGACGAGGCCGGCGCGCTCGACAGTCCTCTGTACGGCATGTTCTCGGTGGTTTCGAGCCTGAATGAAGCTGCAGATCTGCCCTGGCCGATCGAGCAGCGATTCTTCTCCGCGCCCGAGAGCACCGCCGGCTTCAGTCTCAAGTGGGACGGCGAATGGCAGATCACCTTCGAGACCTTCCGCGACATGGGCATCGCCTATGCCGCCGGCATGCTGCTGATCTACCTGCTGGTGGTGGCGCAATTCCGCAGCTATGCGGTGCCGCTGGTGATCATGGCGCCGATCCCCTTGACCGTGATCGGCGTGATGCCGGGCCATGCCCTGCTGGGCGCGCAGTTCACCGCCACCAGCATGATCGGCATGATCGCCTTGGCCGGCATCATCGTGCGCAACTCGATCCTGCTGGTGGACTTCATCAACCATGAGATCGCCCACGGCCGGCCGCTCGACGAGGCCGTGATCGAAGCCTGCGCGGTGCGTGCCCAGCCGATCGCGCTGACCGCGCTGGCGGCGATGGCCGGGGCCTTCTTCATCCTCGATGATCCGATCTTCAACGGGCTTGCGATCGCGCTGATCTTCGGCATCCTCGTGTCCACCGTGCTGACCCTGGTGGTGATCCCCTTGCTCTACTACAGCCTGTTGAAGTTCCAGGAAGGACGCGCCGCATGAGTGACGACAGCATCATCCTCGCCTGCCCGCACTGCCATGGCCTGAATCGTGTGCCGCACGCGCGGCTGTACGATGGGCCCAACTGTGGCCGCTGCGGCGGCGCGATCTTCACGGGCCGACCGTTCGACCTCACCGGCGACAGCTTCGAGGCGCATGCAGGACGCGCCCAGCTGCCGGTGCTGGTCGACTTTTGGGCGCCGTGGTGCGGGCCCTGCCGGCTGATGGCGCCAGCCTTCGCCCAGGCTGCGCAGCAGCTGGAGCCGCAGTTCCATCTGGCCAAGGTCGACACCGAGGCGCAGCCCGCGCTGGGCCAGCACTTCGGCATCCGCAGCATCCCGAGCCTGGTGCTGTTCCACCATGGCACCGAGGTCGCGCGCCAGTCGGGCGCGCTGCCGGCGGCGGGCATCGTCCAGTTCGCGCGCAGCGCCTTCATGCAGTACGCCCAGGGGCAATGACATGAGCGAAACCCAGAGCTTCAGCATCACCATCGAGCAGGAGCAGGACTACGTCTTCCGCGTGCGCTTCGAAGGCACGGAGATTCCCGACCTCATGACCGACGAACCCGAGCCGCTGGGCGGTGGCAGCGGCCCGAACCCCTCACGCATGCTGGTCGCGGCGGTCGCCAACTGCATGGGCGCGAGCCTGCTGTTCGCCCTGCGCAAGTACAAGAACGATCCAGGCCCGCTGAAGGTGAAGGCGATCGCCACGCTGGGCCGCAACGAAGCCGGCCGCATGCGCGTGGCGAAGGTCGATGCGCAGATCGAGCTGCCCGAGATGGCCGGCAGCTACCAGCAGCTGGAGCGCATCCTCCAGCAGTTCGAGCAGTTCTGCGTGGTTACCGAGAGCGTGCGCTCCGGGGTCGAGGTCGACGTCAGCGTGGTCGACGTCACCGGTGCGCTGCTGCATGGGCCGGGACTGCCGGCGGCGGAAAGCTGAACGCGGCGGCTCAGGCGCGATTGAATCTGTCAGGATTGGGGCGACGACGACACCCGTTTTCGCCCCCGACCACGGATGCGCCCGCTGATGGTTCCACGTTCGCTCTGCCTGCTGCTACTCGCCTGCGTGCCCGCTGCTGCGGTGGCGGCTGAATGTCCTGCCGACGGCAGCCTGGACCCCGCGGCCCTTGAGGCCTCCGGCGCGATCATCGGTGAGCTGCGCTTCCTGCGTCGCAATGTCTTCGACACCGAGCTGCCGGAAGAGGACAAGGCGCTGTTCCGTGCGGCCAACCGCCTGCACCGGCTGAGCCGTGAGTCGACCCTGCGCAAGCCGCTGCTGATCGAAGAGGGCCAGCCCTACCGGCATCGGCTGCTGCAGGAGTCGGCGCGTCTGCTGCGCGCCACCGAATACCTGCGCGAGGCCGATCTGCGGCCGGTGGCCTGCGTCGATGGCCAGGTCACAGTCGAGGTCGAAACGCGCGACGTGTGGTCGCTGAACCCCGGCATTGCCGGCAGTCGCAAGGGCGGCGAGTCCAGCTTCGGCATCGATCTGGAAGAGAGCAATCTGGCGGGCCGCGGCGCCCTGCTGCGGCTGTCGCGCCGCGGCGATGCTGATCGCAACAGCACGGCTCTGCGCTACCGCAACGAGCATGAGCTCGGCCGCTGGCGCGGTATCGATGTCGCCTTCGAGGACAACAGCGACGGCCGCGGCTATCTGCTGGGCGTCGAGCAACCGTTCTATGCGCTGGATGTCCGCGAGGCCTGGGGCCTGCGCGTCGATCACCTGACCCTGGTCGAGAGTTTCTACGAGCTCGGCGAGGAAGTCTCCGAGTACCGGCAGCGCAACCGCGATCTGGATGTCTGGTGGGGACGCTCGGCCGGCCTGCGCGAGGGCAGGGTGCTGCGCTGGAGCGTCGGCCTGCGTGACCAGCAGCGCGACTTCCTGCCTGCGCGCGATCCCGAGCTGCTCGGGCCGGTGCCCGAGGACCGTCATCTGACCGGGCCCTGGGTGGGCATGGAGTACATCCGCGACCAGTGGGAAGTGCTGCGCAACTACGACCAGATCGACATCAGCGAGGACGCCCTGCTCGGCACCCGCTTCAGCGCGCGTCTGGGGCGCGCGGCCGAGGCCCTGGGCGGTGATCGCGATGCCTGGTGGCTGGAGGGTGAGGCCAGCCGCGGCTGGCGTTTCGGCGGCGGCGACCTGCTGCGCTTCGCCAGCCAGTTCGAGCTGCGCGAGGAAGACGGTGAAACCCGCAATCTGAGCGTCGCCGGCGACCTGCGCTACTACCGCCAGACCGGGCCCAGACGACTGTTCTTCGCCGAGCTGGAAGCGCAGTACGGACACAAGCTCGACCTCGACAACCGTATCTACCTCGGCGGCGACACCGGCCTGCGCGGCTATCCGCTGCGCTGGGCAGGCGGCGAAAGCTATGCCCGTTTGAGCGTCGAGCAGCGCTACTTCACCGACTGGTACCCCTGGCGCCTGTTCCGCGTCGGTGGCGCAGTGTTCGCCGACGTCGGCCGGGTCTGGGGCAGCGATCCGCTGGATCGGCCGAACCCGGGGCGACTGGCCAACGTCGGCGTCGGCCTGCGCCTGTCCAATACCCGCAGCGCCTTCGCGCGGGTGATCCACATCGACCTCGCGGTACCCATCGACAGTGATCCGCGGCTGGAGAACGTCGAGCTGGTGCTGGAGGCGCGGCGGGCGTTCTGAGGGCTGGGAATCGGGTGGCGAGCGAGAGGCGAGGCCGCAGTCCCCGCTGTGTAGGGTGGGCCCTGGCCCACCATGACGTGAGCGCTGGCTCCGGTTCGTCGAGCCCTCTTTTCCGGCAGGTTCGCGCATGTATTTGAGAACGCCGGGCACCGCCGGTGCGGCGCTTGCGGTGGGCCAGGGCCCACCCTATGGGCTTGGCTTGGCGTTGAGCGCGCTTCGTCCGAGGGCTGGATGAGGGCGGGGCGCATAGGGAAACGGCAGAAGGGAGTCGCACTGCCCGAAGGCCCCGCTCCATCGCCATTACTGTGCGGGCACAGCGGTTGAACGCGGCGCGTGGAAGGATCTGTCGGGCCTTGATTCGCCCGCGGGGCGAACCTGTCGCCGTCCATGCATGCGCTGCGGTTCAGCCGGCGCCCATGCGCATGTTCTAGGCTCGCGTTCCCCGATCGTTCCGAGCCGAAGCCATGGTCCAGCCGCTGCAGCGTCTTTTCGTGCTGGTCCTTGCGCTGCTTGGCGCGCAGGTGGCTGCAGCGGCCCTGCCTGACCTCGAGGCCTTCGACCGGCAGTTCCGCGAGATCCTGGCCGAGCAGGGCATTCCTGGCGGTGCGTATGCGGTGATCGCACAGGGGCGCGTGCTGCGGGTGCAGGGCCATGGTCTGCGTGCGGTCGATGGCAAGCAGCCGGTGGATGCCGACACCGTGTTCCGGCTGGCCTCGGTCTCCAAGACCTTCGCCGGTCCGCTGGCAGTGCAGCTGGCGCAGGAAGGTCGGCTCGACCTTGCGGACTCGCTGGCGCAGCAGCTGCCGGAGTTGCGCTTCAAGCGCGCCGAGCTGAGCCAGCGCCTGCGCGTGGAGGACCTGCTGGGCCAGTCGACCGGGCTGGTGCCGAATGCCTACGACAATCTGATCGACGACGGGCTGGCGCTGGAGCGGATCCTGCCGCGCTTCCGCGATCTCGATGCGATCTGCGCGCCGCGCAGCTGCTACAGCTACCAGAACATCGCTTTCGCCCAGGTCGAGCCGATCCTCGCCCGGGCGGGTGGAGCGGGCTATGCCGAACTGGTCGAGCGGCGCCTGTTCCGACCGCTCGGCATGCAGCGCGCCAGCTTCGGCCTCGATGCGCTGATCGCCGAACCCAACCATGCGCGCCCGCACCGGCGCGAGGCCGGGCGCTGGGTGGAAGCGGACCTCAAGCCCGGCTACTACCAGCTCGCCCCGGCGGCCGGCATCAACGCCAGCGCCCGCGATCTCGGCCAGTGGCTGCTGGCGCAGATGGGCGGCCAGCCGGAAGCGTTGTCACCCGCGGTGGTCGCGACGGTGACCACGCCGCGGGTGCGCACGCCGCGCGAGCTGAAGCGGCGACTCTGGGGTCAGCTGCTCGATGAGGCGCACTACGGACTTGGCTGGCGCGTCTACCGGATCGGCGAGGCGCCGCTGAACTACCACAGCGGCTGGGTCAAGGGTTACGTGGCCGAGATCGCCTGGTCGCCCACGCATCAGATCGGCCTTGCCCTGCTGCTGAATGCCGAAAGCCCGGCGATCGGGCGGATCAGCACGGCCTTCTGGGCCGAGGTGCATGGTCGGCCGGTGCCGACGCCGTGAGGCGGAACTGCCCGGTGGCCTGTGGATCACGCGTGCTCGGAGGCCTGCTGCTGGGTGTTGCTCTTGCTTCGCCGCTGTCGGCGATCGCCGAAGCGACCAGCCGCTGCTTCGGCACGCCGTCCGCCGGGCGGCTCGAAGGCGCGCGCAAGCTGCCGCTCAGCGGGCCGAACTTCCAGAGCTTCAGCGGACTCGCTGCCAGCCTGGGCCGCACGCATGCCCATTCGACGGTTGAGGCGATCGTGGTCGAGGCCTATGCCCAGCTGGCCGCACGCCGGCCCGAGCTGCGTTTTGTCTACGGCGAAGCGGCCTGGCCGCGGGGCGGTCGACTGGCGCCGCACCGCACCCATCAGAACGGCACCTCGGTCGACTTCTTCGTGCCCGTGCAGGATGCGCGCGGGCGCAGCGTGCCGCTGCCGACCAGTCCGTTCACCCGTTTTGGTTATGACCTGGAGTTTGATGACGAGGGGCGGCTGGAGGATCTCCGCATCGACTTCGAAGCCCTGGCCGAGCACCTCCACGCGTTGCATCGCGCAGCCGAAGCCCGTGGGGTCGGCATCCGCCTGGTCATCCTCGACACCCGTTACCTGCCCCTGCTGGAGCACAGCGAGCGCGGCCGTTGGGCGCGCCGGAACCTGAACTTCCTGCCGCGTCAGGCATGGGTCCGGCACGACGAGCACTACCACATCGACTTCGATGTCCCCTGCGCACGGTAGGGCTCGGCGATGCGCGGAGCCCTGCAAGAAGACCTCCAGGTCAGTGCGACTCGGCTTTTCCCAACGACTGCAGCGCACTGGCAGGATTTCCAGCGCCCTCACGCCAATCCCGAATCCCCAATCCCGAATCCCTGCTTCAAGCCGGCACCCCCGGAAACCGGTCCAGCGGCAGCTTGAGATAGCGCACGCCGTTGCCCTCGGGTTCCGGCAGCTGCCCCGCGCGGATGTTGACCTGCACCGCGGGCAGGATCAGGCGAGGCATCGGCAGGGTGGCGTCGCGAGCTTCGCGCATGGCCACGAACTCCGCCTCGCTGCGGCCTGCGCCGACGTGGATGTTGGCCGCGCGCTCGGCGCCAACGCTGGTTTCGCAGGCCGGTCGGCGGCCGCCGGGCGAGTAGTCGTGGCAGACGAACACGCGAGTGTCGTCCGGCAGGCCGAACAGGCGCTGGATCGAGCGATACAGGCGTGCCGCGCTGCCGCCGGGAAAGTCGCAGCGGGCGCTGCCGCCGTCGGGCATGAACAGGGTATCGCCGACGAACACCGCATCGCCGATGCGGTAGCTGACGCTGTCATTGGTGTGGCCGGGCGTGGCGATCACCTCGACTTCGAGTCCGCCCATCGCGAAGCGCTCGCCGTCGGCGAGTAGCCGGTCGAACTGCGAACCGTCGACCGGGAAGTGTTCGCCCAGGTTGAAGATCTCGCGGAAGGTGGCCTGTACGTGGCGGATGCCCTCGCCAATCGCCAGCTTCGCACCGGGACACTGTGCGCGCAGCCAGTGGCCGGCCGACAGATGATCGGCATGGGCGTGGGTTTCGAGGATCCATTCGAGGCGCAGCCCGCCCTCGCGCACCGCATCCAGCACCTTCTGCGCCGAGCGGGTGGCGGTGTTTCCGGACTTGGGATCGAAGTCGAGCACCGGGTCGATCACCGCCGCCGCAGCGCTGGCCGGATCGCGGACCAGGTAGGTCCAGGTGCAGCTGTCGTCGTCGAAGAAGGGCTGGACGTGCGGATTCATGGGGCCTCCGGTGGGCGATGGAATCAGAACAGTTGGGGTGCGGTGCGCAGGACGATGTAGACGCCCATCAGCACCAGGAACACGGCGAAGGCGCGCTTCAGGGTCTGCTGCGGCAGCCGGCTGGCCAGGTGCATGCCGACCAGGGTGCCGGCTGCGCCGATGGCGATGAACAGGCCGATCAGGCGCCAGTCGAGCTGCAGGCCCTGCTTCTCAAGCACCGGCAGGTAGCCGATGAAGCCGGTGAAGGACTTCATGGCGATGATCCACAGGCTGGTGCCGATGGCCTTCTGCATGGAGAGGCGGCCCAGCAGCACCAGCGCCGGCACGATCAGGAAGCCGCCGCCGACACCGACCAGGCCGGTGATCGCGCCAACCGCGAGGCCGTCGCCGACGATGGCCAGCCGACCGCGAGGCGCCCGCGCGTCGGGGGTCGAAGCGGACGCAGGGCTGCGGAACATCATTGCCGCCGCCAGCAGCATCACCACCGCAAACAGGGCAAGCTGGGCGGCACCGGAAAACCACTGCGAGGCCCAGGCACCGAGCCATGTGCCGGCCATGCCCGGCAGGCCGAACCAGAGCAGGCTGCGCAGATCGACCTGGCGCTTGAGTGTCCACGGCAGCGCGCCGGCCAGGGCGATACCGCCGACGATGGCCAGCGAGCCGGCGATGGCGAGTTTCTCCGGCTGCCCGACGAGGTAGACGAGGATCGGGACCGTGAGAATCGAGCCGCCCGAGCCCATCAGGCCGAGCGAGAGGCCGATGGCGAGGGCGCCGAGCAGGGCGAGCAGCATGCGAAGCCTCCCGAGAACAGGCAGGGAGTATATTAGAAAACGCTAAATTAAAGGAACCGCGGCCGGAGTCCGCGGTCGCTGATGCCCGACTTGGCAGCACCCCCAACCTCGCGGACACTGCTCACATGAGCCGAATCCTCACCCTGCTGTTGCTTGCCGGACCCTTCCTGAGTCCGGAGGCCGCCGCATCGACCCTGTTCCGCTGCGTGGGCGAGCAGGGTGAAACCGTGTTCACATCGGATGCGGCGGGCTATCGCGACTGCAAGCGGCTGCATGTGCCCAGTACCCAGAATTCCGGGCAGGTCGCCGCTCCTTCCCCGCAGCGACAGTCGCCACCGGTGGCGGCGCCGGCGACACCCGACTCGGCGCCGGCGGCGCCCAGCGATGCATCCACGCCTTCGCAGCCGGCAGTGGGGACCGTGGTGGCCGCGCCGGAACGCCGCGTCGAGTTCCGCACCCGCAGCGATGGTGCCGAAATCGCCGCGCCGAAAGACGCTCAGCAGAGCGGTGCGAGGGTCTCGCGCGGTGCGGTCTACCGCTATGAGCGCGATGGGGTGGTCCACTACACCAACCGTCGGCCGGCCGGCCAGCGCGCCGAGGTGCTCTTCAGCTACATGGAGACCTGCTACGCCTGCGCGGTGAGCAGCAGCGTCGACTTCAACAGTGTCGGCTTGAACCTCACTGCCTACGTGGAAGAGGTGCGCGCCGCCGCCGCCCTGCACGGCGTCGAGGAGGCCTTCGTGCGCGCGGTCATCCACGCTGAATCGGCCTTCAACCTCAATGCGCTGTCGAACAAGGGCGCGCAGGGGCTGATGCAGCTTATGCCGGCCACGGCGGAGCGCTTCGGCGTCACCGATCCGTTCTCGGCGCGCGACAACATCCACGGCGGCACGGCCTATCTGGCCTGGCTGCTGAAGCGCTTCGACGGCGATTTCCGCCTGGCGGCGGCGGGCTACAACGCAGGCGAGGGCGCAGTCGACCGCTTCAGTGGCGTTCCGCCCTATGCCGAAACCCAGGTGTTCGTGGAGCGCGTCGGTATCCTGCTGGAGCGCTACCGCACCCAGCTGGCCGCTGCGGCGCGGCCGGTCTCGCAGGGTTGAACCGCGGGCGTTGCCGTGAATCCGCACCGCCGCGCGCAGCGACCTGCAGGGCGCGAATCGTGCGGGCTCAGCGCGCCTGGGCCGGACGCTGGATCAGCTGCAGCTGGGCGACAAAGGGCACGCCCGCGCGCAGGCCGGAAACTTCGACCGTGCTGCCCGGCGCCTTGCTGGCCTCGCGCAGGCGCAGGCTGGACTGGTCGCCGATGGTTTCGCCGTCGAAGCTGAGCAGCACATCGCCGGCGCGCAGGCCAGCGGCCTGCGCGGGCCCGCCCATGTAGACCTCGGTGAGCGCGACGCCGCGCGGACCCATCGCGTCGAGGCTGCCCGGCAGCACCGGCGCATCGCCGTACTCGGCCCCCATCCAGCCGCGCACGACGACCCCCGTTTCGCGGATCTGCGCGAACACATCCGCAGCGATGCCCATCGGAATCGCGAAGCCGATGCCTTCCGCGCCATTGCGACGACCGAGCACGAAGGTGTTGATGCCGATCAGCTGGCCCTGCGCATTGACCAGGGCGCCGCCGCTGTTGCCTTCATTGATCGCCGCGTCGGTCTGGATGAACTCCTCCGAGAGCATCTGGTTCAGCGGCGTGCGCCCCAGCCCGGAGACGATGCCCTGGGTTACGGTCTGGCTGAGGCCCAGCGCGTTGCCGATCGCCAGCACCACGTCGCCGACCTCGAGCGCAACGCTCGGGTCCAGCGGCAGCGCCGGCAGCCCGCTGCCCTCGACCTTGAGCACCGCCAGATCGGTTTCGGCGTCGCTGCCGACCACCCGGGCATCAGTCACCCGTCCATCCCAGAGGGCGATGCGGATCTGCTCGGCGCCGGAGATGACGTGGTGATTGGTGAGGACATAGCCGTCCTCGCTGACGATCACGCCGGAACCCAGGATGGGCTCGCGGCGGCGCACGGTGGGGCCGACCGCGAGCCCCGAGAAGCGCTGCGTGGTGGGATCGGGCCGCAGCAGCACGCGCTCGGTGACGATGCGGTTCGCATACAGGCTGACCACGGCCGGCGAGGCGCTGCGCACCGCCTGGGCATAGCTGCGCGGCGCGCCTTCGGTTGCGGGCGAAGGCTCACCGCGCAGGCGTTCGGCCAGCCCGGGGGCGAAGTGGATCACCACGAAGGCCAGCGCCAGGCCGGCGACCGCGCTCTGCAGCAGGAAGGACAGCAGTCGTGGCAGGCGCGGCATCGGGCATCGCAGGCGGACGGGACGGCGCGCATTGTGCCCTGCATGGGCCATCGGCGCAGGCTTGGCGCGTTGTCGCTGGGTTCAGCCATCCGCTACACTACGCCGCTTTGCAAGGCCAGCCGGACAGGCCTTGTCACCGATTTCCCCTTGCGCAAGTGCGGAGAGCCGTATGGCTAACCAAGGCGTCAACCCAGGCCGCCGCCGCTTCCTGACCGCCACCACCGCCGTGGTGGGTGGCGCTGGAGCGATCGCGGCTGCCGTGCCCTTCATCGCTTCCTGGCAGCCGAGCGCCCGCGCCGAGCTGGCGGGAGCCCCGGTCACCGAGAACATCGCCAAGCTCGAACCCGGTCAGCGCCTGACGCTGACCTGGCGCGGCCAGCCGGTGTTCGTGATCCGGCGCACGCCCGAGCAGATCCAGGTGCTGCCCTCGCTGGACGCGCGCCTGCGCGATCCGAACTCCGACGTGGTCGACCAGCAGCCCGGCTACGCCAAGAACCCGCACCGTTCGGTCAAGCCCGAGTATCTCGTGCTGGTCGGCCTGTGCACGCATCTGGGCTGCGTGCCGCTGTTCCGCCCGGAAGTCCAGGCCGAGCCCTTCGACGCCGACTGGAAGGGGGGCTTCTACTGCCCCTGCCACAACTCGCGCTTCGACCTCGCCGGCCGCGTCTTCGAAGGTGTCCCGGCGCCGACCAACCTGCGCGTGCCGCCTTACCACTTCGTCGACGACAACACGCTGATCATCGGCCTGGATCCCAAGGGAGCCGCGTGATGTCCAACCTGATCAACCGCACCGTCGAGAACGTCACCCAGTGGGTCGACGAGCGCGCGCCCGGCCTGAAGGGCGCCTACAACAAGCACGTCGGCGAGTACTACGCGCCGAAGAACTTCAACGTCTGGTACTACTTCGGCTCGCTGGCCATGCTGGTGCTGGTCAACCAGATCGTCACCGGCATCTGGCTGACGATGAACTACAAGCCGTCCGCCGCCGAGGCCTTCGCCTCGGTCGAGTACATCATGCGCGACGTCGAGTGGGGCTGGCTGATCCGCTACATGCACTCGACCGGCGCCTCGCTGTTCTTCGTCGTCGTCTACCTGCACATGTTCCGCGGCCTGGTCTACGGCAGTTCGCAGAAGCCGCGCGAGCTGGTCTGGGTGATCGGCGTCGCGATCTTCCTGGTGCTGATGGCCGAAGCCTTCCTGGGCTACGTCCTGCCCTGGGGCCAGATGAGCTATCACGGCGCGCAGGTGATCATCAATCTGTTCGGCGCGGTGCCGGTGATCGGTACCGAGCTCACCGAATGGATCCGCGGCGACTTCCTGGTCTCCGACGCCACGCTCAACCGCTTCTTCGCGCTGCACGTGATCGCGCTGCCGCTGGTCCTGCTGCTGCTGGTGGTGCTGCACCTGGGGGCGCTGCACGAAGTCGGTTCGAACAACCCCGACGGCGTCGACATCAAGAAGAAGAAGGGCGCGGACGGCAAGCCGCTCGACGGCATTCCCTTCCACCCCTACTACACGGTCAAGGACCTGTTTGGCGCGGGCTTCTTCCTGACCATTGCCGCCTTCATCGTGTTCTTCGCGCCGACCTTCGGCGACCTGTTCCTGGAGTACGACAACTTCGTCCCGGCGAACCCGATGGTCACGCCCGACCACATCAAGCCGGTGTGGTACTTCACCCCCTACTACGCGATGTTGCGCGCCGTGCCTGACAAGCTGGCCGGCGTGATGATCATGGGCGGCGCGGTGATGATCCTGTTCCTGCTGCCCTGGCTGGATCGCAGCCCGGTGCGTTCGGTCCGCTACCGCGGCCCGCTGTCGAAGCTGCTGATCGGCATCTTCGTGGTGGCCTTCGTCAGCCTCGCCTGGCTCGGCCTGCAGTCGGGCAGCGAGATGCAGACCCTGATGGCGCGCATCTTCACGATCTACTACTTCGCGTTCTTCCTCTTGATGCCGCTGTGGACCCGCTGGGACTCCCACAAGCCGGTGCCGGAACGGGTGACCACCCATGATTAAGCGTCTCTACTCGCTGGCGCTCGGCGCCGTGCTGCTGGCCGCGGCCGGCGTCTCCCAGGCCGCCGGCGGCGCGCCGCTGATCGAGAGCCACGTCAACATCGGCGACCGCGCCTCGCTGCAGCGCGGTGCCGCCCTGTTCATGAACTACTGCGCCGGCTGCCACTCGCTGGGCTACCAGCGCTACTCGCGCACCGCCAAGGATCTCGGCCTCAGCGAAGAGCAGGTGATGTCCTACCTGAATTTCACAGGCGCCAAGTTCGGCGAGCACATGAACTCGGCGATGGACCCGGCCGATGGCGAGGCGTGGTTCGGCAAGGCGCCGCCCGATCTTTCCCTGGTGGCCCGCGCCAAGTCGGGCGGCCCGGACTGGACCTACACCTTCCTGAAGTCCTTCTACGTCGACGAGACCCGCCCGGCCGGCTGGAACAACACCGTCCTGGTCGGCGCCTCGATGCCGAACGTGCTGTGGAAGCTGCAGGGCATGCAGCGGGCCGTCTACGACGAGCATGGTGCGATCGAGCGCATGGAGCTGGCCCCGGCCGGCGCCCAGAGCCCCGAGGAATTCGACCGCACCATCCGCGATATCAGCGCCTTCCTCACCTATGTGGGCGAGCCGGCGGCGCTGAAGCGCGAAGCGTATGGCGTGTGGGTTATCCTCTTCCTCACGGTCTTCACTTTCCTCGCCTGGCTGCTCAAGACCGAGTACTGGCGGGACGTCCACTGACGCTGAGCTGACCGTACGGCGGCCGGTGCCCCAGGGCACCGGCCGAACCCTGATCTGCGTGGGAAGGGGGATACGGAATGGCTTCGAGTTCGCGTCTGCGCAATGCGCTGACCCTGTTTTCGGCGCGCGACTGCGCGACCTGCCATCGGATACGTCTGGTTCTGGCCGCCAAGGGGGTGAGCTACGAACTGGTGCCGGTGGACCCGCAGCATCCGCCCGAGGACCTGCTGGACCTTAACCCCACCCTCAGCCTCCCGACGCTCGCCGACCGCGACCTCGTCCTGTACTCCGCCTCCGTGCTGAGCGAGTACATAGACGAGCGCTATCCGCATCCACCGCTGATGCCGATCGACCCGCTGTCCCGGGCCCGCCTTCGGCTCGCGATGCTGCGTCTGGAGCAAGAGTGGGTGCCGGAGCTGGAAGCGATTGGAACCGGCAGCAAGGCGGAGTCCGAAGCGGCTCGCAAGCGCATGCGTGAACTGGTGCAGGCATCCCTGCCCCTGTTCAAGGCTTCACGCTTCTTCCTCAACACCGAACTCTCCCTCGCCGACTGCGCGCTGGCCCCGATCCTGTGGCGCTTGCCCGCCGCTGGCATCGACCTCGCGCGCGACGCCAAGCCGATCGAGGACTACGCCCAGCGCATCTTCCGCAGTCCCATCTTCGGCCGCAGCCTGATGGCGGAGGAGCGCCACTACCGCGACCTGCCCGCATGACCCGATCCGCGCCACCCTCGCCGCCGCGCATGAGCTCCAACCGCCCCTACCTGCTGCGGGCGATGTACGACTGGATCACCGACAACGGGCTGACGCCCTACCTGTTGGTCGATGCGCGTCAACCCGGAGTACAGGTGCCCGCATTCGCCATCAAGGACGGCAAGGTGGTGCTGAACATCGCCATGCGCGCCGTCGATGCGCTGGATCTGGGCGATGATCGGATCCGTTTCCAGGCCCGCTTCTCGGGCGCCAGCCATGCGCTGTCGATTCCGCTGGTGGCGGTGGAGGCGATCTACGCGCAGGAGAACGGGCAGGGCATGATGCTGCCGGCCGATGAGGTTGAATCGAGCCTGTCAGCCGACCCGGTCGAGGCGGAGCCCAAGGCGGAAGAGCCGCGGCCGACTGGCGACGACGAGCCGCCGCGGCGCTCCCATCTGCGGGTGATCAAGTAGGGCCAGCGCGTTTATCGCCAGCGCCGCCTCGACGGCAGACTGACCTGCGGCTGCAGCTTGACTCCTCGCCCGCGACGGGCGTGCTGCGCGTGCTGGGATCAGCCCCAGTTGCCGAAGCCGCGCGTACCGAGGCGCGGTATGGGATCAGGCACGCTGGGCGGCGGCAGTGGCTCCGGCGCGGTGATCCAGAGCAGCCTCAGACCGTGCAGGGCAAGGGCTCCACTGGAGCGGTCGCTGCCCTCCCGCGAGTAGTCGAATCGATACTGGCGCACCAGGCCCAGCCGTCCATCCTCGCCGCGCTTCATGCCCAGCTTCACCAGCGCCACCGAATGGTCCAGCAGCTGCACGCCGGCGCGTTCGCAGGCCTCCAGCCCATGTCGACGCGCGACTTCGCTGGCATCGCGGGCGCGCGCCCAGAAGTACAGCACCGGGCCCAACACCACCAGGACTAGCAAGGTTGTATCCATCGCAGCAGTGTGTGGGCGCGGCCCACACGCCGCAAGGCGCGAGTCGCACGGCCTGCCTTCGGCGGTGCCGTGACTGCCAACCCGGGCACGCCGGGTTTTTGCAACGAAATGTAAGATGGCGGGCGTTCGACGACGCCATGTCAAGGGGGCGGGGCTTCAGTGGATATCGAGGGATACCGAATCGAGTCGGAGGGCGAGACGGGTGCGGGCGTGCACTGGCTGCGCGCGCGCCAGATCGTCGCCGATGCGCCGGTGCTGCTGCAGCTGTGGGAGGCCCCCGCGGCCGAGGCGAGAGCGGCGATCCGCGCCCTGGCGGGCTTGCGCCATCCGGGGCTGGCGACGGTGCTGGACGTGGGCGAAGCACCGGATGGGCGGACCTACGCGGCGCTCGCTGCTCCGGCCGGCCCCAGCCTGCGACAGCAGCTCGCTGCGGGTATGGACCTCGATCAGGCGTTGGCGCTGCTCCGGCGGCTGGCCCTGGTGCTGCAGTTCCTGGAGGGGCGCAGTGCGCTGCCCGCCTGCCTGGATCCGCGCTCGGTGCACAGCGATGCGCAAGGCCGTCCCGTGCTCACCCGCCTTCGCCCCGCGCAGGAGCCCGCCGAGGCCGGTGAACCGGCGCGCGCCTTGCTCCGCCTGTTCCATGAAGCCCTCACCGGGCATGTTCCCCGCGAGAGGCTTCCGCAGTTTCCGGACTACCTCAGTCGCTGGCAGCCGCTGCTGGACCTGCTCGGACAGGCGGAGCTGCTCACGCCCGGGCGGGTGCTGGAGTGCCTTGATCGCCTGGAGGGTCGCAGCACCGGTGGATCTCCCCGGACGGGTGCGACCGCGAAATCGGCGACCGCTCCCGGCGCGCAGGCGGCGGTATCGGTGGATGCCGCCCCGATCCCGGTGCCAGCGCCCGCTGCGCCGACGGAAGCGGCGGCAGCAGTGCCTGCCGGCGCCGGCGCGGCAGCAGGCGTGTTGCCTGCCAACCCCGCTTCCCCGGGCGTGACGGCACGCGAACGCAAGGAGCCGGCGCGCGAACCTCAGCCGCCGGCGCGCGCAAACACCCCGCCAGCGCCCGTGCTGCAGCCGACACCGGCCCCAGCTCCAGCCAGGGTCGCTGGCGCAGGCACGATGGCTCAACCTGTGCGCATGTCGACTGAGCGGACCACCGCTCCGAGCAAGCGCCTGGAGGCCGAAAGCCTGCCGCCCACCAGCGTTCCCCGCGCCTTGCCGGAACCGGCGACTCCGGCGCCGCCGTCGCGCATGCCGCTCGTCCTGGCGGCAGCGCTGGCCCTGCCAGTGCTGGCCGGCCTCGCCTGGTGGCTGCTGTCCGCCGGCGCGCCAGCCGAAGCCACATCCGTCGCAACCGCGCCGCAGAGGGCGGAGCCCTCGCCAGCGTCCGCCCCCGCCGGAACGGCGCCCGAGCGCTCGGCGCCCGCGCCTGCCCCTGGCTTCCAGGCGCCGGATCCGAGCACCGACTGGTCTCCGGCCTCGCCTGTGGCGCTCGATCTGCAGGCCTTGCCGACCGTGGAGGACCCGCTGGAGCGCCTGCTGCAGTACGCGCGCACCAATGTCGAGGCGGGGCGGCTGATCCAGCCGCCGGGCCGCAACGCCCTCGATCGCTACCTGCAGGCCCTGCGCATCGAGTCTGACAACAGCGCGGCGCGCGCCGGCATCGCCGACCTCGGCGAACTCTGCCTGCGCCAGGCGGCCGAGGTCGAGACGCTCGACAGCCGCCTGCAGGCGCTGGCCTGCGTCGAGCGCGTCGCGGCGGCCCACCCGGCGGGCGCGCCGGCGTTGGCGCGGGCCAACGAGCTGCGGCGACTGGAGCATGACCGCCTGCTGGTCTCCGGCCAGCACGCCCTCGCCGCCTGGCGATCGGCCGAGGCCCGCACTCACTTCACCGATGCCCTGCGCCTGCTGCCCGATTCAGCGGCGGCTCGCAGCGGCGCCAGCGAGGCGGATCGCCAGGGCAAGCCGGGCTATCGCTTCCGGGATCCGCTGGATGGTGATGCCCGTGGGCCGGAGCTGCAGATTGCTGGAGGGTTGGCCTGGGCCCGCAGCGAAGTCAGCGTCGAACAGTTCGAGGCCTACTGGACCGCCGCCGGCCAGCGCCGCTTCGGCGCCGACATGCCGGCCTGCCGCGATCGTGAGTCGATGCTGCGCAGCTCGCGCAAGCGCGACTGGCGCAGTCCGGATTTCGCGCAGGGCGCCCGGCATCCGGTTGCCTGCGTCAATTTCGCCATGGCCCAGCACTACGCCGAGTGGCTGTCCGAGGTCTCCGGGCAGCGCTACCGGCTGCCCACCCTGGCCGAATGGCGGGCGGTCGCGGGCAATGCGCCCGGCGACTGCCGCGCGAATTTCCGCGACCAGTCGGCGGCCCGCGTCTGGAATGCACGCGAGGCCTCGGCCTGTGACGACGGGCACCCCCATACGGCTCCGGTCGAGGCTGCGGGCGAGACCTCCGGCCTGCTGGGCCTGTGGGGCAATCTCGGCGAGTGGCTGAGCGACTGCGAGGGCGCCAACTGCCGGCAGCGTCTGGCGGCGGGCGGCAGCTGGTTCAGCAGCGCGGCCGACTCCGCGCCACGCGGCTTTGCAGCCGAGCCCGGCTTCACTACCATCGGCTTCCGCGTCGTGCGTGAAATCCCCGCCCACGACTGATCAAGGGGCCCGGCCTGAGCCGGACCCGATGCGTTCCGGTACAGGCAACCGCCTGGCCGTCCCCCAGCGAGAGTCGCGATGAAGCTCATTTTCCCCAACGGTGAACACGGTGCCGTCCTGCTCAGCCCTGGCAGCAACCGCATCGGTGCCGCGCCGGATGCCTTCGTGCGGCTCGATGTCGCCGGCATGCCGGCCGAGCTGTGCACGCTGGAGCTGGATGGCGAGCGCGTCAGCCTGGTCGCTGCCGAGGGCGCCAAGGACCTCAGCGTCAACGGTCAGGCCGCCGAAGCCGGGCAGGCCCTGCGGCCGGGCGATTCGCTGGGCTTGGGCCCGGTGCAGGCGCGCCTTGTCGCGGTCGAGCGCGTGTCCTCCGCACCCGCGCCGCGACCCGCCCAGGTGGACGATTCCGGTGCCACCCGTGTCCGCGCGGCGCTGCCCAAGTACCTGCTGCGCGGCGTCTCCGGGGCGGCCTTCGGCAAGACCTACGCGGTCGCGTCGGCCCAGGTCATCGGCCGCCACCACGAGTGCGACATCTCGATCCCCAGCGAGGAGATCTCGCGGCGCCATGCCCAGGTCAAACCGACTACCGACGGCGTGCTGGTCGAGGATCTGGGCTCGTCCAACGGCACCTTCATCAACGGCCAGCGCGTGCAGACCGGGCTGCTGAAGAACGGCGACGAGCTTCGTCTGGATGCGATCCGCTTCATGCTGGTGGTGCCTGGACAGGAGATCCAGAAGGCCACGGCTCCGGCGCCGGTGGAAAGCACGGGCGGCGGTCGCACCGGCCTGATCTTCGTGGCGGTGACCGTGGTGGTGGCGGCTGCGGTCGCAGCGGCTTTCCTGCTGCGGTAGGCGCTGCCCGCGTTTTGCCCCAAGCGGTCAGCGCCCGCGCCTTCGTTGGCCGCGCGTTGACTGCCCGGAGTCCTGAAATGGCACGGCCCATCCAAGGAGGCCGCCATGCAGATTCTCCGTTCCGCCCCCCTCGAATTCCTCAAGCGCGCCCTCGGCAGCGTCCTGCTGCTCGCCAGCGGCTTCGCCCAGGCCGAAGGCCTCGCCCCGGCCGATGGCCTGGCACTGCGCGCGCAGGGCGCCGAGCACTGGCAGTCCGCCTTCGCCCTGGAGACCCAGGTCGACCTGCGCGTGCGCGGCCTGATGGCCGAAGTGCGCGTGCGCCAGCGCTTCAGCAACGCCAGCGGCGAGTGGATGGAGGGCCGCTACCGCCTGCCGCTGCCGGACGACGCCGCGGTGGGCCGCCTGCGCATGCAGGTCGGCGAGCGCCTCATCGAAGGCGAGGTGCAGGAGAAGCAGCAGGCCGCAGCCACCTATGCCGCGGCGGCCAGCGAAGGCCGCACCGCCAGCCTGGTCGAGCGCGAGCGTCCGAACCTGTTCCAGACCCGCGTCGCCAACATCGGTCCCGGCGAAACCGTCGAGATCGAGATCGGCTACTGGCAGAAGGTGCGCTGGCAGGACGGCCGCTTCAGCCTGGGCCTGCCGCTGACCTTCGTGCCGCCCTACCTCGGCGGCCGCAGCGAGGCGGACGCCGCGCTGGATCGCGCGCAGCCTGCCGAAGTGCCAGCGCAGGGCATCGCCCTGGGCTCGGCCGCGGCGCCGACCTTCAGCCTTGGCGTCGATCTGGATGCCGGCCTGCCGCTGGCCGGCATCGACAGCCCCAGCCATGCCATCGCGGTGCGCCGCGAGGGCGAGCGTCACCGCATCGAACTCGGCGATACCCGGGTCGACAGCGACCGCGACTTCGAGCTGCGCTGGGCGCCGCAGCCCAGCGCGCAGCCCCAGCAGGCGCTGTTCGTCGAGGACCGCGCCGATGCCCGCTATGCCTTCCTGACCCTGATTCCGCCGACCCGACCGGTGGCGCCGGTGCCGCGCGAGCTGATCCTGGTCGTCGACAACTCCGGCTCGATGCACGGCGCCTCGATGCAGCAGGCCAAGGCGGCGGTGGACCGCGCGCTGACCGGGCTGCGTGCCTCGGATCGCTTCAACGTGATCCGCTTCGATCACCGCTTCGACAGCGTTTTTCCGCAGCCGGTCGAAGCCAGCGCCGGCAACGTCGCGCACGCCCGCAGCTTCGTTCAGGCCCTGAACGCAGACGGCGGCACCGAGATGCTGGCGCCGCTGATCGAGGCCTTCGCCATGCCGGCCACGCCCAGCCACCTGCGCCAGGTGGTGCTGATCACCGACGGCGCGATCAGCAACGAGGCGCAACTGCTCAATCACATCGAGCACGGTCGCGGCGAGGCGCGGCTGTTCGCGGTCGGCATCGGCAGCGCGCCCAACGCGCACATCCTGCGGCGCATGGCCGAAGTCGGTCGCGGCGCGCAGGTGACGATCCGCCGCATCGAGGACGTCGCAGACGTCACCGACCAATTGCTGGCCAAGCTCGGCCAGCCCGCCCTGCGCGACCTGAAGGCGGCATGGCCCGAGGGTGCCGAGGCCTATCCGGCGCAGCTGCCCGATCTGTATCTCGGCGAGCCACTGCAGGTGCTGCTGCGGCTGCCGAAGGGCGGCGCGCAGGCTGCGCTCGAAGGCACCGCGCCGGATCTGTCCTGGCGCGCCGAGGTGAAGCTGGGTGAGCCCCGCCTGGCCTCGACCGAGGGCGTGGCGCGGCTGTGGGCGGCGGCCCGCATCGCCGAGCTGGAGGACAGTCTGCGCCAGGGCGCGAGCGCCGACGAGGTGCGCACGGCAGTGCTCACTCTCGCGCTGGAGCATGGTCTTGCCAGCCCCTACACCAGTTTCGTCGCCGTCGACCGTACGCCGCGCCGGCCCGAGGCCGCGGATCTCGCCTCGCTGCAGTTCGCCAACGCCGCGCCGGCGGGATCGGTCGACTTCGCCGCCGGCGCCACCGGCTTCGAGCGCAGTCTGCGGCTGGCCCTGCTGCTGGGCGCGATCGCCCTGGCGCTGCTGGTCTGGCAGCGCGAAGGCAGGCCCGGCCAGCGTCGACTGCTGGCGCAGGGCTGAGACATGCACGGTCCGATTGCTGCGCCGACAGCGAAGACAGCGCTTCGCGCCGTCCGCCATCACCTGTTCGCGCCGAGCCTGCTGTTGGCCAGCGGCCTGCTGCTGGTGCAGGCCCTGTGGATTCCCGCCAAGGCCGAGCTGGCGCAGTGGCTGCTGGCGCGGAGCTGGCATGCGGCGCGCACGACGGGCGAAGCGCAGCCGCCCTGGGGCTGGGCCGATACCCGCGCGGTCGCGCTGTTGCGCCGCGCGGATGTCGGCGCGGAACAGGTGGTGTTGGCCGGCGACAGCGGCCGCGTGCTGGCCTTCGGTCCCGGCTGGAACGAACGTTCTGCCGTGCCGGGCGGGCCGGGCACGGTGGTGATCAGCGCCCATCGCGACACCCATTTCGCGTGGCTGCGCAACCTGGCCGCGGGGGCGACGCTCGAACTGGAGGGCTTGCAGGGCAGGCGCCGCTACCGCCTGCAGGAACGCCACATCCTCGACGTGCGCGAGCACGCATTGGCGCCCGAGGCGGGCGAGGATCAACTGCTGCTGGTCACCTGCTGGCCCTTTGATGCGGCGGAAGCCGGCGGGCCGCTGCGACTGGTGCTGCGCTTCCTTCCGCTTGAGCAGGAAGCGCTCGCTCATCCGGGCGGCAGCGTACCCCAGCCCGCTGCGTACTCCGGGGCGCCCTCATAGTGCAGATGCAGGAACAGGTTCCAGCCATCGCGGCTGAGCGCGCGCTGCGCCTTCATGCTGGCCGCACCGCCGACCAGCAGGCTGCGGTTGCGGTGATCCCACAGGCCGGGCTGGGCGAACCAGCGCGCGGTGTCCGGCGTCCACGACAGCAGATCCACCGGCAGCGGAAACACCCGCTCGCCGTCGGGACTGTCATAGGCGAGCAGGGCGCCCACGCCGACCAGGTGCCCGCCGATGGCACGATCGCCGAGATGCGCATGGATCATCGCCAGCGCATTGACCATGAAGCGCGCCTCGACTTCGTTCTGCGCCATCAGCGCGATCTCCAGCAGGGCGTCGACGCCGGACTTGGGCTGCAGCCGTTCCAGCCATTCGACCAGCGCCGTTTGCAGGGTCGGCGAGTAGCGTCCGAACTGCAGGAAGGTGTAGCGCAGCGCCTCGTCGGCGCCGAGGCCCATCAGGCGCTCGTCGTTGCGGCGGCGCAGGTCTTCCGGCGGCAGCTCCAGCACCAGGCGGTTGACCTCGCTGCTGGTGCCGAGCACCTCGCTGGTCACCGGATCTAGCAGGCCCATGGCCTGGCCCACGCCGAGCTTGCCGGCGGTGGCTGCCCAGGCCAGTTTGTCGAGGCGCTCGCGGATCAGCGGGTTGCCGGTGAAGGGATCGATACCGAGTCGCGCCGCCAGCTCGCGGCGCGCGCGGCCGTAGCCCGTCTCGCTCTTGGCCAGGCGCACGACCTCGTCGCCGACGTCGCCGAACCAGCTGTCGTCCTGTTTCTCGCGGGCGCGGCGGCTCGCCGCCATCGGCGCATCGGCGGCATCGAAGGGCGAGCCATCGTGGCTGATCCGCTGGTCGGCGCGCGCGCCCAGACGCTTGGCGCGCTGGCCGATGCGCGTCACCCGCTCGCTGAAGTAGCGCCAGACACCCTTGGGCAGGCCTGTGATCGCTTCGCCCGGTCGCTGGATCACATTGGCAACCGCGCGCAGCGGCGCCATCACCGCTTCCGCGCCGGACTTCGCCAATGCTGCGCTGACCGACTCCGCATGCAGCACCTTGAGCGCTTCCATTTCCTGCACGCGCAGGGCAAGGATCTCCACGCTCTCGGCGCTGAGCTCGCCGTAGTCGGTGTGCAGCACGAAATGCGCCTGGAAGCCGTGCAGCTGTGCACGCGCTTCGACGCGGTAATCCGGGCCGGCGAGCAGGGCCGGTGGCAGCAGCTCGGCGCTGGCCAGCTCGGGCTCGGCTTCGGTCTCTTCGTCGACGCGCGCAGGCGAGGGCTCAGCCGCCGCTGTGAGCTCGATGTCGGCATCGGCGCCGAGGAAGGGATCAACGAAGTCATCGGCGCGGGCGACCGCGAGCGTCGCCAGCGCCAAGGATGAAATGAGACAGGCGCGCAGCACGCCGCGGATCAGCTCCAACTGCAGACCACCTTGCCGCAGGTGCCGGCTTCCATCAGCTCGAAGCCGCGCTGGAAGTCGTCGATGTGGATCTGGTGGGTCAGCACCTTCTGCAGCGGGAAGCCGGTGAGCACCATCTGCGTCATCTTGTACCAGGTCTCGTACATCTTGCGGCCGTAGATGCCCTGCACGGTCAGGCCCTTGAAGATGATGCGGTCCCAGTCGATGCCCGCGCCTTTCGGAAGGATACCCAGCAGAGCGATCTTGCCACCGTGGTACATGCAGTCGAGCATGTCGTTGAAGGCGTGCGCGTTGCCGCTCATCTCAAGGCCGACGTCGAAGCCTTCCATGTGCAGGTCGGACATGACCTCCTTCAGCGATGTCTTGGCGACGTTGACCACGCGGGTGGCGCCCATGTCGGCCGCCAGCTTGAGGCGGTAGTCGTTGACGTCGGTCACCACCACGTTGCGCGCGCCGATGTGCTTGCAGATGCCGGCGGCGATGATGCCGATCGGACCGGCGCCGGTGATCAGCACGTCCTCGCCGATGACGTCGAACTCCAGCGCACAGTGCGCGGCGTTGCCGTAGGGATCGAAGAAGGCCGCCAGCTCGCTGGGGATCTGGTCGTGGATCGGCCACAGGTTGCTGGCCGGCACCGCGATGTACTCGGCGAAGGCGCCGTGGCGGTTCACGCCGATGCCGACGGTGTGCGGGCAGAGGTGCTGGCGGCCGGCGCGGCAGTTGCGGCAGACGCCGCAGACGATGTGCCCCTCGGCCGAGACGCGCTGGCCGACGGTGTAGCCGGTGACCGCGCTGCCCAGCTCGGCGATGCGGCCGACGAACTCGTGGCCGATGACGAGGCCGGGCTTGATCGTGCGCTGGCTCCACTCGTCCCACTTGTAGATGTGCAGGTCGGTGCCGCAGATCGCGGTCTTCTCCAGCTTCACCAGCACTTCGTTGGGGCCGATCTGCGGCATCGGCACTTCCTCCATCCAGATGCCCTTGCTGGCTTCGCGCTTGACCAGGGCCTTCATCATCATCGACATCGGGGCATCCTCGGGTGGGGGCAGCGGCAGGCTGCGCAGGTCGCGGATTATAGAAGCGCGGCGTGTCGGCGCCGTCGGCGGCTATGCTGCGCGTTCAGCCACTTCTTTCCACACGCTGCCGCATGGACGTCGCCGCCTGGCTGGACCACCAGCTGCGCCTGCACCCGAAGAACATCGAGATGGGCCTGGAGCGCGTGCGCCCGGTCGCCGAAGCCCTGGGCGTGCTGCGCCCGGCCGCGCGCGCGCTGACCGTGGCCGGCACCAATGGCAAGGGCTCGACGGTCGCCATGCTGGAAGCCGCCTGCCTGGCCGCCGGCCTGCGCTGCGGCGCCTACACCTCGCCGCATATCGAGCGTTACCACGAGCGCATCCGCATCGACGGTCGCGAGGTCAGTGATGCCGAGTTGATCGCCGCCTTCGAGGCGGTCGAGGCCGCCCGTGCCGGGATCCCGTTGACCTTCTTCGAGTTCGGCACGCTGGCGGCGCTGTGGCTGTTCACCCGCGCGGCGCTGGATGTCGCGGTGCTGGAAGTGGGCCTGGGCGGGCGACTCGATGCGGTCAATCTGGTCGATGCCGATATCGCCCTGCTGACCACGGTCGATCTCGACCACATGGACTGGCTGGGCCCGACCCGCGAGCACATCGGCCGCGAGAAGGCCGGCGTGTTCCGCAGCGGCCGACCTGCATTGATCGGCGAGCGCGAGCCTCCGGTCAGCGTGCTCCAGCACGCGCAGCAGATCGGCGCGCGGCTGGAGCGTCGCGGTCTCGATTTCGATGTCGAAGCCAATGCAGAGAGCTTGAGCTACCGCGATGCACAGGGCGCGCTGCGGCTGCCCTATCCGCGGCTGAGCGCCCCTGCGCAGCTCGACAACGCCGCGCTGGCGACGCGCGCGCTGCGCCTGCTCGGCCTGCCCGAGGCCGCGATCGCAGCGGGGATTGCGAACGCCGCGCCGCGCGCGCGCCTGCAGCGCATCGCGGGCGCGCCGGAGATCGTGCTCGACGTCGGCCACAACCCGCAGGCCGCGCGGCAGCTGGCCCAATGGCTCGACGCGCATCCGAAGCCGACCGTCGCGGTGTTCGCAGCACTCGCCGACAAGGACATCGATGGCGTGGTGGCGCCGTTGCGGCATGCGATCGCGCACTGGCATCTCGCTGGGCTCGAAGTCGCCGGGCGCAGCCAGAGCGCCGCGGCCCTGGCCGCACGCATGAAGGCCGCGGCACCCGATGCACGCCTGCATCCGCACGTCGATGTCGACGCCGCCCTGCGCGCGGCACTCACCGAGGCCAGCCCGGACATGCGCGTGCTGGTGTTCGGCTCCTTCCACACCGTCGGCGAAGCCTTCGCCGCCCTGCGCCAACTCGGACGCCTGCCCGCATGATCGTGCACTGCACCCACTACCTGCCCGACGGTCGTCGCGAGGCCATCGACTTCGAGCGCGTCTCCGATGTGCTCGGTACCCACGAGGGTTTCATCTGGATGGGCCTGGTCGAGCCCGATGCCGCCCTGCTGGAAAAGCTGCAGGAAGAGTTCGACCTCCATGAGCTGGCCATCGAGGACGCCCACAAGGCGCACCAGCGGCCCAAGGTCGAGCAGTACGGCAACAGCCTCTTCATCGCCGTCCACACCGCGCAGATGCCGGGCGAGGAGGTCGAATTCGGCGAGACCCACCTGTTCCTCGGCGAGCGCTTCCTGATCACCGTCCGCCACGGCCCCTCACTGTCCTACGCGCCGGCCCGGGCGCGCTGCGAGCGCGATCCGGAATACCTCGCCGCCGGGCCCAGCTTCGGCCTGTACGCCGTGCTCGACCAGATCGTCGACCACTACTTCCCGATCGTCGATGACTTCCGCGCGGGCCTGGACACGCTGGAGCACGACATCTTCGAGGAGGACTTCAAGCGCGACACGGTGCAGCGCCTGTACCAGCTGAAGCGTGAGCTGACCCGCCTGCGGCTGGCGGTGGCGCCGCTGCAGGACGTGCTGGCCCCGCTGGTGCGGCTCTATCCCAACCTGATCCATGCCGACACGCGGGTGTACTTCCGCGACGTGCTCGACCACGCCCGGCGCATCAACGACGCCACCGACACCCTGCGCGAGATGCTGACCGCGGCGATGAGCGTGAACCTGGCTCTGGTCACCGTCGCCCAGGGCGAAGTGGTGAAGCGGCTCGCCGGCTGGGCGGCCTTGCTCGCCGTACCGACCCTGGTGACCGGCTGGTACGGCATGAACTTCGAAGCCATGCCTGAACTCGCGAGCCGCTTCGGCTACCTCGGGGTGATGGGGTTTACCCTGACGGTCTGCCTGCTGCTGTACCGCAAGCTGAAAAAAGTCCGCTGGCTGTAAGGCTTCGCGCCTGAAGGCTTGACAACGCGCGTCATGCAATCCCCGGGGTCGGCGTGTATCATGCGCGCCCGCTTCACCCATCCATCCATCCGAATACAAGGATAGAGCGCCGATGAGCAGCTACCTCTTCACCTCCGAGTCGGTGTCCGAAGGCCATCCGGACAAGGTCGCCGACCAGATCTCCGACGCCGTGCTGGACGCGATCCTGGCCAAGGACAAGCGCGCCCGCGTGGCCTGCGAGACCATGGTCAAGACGGGCGTCGCCATCGTCGCCGGCGAGATCACCACCGAAGCCTGGATCGACCTCGAAGCGCTCACCCGCAAGGTGATCCTGGACATCGGCTACAACAGCAGCGACGTCGGCTTCGACGGCGCCACCTGCGGCGTGCTGAACCTGATCGGCAAGCAGTCGCCCGACATCAACCAGGGCGTCGACCGCAAGAAGCCGGAAGAGCAGGGCGCGGGCGACCAGGGCCTGATGTTCGGCTACGCCACCAATGAGACCAAGGACTTCATGCCCGCGGCCATCCACTACTCGCACCGTCTGGTCGAGCAGCAGGCCAAGGCGCGCAAGAAGGGCAAGCTCGGCTGGCTGCGTCCGGATGCCAAGAGCCAGGTCACCCTGCGCTACGAGAACGGCAAGGCCGTCGCCATCGACGCCGTGGTGCTGTCGACCCAGCACGATCCCAGCATCAAGCAGAAGGATCTGGTCGAGGCCGTGCGTGAGCACATCATCAAGCCGGTGCTGCCGGAGAAGCTGCTGCACCGCGGCACCAAGTTCCACATCAACCCGACCGGCAAGTTCGTGATCGGTGGCCCGGTGGGCGACTGCGGCCTGACCGGCCGCAAGATCATCGTCGACACCTACGGCGGCTGGGCGCGCCACGGTGGCGGTGCGTTCTCGGGCAAGGATCCGTCCAAGGTCGACCGTTCGGCGGCCTATGCCGCCCGTTATGTCGCCAAGAACGTCGTGGCCGCCGGCCTCGCCGATCGCTGCGAGGTGCAGGTGAGCTATGCCATCGGCGTCGCCGAGCCGACCTCGATCTCGGTCACCACCTTCGGCACCGGCAAGATCGCCGACGACAAGATCGAGAAGCTGATCCGCAAGCACTTCGACCTGCGCCCCTACGGCATCATCCAGATGCTCGACCTGGTGCACCCGATCTACCAGCAGACCGCGTCCTACGGCCACTTCGGCCGCAAGGCGCATGAGGTCAGCTATGTCGATGCGGCCGGCAAGACGGTCAAGGCCACGGCCTTCTCCTGGGAGAAGACCGACCGCGCCGAGGCCCTGCGCGCGGATTCCGGCCTCAAGTAAGGCCGCGAAGCCCAGCGGGTTGCACACGGGGGCGCCTTCGGGCGCCCCTGTCGTTTGTGCGCGATTGGCGCCAGCGCGCACCAGGTTCGCGGCGGAGCGAGCGGATCAACGCGAGTGGTCGCTGCTGTGTCCGCCAGCGAAGGCATACTCCCCGCCCATGAAACGCAATCGACCTCCGCTTCGACTGCTCGCCCATCCCCACGGCTGGATCGCCAGCGGCTTTGGCTCCGGCTACTCACCGGTGGCGCCGGGCACGGTCGGCAGTGCCGCTGCACTGATCCCCTGGCTGTGGCTGCGCGAGCTGCCGGCCGCCTGGTATCTCGCGATCACCCTGGCGTTCTTTGCCTTGGGCGTGCTCGCGGCCGAGTGGGTGATCCGCGCGATCCACACCGATGACCCCGGCGTGGTGGTGGCTGACGAGTGGGTAGGGCAATGGCTGGCACTGTTCCTCGCGCCGGCCGGCTGGGTGTGGATGCTGCTGGGCTTCGCCCTGTTCCGCCTGTTCGACGTGTGGAAGCCGTGGCCGGTGCGCTGGGCCGATCGGCGCCTGCATGGCGGCTTCGGCGCGATGTTCGATGACCTGCTGGCGGGCGTGTACGCCTTCCTTGCCTTGCAGGCCCTGGTGCTGCTAAACGCCCGCTTCGGAGTGTTGCCGACATGAACGATCTGCCCGCGGGCCTGCTGCGCGGCGAGGACGGCGTGGTGCGCTGCGCCTGGCAGCAGAACCTGCCCGACTATGCGCACTACCACGACCATGAATGGGGGCGGCCGGTCCGCGATGACCTGCGCCTGTTCGAGAAGCTCTGCCTCGAAGGCTTCCAGTCGGGCCTGAGCTGGCTGACCATCCTGCGCAAGCGCGAGAACTTCCGCGCGGCCTTCGCCGGCTTCGACCCACAGCGGGTGGCGCGCTTCGATGGCAACGACATTGAACGTCTGCTGGGCGATGCCGGCATCGTCCGCCATCGCGGCAAGATCGAGGCGGCCATTCACAATGCGACGCGGGTGCTGCAGATCCAGCGCGAGTTCGGCAGCTTCGCGGACTACGTCTGGGGCTTCCAGCCGCCGGCCTCCGAGCGGCCGCCGCGCCATGACTGGGACAGCCTGCGTGCGCTGGCGCAGACGCCGAGTTCGAAAGCCCTGTCCAAGGATCTGCGGAAGCGCGGCTTCAAGTTCGTCGGCCCCACCACCTGCTATGCCTTCATGCAGGCGATGGGGCTGGTCAACGATCACGTCGAAGGCTGCGCCTTCCGCTGAAGCCCCGGGCCCTCCCTGGCCCGGACGCGTACCGGTTCAGGGCAGTTCGCTGCCGCTGTAGCGCTTGGCCTCCGCGCCTTCGACGCGACCGATGCGCGCGCTCTCGTGCACGAACAGCTCGACCTCGCGCTTGAACACCATGGCGCCAACGACTTCCGAGTTCGGGCCGATCACGATCTTCGGCAGGCGGGTATTGCCGCCCCAGTTGAACCAGCCGGTGCTGGGCTTCTCGATGGTGATGCCGCCGGCGATGCGGCTGCCGTCGAGCAGGGTGATGTCGCCGTTGACGGTCTCGACATCTCCGCCGATGGTCGCGGCTTCGAGGCGGATCGCGCCGTTGACGGTCTCGACGTCGCGCTGCACGGCGGCGCCGCGATCGAGACGGATGCTGCCGTTGACGGTCTCGGCCGAGCCGGCCTGCGACGAGGCGCCGAAGCTGATCGAGCCGTTGACGGTCTCCACGCTCTCGGCGCGGGCGCCCTCGTTCAGGCTGATGCTGCCGTTGACCGTTTCGACGCTTTCCGCCTGCACCCGGGCCGCCAGCGTGATGCTGCCGTTGACGGTTTCGAGGCTGTCGTAGGCCTGGCCCTGCTCGGTGCGGATCGAGCCGTTGACCTTGTCGATGCTGGTGAGACGCTCGGCGGCGGCGCTGCCGGCGAAGGCGATCAGGACGACGAGGGGAAGAATGGACGTGCGCATCGGTGCTGCTCCCTGCGGTTGGGCCACGCTCTGCGGTGGCGGCGAGCAGGCGGATGCCGGTCCGTCACAAAGGGTTTAGTCGCGCGGGTGACGAAACAGCCGCTTGGCTAGAATGCCGGTCTTGCCTGTCTGTCCCGGAGCCCGACCGTGTCCCGACCCAAGCCCGTCATGCTGCTGATCCTCGATGGCTGGGGCCATCGCGAGGAGCGCGAGGACAACGCCATCGCCCAGGCCAAGGCCCCGCACTGGCATGCCCTGCTGGCGCGCTGCCCGCACACCCTGATCGAAACCTCGGGCAAGCACGTCGGCCTGCCGGACGGGCAGATGGGGAACTCGGAGGTCGGCCACATGAACCTCGGCGCCGGCCGCATCGTCTACCAGGACCTGACCCGCATCGACCACGCCATCGAGACCGGCGAGTTCTTCGAGAACCCCGGCCTCACCGGCGCCTGTGCTTCGGTCACGGCCAGCGGCGGCACCCTGCACGTGTTCGGCCTGCTGTCGCCGGGCGGCGTGCACAGCCACGAGGACCACATCCACGCTTTCCTCGATCTGGCCAAACGGCAGGGCGTATCGCGGCTCGCGGTACACGCGTTTCTGGATGGACGCGACACGCCGCCGCGCTCGGCACGGCCGAGCCTGGAAAAGCTCGATGCGCGCTGCGCCGAGCTGGGCTACCGCATCGGCTCGGTCAGCGGCCGCTACTACGCGATGGATCGCGACAAGCGCTGGGATCGCGTCGAGCGCGCCTACTCGGCGATCGTCGAGGCCACGGCCGGGCATCGCGCGGCCACCGGCGTGGCGGCGCTGGACGCGGCCTATGCGCGCGACGAGAACGACGAGTTCGTGCTGCCGACGGTGATCGATGGCGCAGCCCCCATGGCCGACGGCGATGCGGTGGTGTTCATGAACTTCCGCGCCGACCGCGCGCGCGAGCTGTGCGCGGCCTTCGTGCAGCCGGGCTTCGAGGGCTTCGTCGCGCGGCGTCCGCAGCTGGCGAGTTTCGTCTGCCTGACCGAGTACGACGCCAGGCTGCCGGCCACCTTGGCCTATCCGCCCGAGACCCTGCACAACACCCTGCCGCAGGTGCTGGCGGCGCATGGTCTCAGCCAGCTGCGCATCGCCGAGACCGAGAAGTACGCCCACGTCACCTTCTTCTTCAGCGGCGGGGTCGAGGCCGAGCAGCCCGGCGAGTCGCGCGTGCTGATCCCCTCGCCCAAGGTCGCTACCTATGACCTGAAGCCCGAGATGAGCTGCCCCGAAGTCACTGCCGCCCTGGTCGAAGACATCCGCGCCCAGCGGCACGACGTCATCGTCTGCAACATCGCCAACCCCGACATGGTCGGCCACACCGGCGTGCTGGAAGCCGCGATCAGGGCGGTCGAGGCGGTGGACACCGCGATCGGTGAGATCACCGCGGCCCTGCGCGAGGTCGGCGGCGAGCTGATCCTCACCGCCGACCACGGCAACCTCGAGAAGATGCGCGACGTCGACACCGGCCAGCCGCATACCGCGCACACGGTCGGCCCGGTGCCGCTGGTGTATCTGGGCCGTCCCGCGCGGCTGAAGCCCGGCGGTGCCCTGCGTGACGTCGCCCCGACTCTGCTGCATCTGCTCGCGCTGCCGAAACCGGCCGAGATGACGGGTCAATCGCTGGTCGAATTCGTGTGATCCAGCGCTTCGCCGGCCTCGTGCTGGCCCTGCTCTGCGCAGGCGCGCTCCTGGCCCTGTCAGGCGCCGGTACGGCGCAGGCGCAGCCCGGCGACCCCGAGGCCGAGCGCGCCGCGCAGGCGCGACTGGACGCCGTGCGCGCGGAACTGCGCGAGGTGGCCGCGGTGCAGGCGCGACTGGCCGCCGAGCGCGATGCCGCCTCGGCGCAGATCCGCGAGGTCGACCGGGCCATCGCCGAGCAGCTGAAAGCGCAGGCCGGCCTGGAGGCCGAGGTGGCCGCCCAGCGCCAGCGCTTCGAGGCGCTGGAGACCGAGCGGCAGACCGTCGCCGCCGGGCTGGAGCGGCAGCGGGAAGCGCTGGGCGCCCTGATGCGCGCGGCCCATGTGCAGGGCGGTCACGCCCCGCTGCGCCTGCTGCTGTCGCAGGACCGCCTGCGCGACGCCAGCCGGGCGCTCTCCTACCACCGCTACGTGCAGGCCGGCCAGGTCCAGCGCATCCGTCGCCTGCTCGATGAACTGGCGGATCTGGCGCGGGTCACCGCCCAGGTCGATGCCCAACGGGCTGCGCTCGACGCCGCGCTCGAGCGCGAGCTGGCGGCGCTGGCGGCGCTGGAATCGCAGCGGGCCGACCGCGCCGGCCTGCTCGAGGTGCTGGCTGGGCAGCAGAAGGCGCAGGCCGAGCGGATCAGCGCGCTGCGGCGCGACGAGCGCGCCCTGCTGGATCTGATCGAATCGCTGCGCGACATCTTCGCCGACATCCCCGACCAGCTCGACGGCGCCCAGCCCTTCGCCCAGCGCCGCGGCCAGCTCGCCGCACCGGTGCCGGGGCGGGTGCTGACAGGCTTCGCCGGCACCCTGCCGGACGGTCGGCGCAGTGAGGGCTGGCTGCTGGAGGCGGCCGCCGGCGAGACGGTGCGCGCCGTGGCCCCCGGGCGGGTCGCCTTCTCCGACTGGATGAATGGCTACGGCCTGCTGCTGATCCTCGACCACGGCGAGGGCTTCCTCAGCCTGTATGCCCACAACGACGGCCTGCTCGGCGAAGTCGGTGACTGGGTCAAGGCCGGTGAGCCGATCGCCCAGGCCGGCAGCTCGGGCGGGCAGGGCAGGGCGGCCGTGTACTTCGAGCTGCGCCGCCAGAGCCAGCCGCTGGATCCGCGCGTCTGGGTGCGGCGCTGATCGGCTGCGGGCGGCGACAGCCGCTGCGTGCACGCGCACGTCTCCTATACTGCCGCGCATGAACAGCCTTCCCCGCCTGCACCGCACGCTCCTCGCCCTGTCCCTTCCGCTGTGTCTTGCTGCCGTTCCGGCGCTGGCCCAGGACACGCCGGCGCCCCCGCCAATCGAAGCGCCGAGCGCCGAGGCGCCAGCCGCCGAGCCGGTCAGCGAGCGGGTCAGCCTGGAGGAAGTGCGGCGCTTCGTCTCGGTGTTCCGCGCCGTGCAGCAGGCCTATGTCGACAGCGTCGAAGACCAGCAGCTGATGCAGTCGGCGATCCGCGGCCTGCTCACCGACCTCGACCCGCACAGCGCCTACCTCGATGCGCGCGCCACGCAGTCGATGAACGAGACCGCGACCGGCGCCTACGGCGGCTTGGGCCTGGAGATCCTGCAGCGGCCCGATCGCAGCCTGGTGGTGATCGCGCCGATGGACGACACACCCGCCGCGCGTGCCGGCATCCGCCCCGGCGACATCATCATCGAGTTGGATGGCGCGCCGATCAGCGCCGACAGCGTCGATGCCGCGGTCGAAGCCATGCGCGGCGAGCCGGGAACCTCGATCGTGCTGACGGTGGTGCGCGAGGGCGAGAGCGAGCCGCTCAAGCTCAGCCTGACCCGCGAGATCATCCGCGTCGCCAGCGCGCGCGGCGAGGCCCTGGACACGCAGTTCGCCTACATCCGCATCGCCGCCTTCCAGGCCGACACGGCGGGCGAGGTGCAGCGCAAGCTCGAAGCCCTGAAAGCGGTCGGCGGCGGCCTCAAGGGCCTGGTGCTGGACCTGCGGCGCAACCCGGGTGGCCTGCTGAACGCGGGCATCGAAGTCGCCGACCTGTTCCTCGACGAGGGCGTGATCGTCAGCACCCGCGGCCGGGTGCCGCGCGCCAGCGCCGAGTACGCCGCCAAGCGCGGCGACCTGCTGGACGGTGCGCCGATCGTGGTGCTGATCGACAGCGGCAGCGCCAGCGCCGCCGAAGTCGTGGCCGGCGCTCTGCGCGATCACCGCCGCGCCTTGATCATGGGCAGCACCAGCTTCGGCAAGGGCTCGGTGCAGACCGTGCTGCCGCTCGACAATGGCGATTCCATCAAGCTGACCACGGCGCGCTATTACACGCCCAACGGCACCTCCATCCAGGCCACCGGCATCGTTCCCGATATCGAGCTGCCGGAGAACGCCGAGCTGCGCGTCGGCGCCCAGACCTCGCCGCAGCTGCGCGAGGCCGACCTGCCTGGCCACCTGCAGGCCGAGAGCGAGAGCGCCGAAGCGGACCAGGCCAAGGCCCAGGCGGACTATGCCGTCAATGAAGCCCTGAACCTGCTGCGCGGGCTGGCGGTGTTCCGCGAGCGCGGCTGAAGGCTGCAGCGCTGGGGTCTGGAGCCGCGTCGCCCCGTCACTGACGCGCTGATGGGCTCATTCGCGCCGAGCGGCATCGGTTGCCCGCAGCGCCGCCGAGCGCAGTGAATCCTCGGCGCCTGCGGTGGCCTCCAGCAGACGCCCGAGCAGGGCGTCGAACTGCGCGTATTCGGCGGCATCGAGGCCCGAAAGCAGGGCGCGCTCGTACTCCAGCGCCAAGGGCGCGACCTGGGCGTAGACCGCACGGCCGGCCGCGCTGAGATTCAGCGGCACGCGCCTGCGATCGCGCTCGTCGCTGCCGCGCTCGACCCGGCCCGAGGCCATCAGCCCCGCCACCGCGCGGCTGACCGCGACCTTGTCCATGGCCGTGCGCTCGACCAGCTCGCCCGCGGTCAGCCCCGGATAGCGACCCAGCACCGCCATCAGCCGCCACTCGGTGACCGAGAGATCGAAGCGCTCGGCATAGATCCGTGCGATCGCCTGGCTGACCCGGTTCGACAGCACCGACAGCCGGTAGGGCAGGAAGGACTCCAGCACCAGTTCGGCCGAAACGTCGTCGTTTGGGCGGCCGGGCGCGTTCGCCGCGGCGGATTGGGGAGGGCTCATCCTGCACTGCACCTTGCAAATGGTTTCATCTGAAACTATAAAACGCCCACCCCGCGGCGACCAGCCGCGAGCGTCTTCCGGTGGCCGCCCCAAGGCGGCGCCGTGCCCCTGCCACCCCCGCGCGCCAAGCGCGCGCAGCCCCTTGAGGAGCCCAGCATGAACGCCCAGCCGAACCTCGGCATGCAGGTCACCACCTTTGAAAACCCCATGGGGATCAACGGCTTCGAGTTCGTCGAGTTCGCTGCCCCGGCGGGCAGCGTCGACCTGCACGCGCTGTTCCGCAAGATGGGTTTCGCGCCGGTGCTGAAGCATCGCAGCCGCGCGATTACGGTCTATCGGCAGGGCGGGGTCAACTTCCTGGTCAACGAGGCCCCGGACAGCTTCGCCGCCGATTTCGCTGCCCAGCACGGCCCCAGCGCCTGCGGCTTCGGCATCCGCTTCACGAAGCCGGTGGCCGAAGTCGAGCAGAAGGTCCTCGCCAACGGCGGCGAGCGGATCGCGCACAAGCCGTCGAGCCGCGCGATCGACGCGCCGGTGGTCAAGGGCATCGGTGACTGCATGCTCTACCTCGTGCCCAGTGAGGGCGATGCCTATGCCGCCGACTATGTCGCCATCGAGGGCGCGGATGTCCATCCGACCGGCTTCGGCCTGACCTTCATCGATCACCTGACCCACAACCTCTACTTCGGCAACATGGAGAAGTGGTCGGACTACTACGAGCGCCTGTTCAACTTCCGCGAGATCCGCTACTTCGACATCAAGGGCGCCAAGACCGGCCTGGTGTCGAAAGCCATGACCGCCCCGGACGGCATCGTGCGCATCCCGCTGAACGAGTCCTCGGACCCGAAGAGCCAGATCAACGAATACCTCGACCAGTACAAGGGCGAGGGCATCCAGCACATCGCCTGCTTCACCGACGACATCTACAGCACGGTGGAAGCCATGCGCGCCCAGGGCGTCGAGTTCCTCGATACGCCGGCGACCTACTTCGAAGTGATCGACCAGCGCATTCCGAACCACGGCGAGGACGTGCAGCGGCTGGCGAAGAACAAGATCCTGATCGACGCCGATCCCGAGACCAAGCAGCGCAAGCTGCTGCAGATCTTCACCCAGAACGCGATCGGCCCGATCTTCTTCGAGATCATCCAGCGCAAGGGCAACGAAGGTTTCGGCGAGGGCAACTTCCAGGCCCTGTTCGAGAGCATCGAGCGGGATCAGATGAAGCGCGGGTTTCTCTGAGAGCCGGGATTGGGGATTCGGGATTGGTGGGGCGATGCTCGCTGCTCCGGATTCGGCAGTGCAAGGGCGCTCCTGTGCCAAGTGCGAGTCGGGTTCTTTTGAAACCTCGCTGCGTTGGCGGCCTTCAGATGCGTGCGTCGACGTGCAGCTCTTGATTTGAGCCCCTCTCCCCGTGGGAGAGGGGTTGGGGAGAGGGTCCGGTATGGCCGAACGCATCATTCCACCGCTGCCGACCGAAACACTCGACAAGGCCCGTTGCCTGCGCCAGACCATGACCGATGCGGAACAGGCGCTCTGGTACCACCTGCGCGCCGGACGCTTTGGCGGCTTCAAGTTCCGCAGGCAGCACCCGCTTCCGCCCTATGTCGTCGATTTCGTCTGTTTGGCGCAGTTGCTGGTGGTTGAACTCGATGGCTCGCAGCATTCGCCGCAGATTGACGCGGAACGCAACAGATTTCTTGAGCGCGCGGGCTTCCGGCTGCTGCGCTTCTGGAACGACGATGTGCTGACCCAAGCCGAAGACGTGCTGGCGCGGATCTGGAGCGCGCTGCACGACCGGACCCTCTCCCCAACCCCTCTCCCACGGGGAGAGGGGCTCTCGCGAGAATCGCAGCCATGACGCAAGCCCCCAAGGACCGCACACCGCAGCCATGACGCCCGCCACGCCCTACCTCACCGGCTTCGCCAACGACTTCGCCACCGAAGCCCTGCCCGGGGCCCTGCCGATCGGCCGCAATTCGCCGCAGCGCTGTCCCTACGGCCTCTACGCCGAGCAGATCTCGGGCACGGCCTTCACCGCGCCGCGCCATGCCAATCGCCGGACCTGGATGTACCGCATTCGCCCGGCCGCCCTGCATGGCCGCTTCGAGCCGTATGCGCAGCCGCGCTTCCACAATCGCTTCGACGAGATCGCGGCCAGCCCCGAGCAGTACCGCTGGAGCCCGCTGCCGCTGCCGACGCAGCCCACCGATTTCGTCGATGGCCTGTTCACGATGGGCGGCAACGGTGGGCCGGATGCTTCAGGCATGGCCGTGCACCTGTACGCCGCCAACCGCGACATGGTCGACCGCTACTTCTACAGCGCCGACAGCGAGCTGCTGGTCGTGCCGCAGCTGGGTCGGCTGTGCATCGACACCGAGCTCGGCCGGGTCGACGTCGAGCCGCAGCAGATCGCGGTGCTGCCGCGCGGGGTGCGCTTCACGGTCAGCCTTCCCGATGGCGAAGCACGGGGCTATGTCTGCGAGAACTTCGGCGCCCTGCTGAAACTTCCGGACCTCGGCGTGATCGGCAGCAACGGCCTGGCCAACCCACGCGATTTCGAAACGCCCGTGGCGCGCTATGAGCAGCGCGAGGGCAGCTTCGAGCTGATCGCCAAGTTCCAGGGCCAACTGTGGCGCGCGCCGATCGGCCACAGCCCGCTGGACGTGGTTGCCTGGCACGGCAACTACGCGCCCTACCGCTACGACCTGCGCCGCTTCAACACCATCGGCTCGATCAGCTACGACCACCCGGACCCGTCGATCTTTCTCGTGCTGCATTCGCCGGGCGAGGCGGAAGGGGTGAGCAACCTGGACTTCGTGATCTTCCCGCCGCGCTGGCTGGTGGCGCAGGACACCTTCCGCCCGCCCTGGTTCCACCGCAACGTGGCCAGCGAGTTCATGGGTCTGGTGCACGGGGCGTATGACGCCAAGGCCGAGGGCTTCGTGCCTGGCGGCGCTTCGCTGCACAACTGCATGACGGGACATGGGCCGGATGCGGCGACGTTCGAGAAAGCCTCCAGGGCCGACCTGTCCAAGCCCGACGTGATCACCGATACCATGGCCTTCATGTTCGAGGCACCGCGGGTGATCCGGCCGACGAAGCAGGCCGTCGAAGCCGCACATCGCCAGCGCGATTACCCCGACTGCTGGGCCGGCCTCACCGCGAACTTCGACCCTGCCAAGCCCTGATCCCTACGGCCTGATGATTCCGGCCGCCAAGCACCAAGGACATGCAATGAAACTCGCAAGCCTCAAGGAAGGCGGCCGCGACGGCAGCCTGATCGTCGTCAACCGCGAGCTCAGCCGCGCCGTGCGCGTGCCGCAGATCGCGCCGACCCTGCAGCGCGCGCTGGAGGACTGGAGCGTGACCGCGCCGCGCCTGAACGCCGTCTATGAACAGCTGCAGGCGGGCGCCGAGAGCGTGGAAGGGCAGGGCGTGTTCGAACTGGAGACCGCCGCGCTGGCCGCGCCGCTGCCGCGCGCCTACGAGTTCGTCGACGGCTCGGCCTACCTGCCGCACGTCGAGCGCGTGCGCCGCGCCCGCGGTGCCACCGTACCCGAGAGCTTCTACGTCGATCCGCTGATGTACCACGCGGTCGGCGCCGGCTTCTACGGCCCCAACGACCCGGTGCGCGTGCCGGACGAGGCCTTCGGCATCGACCTGGAGGCCGAAGTGGTGGTGGTCACTGACGATGTGCCGATGGGCGTCTCGGCCGAGGCTGCGGCGGGCCACATCCAGCTGGTCGGGCTGATCAACGACGTGTCCTTGCGTAACCTGATTCCGGATGAGCTGGCCAAGGGCTTCGGCTTCCTGCAGTCGAAGCCGCGCTCGACCCTGTCGCCGGTCTTCGTCACCCCGGACGAGCTGGGCGAGGCCTGGCAGGACAGCAAGGTTCACCTGCCGCTGCTCAGCCATATCAACGGCGAATGGTTCGGCGCGCCCGAGGCCGGCGTCGACATGCAGTTCAACTTCGCCCAGCTGATCGCGCATGCCGCCAAGACCCGCCCGCTGGTCGCCGGCAGCATCGTCGGCTCCGGCACCGTGGCCAACGAGGACGAGGGTAAGGGCGCTTCGTGCCTGGCCGAGAAGCGCATGCTGGAGATCATCCGCGAGGGCAAGCCCAGCACGCCCTTCATGAAGTTCGGCGACCGCGTGCGCATCGAGATGCTTGACCGCGACGGACGCTCGATCTTCGGCGCCATCGACCAGGTCATGCAGCAGGGCTGAGAGCCTGCGCCTGCGACACGGCCCCCGCCACGCACTCCCTGCCGGCGGCGGTCGCGCGCCTCGGGGTGTGTTGCTTCGCCCGTGCCGAGGCGCGTAGATTTCCGTGACAACGATCACATCGGATCAGGGAGCGGCGCGATGAGCGAGATGCTGAGTCTGTACAGCTACTGGCGCTCCAGCGCCGCCTATCGCGTCCGTATCGCCCTGCACCTCAAGGGCTTGGCCTATGCGCAGAAGCCGGTGCACCTGCTGAACAACGGCGGCGAGCAGCGCGCGCCCGAGTTCCGCGAGATCAATCCCCAGGCGCTGGTGCCGGTGCTGCTGGACGGCGAGCGCGCGATCCGGCAGTCGCTGGCGATCATCGAGTACCTCGATGAGAGTTTCCCCGCGGTGCCCCTGCTGCCGGCGATGGCGCGCGATCGCGCGCGGGTGCGTGCGCTCGCCCAGCTGATCGCCTGCGACGTGCATCCGCTGGCCAACCTGCGCGTGCAGCAGTACCTGGAGCGCGAGCTCGATGTCGATCAAGCGCGGCGCGAGGCCTGGTCCCGGCACTGGATTGCCGAAGGCCTGTCGGCCTTCGAAGCGCTGGTCTTCGACAATCCATCGACCGGCGAGTACTGCGAGGGCGAGATGCCCAGCATCGCCGACTGCTGCCTGGTGCCGCAGCTGTACAACGCGCGGCGGCTGCAGATGGATCTGACGCCCTATCCGACCCTGCTGCGCATCGAAAGCCACTGCCTCGCCCTGCCGGCCTTCCAGCAGGCGGCGCCGGAGCGCCAGCCGGATGCGCCGGTGGCCTGAGAGCCTCTGAGCTCCGCGTCGAGCGACGGGTACGCCGGGCAACTACAGGCGTCCACACTTCCTAGGCTTGAGCACGCTTTGACGTCGCAAGGCTGCGTGCGGCTGTGTGGGGTACGTCTGCGCGCCCTCGCTCTGGCAACGGGCATCGGCGCGTTGCGCGATGCTTCCATCACGGACGTCAGTGCATCGCAAGCGAGCGTCGACACGACCTTGTCGCCCCGTCGGTGACTTCATGGCGCTGCGCCGGAAGACAAAAGTGTGACGTAAATCACTCTGGGTGGCGGCCCGGCAGTGACTATTGGCAGGGAGTCATTGTTGCGGTTCCGTTAAACTCCCCGGGCTCGCTTGCACAGCGACGCTTACACGAAACCCAAGGGGAAGCCCATGTACGTCAACAGCACAGCCCGCCGCAGCCTGCTCGCCACCGCCGTCACCAGCGCCATGCTGGCCGGTGTCGGCGTTGCGTCCGCCCAGAACCGCAACAGCGGTGACGAAGAGAAGGTTCTGGACCAGATCACCGTCACCGGTTCGCGTATCGCCCGTGAAGGTTTCATCACGCCCTCGCCGGTCACCTCGCTGAGCTCGGAAGAAATCCGCGCGACCGGCGCCGTCACCATCGGTGACCTGATGACCCGCCTGCCGCAGCTGGCGCCCAACTACACGCTCGGCAACTCCACCCGCTTCATCGGTACCGCCGGCCTCGGCCTGCTCGACCTGCGCGGCATGGGCACTGCGCGTACCCTGGTGCTGGTCAACGGCCGTCGCCACGTGGGCGGTTCGCCGGGCTCCACCGCCGTCGACACCAACACGATTCCGGTCGAGCTGATCGAGCGTGTTGAAATCATCACCGGTGGCGCTTCGGCTGTGTACGGCGCCGACGCCATCGCCGGTGTCGTCAACTTCATCCTGAAGCGCTCGTTCGAAGGCTACGAAGTGCGCGCCCAGACCGGCGAAGCCAGCGAGGGCGATTTCTCGCGTTCGTTCGGCAGCTTCACCGCCGGCGCCAACTTCGGCGAGGGCCGCGGCAATGCGGTGGTCTCGATCGAGTACAGCAAGCAGGACCGCTTCGGCCGCGGCAATCGCGAGATTGGTCGCGAGTTCTGGGTCAGCGTGCCCAACCCGAACTTCGACCCCTCGCGTCCGCCGAGCGAGTCGAACCCGCAGAACGTGCAGGCCCGTCCGGGCGGCAACCACTCGATCTCGACTGCCGGCACCTTCACCATCGGTGCGTTCAACCCGGCGAATCCGACCAACCGCTACACCTTCAACCCGGACGGCAGCTTCCGCCGCCAGCGCTATGACGGCCGCGTGATCAGCGCGACCTCCTGCGTGGACTGCGACTTCGTCGACCTGAACGGCGTGGCTGACCTGCAGCCGGCCTTCGACCGCCTCAGCGTCAACACGCTGATGAACTTCGACATCAGCGAAGACCATCGCCTGGTCTTCGAAGGCAAGTACAGCCGCACCCAGTCTGAGTTCTTCGGCCAGCCTTCCTTCGACCAGCCGATCCGCATCCTGCGCAACAACGCCTTCGTGACGCCGGCGCTGGGCGCGCTGATGGATGCGAACAACCTGACCCAGCTGCAGATCAGCCGCTTCAACGTCGACGCCGGCCGCCGCGGCGAGGATGTCACCCGCCAGATGGCGCGCTTCGTGGTCGGCGTCGAAGGTTACTTCGGCGACGGCTGGAGCTACGACACCTCGGTGACCTACGGCCAGTCGAGCATCGATCGCCTGAACGTCAACAACCGCATCAACGAGCGTTGGCACGCGGGCATGGACGTGGTGCGTGACTCCACCGGCGCCCTGGTCTGCCGCACCAGCATCGACCCGACCGCGATCAACCCGCACACCAACACGGTCTACTCGAGCTTCGCGCGCAACGGCTGCGTGCCCTTCAGCGTGTTCGGCGACGGTGCGGTCAACCCCGCGGCGGCAGCCTGGTTCAACACCAATTCGCTGAACACCTCCAAGCTCAAGCAGACCGTGCTGTCGGCCTCGGTGGCCAACAGCGCCCTGTTCGATCTGCCCGCGGGCAGCGTCGGTATCGCCGGCGGTGTCGAGTACCGCAAGGAGCAGAGCCGCGAGAACACCGATCCGCTGGCGGCGCTCGGCCTGACCTTCCTGAACGCGATTCCCAGCCGTGGCGGCAGCTACGACGTGGAAGAAGTGTTCGCGGAAACCAGCATTCCCGTGCTGGCCGACCTGCCCGGCGTCGAGCGCCTCGCGATCGATCTCGCCGCCCGCTACTCGGACTACAACACCGCGGGCTCGACCAACACCTGGAACGTCGGCATCGACTGGCAGATCTTCAGCACGCTGCGCATGCGCACCACCACGGCCCAGGCCGTGCGCGTGCCCAGCATCGGCGAGCTGTTCAACCCGCAGTCGCAGAACTTCGCCACCATCAACGACCCCTGCAACTACCAGAGCACCAACCCCAACCGTCCGGCCACCGCGGCTAACCAGGCCCTGCGCCAGGCCAACTGCACCGCGCTGGGCGTGCCGGTGGGCTGGGTCGACACCTACTCGGCCAACCGTCCGGGCGTCAGCGGCGGCAACCCGAACCTGAAGCCGGAAGAAGCCGAGACGATCTCCATCGGCTTCGTCTGGCAGCCCGAGTTCTTCGAAGGCTTCGGCATGTCGGTCGACTACTGGCGCGTGACCCTGGATGACGCGATCGGCGCGGTGACCGCGCAGATCAACGCCACCCGCTGCGCCGACTCCCCGGGCGGCGTGCAGAACAACGTGTTCTGCCAGGCCATCACGCGTGCGCCGGTCGGCGGCTTCACCGACTCGCAGGGTCGCCAGTTCCCCGAGTACAGCATCACCAACTGGGTGGCGATCAACGAGAACCTGGCGAAGTCGCGCCGCACCGGCGTCGACCTGGAAATGGACTACCGCTTCGCCCTGCTGGGTGGCGACACCAGCCTGCGCTTCGTCGGTACCCGCATGATCCAGTCGCGCGAGTGGGCCTTCCAGGACTTCCCGACCGAGTACATCGAGTACGTCACCTTCGTCACCGACCCGCGCTGGCGCGCCAACTTCCAGACCAAGTACGCCCATGGCAACTGGTCGGCGTCGTGGGACATGAACTACGTCGACGGCAACCTGCGCGTGCGTCCGGACAGCTACAACAGCAACCCGGGCCAGACCAGCCCCATCAAGAATGGCAGCTGGGTCTACCACAACCTGCAGCTGAGCTACGCCTTCGGCGAGTCCGGCCTGTCGGCCTACGTGGGTGCAGACAACGTGTTCGACAAGGATCCGCCGCTGAACTACTTCGGCTCGGATCTGGGCACCGCGTACTACGACAACGTGGGTCGCTACATGTACGCCGGCTTCACCTACAAGTTCTGATCAAGGCGGCCCGCCCGGTCCATGAGCCGGGCGGGCTCTCCGAACAGACTTGGCTGCATACGGAAAACCCCGGGCTTGCCCGGGGTTTTCTTTTGCTTCTTCGCTGATTCCCAGCAGCTCAGGGCATGCGCTGCAGCACCAGGCAGGCATTGGTGCCGCCAAAGCCGAAGCTGTTCGACAGCACCGTCCGCAGCGAGGCCTCGCGGCTCGCGCGCAGCAGCGGCGCCTTGCCCACGCCTTCGTCCGGCGTGTCCACATTGGCCGAGCCGGCCATGAAGCCGCCTTCGAGCATGGCGAGGCAGTAGATCGCCTCGTGCACGCCGGCGGCGCCCAGCGAATGGCCGGACAGCGACTTGGTCGACGAGAACGGCGGCATGGAGTCGCCGAACACTTCGCGAAGCGCCCGCAGCTCGGTGAGGTCTCCCAGCGGCGTCGAGGTGCCGTGGGTGTTGATGTAGTCGATGGGCTGCTCCAGACCGGCGATGGCCTGGCGCATGCAGGCGACTGCGCCTTCACCCGAGGGCGCCACCATGTCGGCGCCGTCCGAGGTCGCGCCATAGCCGACGATCTCGGCGAGGATGCGCGCGCCGCGTGCCTGAGCGTGCTCCAGAGACTCCAGCACCAGCGCGCCGCCGCCGCCCGCGATGACGAAGCCGTCACGATCGGCGTCGTAGGCGCGCGAGGCGGATTCAGGCGTGTCGTTGCGCTTCGTCGACAGCGCGCCCATGCCGTCGAACAGGCTGGCCATGCCCCAGGAGTTCTCCTCGCCCCCTCCCGCGAACATCACGTCCTGCAGGCCCCAGGCGATCTGCTGGGCGGCGGCGCCGATGCAGTGCGCCGAGGTCGCGCAGGCCGAGCTGATCGAGTAGTTGATGCCGCGCACCTTGAAGCGCGTGGCCAGGCAGGCCGACACGGTCGACGCCATGGTGCGTGTGACCTGATAGGGCCCGATCCGCCGCACGCCCTTGCTGCGCAGGGTGTCGGCGGCTTCGATCTGGTTGGCCGGCGAGCCGCCGCCCGAGCCCATGACCAGGCCGGTGCGCGGGTGGCTGATCTGGCTGGGCGCGAGCCCGGCCATGGCGATGGCGTCGTCGAGAGCGACGCTGGCGTAGGCCGCGGCATCGCCCATGAAGCGGCGGTCGCGGCGGTCGATGCGGGCATCGAGATCGATTTCCGGCACGCCCGCGATCTGGCTGCGCAGGCCGGCGTCGACGAACTCCTCGCAGCGGCGGATGCCCGAGCGGCCCGCGCGCAGGTTCGCGCTGACCGTCGCCAGATCATTGCCCAGGCAGCTGACGATGCCGGCCCCGGTGATGACTACGCGGCGCGGAGACATCAGAAGCCCGAGGTGTCGGTGAACAGGCCGACGCGCAGGTCGCTGGCCGTGTAGATCTCGCGGCCGTCGACCGACATGCGGGCATCGGCCACGATCATGTTCAGCTTGCGGCGGATCACCCGCTTCACGTCGATCTGGTAGCGCACCAGGCTGGCGGTCGGCAGCACCTGGCCGGAGAAGCGCACCTCGCCTACGCCCAGCGCGCGACCGCGGCCGGGCAGACCCTGCCAGGTCAGGTAGAAGCCAGCCAGCTGCCACATCGCGTCCAGGCCCAGGCAGCCCGGCATCACAGGGTCGTCGCGGAAATGGCAGGCGAAGAACCAGAGGTCCGGACGGATGTCGAGCTCGGCCTCGATCTCGCCCTGGCCATGAGCGCCACCCTCGTCGGTGATCCGGGTGATGCGGTCGAACATCAGCATGGGCGGCAGCGGCAGACGCGCCTGACTGCCTTCGAACAGGCGGCCTTCGCCCGAGGCGATCAGCTGGTCGCGGTCGAAAGTGTCGAACATGTGTTCCGGGTCCCGGATAGGCCGCAGGGTGCGGCAGGCCGGGCATTATCCTTGAAACCGGAACAAGTGTTCACTGACTTTCGTCGGCCCGTGCCGGCGCGCCGCTGGTGCAGGCGGGGCGGCCGATCAGGGGCAGCGGCCCAGCTGCAGTGCTGCGGCGATGTCGCGCCAATCGAAGGCGCCGACGCCCTGGTCGTCATGCACCGCATAGAAGACGCCCTCCGGAAAGCGCGTGCTCCCGCCCTGGTCGAGCCAGACGCCGTCGGTATTGGCCACCGTGCGTCCGGCGAAGCTGCCCAGGTGGGCCAGGCTGGCGCGCTCGAACACATGGAACAGCGAGCGGTCCTTGAACTGGTCGGTGGCGATCCACCAGCCGCTGCCGTCGTCGCAGGCGTACAGCGCGATGCCCTCGGCCTGGGCGCGGAACAGGCCGGCGCCGAGGTCGCTCCCGGCATAGCCAAGGTCGGACAGTCGATAGGGCTTGATGCGCGTGCCGTCGGCCTGATCCTCTTCGGCGATCAGCAGGCGGTCGTGGGCTTCGTCGCCCCATAGCGATTCGGGAATGCGGATGGCGCCGGCCGCTTCGGTGGCACCGAAGCTGCCGAGATGTCGGGCCTGCAGTGCATCGCCGGCCAACGCGAGCTGGTAGCGCTGGAAGCGGCGGTCGAGTTCGGCCAGCGGCGGCACCGCGTCCTCATCGGCGGCATCCATGTAGGCATCGCTGACCAGGACCTCGTAGCCGCCATCGCTGCGGCGCAGCCACAGCCCATAGGGCTGGCGCAGTTCGCCTTCGCCAAAGCTGCCGAGCGGGGTGAACCCCGGCAGGCGCAGCACCTGTATGCGGCGGTTGTCGCGCTCGACGGCGAGCACCAGGTCGTCGATGACGAACACGCCGTTCGGGCGATCGAACTGGCCCAGCGCCGCGCCCTGCTCGCCAACCGTACGCAGCAGCGCGCCGCTGTCGCCGCGGTAGACCATCAGGCGATGCGTGCTCTTGGCGGTGGCGATCAGCCAGACCATGCCGTCGGGGGCCGACCAGCTGGCCGGCGAGTCGACGTTGTCCTCGGGCGTCAACGGAGTCAGGAAGGCTTCGTCGACAGTGGTGTAGTGCAGAGACTGTTCAGCGAGCAGCGGATCCGCTTCGTCCTGTTCATCCGGCTCTTTTTCGCTGGCCACCGCGGTGCGCGCGGCTGCCTCGGGGGCCTCCGCAGGTGGCGATGGGCTGCAGGCGAGCAGGGACAGCGCAAACAGGCAAACGGGGACAGTGGATTTGGCGGACATGCGGCACCTCGCAGCGGGCGAGCCCGAAGGCCGCCGGAAAGAAAGGGCCCCGGCACAGACCGGGGCCCACAGGGATCGCGTGGCGATCAATACTCGTAGCGCAGGCCGACCAGCCAGAAGCGTCCGAACTGCTCCAGCTCAAGCACGCGGTTGCGCTGGCCCTGGAAGCGGCGCTGTTTCGAATCGGTGATGTTGTTGACCTCGCCGAACACCTGCCAGCCGCTGCCCACCTGGTAGCTGGCCGAGAAGTCGAGCAGGGCGCGCTCGTCCCAGAACACGTTGAAGTCGCGGTCGGAGACGTCGAACTCCTGGATGAACTTCGAGCGCAGGTTGTAGGCCAGCCGCGCGTTGAAGCCGTACTTCTCGTAGAACACCGCGAGGTTGACGTTGTCGCGCGAGGTGCCCGGCAGCTCGGTCTTGCCGATGCCAAAGGGCAGTTCGGCCTCGGAATCGGCATAGGTGTAGTTGGCGTACACGCCGAGGCCGTCGAAGGGCGATGGCAGTCGGTCGAAGGTCTGCTGCCAAGCGAGTTCCAGGCCGGTGATGCTGCCGGACGTGCCGTTCTCGGCGCGGGTCAGGCGCAGCGCGTCGTCGCCACTACCGAGCAGCGAGTTGACCACGAAGATCGGGTCGTCGAGACGTTTGTGGAAGGCGGCCACCGACAGCAGACCCAGCGGACGCAGGTAGCGCTCGAATGAGACATCGAGGTTCTGCGAGTAGGTGGCCTTCAGGTCCGGATTGCCGGCCTCGGCCTCGCGGTCGTCGTCGCTGATGACGAAGCGCGGCACCGTGTTGGTGTAGTTCGGCCGGCTCAGGCCCGTCGAGTAGGACGCGCGCAGGATCGAGTCGGCGTCCAGCTCGTAGCGGACGTGCAGGCTGGGCAGCAGCTTGTTGTAGTCGCGGCCGACCTCCTGCAGTACGGCCTCGTCGGCGTCGAGGTCGTAGAGGAAAGCCTGGCCGGAGGTCTCGGTGCGCTCGAAGCGCAGGCCGCCGACCAGGCTCAGCGCATTCCAGCGCGCGTCGAGGCGGGCATAGGTGGCGTAGATGTCCTCATCCGCGCTGTAGTCGTTGACCGTCGAGTCCACCACCAGCGGCAGCAGGTTGGCGTTCTGCACGGTGCTGCCGAAGCGCTCGAAGATGTCGCTGCAGAGCACGCGGCCGAACTCGAAGCGGCCGAAGTTGTTGGACACGCGCGGGCACAGCAGGTCGGCATAGGCCGGCGTTCCGGCGGCGATCGCGTTGCGGTTGCGGTCGTCGTTGCTCTGCTTGTCGCGCAGTCGCGCGCGCGCGCCGAACTTCAGCTCACCGCTCTCGCCCAGCCAGCCCTGCTCACGCTGCAGGTCGAGCTTGAGGCCGGTTTCGTTCTCTTCGGCATCTTCGAAGCGCTGGTTGTAGCGACGGAAGCCATAGAGGTTCTCGGCGAGGTTGATGCCCTGCTGACGGGTGCTGCCGTCGGCGTTGAGGATCGTCCACACCGGGAAATCCGGGTCGCTGTAGTCGTAGCGCAGCGGCGGCCGCAGGGTCGAGCGGAAGATCCACTGCTGGCGCGCCGGGATGTCGAATTTGCCCTGGCTGCGGCTGGCCTGCCAGTCGATGCGGTTGTCACCGAGGTAGTGCTCGCCGCCGAGGTTCAGCGTGCGGATGCGCTGCTCCTGGATGCGCTCGCGAAGCTCCTTGTCGAAGGTGGCGCGGCCGGCGACGCCGCCGGTGTCGCTGCTGCCCGCATCGTGGCGCTCGTACTCGATCAGGAAGGTGTTGCGGTACTCCTTGTCGCGGTACTTCGAGGCGGTGCCGATGGCGTACAGCAGGTGGTCCTCGTTGATCCGCGCGTCGAAGCGGGCGGTCAGGCCGGTGCGGGTGCGCTGGCCCTCGTAGTCCTTGATCTCGGTGACTTCCGGCAGGATGCGGCCGTCGTCCGCGCGGAAGAAGGCCGTCTCCACATTGTCGGTGAAGCGGCCGGCGCGGCTGCCCGAGGCCGCCAGCAGCAGGCCGACGTTGCCGGCCTCGCCGAAGCGCGTGCCGACCGTGATATTGGCGCGGTCGTTGTCGCCGTCGCCCAGCTCGTAGCGGCCGGTGGCGGCAGAGGCCCGCAGGGTGGTGCCGTCGCGGTCGAGCGCGCTCTGGGTGACGATGTTGATCTGGCCGGCGATCGCGTCGCCGTCCATGTCCGGCGTCAGCGCCTTGGTGACTTCCAGCGCCGAGATCACGTCGGCCGGAATCGTGTCGAGCTCGACCGTGCGCCGCGCGGCGTTCGGCGCCGACAGCGGCACGCCGTCCACCGAGACGCTGGTGAACTCCAGCGGGGCGCCGCGCACGTTGACGTAGCGGCCTTCGCCCTGGTCGCGCTCGATCGACACGCCGGGAATGCGCTGTGTCGATTCCGCGAGGTTGGCGTCCGGGAAGCGGCCCAGCAGGTCGGCTGACACCACGTTCTTGTAGTTCTCCGAACTGCGCTGCAGGTTCAGCGCCAGGGCCTGGCTTTCGCGGGTGGCGCGCACTTCGATCTGGTTGAGGCTGGTCTCGGCAGTGGTGCTGCTCAGACGCACTTCGGCGGCGACGCCGCGGCCCTCGGCCAGCTCGACCTCGAAGCTCTGCGGCGCGTAGCCCACGAAGTCCACGCGCACCGTGTAGCTGCCGGGCGCGAGACCCTCCAGACGGAAACGGCCCTCGCGGTCCGTCGAGACCACACGCCCATCGACCTGCACGCGCACGCCCTCGAGAAAGTAGTTGCGTGCCGCTTCGCGCACGCGGCCCGACAGCCCGCTGGCGGTGCTGGCTTCGAGCTGCACCGCCTCGGCGGGCTGCGCATGCAGCGCGCTGGCGTTCACGGACAAGCCCAGCGCGATCGCGCAGGCCAGCAGGGCAGGGGACAGACAGGGCGTGCGCATGGCGAGGCCTTCAGCGGCTGTTTAACAAGCCGCGCACTTTCGGGGCGCCGCATTGCAGGGGTATGACGGCCCGCACGCGGCGAAAGTCCGCACCGGAATATTCATCGCTATATCGCGATGAAAGGATTGACAGTGCCCGGAGGCGACGGCAGACTGCTGGCCAGCCATCAAGACCGGCAGAGGGACAGGCCCTTTGAAGCCGGGGCAACCTGCAGGCGCGCCACGCGCCCAGCAGGTGCCAAATCCTGCGGCAGGCGCGCGTCCCCACCGACGCGCGCAGCCGGAAGATGGGCATGTCGTGCAGGGTTCCACACCCGCCGCCATGAATCGCTTCCGACCCTGCCTCCGGTCTTGATGGATCACCGTCCACCCGGAGCGCGCCATGTCCCTTGCCTCTGCCGAAGCCTGCGCAACTGCACACTGCGAGCCCGACTGTTGCGGGCTTGAACTGAATTCACGTCTGCCCGTGGGCGGACAGCACAGCTTCGAGCTCGATCTGGAGATGCGCCATGCCGGGCCGCGCCGCGTGCGCCTGCATGTGGAGTGGAGCGGCGATCCGCACCTGCCGGCCGTATGGGTGGCAGGCGGCATCAGCGCGCATCGGCACGTCTGCGCGAACCAGATCGATGCCCAGCCCGGCTGGTGGCAGGAGCTCATCGATGCGCATCCCGCGCTCGATCCGCAGCGCCACTGCCTGATCGCCTGCGACTGGCTGGGCGCCGAGGGCGACATCGATGCGCCGATCAGCAGCGAGGACCAGGCGGCTGCGATCGCGCAGGCGCTTGATCTGCTGGGCGTCCGTCGCCTGCACGCCTTCGTCGGCGCCTCCTATGGCGGCATGGTGGGGCAGGCCTTCGCGGCGCGCTGTCCGCAGCGGCTTGAGCGACTGATCTGCCTGTCGGCGGGGCCGCGCCCGCATCCGTTCGCCGCTGCCTTCCGCGCCCTGCAGCGGCAGGTGGTGGCGCTGGGGCAGCTGCAGTGCGCCGACCAGCTCGGTCTGTCGCTGGCGCGCCAGTTCGCGATGCTGAGCTATCGCAGTCCGGCCGAATTCGCCCAGCGTTTCGATGCGCCGACCGAACTCAGCAACGGTCGCGCGCGCAGCGCCTCCGAGGCCTACCTCGCCAGCTGCGGCAGTCGCTATGCCGAACGCTGGAGCGCGACCGCCTTCCTGCGCTTGTCCGAGTCGGTCGATCTGCATGCGATCGATGCCGCGCAGATCCGCGTGCCCACCCATCTGCTCGCCGTCAGCGGCGACTGGCTGGCGCCGCCCGAGGATCTGCAGGCCTTCGCTACCGCCATCGCCGCGCCCGCGCAATTCGAGTGCATCGACTCGCTGTACGGCCACGACGCCTTCCTGAAAGAGACCGACCGCGTGGGTGCGCTGATCGCGCGCGCCCTGTCCGCCCTACACGCCAACGAGGTGCACTGATGAGCCGCCACGCCCCTGCCACCGTCGCCGCGCGCGCCGGCATCGATCGCGACCTGGCCTTCGGCGCCGTGGTGCCGCCGCTGGTGCTGTCGACCAACTTCAGCTTCGCCGGCTTCAACGAGAAGCGCGAGTACGACTACACCCGCAGCGGCAATCCAACCCGCGATCTGCTGGGAGAGGCGCTGGCCGAACTCGAAGGCGGTGCCGGCGGCATTGTCACCGCCAGCGGCATGGCCGCAATCACGCTGGCCCTGGCCCTGCTGGAACCGGGCGATCGGCTGGTGGTGCCGCACGACTGCTATGGCGGCAGCTGGCGCCTGTTCAACGCGCTGGCCAGGAAGGGCCACTTCGAGCTGGTGGTGGCTGATCTGACCTGCCCGCGCCAGCTGGCCGAGGCCCTGTCGACGCCGCCCAAGCTGGTGTGGATCGAAACCCCCAGCAATCCGCTGCTGCGCATCACCGACCTGCGCTTCGTCATCGAGGCTGCGCACCGCGCGGGCGCACTGGCCCTGGTCGACAACACCTTCCTCTCGCCGGCGATCCAGCGGCCGATCGAGTTCGGTGCGGATCTGGTGCTGCACTCGACCACGAAGTACATCAACGGCCACAGCGACGTCGTCGGCGGCGCGATCGTCGCGGCCACGCCCGAGCTGCACCAGCAGCTGACCTGGTGGGCCAACTGCCTGGGCCTGACCGGCAGCCCCTTCGACAGTTTTCTCACCCTGCGCGGCCTGCGCACGCTGGAGCCGCGCCTGCGCTGCCACGTCGAGAACGCGCAGGCGCTGGCCGAGCTGCTGGATTCGCATCCGTCGGTGAAGGCCGTGCACTACCCGGGTCTCGCCAGCCATCCCGGTCACGCGCTGGCCCTGCGTCAGCAGAAGAACGGCGGCGCGATGATCTCGTTCGAGTTGGACGGAGGCGAAGCAGCGGTGCGCGCCTTTCTGGAGGGGCTGCAGTGCTTCACCCTGGCCGAATCGCTGGGCGGCGTGGAGAGCCTGATCGCGCACCCGGCGACCATGACCCATGCGGCGATGAGCGCGGACGCGCGCGCGGTGGCCGGCATCGGCGATGGCCTGCTGCGTCTGTCGGTGGGGATCGAGGCGGCGGCCGATCTGGTCGCCGATATCGCTGCGGCCCTGAAGCGTGCCGAGCGCGCGCAGGCGGCGTAGGACCAGCAGGGCGGGCGTCGATGCGGTGAAGCGGGCGCGGTCCTCACGGTGGGCCAGGGCCCACCCGATGGGGCGACGCAGTGACGCGAGGGTCGAGCCTATGGTGGGCCAGGGCCACCCTAAAACAGATCGACGCCGCCGGTGCCCATGTCGGTCTGCGAGACCGGCTTGTGCGGCATCGGCTGCCAGTTGTCGCGCAGCTCGCGCAGGCGGCGGTGCAGGTCGTTCAGCGCTTCGAGCTTGCGGTGGCTGCTGGCGCCGGCGCTGGAAGACAGCAGCTGCTGCAGGCCGGTCGCATCGCGGTTGATCGCCTCCAGCCGCTCAAGATGACGCTCGGCTGCGCCCAGGGCCTGGGTGACGATGTCCTCGAACTGCAGCGAGCGCACGGCTTCCGAGACCGACTGGTCGATCACCCGCGCGCTGCTGGCGACTTCGTTGATGCCGGCGGCGAGGCTGTCGTTGATCGCTTCGACCTGCGAGAACAGCTTGGCCGCCTCGTTCTTGGCCTGGGCCGAGCGGCTCTGGTCGCGGGTCGCCATGTTGGAGACGGTGTCGCGCACCTTGTGCACGGCGTCCTTCGAGCTGTTCGCCAGCTTGCGGATCTGCTCGTTGAAGCTGGTCGAGCGCTCGGACAGGCTGCGCACCTCGTCGGCGACCACGGCGAAGCCGCGGCCCGCTTCGCCGGCGCGGGCGGCTTCAATCGCGGCATTCAGGGCCAGCAGGTTGGTCTGGTCGGCGATCGACTTGACGTCCTCCAGCAGCGAGAAGATGCCTTCGAGGTGCTGGGTCATCGCATCGATGTGGTTGACCGTGGCCGAGCTCTGCTCGCTGACCTGCTCCAGCGCCGAGGTCAGGTCGCCCATGTGGCGGCTGGCTTCCTGGGCGAAGCGGCGCACGTCGATGGTGTTGGACTCGCCGCTGCGGTCGACGATCTTGGCCAGCGTCTGGGTCTGGTGGCGCGCCGTTGCGTTCATGGTCTGGAAGCTGTCGGCCAGCTTGCCGATCGACTGGCTCAGCAGGGCACGGGTGCGCTGGATTTCCTGCTGGCTGCCGCCGACCTCGCGGCTGACGAACTCGCGCAGTTCGGCGAGCAGCTGCTCCTGCTCTCGCAGCAGGCGCGACTCATCGGGCGACAGCGCGAAGGCGTTGCGCGAGAACCACCAGCCGAACGCGCCCCAGGCCAGGAACATCGTCGTCATCAGCGCCAGCTCGAAAGCCAGCGGCCATTCGATGAACTGCGCGACCACGTGCGCGATGCTGAGCAGCAGCGGGGGAGCGATTCGGATCAGGATGCCGGTCTGCATTGCGGTGTTCCCTTGGACTCGTGCTTCTATCGGCCGCTGTCCGGCCGGGCTTGAGCGATGCGTCTGGACCTCGTTCGCGGAGGCCTATGTCCAGCACTGCTGCAATGCGCGTTCCAGACGCGCCCGAGCGGCCGCTCAGGCACTGTCGCGCGGGCCGCGCTTCGCGTCGTCGGCGGCCAGCTCCAGCAGGCGGCCGGCGATCCGGTTCAGCGGCAGGATCTCGTCCACGCCGCCCAGCTTCACGGCTGCTCCGGGCATGCCCCAGACCACCGAAGTGGCTTCGTCCTGCGCCACGGTGGCGATGCCGAGCCGGTGCATCTCCAGCATGCCGGCGGCACCGTCATTGCCCATGCCGGTGAGGATGGCGGCGACCGCGTTGCGCCCGGCGGCCTGTGCGACCGAGCGGAACAGCACGTCGACGCTGGGCTTGTGGCGGCTGACCGGGGCGTCGTCGCCGATCCGGCACAGCCAGCGCGCGCCGCTGCGCTCGACGCGCAGGTGGTAGCCGCCGGGGGCGATGTAGGCGTAGCCGGGCACGACCTGCTGGCCGTCCTCGGCCTCGCAGACGGCCATCGGCGAGCAGCGGTTCATGCGCTGCGCGAAGGCGCGGCTGAACTCGGCCGGGATGTGCTGGGTGATGACGATGCCCGGCGCGTCCGGCGGCATCATCTCCAACACCACGCGGATCGCTTCGGTGCCGCCGGCGGAGGCACCGATCGCGATCAGTCGATCGGTGGTGCGGAAGCCGGCGGCACCGCGCGCTTTCGGGCGCTCGGCGCCGCGCGCGGGGGCGCTGCGGGCCTGCACCTTGGCGCGTGCGGCCGACTTCACTTTGGCGGCCAGCTCGCCGGCGTATTCCGTCAAACCTTTGGCGACTTCGAGTTTCGGCTTCGTCACGAAGTCGACAGCACCAAGGCTCAAGGCATCCAGCGTGACTTCGGCGCCGGACTCGGTCAGCGAGGACACCATCACCACCGGCATCGGCCGCAGCCGCATCAGGTTCTCGAGGAAGGTCAAGCCATCCATCCGCGGCATCTCGACGTCGAGCGTGAGCACGTCGGGATTGAGCTGCTTGATCATCTCGCGGGCGATGAAGGGATCCTGGGCCGCACCGACCACTTCGATGTCGGGGTCTTCGCCCAGCACACGGGTCAGCACCTGGCGGACCAGGGCGGAGTCATCGACGATCAGTACTCGAATGGCCATGTCAGTCGAACAGCTCCACGCCACCAGCCCTCGGCTGCTGCTTCAGCTGGTTGCGGTAGGCGATTTCCTCGGAGGCGATCGCAGTGTCGTGCGCATGCGGCAGGCGCCGCACCAGCACCTTGCCGGTCGCAGGGATGTACCAGACCTTGCGCGGGTGGATGCTGCCCAGATCCTGGGCCACCACCGGGATGCGCTCGGCCTTCAGATAGGCGATGACGAACTCGGCGTTGCGGGTACCGACCGGATTCACGGTGAAGCTCTTCAGCACGTTGCCGCCGCCGAACACCTTGGCCTCCAGACGCTCGCGGCGCGCGCCGGCCTTCAGCAGCTCGTTGATCAGCAGCTCCATCGCATAGCTGCCGTAGCGCGCCGAGGTGTCGTCGGAGTCGCCGCCGTCGGGCAGCATGAAGTGGTTCATGCCGCCGATGCGCAGCACCGGATCGCGCATGCAGGCGGCGACGCAGCTGCCCAGCACGGTCGACAGCGCGATGTCCTTGGCGGTCACCACGTAGTCGGCCGGCATCAGCTTCAGCGCGTCCATCTGCAGCTGCACGTCGTAGTAGGGCATGGGGCCCTTGACCTGGCGCGTGCCCGCGTTCATGCGGATGCTCCGGCGCCGGCTACAGGCACATAGATCGTGCGGCCCAGATTCTTGAAGAGGTCCGCAGCGTGGAAGAAGCTCTCGCTGTGGCCGGCATAGAAGAAGCCGCTCGGCTCCAGCAGCGGCTTCATCCGCGAGAGGATCGCCCGCTGCGTCGGCTTGTCGAAATAGATCATCACGTTGCGGCAGAAAATCGCCGCGAAGGTGCCGGACAGCGGATAGCGCGCGTCCAGCAGGTTGAGCGAGGAAAAGCTCAGCAGCTTCTTGAGCGCGGGATTCACCCGGACCTTGCCGGCGTTGGCGCCGACGCCGCGCTGGAAGAAGGTCTTCTTGCGGATCTCGGCCATGCGCTCCAGGCGCTCCAGCGGATACACGCCGCGCTCGGCGGTCAGCAGCACCTGGGTGTCGATGTCGGTGGCGATGATCTCGACCGGCGGCGTCAGCGTGCCGAACGCTTCGCAGGCGGCGATGGCGATCGAGTAGGGCTCCTCGCCGGTCGAGGCCGCCGAGCACCAGATCCGCACCTTGCCGCCGCTGCGCTTCATCTGCGGCAGGTGCTCGCGCAGGTGCTCGAAGTGGTGCTCCTCGCGGAAGAAGCTGGTGAGGTTGGTGGTCAGCGCATTGACGAAGCTCTGCCACTCGTCGCCGCCCTCGCGTTCCAGCCAATCGAGGTAGTCGCCGAAGCTCTCCATGCCCAGCGCGCGCAGGCGCCGCGAGAGCCGGCTGTACACCATGTCGCGCTTGCTGTCGGCCAGCGCGATGCCGGCGCGGGCGTGGATCAGGCTGCAGACGCGGCGGAAGTCGCGTTCGGCGAACTCGAACTCGCGCTGGCCCTGGGTGTGCTCGCTGCTCATCGGCCCTCGGATCGGCTTGCGCGCCGCCGCGGGATGGCGAGGCGCGGAAGCCATGCAGCAAGCCGCGTGCCGAACTGCAACGGCGGGATTACGCCGCTCCCAGCGCCCTCGGATGGAGCGCGCCAGGGAGGACCACTCACAGACGGAAGCGCGCCACGCTCCGGTTCAAGGTATCCGCCTGTTCCAGCAGTACGCCTGCCGCCGCGGTGGCCTCTTCAACCAGGGCTGCGTTCTGCTGAGTGGCTTCATCCATATGCGTGACCGTGGCGCTGACCTGCTCGATGCCGGCGCTCTGCTCGGCGGATGCCGCGGAGATCTCGGCCATGATGTCCGTCACCCGCTTCACCGAGGCGACGATCTCGGCCATGGTGGAGCCGGCGGAATCCACCAATTGGCTGCCCGTGCCGACGCGCTCGACAGTTTCGGAGATCAGGCCCTTGATCTCGCGGGCGGCGGCAGCCGAGCGCTGTGCCAGCGTGCGCACCTCGCCGGCAACCACGGCGAAGCCGCGGCCCTGCTCTCCGGCGCGCGCGGCCTCCACGGCGGCGTTGAGCGCCAGGATGTTGGTCTGGAAAGCGATGCCGTCGATGACGCCGATGATGTCCTCGATCCTGCGCGACTGCTGGTTGATCTGGCCCATCGTGTCGACGACCTGACGTACCACCTGGCCGCCGCGTTCGGCGACGTCGCCGGCGTTGATCGCAAGCTGGTTGGCAGAGCGGGCGTTCTCCGCATTGCCGCGTACCGTGGATGTCAGTTCCTCCATGCTCGCGGCGGTCTCCTCCAGCGCCGCGGCCTGCTGCTCGGTGCGCGCGGAGAGATCGGCGTTGCCCGCGGCGATTTCCTCGGCACCGCCGCGCACGCGGCCGGCACCGGCCTGGATCTGCTCAACGATGTCACGGAGCTGCTGGACGCTGGCATTGCCGACCCGCTGCAGCTCCGCGAAGCGCCCCTGGAAATTGCCCGCCATACTGACTCTCAGGTCACCTTCAGCGACGCCGGCGAGCAGGTGCGTGACGGCCTCGACGCCCGCAGCCGTGGTCGACATCAGACGGTTGAGGCCCTCGACCATGCTGCGAAAGCCAAAGCGGAACAGTTCTTCCTCACCGCGTGCGTCCAGTTCGCCTCGCGCGGCGGCATCACCGAGGCGTGTGATCTCGCGCTCGATCAGCTTGAGGCTGTCGCGAACCGAATCCATGGTGATCGAGATTTCCTCTTCTTCACCCGGCAGGCGGTCCATCGACTCGCGGAAGTCTCCGCTGGCGTAGGCGCTCGCCACTTCGACGATGCGACGCTTGACCGCGATGTGCGAAGCGACAAGATCGTTGACGCCCTTCGCGATAGTCCGATACGCGCCTTCGAACTGCGGATCGTCGATGCGATGGCTCACATTGCCGAGCTGGTGCTGTTCGAACATGCGCTGCTGTTCGACAGCAAACCGGTTCAGGACGCCCGTGACCTTGGTCAGCTCGTTGGCGATCCCCTGCAGCTCGTCGCGGGACTGCAGATCAATGCGCTCAGGAAACTGCCCGCGCGCCAGCTCGCAGGACGCCCGCGACAGCCCGCGAAGCGTGGCGGAGAGCGAGCGTGTGAACCCGAAGAAGAAGTACATCGTCAGGCTGACGCCTGTGGCGATCGACAGCACGGTGATCCAGAGGTTGCGACGGTGTCCGGCAAGGCGTGCAGTGAGCTCCGCTTCGAGCAGGGCATGCGCGGCACGATGGCTGGCGTCAAGCGGGGCGACCGCCGCAGTCGCACGCTGTGTCGTGAGTGGATTTGCCCCGGTGGTCCGGAGCGCTGCACCGAGCCCCTGATAGGCTGCGCCGAGGTCGGCGCGCTCGGCTGCGCCGCCCTCAAGCACCGCCTGCATGCCTGCGTCCAGACGCAGCGAGTACAGCTGCACCAGCCGAGCCGAAACCGCGCGCTCGGTATCGGCATCCGCACCCTCGACGGTGGCGAGGTGGACCAGCTCGGAGCGGATCTGCGGCAGCAGGGTGACGCTGGCGTACATCAGCATGTAGGTGTCGAGGACTGGGTCCAGCGTCAGATTGGAGCGGTCGGCAATGGCCTCCGAGTAGCGCACGATCTCCTGCGCGGCGGCGCGGTACTGTTCGGCCTCCGCCGCGGAAGCGCCGGCCATCAGGGGGTCCAGCGCTGCTTTGGCGGTGCCCCAGTCGGCGTCCATCCCCAGCGGCTTCCCCATGCCATTGAGCCAGGTCTGGTTCGCGAGCGAGGCCGTACGCCACTGCTCCGAGGCGCCGGCGAAGTCGCCGCGCTGATGTCGCTCCAGTGCCTGCAGCATCTGCAGCACGATGGGTTGCGCAGCTGCACCCTGCAGTTCTGAATCGACGAAGGCGATGTCCTCGCGCAGCGCGGGCACCAGCAGCATTGAAAGCGCGAGCACGACGGCAACGAAGACGCTGCCAATCAGCATGAGCTTGTGCCTGAATCCGAGCCGGTCAATCAGGCGGGCTGCAGGGCGTACGGCGTGGTAGACGATAGGGTTGAGGGGTTTCACGCGGTGAGCTTCTCGGCAGTTGCGAGTGTCGCGCGCGCTCCCGGCGCAGCGGCAGTCAGGTCTCTGGTGCGACGCGTCCTGCATCGCTGGGGTCGGCCGGTTAAGCAGTCGCCGGGTGAGCGTCCCGACCAGACTTGGCGACTGTCGAACGCCGTCTGCGCTGCGCGCTGTGCGAAAAGCTTTGAATGCCGCCCGGCGCGATGCGCGCAGGCGCAGAGCAAGTTGCATGCCGCGGCCTTGCGCCGGAATCGCCCTGGGCAAACGCCGGTTCCAACGCAGGACGGGCGCCGAAGCGCCCGTCCTGGTGTCATCCCGCGATGCCTGCCGCCGCTCAGAACTCGGTCCACTCCATGTCATCGCCGGAGGGCGCGGCGGCCGGTGCGCTGCGCGGCACGGCCTTCGGCACTGGTCGCAGGGTGCTGGCGGCGCGCGCCGTGCCCGCCTTGGGTGCACTCGCTGCGGGCTTTGTCGCGGGCTTGTTCGCCGATGGCGAGGGCGTGTTGCCCGGCTTGCCCGCGGCCTGGCCATCGGCCTTTGCCGCCGCCTCACTGGCGGCAGCGCTGGGCGACGCGCCCGGCGCGCGCAGCGGCGCGGCGGTGCGCGCGCCCGCCTGCACAGCGCTGAGGCGGAAGCGCGAGACCGACTCGGCGAGCGCCGCCGCCTGGTCCTCCAGCGCACGCGCCGAGGCCGAAGCTTCCTCGACCAGGGCGGCGTTCTGCTGGGTCACCTCGTCCATCTGGGTGACCGTGGCATTGACCTGCTCGATGCCGCTGGACTGCTCGGCCGAGGCGGCCGAGATCTCGCCCATGATGTCGGTGACGCGCTTCACCGAGGTCACCACTTCGGCCATCGTCTTGCCAGCCGAATCGACCAGGCTGCTGCCTGCAGCGATCTTGTCCACGGTGTCGCCGATCAGGGTCTTGATCTCCTTGGCCGCACCGGCCGAGCGCTGGGCCAGCGAGCGCACTTCGCTCGCGACCACCGCAAAGCCGCGGCCCTGCTCGCCGGCGCGGGCGGCTTCGACCGCCGCGTTCAGCGCGAGGATGTTGGTCTGGAAGGCGATGCCGTCGATCACGCTGATGATGTCGACGATCTTGCGCGAGGCCGCGTCGATCTCGCCCATGGTGGTAACCACTTCGCCGACCACCGTGCCGCCCTTCTCGGCGACTTCGCCGGCGCCGATCGCCAGCTGGTTGGCGGATCTCGCGTTCTCGGCGTTCTGGCGCACGGTCGAGGTCAGCTCTTCCATGCTGCTGGCGGTTTCCTCCAGCGAGGCCGCCTGCTGCTCGGTGCGCGCCGACAGGTCGCTGTTGCCGGCGGCGATCTCGCGCGCCGCGGTGTTGATGCTGTCGGTGGCCTGCTTGACCTGGCCGATCAGTTCGCCCAGCGACTTGACCGTGCTGTTGGCGGCCTGCTTCAGCGTGTCGAACTGGCCGCGGTACTCGGCGCTGACGGTTTCGGTCAGGTCGCCGCGGGCCAGGGCCTCCAGCACCCGACCGACGTCGCGCAGGCCGGCGTCGCTGACCGCCATCAGGCTGTTCAGGCCCTCGACCATGCTGCGGAACTCGTGCTGGAACTGGCTCGCGTCGCCGCGAGCGCTGAAGTCGCCGGCATTGGCCGCACCGACCAGACGCTGGATCTCGGCGCTGATCGCGCCGAGGTTGGTCTTGGTGGTGCGCATCGCGTCGGTGATGCGCTTCTTCTCGCCGGGCAGCTCGGGCATGTCGGTCGAGAGGTCGCCGATGCCGTAACGGCCCATCAGGTCCACGCTTTGTGCCTGGGTCTCGATATGGCCGTTGACCAAAGCGTTGGTGCCCTCGGCCAGCGTGCGGTACTCGCCCTCGAAGCTGTCGGATTCGATGCGATGGCTGACATGGCCAGCAGCATGCTGCGCGCCCATCTCGGTCTGCGCCGCGGCAAAGCGCCGCACCGCCGTGCCGACGCTTTCCATGGCGTCGGCGATCTCGCGCAGTTCGTCGCGCGACTGCACGTTGACGCGCTCGCGGAACACGCCGCGGGCCAGGTCGCGTGCAGATGCGCCGATCTCGCGCACCGCGCCGCTCACGCTGCGGGTGAAGCCCAGGAACAGGTAGCCGGCGATGAGCAGGGCCAGCAGCACACCGCCGATCACCAGGCTGCGCTCGGTTGACAGCGCGTCGATGCGCTGGTTCATACGGGCGTCGAGCAGCTGTGCCAACAGCACGTCGGCACGATCCAGCGCCTCGATCACGGCCAGGCTCAGCTGATCGAGCTCCGCCACGTCCATCGCGATTTCCTCGGCGTCCAGCACTTCCGCCTGCACGCCGTCGCGCAGCGCGTCGATGGCGCCGATCAGCTGGGTGCGGGCGACTTCGAGCTCGGCGAAGCGCGCGGGCTCGTACTGCTTGAGGCGATCGATCGCCAGCGCCAGCTCCTCCTTGGCGCGATCCATGTCGCGGGTCGCGCTGACGATGTCGATGCGGTCGTCCACCCACACCGCGCCGGTGTCGATCACCACCGCGCCGATCGCGCGCAGGCGCATGCTGCGGTCCTGCAGCAGGGGAAGATCGCGGCGCAGCACCGAGCTCAGGTAGTAGGTGTGGCTGTCGCGCACGCGATCCAGCGAGCTGTCGGCGCTGGCGATGTCGATTGCGAGCATGGTCGCGCCGATCGCGCGCAGGTGGCGCTGCATGCGCACGTTCTGCTCCTGCGCGGGCTGCAGGGCGCTCTGCATGGCTTCCTCGGTGGCGGTCAGCTGGGTCGGCAGGCGCTCGTCGATCGCGATCGCGAGGGCAGACTCCTTGAACTCGGCCAACTGTCCGGCAAGCGCATTGGCGCCCTCGCCGGCAAGGATGTCGTGGCGCGCCAGCGAGGCCATCAGCTTCAGGCCCTTGGCCACGCTGGCCTGCCCCTGGTCCTGCGTCAGCAGGATGGCCGACTCGGCATTGATGCGCGCCACCAGCAGCGAGGCGACGAGGGCGGCGGTCGCCAGGAAGGCCACCGCGATCAGCCCGAGCTTGGCGTTGAGCTTCAGGCGGTCCATCAGGCGCGTGGCTGGCAGGGCGGCGGCGTTGATCAGCTGAAGAGGCGTCATGGAAGGGCTCGATCCAGGAAGAGGGCGAGCCCCCCCGTGGGGCCCGCATGTCGGGACCCGTCTCGGGTTGCAAGCGATGTGCCCCGGGTCGGCGTCGGACTGTCGACAAGGCGTCGGCGCTCCGCCGGTACGGGCATTGCACTGTCGATGGCGTTCGCAGTTTGCGAGCGCAGGCGCCGCTCCGTGGCGCTGCTTTCCTTCCCCAAGCGCTGATCCTGGAGACTCCGATGCGCCCCTCCGACTTCTCCCCCCTGGCCCGCACCCTGTTTCTTGCCCTGCCGCTGGCGGCGCTGGTGAGCGTCGCCCTGCCCGCGCTGGCGGTGGCTGGCCCGGCGACTCCGCTCAAGACCGATCCGCCCAACTATCCGGCCGACGCCGCCCGCCGCGGCACCGAGGGCTATGTCGAAGTCGAGATCGTCGTTGACGCGGAAGGCAAGGTCAGCGCGGTCAACGTGCTGAAGGCCGAGCCGGCCCGCGTGTTCGAGCGCGAGGCGGTCGCCGCGGTGCGACGCTGGACCTTCAACCCCGCCACCGAAGGCGGCACCGCCGTGGAATCGCGGGTCAAGCGCAAGATCGAGTTCAAGCTCTGAGGAGCCGGGATGTGCTGAAACAGAGAGCCGCCCTCGGGGCGGCTTTCTGTTTCAGCGGGATTCGGGATTCGGGATTCGGGATTCGTAAGAGCAGGCCCTCGCGGGCGTGCCGCGAGCGCTCCGAGCCTCTGCTCCGGACAGGTTGAAGCGGGGCGGCGGTCTGAACATCGCCGCGCACCGCTTTTTCGAATCCCGAATCCCGACTCCCGAATCCCGGCTGTCAAAGCCTGAATCTCGCCACGTTCTGCGCCAGCCGGCCGGCCTGGTCTTCCAGTGCGCGGGCGGCGGCGGTGGCTTCCTCGACGAGGGCTGCGTTCTGCTGGGTGGCCTCGTCCATGTGGGTCACGGTGGCGGTTACCTGTTCGATGCCAGCGGTCTGCTCGGCCGAGGCGGCGCTGATCTCGCCCATGATGTCGGTGACACGCTTCACCGAGGCCAGGATCTCGGCCATGGTGGCGCCGGCGGAGTCGACCAGCTGGCTGCCCGAGCCGACCTTCTGCACGGTTTCCGAGATCAGGCCCTTGATCTCGCGGGCGGCGGCAGCCGAGCGCTGCGCCAGTGTCCGCACTTCGCCGGCGACCACCGCGAAGCCGCGGCCCTGCTCGCCGGCGCGGGCGGCTTCGACCGCGGCGTTGAGCGCGAGGATATTGGTCTGGAAGGCGATGCCGTCGATGACGCCGATGATGTCCTCGATCTTGCGCGACTGCGCGTTGATCTGGCCCATGGTGTCGACCACCTGACGCACGACGTGGCCGCCGCGCTCGGCGACGTCGCCGGCGCCGATCGCGAGCTGGTTCGCGCTGCGCGCGTTCTCGGCGTTGCCGCGCACGGTCGAGGTGAGTTCCTCCATGCTGGCCGCGGTTTCCTCCAGCGCCGCCGCCTGCTGTTCGGTGCGCGCCGAGAGGTCTGCGTTGCCGGCGGCGATCTCGCTGGCCGCGCGGTTGATCGCCTCCACCGCCGAGTGGATTTCGCCCAGGATGCCGCGCAGGGCCTCGGCGGTGGCATTGGTCGATGCCTGAAGTTCGGCGAAACGGCCCGAGGCCTCGCCCTCCAACCTCCGTCGCAGGTCGCCCTGGGCAATCGCACCCAGCGCATCGCAGGTGCGGCTGAGTCCCGTGTCCGCGTTCTCCATCAGCGCGTTCAGAGCATCCACCATCTCGCGGAAGGCATGGTCGAAGCGTGCCGCGTCGCCGCGCAGGTGGAACTCGCCGGCGGCGGCGCCGCGGGAGAGTCGCAGAATTTCGTCGCGGATCGCAGCCAGCTTGCTGCGCACGCCGTCCACCGCGTCGCTGTAGCGGCGCATTTCGCCCGCGAGCTCTGGCAGGGTCGGGCTCAGGTCACCCAGCGCATACGCCTGCACGACGTCGATGATCTGGCTGCTGGTCGCGATGTGCTGGTCCACCAGCCGGTTGACCCCGGCCGCCATGCCGCCGAAAGCCCCGCGGTAGCGGCTCGCGTCGACGCGCAGGCTGAGCTCGCCCTCGGCGTGCCGGCGTGAGAGTTCGGTCTGCTCGTGCATGAAGGCACGCATGAGGTCGCGCATCTGCACCAGCGCCTTGCCGAGGCGACCGACCTCGTCGTCCTGGGTCGCAGCGATGTGCACGTCGAAGTCGCCGGCGGCAATGCGCTCGACCGATTGCACCGCGGACGCGAGCGGCTGCCCGACCAGGCGCCGGATGATCAGGGCGACCGCCGCGACCAGCACCAGCACGCTCAACAGGCCGATCAGCAGGATCCGGTTGCGCACCTCGCCGACGCTGGCCATCACCACCTCGACCGGTGCCGACACCTGCAGCACGAAGACGTCGCTGCCGGCGCCGACGCGGAAGGGCAGGAAGACCTGCATGGCGGGTCCGCCGATCGCGGTGTCATCCGCCTCGATCAGCAGGCGCTCGCCGCTACCCAGCCGCGCGAGCCCGTCGCGCAGCGCCGGCTGCGGCCAGTCCTTGCCCAGCAACTCGGTCTCGGGCGCCGCCATCACCTTGCCCGTTGGCGAGAACAGGCGCAGCACGCCGCTGCCGAAGGGCCGCACTTCGCCCAGTGCGCGCTGCATGCCGTCGAGCGTGACATCGGCGCCGGCGACGCCGCGGTGCTGGCCATCGACGAGGATCGGCACCATCAGGCTGGTCATCAGCACGTCGCGTCCGAACACTTCGTAGGGATAGGGTTCGAACATCATTTCGGCGCCGCGCGTGCGCGCTGCGGCGTAGTAATCCTCGTCGGCCAGATCCGGGTCTTCTTCGGGCCCGGCCGTACTTTCCAGCGACACCGTGCCGTCGTCGCCGCGCACCCAGTAGATGGACACCCGCCCGCTGTCGGTACTGGCAGCCGCGCTGCCGGTGGCGAACTCGGCGTCGCGGCCGTCGAAGGCGTTGGGCTCGAACTCGATCCAGTAGCCCAGCGATGCGGTGTCCTGCAGCGTGTACTGGCGGACGACCTCGATGATGCGCGCCCGCTCGGGGGCGCCCGTGGCCATCTCAGCGCGCGCCGATGCGGCCAGTGCGCGGCTCATCGCCAGCGGCGCTTCGGCCAGCCGCTGCACGCGGCCGGCCTGGGCCTCGGCGATCGCCGCCAGTTCGCGGCTTGCGGCCAGCGCCTGGGCATCGCCGGCCTTGTCCTGGATCAGTACGGTGGCCAGCGCGAAGCTGAGCGTGGCGAGCGCTCCGAGAATCAGGGTGGAGCGGGCCTGGATACTGCGGCTCATCGAACGCACCTCGCCTCGGAGTGGGGTGGCCGGAACCATCAGCCGGCGGCGGCCACCAGGCTCATGGCTTCGGCCTTCAGCATTTCGTCGATGTCGAGCAGCAGCACCATGCGCTCGCCGTCCATGCCGATGCCGGTCAGGAAGCGGGCGTCGACGGTCTTGCCGAGCTCGGGCGCGGGCTTCAGCTGGGCGGAGGTGAAGGCGCTGACGTCGGAGACGCTGTCGACCACGATGCCGACCACGGCGCTGGCCATGTTCAGCACGATCATCACGGTGAAGGCGTCGTACTCGGCGGGCAGTCGGAATTTGAGCCGCATGTCGACCACCGGCACCACCGCGCCGCGCAGGTTGATCACGCCTTTCAGGTAGTCAGGGGTGTCGGGGATGCGGGTGACGTTCTCGTAGCCGCGGATCTCCTGCACCTTGAGGATGTCGACTCCGAACTCCTGCGAGCCCAGACGGAAGGTGAGGAACTCATGCCGCGCCTCGTTGGCGGCCTCGGCGGCCCGCGCCGAAGATGAGCGCTTGGTGGACAGGGCGAAGGACATGGCGGCTCCGGGCGGCGGTGACGGATTGGCGGCGGTTGCCCGGTGCTGAGGCAAGGCTTGTGCCTGTGAAGCGGGGATTCGGGAGTCGGGATTCGCTTGAGAGCAGGGATTCGGGATTGGGGATTCGGGATTCGCAAGAGCGGTGCGCGGCGACTTTCAGACCGCCGCCCTGTTTCAAGCTGTTCGGCGCAGAGGTTCGAGGCGCTCGCAGAGCACTCGCGACGACCTGCTCTCACGAATCCCGAATCCCCAATCCCGAATCCCGGCTGTCAAAGCCTGAATCTCGCCACGTTCTGCGCCAGCCGGCCGGCCTGGTCTTCCAGTGCGCGGGCGGCGGCGGTGGCCTCTTCGACGAGGGCTGCGTTCTGCTGGGTGGCTTCGTCCATGTGGGTGACGGTGGCGCTGACCTGTTCGATGCCCGAGGTCTGCTCGGCCGAGGCGGCGCTGATCTCGCCCATGATGTCGGTGACGCGCTTCACCGAGGCCAGGATCTCCGCCATCGTTGCGCCGGCGGAATCGACCAGCTGGCTGCCCGAGCCGACCTTCTGCACCGTCTCCGAAATGAGGCCCTTGATCTCGCGGGCGGCGGCCGCCGAGCGCTGCGCCAGGGTGCGTACTTCGCCGGCGACCACCGCGAAGCCGCGGCCCTGTTCCCCGGCGCGCGCGGCTTCGACCGCGGCGTTGAGCGCCAGGATATTGGTCTGGAAGGCGATGCCGTCGATGACCCCGATGATGTCCTCGATCTTGCGCGACTGCGCGTTGATCTGGCCCATGGTGTCGACCACCTGACGCACGACGTGGCCGCCGCGCTCGGCGACGTCGCCGGCGCCGATCGCGAGCTGGTTCGCGCTGCGCGCGTTCTCGGCGTTGCCGCGGACGGTGGAGGTGAGCTCTTCCATGCTCGCCGCGGTCTCTTCCAGCGCCGCCGCCTGCTGCTCGGTGCGCGAGGACAGGTCGGCGTTGCCGGCGGCGATTTCGCCGGCGGCGGAGCGAACGGTTTCCGAGGAGGCGGAGATCTCGCCGATGATGCTGCGCAGCTGGTCGACCATGCGGTTGGCGTCGTCGCGGATCTGGGCGAACACGCCCTGGGCCTCGCCGCGCATGCGCTGCGTGAGGTCGCCGTCGGCCAGCGCGCGCAGCAGCACCGAAATGCCGGTGAGTTGGGTGTCCGCGGTGGACATCAGAGTGTTCAGGCCTTCCACCATGCGGCGGAAATCATGCTGGAAATGGGCGGCGTCGCCGCGCGTCTTGAACTCTCCGCGTGCTGCGGACCCCGCGAGTTCGGTGATGGCCGCATTGATCTCGCCAAGCCGGGTCTTGACCGTATCCATGGCCTGCGAAATGGCGGCCTGCTGGCCGGGCAGTCGATCCATGTCGTGGTTGAAGTCGCCTTCGGCATAGAAGCCCATGACCTCCGCCATGCGCCGCTGCGCGCGCACGTGCCCATCGACCACCGCGTTGACCTCCTCCGCCATGCGTGCGAAGTCACCGGCGAAGCGGCTCGCGTCGATGCGTTGATCGAGCATGCCGGCAGCGTGCTGCTCGGCCAGCACACGCTGGGCCTCGCGCACGGCATTCAGCTGCTGCTGCATCTCCGCCATCGAGGCCAACAGCTGGCCGGACTCGTCCTTGGACTCGGCGCGGATGGTCTGGTCCAGTCGTCCGCGGGCGATGCCATCGGCGGCGCGCGTGGCCAGCTTCAGGGGGACAGTGATCGAACGGGTAATGCTCCAGCCAAACAGCGCAGCGAAGAGTGCCGCCGCGACCATGCCCAGGCTCAGTTGGAGCATCGCCCGATCGGAGGCAGCATCGGCGGCAGCAACCTGCTCGTCCAGCAGGCGGCTGGTTTCATCGATCAAGGCCTTGATCTCGTCCATCAGCGCGCGGCGCAGGGGGCGGGCCTCGTCGCTGGAGACGGCGCGGGCGGTGTCGAAGTCGTCGGCGTCAATGGCAGCGGCGATCTTGGCGCCGGCGCCGAAATAGGCCGCGCCTGCGGTCTTGACCTTGTCGAATAGGGCGCGTTCGCCTTCGCTACGGATGAGGCCCTCGTAGCGCGTCAGGGTGCTGCCGAAGTCGTTGCGCAAGCCATCGGTCCGCTTGCGGTAGTCGGCCAGTTCCGCAGCCTGGCCCTGATAGCCGAGCTGGGCCACTTCGAAGGTGCGGTACTCACCCAGGATGCCGCGCAGCTCGAGCAGGGCCGTGCGCGCGGGTAGCGAGCGTTCGGTCAGGTCGCTGATCAGCGCGCTCTCATCCCTCAGCTCCTTGATGGCGAAACCGCCGATCAGCAGGGCGAGCGCGGTCAGCACGGCGAAAGCGATCGCCAGCTTGCGACCGATCGTGAGATTGTAGAACCAGTTCATTGGGGCTCCTCGCCGCAGGTGCGGAAACAACGGGCTTGCTGTGTCGAACGTGGCGCAGTGGAGCGTTTCAGTAGCTCAGCTGGATGCGGAACTGGAACAGATCCGGGTCGTCGGCCAGGCCACGGCGCTTGCTGCTGACCGCGGTGTAGTTGGCGAGCAGGCGCACATTGGGGTGCACGTACCAGGTTGCGCCGAGCGTCCAGTCGCGCTGCGCGCCGCCCAGCACCGGCGCGTCGTCGAGGTCGATCCGGCTGAAGCGCAGGAACAGCTCCCACGGCATCTCGCCTTCGCCGGCCTTGGGTGAGCCGACCACTCCCGACTTGTAGCTGCGCGCGTGTCCCGTCGGCGACCAGCTGAGCAGGGCATAGCTGGCGTTCGAGCTGAAGTCGGGCGCGCCCGAGCGCGTACTGCGTCCGATGGCGTGCTCGGCCTGCGCCGACCAGGGACCGTGCAGCCAGAGCGCTTCGGCGGCCAGGCGCTGGTTCTGGTCGACGCCGGCAAACGTGCCGGTGTCGACCAGCGAGCGGCTGGCGATGCCGGATTCCGGGCGCGTGCTCCAGCGCGTGCTGTCATTGCGCGGGCTGTCAATCGCCAGCGAGCCGCCCAGATGGAACACGCCCTCGCTGGTCCTGCGCAGCACGCGCGTGTAGCGCGTTGCCAGGCCCGTGCCCTCGAAGCGTCCGTCGAGGCGCTTGTCGAACAGCGAGATGTCGAAGCTGTGCCGCTCGTTCGACTGGCCGTAGGCGACGCCCAGTCGGCGGCTGACGGCATAGGCCGTGGCCAGCGACTGCTCCATCAGCGGCGTCTGCCGCTCGTTGATGACGTCATCGAGCAGGAAGGGGTGCTTGAACTGGCCGAAGCGCAGATGGCGACCGCCGCCGAGGAACCACTGGAAGCTGAGCTCGGGCGCGGTGCGCTCCTCGACATCGTGCTCGCCGCGCAGCTGCCAGCGCTCGCCGCCTTTCAGCGTGATGCCGATGCGGGCGCGGCGGAAATCGCGCTCGTCGGGGAACGGACGCGCGTCCTCCTGGACGCGCAGCCAGTCGTAGTTGGCGCTCAGAGTGGGGCTGAGCGTCCAGTCGGCCGGCAGGGCCTGGGCCTGGGCGTTGCCAACAAAAACGCCCGCGGCCAGCGCGAGCGTGATCAGGGGCGCAGGGGTCTTCATGTGGCGCATACCCGACGGGGGAGTTTGGGTGTGAAAGACATGTGCAAGAGTCGCGCCGCGCCCTACGACCAAGGTCTGACGCTTGGCGCAAAGGCCAGCGCGGCCCCGGTGCGTGCGCTTACAACGCGCGCACCGTGTCTCGACGCTGTTCCCGAATCCCGAATCCCGGCCCTACAGCCGGAAGCGCGCCACCGAGGCGCGCAGCTGAGTCGCCTGTTCCTCCATGGAACGCGCGGCGGCCGAGGCCTCCTCGACCAGGGCGGCGTTCTGCTGGGTGCCTTCGTCGAGCTGGGCGACGGTCTGGTTGACCTGTTCGATGCCGCTGGACTGCTCGATGGCCGCAGTGGAGATCTCGGCCATCAGCTCGGTGACCCGACGCACGGCGACCAGCACCTCCTGCATGCGGCCGCCGGCCTCGCCGGCCAGCGCCGCGCCACTGCGCGACTTTGCCACCGAGTCGCCGATCAGCGCCTTGATCTCGCGCGCGGCGGTGGCCGAGCGCTGCGCCAGCGTTCTCACCTCGCCGGCGACGACGGCGAAGCCACGGCCCTGCTCGCCGGCGCGGGCGGCCTCGACCGCGGCATTGAGGGCGAGGATGTTGGTCTGGAAGGCGATGCCGTCGATGACGCCGATGATGTCCTCGATCTTGCGCGACTGCTGGTCGATCTCGCCCATGGTGGCGACCAGCCGGCCGACCACCTGGCCGCCGCTGTCGGCGGTGGTGCTGGCGGTCTGCGCGAGTTTGTTCGCCGACTGCGCGTTCTCGGCGGTGGCGCGCACGGTGGAGGTGAGCTCCTCCATGCTGGCGGCGGTCTCCTCCAGCGAGGCCGCCTGCTGCTCGGTGCGCACCGACAGGTCGGAGTTGCCGGAGGAAATCTCGCTGGCCGCAGTGTGGATGGTGTCGACCGAGCCCTGGATCTCGCGGACGATGCCGCTCAGCGCATCGACCGTGCTGTTGGTGGCCTGCTTCATCTCGTCGAACAGGCCCGACAGCTCGACCTCGATGCGCTGGCTCAGGTCGCCGGCGGCCAGGGCCTGCAGCACGCGGCGCACGGCGTCGAGGCTTTCGGCGGTGCCGTCCATCAGGGTGTCGATCGACTCGGCGAGCCGGCGCACGAAACCGGTCTTGCCCTCCAGCGCGATGCGCTGGCTGAAGTCGCCGCGCGCCGCGGCCGCCACGACTTCGGCGACGTTCTCCTCGATCAGCAGCTCGGCGGTGCGGTCACGCCATTCGGTGACGGTGCCGGCGCGGCTGCCATCGGGTGCGAACACCGGCGTCGCCACCAGGTCGAGCTTGCGGCTGCCGATGTTCAGGCGGGTGCGGTGGGGCGCCTTCATCGCCTCGAGCATGCGTCGCTGGTGCGCGGGCTCGCGATGGAAGATGTCGATGTTGGCGCCGACCACTTCGGCAGCCCGGAACTGCGGCAGCGCGCTGCGGATATCGGCCTCGGCTTCGGCGAACATCCGCTTCAGCGCGGCATTGGCGTAGATGATGTCGTGGTCGGCGTTGGCCAGCATGATGTTGGTGTCGGCTGTGTCGAGTGCAGCGAGGATGCGCGCCGATTCGGCAGCCTTCATCTTCGCTTCCTGGGTCTCGAAGCCTAGCCGCACCTGCATCGACTGCAGGCCCATCAGCACCTTGCCGATGCTGTCGTCGCGGTTGACGGGCAGGGGGCTGTCGTAGTCGCCGGCGGCGATGTGGCGGAAGGCCGCCACGGCGATCTGCAGGCGCCCGCTGATGTCCTGGCTCAGCCACCAGGCGCTGTACAGCGCGAACGCGCTGGCACCACCGAGCAGCCACCAGCGTGCAGCGTGTTCGCCGAGCAGGATCAGCGCGAGGCCGAGCGCGATCACGCCGGCTGCAGCCAGGAAGAAGCGGGCGCGCAGGTTCAACAGCCACAGCGGGTTGAGCTGGCGCAGCAGGCTCGGGTGCTGCAGCTGTCCGTGCACCACCTGGGGTGCGCCCGCGCCGCCGCCGCGGATCGCCGCATACGCGCGCTCGGCCTCTGCGATCTGGCTGCGGCTGGCCTTCTTGCGTACTGACATGTAGCCAGTGACCGTGTCACCCTCGAACAGCGGCGTGGCGTGGGCTTCAACCCAGTAGTGGTCGCCGTTCTTGCAGCGGTTCTTGACCATGCCCACCCAGGGGCGGCCGGCCTTGAGCGTGCGCCAGAAGTCAGCGAAAGCGGCTTCCGGCATGTCCGGATGACGGACGATACTGTGCGGCTGGCCGATCAGCTCCGCCTCGGTGAAGCCACTGATGCGCACGAAGCTGCGGTTGATCGAAACGATCTTGCCCTTGGTGTCGGTGTGGGAAACGATGATCTCGCCGTCGGCGAGCTCGACCTCGCGGCCGGTGACGGGAAGATTGGTGCGCATCGTGAGCGGCTCCTGCCCCTGGTGGTGGTGAGCGTCACCAAGCCAACGCCTGCGCGCGACTGTTGACGGCTTGCTCACAAACAGGCAAAAGCCATGCCCGGGGAATCACCGGGACTGTTGTTCCACAGCGCAGTTCACTGCGCTGCTGCATGTGCTCAGGCCGCGGCGTCGGTCAGCGACATGTCGCGGCCAAGCATCATCGGCTCGATGTCGAGCAGCAGCAGCATGCGCTCGCCCACGGTGGCCACGCCGCGCAGGTAGCGGGTGTCGACCGCGCCGCCGAGGTCCGGCGAGGGCTTGATCCGCTCGGCCGGCAGGCGGACCACGTCGGACACGCTGTCGACGACGATGCCGACCACGCGCGAGCCGAGGTTCAGGATGATCATCACCGTCAGTTCGTCGTACTTCGCCTGGCCCAGCTCGAACTTCAGGCGCAGGTCGACGATCGGCACGATCACGCCGCGCAGGTTGATCACGCCCTTGATGAAGGCCGGCGAGTCGGGCAGGCGGGTGACGTTCTCGTAGCCGCGGATCTCCTGCACCTTGAGGATGTCGACGGCGTACTCCTCGTCGCCGAGGCTGAAGGTGAGGTACTCGTCGCCGATGCCGGCATGGGCGTCGGTGGCGGCTGCGGTGGCCTTGGCGATTTCGCTGCTCATGCTGGGGTTCTCCGTAGGTTCTGGCGTTGTCTCAGCCGGGCAGGCGGAACGCGGCGGCAGCGTCGACCAGGTCGCGCGCCTGTTCTTCCAGCGCGTTCGCCGAGGCCATCGCTTCTTCGACCAGGGCCGCATTCTGCTGGGTCATCTCGTCGAGCTGACCGACCGTGTGATTGACCTTTTCGATGCCGCTGGACTGCTCGCCCGAGGCGGCCGAGATCTCGGCGATCAGGTCGGTCACCTGCTTCACCGAGTGCACGATCTGCTGCATGGTCGCGCCGGCCTCGTTGACCAGCTTCGAGCCCGCGCCGACCTTGTCCATCGAATTGCCGACCAGCTGCTTGATCTCCTTGGCGGCCTCCGCCGAGCGCTGCGCGAGTGCGCGCACTTCGCTGGCGACGACGGCGAAGCCGCGGCCGGCCTCACCCGCGCGCGCGGCCTCGACCGCCGCGTTCAGTGCGAGGATATTGGTCTGGAAGGCGATGCTGTCGACGGTGCCGATGATGTCGCCGATCTGCTTCGAGGCGGTGCTGATCTCACCCATCACCCGCACCACGCCGTCCACCACCTCGCCGCCCTTGACCGCGACCTCGGCCGCACCGGCGGCGAGCACGTCGGCCTGGCGGGCGCTCTCGGCGTTCTGCTGGACGGTGGCGGTCAGCTCGGTCATCGAGGACGCGGTCTGCTCCAGCGAAGCCGCCTGCTGTTCGGTGCGCGAGGACAGGTCAAGGTTGCCGGCGCTGATTTCACCCGCGGCGGTGTTGATGCTGTCGGCGGCGGACTGGATCTGGCCGACGATCTCGCGCAGGCGCTGGATCGTCGCATTGGTGTCGGACTTCATCTCGCCGAACACGCCGTCCATGCGCACGTCGATGGTGCGCGACAGGTCACCTTGGGCCAGTGCGCCGAGCACGCTGCGGATCTCGCGGATGCCCTGGTTGACGCGCTCGATCAGGTCGTTGAGGTTGTCGGCGAGCAGGGCGAAGAAGCCGGTCTTGCCGCTGCGGTCCATGCGGATCGCGAGGTCTCCCGCGGCAGCGGCGGCCACCACGCTGGAGACCTCGCGCTCGATCTGCCGCTCCACGGTGCGGTCCTGCCACTCGGCCACCAGGCCGATGGCGCGCCCTGCCTCGTCGCGTACCGGTGACAGGCTGAGGTCCAGCACGACTTCGCCGAAGCCCAGCTCGACGCGCTGCGGCTCGCGCAGGTCGAGGGCAAGCGCGCCGACGTCGACACGGCCATCGGAGAACTGGCCCAGCGGGCTGCCGAGCAGGGCGTCGGGATCGAAGCCCGGCGAGTGCAGGCGGATCGCATCGGCGCGCTGGCGCAGCAGGCGCAGCGCGACCGGGTTGGCGTAGGTGATGCTGCCGCCGGTGTCGGCGATCAGCGCGCCGACGCTGGCCTGGTCCAGCGCCAGGCGGATGCCCAGATTGGCTTCGGCGATCTCGCGTTCGGCCTGCATGCGCTGCTTGATCTGCGCGCTCATGCGGGTCATCGCGCCGTACAGGCGGCCGACCTCGTCGGCGCGATCGGTGCGCAGGGAGACGTCGAGATTGCCGGCGGCCACCGCTTCCACCGCCTGCACCGCTTCGCCCAGCGGTTCGGTGACGAGGTGGCGGGCGATCCAGCGCAGACCGAAGATCAGGAAGGCGAGGGCGAACACGGCGAGCACGGCCATGGTCAGCAGCAGGTTCATCGCGGGAGCACTGGCAGCGCTGCGCGACTCCAGTGCGATCAGGCGCCAGCCCCAGGGCGCGTAGTCGCGTGCGCGCGCCACCATGCTGCGCGGCTCGCCGCTGCGTGCCGGCAGGGTGACCTCGAACGCGCTGCCTTCTCCCTTCCACAGCGCGGTCAGGGCCTCGCGCACCGCGAGGTCTTCGACGGCGTCAATCTTCTGGCCCTCGAGGCTCGGATGGATCTCCAGCGTGCCGTCGGTGGTGTTGATGGCGATGAAGTAGCCGTCCTGACCGAGGGCGGCCTCACGCATCGAGTCGCGCAGGCCCTGCAGGGTCTCGCCGTAGGGCACGCCGATGAAGAACACGCCCAGCACCTCGTCATCCAGATCGGTGACCGGGCTGTAGTAGGTCATGTAGTCGCGGCCGAACAGGTTGGCGCGACCGACGTAGTCCTGGCCCTCGAACAATCCTTTGTAGGCAGGGTGCTGGCGGTTCAGCGCGGTGCCGACCGCACGCAGGTTGTTGGCGTCGCGCAGCGACGTGGTGACGCGAATGAAGTCCTCGCCGTCGCGTGCGAACACGGTGGCAACGCCGCCCGTGGCCAGCTCGAACAGGTCGACTGGATCATCATTGCCGTTGAGCAGCACATCGCCCATGTAGACGGCTGGCGGGTTGAACTCGCCGATCGCGATCCGCTCGTCCGTGTCCGCGCGCAGATCCTGCTCCGGCAGGAAGGCGAGGAAGGTGTCGTACAGGCGTCGCGCGGTGTCCTTCAGGCTGCTGTCGTAGGTCTGCAGCAGGCGCTCCCCGACATCGACGGCAGTGCCGAGTTCGTCCTCGGCCTTGCTGACCAGCGAGGACGAGGCCTGCCAGCCGACCACCAGCGTGGTGCTGCCGAGCACTGCGAGCACGCCGATTGCGACGGCCAATGCCAGCCGTAACCCCAGCGAGGTTCGGGTCAGGGCGTGCAGACGTTGAAGCGATCGTCCCTCCCGGAGGGTTCGCAGCAGCTTGCTGGCTGCACTGCGCAGCTGGGTGGCCAGGGGGCTGGCGCTTGGTTGGGCCGTCGACGGCATGAGTCCTCCCGGCTCGATCACGCCGGCCGACGCGGGGGCCGCGTGTCGCTGGTTCGATGGATGCGCCGGGCCTCAGGCCGCGGCGCTGCTGGCCAGCGCCCGTACCAGGCCGCCGACATCGACAATGAGTGCGACCCTGCCGTCGCCGAGGATGGTCGCCCCGGATACGGCGGGAATGCGGCGGTAGTTCGCCTCCAGGTTCTTCACCACCACCTGCTGCTGGCCGAGCAGCTCATCGACGACCAGGGCCAGCTTGCGGCCGCCGCCTTCGACGACCACGACCAGGCTGTTCTCGTCGAGGCGCGCATCGCCCAGGCGGTAGAACTCGGCGAGGTTGACCAGCGGCAGGTAGTCGCCGCGCACCTTCAGCACCTTGCCGCTGCCGTGAACGCTGCGGATCTCCTGCAGGTCGGGCTGCATGGCCTCGATGACATAGCCCAGCGGCAGCACGAAGGTTTCGCCGCCGACCGCAACGGTCATGCCGTCGAGGATGGCCAGGGTCAGCGGCAGGCGGATGGTGACCCGCGTGCCTTCGCCCGGATAGCTCTCGATGTCAATCTCGCCGCCGAGCTCGGCGATGTTGGACTTGACCACGTCCATGCCGACGCCGCGGCCGGAGACGTCGGTGATCTGCTCGGCGGTGGACAGGCCGGGATGGAAGATCAGCTGCCAGACTTCGGAGTCCGGCATGCCCTCGTGGGCGTTGAGCCCGCGCTCCATGGCCTTGCGCAGGATGCGTTCGCGGTTCAGGCCGCGGCCGTCGTCGGTGATCTCGATGACGATGTGGCCACCCTGGTGGGAGGCCTCCAGCTCGACCGTGCCGACCGGATCCTTGCCGGCGGCCTCGCGCTCCTCGGGCGTTTCGAGGCCGTGGTCGACGGAGTTGCGCACCAGATGCACCAGCGGGTCGACGATGCGTTCGATCACGCCCTTGTCGAGCTCGGTGCCTTCGCCGGCGGTGCGCAGGTTGACCTTCTTGTTCAGTCGCGCCGCCAGGTCGCGGACCATGCGCGGGAAGCGTGAGAACACGAACTCGACCGGCAGCATGCGCACGCTCATCACCGCTTCCTGCAGGTCGCGGGTGTTGCGGTCGAGCAGGGCGAGGCCGTTCAGCAGCTTCTCGTGCTGGGTCGGATCCAGCCCGTGCGACTGCTGGCGAAGCATGGCCTGGGTGATGACCAGCTCGCCGACCAGGTTGATCAGCGCATCGACCTTGGAGATGTTGACGCGGATCGAGCTGTCGACTTCGGCTGCGCCGCGCTCCGCCTTGGCGGCCCCCGCGCCCGGCTTGGCGATGTCCTTGCGCTCGCCGGCGGCCGGCATCGGCACGATCTCGGCGCTCTTCGCCGGCACCGGCAGGACGTCCGCGCTGGCCGCAGGCTGCGCGGCGACGGCTGGCGACGGCGCTTCCACGGCAGGGGCTGCCGCGGTGATCGCTTCGATGCTGAGGTCGCACTCGTCCTCAACCCAGGCGAAGGCATCGGCGATCGCTGCCTGCTTCACGCTGGCGGGCAGGGTGAGCGTCCAGCGCAGGTGCGAGGTCGCGGGCTCCAGCGCGTCGAGAGCCGGCAGCGCCGAGGTGTCGCATTCGACCTGCATGTCGCCGAGGCGATCCAGCTCGCGCAGGATGCGCAGCGGATCGTTGCCGGTGATGAACAGATTGGGGTGCGGCGCGAAGTGCACGCGCCAGCCGCCGCTGGCGGGCGCTGCCGTCTTCACTCCGCCAGCGGCGGCGGCTGCGGCAGGTGCGGCCTGGCCGGACTCCAGCAGCGCCGACAGGCGCTGGTTGAGCTCGGCGCAGGGTGTGGTGTCGTCGGGGTCTCCGGTCTCGGCGGCCACCAGCAGCTCGCGCAGGATGTCCACCGATGCCAGCAGGGCATCGGACAGTTCCGGGGTGACGCTGCGCTTGCCGCCGCGGACCTGGTCCAGCAGCGTTTCCAGCAGGTGGGTGGTGCCGGTGATCGCCGAGAAGCCGAAGGTGGCGGCGCCGCCCTTGATCGAATGCGCGGCGCGGAAGATGGTGTTGATGGTGTCCGGATCGTTGCCCGCCGACTCCAGGCTGAGCAGTCCGGACTCCATGGCATCCAGGCCTTCGCGGCTTTCAGCGAAGAAGACGCCCTGGAACTGCTTCATGTCGATGGGCATGGCGGCCTCACCCCATCACTTTGCGGATGGTGGCAATCAGCTGGTCGGGGTCGAAGGGCTTGACGATCCAGCCGGTGGCGCCGGCGGCCTTGCCTTCCTGCTTCTTGTCCATGCCGGCCTCGGTGGTCAGCATGAGCAGCGGGGTGAACTTGTAGTCGGGCAGCTGGCGCAGGTGGCGGATCAGGGTGATGCCGTCCATGTTCGGCATGTTGACGTCGGCCACCACGCAGTTGAACTTCGCGCCCTTGGCCTTCTCCAGGGCCACCACGCCGTCTTCGGCCTCTTCGACCTCCCAGCCGGCGGAACGCAGCGCGAAGGCCACCATCTGCCGCATCGAGGCGGAATCGTCCACGGCCAATATGCGTGCACCACTCATTGCGCGTACTCCGTCTGCGTCTTCAAGGGGAGGACCAGCCGAACAGGCCGCCGAGGCCGCAGATGCGGGCCGCCGCCTTGAACTCGTCCGAAGGGTTTTCGATGTGGGTTTCCAAGCCTGCGCCGCGGCGCTGCAGCACCAGCGCTGCCATCACCTGCAGCGAAGCTGCGTGCAGCCGGCTCACCTTGCTGCCGTCCAGCTTCAGCGGCTTCTTGCCCTTGAGCTGGCCGCGCAGCTGCTCCAGCAGCGGCTCGGCCGCCTCGATGCCTAGGTCTTCGGGAATCTGCAGGATGCTCATGGGGGCGCCTGGAACCTCGTGACGTGGCCTGCCGCGAGCCGCGGAAGCCGGTGGCGATGCTTAGGCAAGCGGCGTGCCGGGCGGCGTGTGACGGGATTGCGGCGCTTGAGAGCTGGGATTAGGGATTGGGGATTCGGGATTCGCTCAAGAGCCGGGATTCGGGAATGGGGATTCGGGATTCGCAAGAGCAGCTGCGCGCGAGGCTCGGGGCTGGTGGGACTTGGCCGTCCGGGCTGGCCGGGAGGCAGGGTTTCGCGAGGTGTGCTTCAACGAATCCCGAATCCCGAATCCCCAATCCCGGCTTCATCTAAGAAAAACCGTCGCATCCAGCAGCACGCTCATGTGGCTGCCGTGGCGGGCGATGCCGATCAGGGCCTCCTTGGGCAGGGCGGGAATCGAGCTGACGGGGTTCTCGACGGCGCGTTCGGACAGCGACATCACTTCGGCCACCGCGCTGACCAGCAGGCCGACGGTTTCCTCTTCGGTTTCCAGCACGATCACCCGCGAGGCTTCGGTCAGCGGTTCGCGGCTGAGGCCGATGCAGGCGCCAAGGTCGATCACCGCGATGATCTGACCGCGCAGGTTCATCACGCCCATCACGTGCGCTGCCGCGCCGCGCACCGGCAGGATGTCGGGCACGCGCTGCACCTCCTGCACCTTCAGCAGCTCCACCGCATAGCTCTGGCCGCCCATCTGGAAGCGCAGCCAGCGGTGGAATTTTTCGACCGGAACCGGTGGCAGGCTGGGCGCGTCCGCTGCGCGTCGTTCGGCGATCCGGCGGCGCACCGCTTCGCTGCGCCGGGCCAGCTGCGGCTTGAGCAGACCGTGCTGCGGCGGCACTTCAGCGGGGCCCGGCATGGGCACATGGCTGGGCAGCGGTGGCGCTGCCGCCACGGCCGCCTGACGGGCGATCCGCGCGGCCTCGGCGGCGGCGTCGAAGGCGGCTTCGAGTTCATCCAGCTCGCGCTTGTCCGGTCCGACGCCCGCGTTGGCAGCGGGATCGGTCTGCTTGAATACGCCGGCGGCCTTAGCCTCGGCCTGGGCCTGCTCGAACACGGCTTCGAGCTCGTCGAGCGGATCGCCCAGCGGCGCTGCGAGGGGGGGCGCAGCGGCGGCCTGGTCGAACACGCCGGCGGCCTTGGCCTCGGCATGGGCCTGCTCGAACACGGCTTCGAGTTCGTCGAGCGGATCGCCTAGCGGTGCTGCGAGTGCAGGCGCTGCGGCGGCCTGATCGAACACGCCGGCGGCCTTGGCTTCGGCATGGGCCTGCTCGAACACGGCTTCGAGCTCGTCGAGCGGATCGCCCAGCGGCGCTGCGAGGGGGGGCGCAGCGGCGGCCTGGTCGAACACGCCGGCGGCCTTGGCCTCGGCATGGGCCTGCTCGAACACGGCTTCGAGTTCGTCGAGCGGATCGCCCAGCGGCACTGCGAGAGGTGCGGGCGCGCTGGGCTCGGGGGCTGCGGCAGACGTGGGCGCCACCCCGGGCAGTGCTTCGGCCGTGCTGCTCGCTATCGCAGGCGCAGGCGCGGGCGCAGCGGGCTCGCCGAGCAGGGCGTCGAAGTAGTCGTCGAGTACGGGTTTGCCGCTCATGGCGTCGAGCCTCGGGGTTCGGCGGCGGCCACCGCTTTCAGGTCGGCGGTGACCAGCCAGTCGGTCAGGCGCAGATAGGCGCTGGCGCCGCGCGCGCTGGCGCCCAGCGAGGCCGGGGTCAGCGCCTGCCGGCTGGCCTCGCGCAGGCGGGTGTCGACCGGGATCTCCTCGTCCCAGACCGCATCGCCGTGGCGCGCGCGCAGTTCGGCGAGGCTGTCGACGGCGGCGCGGGTGCGCTTGTCGTACAGGGTTGGAACGATCCGCGCCGGCACCGGCGTGCCGCGTGAGCGCTGCACCATGGCGGCGGTGCGCAGCATCGCGTTCAGCCCGTGCAGGGCCAGCGGTTCGGTCTGGGTGGGGATGATCAGCGCGTCGGCGGCGGCGAGTGCGGCCACCATCAGCACGCCGAGGGTCGGCGGGCAGTCGAGCAGGGCGTAGTCGTAGCGGTGCTGGCCGGCGAAGGCCCGCACCAGGGCGCGCCCCAGACCATGGCGCGTGGCGCTCTGGCGCTCCAGAGTCGCCAGCGCAGGCTGGCCGGCGAGCAGGTCGAGGCCGGGCTGGCCGCTGGGCCGGGTCAGGGTCACCAGCGGCGGCGGCGCCTCGGCGAACAGCTCGTACACGCCGGGCGGCGCGGGCTCCTCTGGCACTTCCAGCCAGCGCGACAGTGAGGCGTGCGGATCGAGGTCGACCAGCAGGGTGCGGAAGCCGCGCTCGGCCAGGCAGGCGCCGATCGCCAGCGTCGAGGTGGTCTTGCCGACGCCGCCCTTCTGGTTGGCGATGCACCAGGTGCGCATGCGCTCAGCTTCCTTCCGGTGGTGGTGCCAGCGCGTCGTCCTCGCCGTTGCTGCGGGCGAGGATCACCAGCACCACGCGGCGGTTGGCGTTGCGCCCGGCTTCGCTGGAGTTGTCGGCCACCGGCTGGAACTCGCCGTAGCCGACCACGGTGACCCGGCCCGGCGCCAGCCCGGTGCCGATCAGCACCCGCGCGATGCTGGCCGCGCGCGCGGCCGACAGCTCCCAGTTGCTGGGGAACAGCGCGGTGGCGATCGGCACGTTGTCGGTGTGGCCTTCGATGCGGATCAGGTTCGGCGCCTCGCGCAGCACCTCGGCGACCCGGGTCACCGCCGCCACCGCTTCCGGACGCGGGGCCGCCGAGCCCGAGGCGAACAGCATGTCGGACTTGATCTCGACCTCCAGCCAGTCGCCGCGCCGGTAGACCTGCACGATGTCCTCGAGGATCAGCGTGTCGAGCGCGCGCTCGATGTCGCTGGCGATCGCCGACAATGCGTCGCGCGAGCGGCTCTGCTCCACGGCGGTTTCGCGCGCGCGCTGGTCCAGCCAGCGCGCGCGCTCCTCTTCCGGCAGCGCCTGGGCGATCTGCTCGGCGATCATGCCCATCGGCAGCTGGCTGCCGATCACCGACTTGGCCTCCAGCCGCGCGCCGTCGGGCTGCAGCTCGCCGAACTGCACCGGCAGCAGGTGCTTGCCCGGGCCGCCGAAGGCTTCGGACAGCGAGTTCGATACGACCCGGTACTTGCCCTCGTTGACCGAGGAGATCGAGTACATGACCACGAAGAAGGCCAGCAGCAGGGTCACGAGGTCGCCATAGGGAATGGCCCAGGCCTCGTGGTTGGCGTGCTCTTCGTGGGCGTGTCGGCGTCCCATGGGACCTCAGCGGGCAGCGTGTCGCGCCCAGCGTGCAAGCTGCGCGCCGCGGGCGGAGGCGGGCCGCTGCAGGCGTGCGCTCACAGCAGGTAGCCCTGCAGGCGCGATTCGATGTTGCGCGGGTTCTCGCCCTCGGCGATCGCGATCAGGCCTTCGATGACCAGCTCATGGGTGCGTGCCCGGACCCGGATCACCGACTTCAGCTTGGCCGCCACCGGCAGGAAGAACAGGTTCGCCGAGGCTATGCCGTAGATCGTGGCGGTGAACGCCGCGGCGATGCCCACACCGAGCTTGGAAGGATCGGCGAGGTTCTGCATCACCGCCATCAGGCCGAGCACCGCGCCGATGATGCCCAGCGTCGGCGCATAGATGCCCATGCCCTCGAACACCTTGGCGGCGGCGAGGTCGCCCTGCTCCTGGCTGGCGAGATCGATCTCCAGCACCTTGCGCAGGGTGTCCGGCTCATTGCCGTCGACCAGCATCTGCAGGCCCTTGCGCAGGAAGGGATCGGACAGCTTTTCGACGTCGGCCTCCAGGCCGAGCAGGCCGTCCTTGCGGGCGCGGGTGCTCCAGCCGACGATCTGGTTCAGCAGCTGGCGGCCGTGGTCCTCGGGCGGCTTGATGATCCACGCAAAGATCCTCAGTGCGCGCCGGAAGGTCGGCATCGGCGTCTGCACCAGGATCGCCGCCAGCGTGCCAAGGATGACGATGATGAAGGCGGCGGCCGACCACAGCGAGGACAGGCCGGCGCCCTTGGCGACAGCGCCGCCGATGATGGCGACCAGGCCGAGCACGATGCCGATGAGGCTGAGGATATCCATGGGCAGTGCTATCGGCCTGGGCTGTCGGTGCTTGAGCGGGACGCGGTCGATGCGCCCTCGATCGCCTGGCGCTCTGGCGCGCGCCACACCCTTGAAGCCGTCATCCCCGCGAAGAGCCTGCCCCTCGCGAAGGCGGGGGCGGGGATCCAGACTGCTCGCGACTCAGGCTGGCAGTGCTGGGCCCCCGCCTTCGCGGGGGCGAGGATGGATGGGGTCGCGTTGCTTCCACTCCTGGGGAGAGCGTCAGCGTCCGGCCTTGCGGCGCGACCGTTCCTCCTGCCAACTCGAATCGTCATCCCCGCGAAGGCGGGGATCCAGCCTTCTCGCGACTCAGGCTGGCAGTGCTGGGCCCCCGCCCCCGCCTTCGCGAGGGGCAGGCTCTTCGCGGGGGCGACGACCACAGATTTTGCGGGGAGTGTTCTGCTTCCTGAGCGAGGGCAGCGATTCATGGGGCCTGCACCTACAGCGCGTTGCGCAGGCCGGCGACGTCGAGGATCAACGCCAGATTTCCGTCGCCGGTGATGGTGGCGGCGGCCAGGCCGGTCAGGCCGCGCAGCGAGTGCGGCAGCGGCTTCACCACCACCTCCTCGCGGCCGCGCACCTGGTCGACGACGATGCCGAGCTTGCGGTTCTGGATCTGCACCACCACCACGCCGGCGTCCTCGGTCTGCACCGGCTGGCCCAGCCAGCGCCGCAGGAAGATCAGCGGAAAGGTCTGCTGGCGCAGGTCGAGCATCTCGTGGCCGTCGATGAAGCGCACCAGGCTCTCGCGGTACTTGAAGACCTCGAGCACGTTCGACAGCGGCAGCGCATAGGGCCGGCCGGCGGCGCTGACCATCAGCGTCGGCAGGATGGCGAGCGTCAGCGGCACGCGGATCACGAAGCGCGTGCCTTCGCCGCGGGTCGATTCGATCAGCACCTGACCATTCAGCTCGGCCAGCTTGGTCTTGACCACGTCCATGCCGACGCCGCGGCCGGAGATGTCGGTGGCCTGTTCCTTGGTCGAGAAGCCGGCCATGAAGATCAGCTGCAGGGCTTCGGTCGGCGACAGCCGGGCGGCGGTGTCGGCGTCGATCAGGCCCTTCTCGCGGGCCTTGGTGCGCAGCATGTCGGGGTCGATGCCGCCGCCGTCGTCGGCGACGATGATCACGATGTGGTCGCCCTCCTGCTGCGCCGACAGCTTCAGCGTGCCGGCGCGTGGCTTGCCGATCGACTCGCGCTTGTCGGGCGCCTCGATGCCGTGATCAATGGCATTGCGCACCAGGTGAACCAGCGGATCGGACAGGGCTTCGACCAGGTTCTTGTCGAGCTCGGTGTCCTCGCCGATCAGCTGCACGTTGACCTCTTTCTTCAGCGTGCGGGCGACATCGCGGGCGACCTTCGGAAAGCGCGAGAACGCGCGTCCGACCGGCTGCATGCGCACGCGCATCACCTCGGCCTGCAGGCGCGCGGTGACCACGTCGAGGTTCGAGACCGCGCGCTCCAGGTCCTCGTCGCGCGTGCGCCGGCGCAGGGCCTTCAGGCGATTGCGCGCGAGCACCAGTTCGCCGACCAGGTTCATCAGGCCGTCGAGGCGCCTGGTGTCGACGCGCACGCTGCTCTCGGCCGGCGCAGCAGCAGTCTTGGCAGGGGCAGCGCCTGCGGCGGGCGCGGGGTCGGGGGATGCCGGCCGCGGTGGGGCAGGCGCATGCACGGGGCTCTGCGGCAGCGGCCGGGCTTTGCCGGCGGGCACCTGCTGGGCGCCCTGGAACATATCGAGCAGGGCTTCGAATTCGTCTTCGGTGATGCTGTCGCCGTCGGCCGGCGGGGGCGCCGCTTTCGCCACCGCGGGCGCGGGCTTCGGGGTGGCTGCGGGCGCTGGCTTGGCTGCCGCTGCGTCCGGCAGGGCGGCGATGCGGATCGCGTTCAGCAGGCTTTCGGGCGCGCGATCGGCGGCGCTGCCGGCGCGCAGGGCGGCCAGTTGACCGGTGAGATGATCGAGCGCGCCCTGGGCGAGGTCGAAGAGGTCGCCATCGACGGTGAGCCGGCCCTTGCGCAGCAGGTCGAACATCTCCTCGACGCCGTGGCAGAGCTCGACCAGCGGGGTGAAGTTGAGGAAGCTGGCGCCGCCCTTGATGGTGTGGAAGCCGCGGAAGATCGCGTTCAGCAGCTCGCCATCCTGTGGCTGCATTTCGAGCTGCACCAGTTCGTCACCCAGGCGCTCGGCGATCTCGCTGGCCTCCACCAGGAAATCGGCGGCGATGTCGTCATGTCCACTCATGCGGGCGGCCGGCGACGGGGACTAGAGGCCGAGGCCGGACAGCAGATCGTCGACATCGACCTGGCTGACGCCGTGGGTGTCGATGCCCGCCAGCGCCGGGCCCTGGGCCTCGATGCCGGAGGCCTTGCGCTGTTCGGGCAGGCCAAGCGCATGGCTGATCTTGCCGATCGCCTGTTCGACCTGCTGGACCAGGCCGACTACCCGCTTGATGGTCTGGCCGGTGAGGTCCTGGTACTCCTGCGCCAGGGCGATGCTGGACAGGTTGCTGCGCACGCCCATCAGCTCGTTCTCGATCGCCGAGTCGAGGCCCTGGCTGCGCAGGAGGTCGATGCGATTGCGGCAGTCCTCGACCAGGTCGAGAGTGCGGTGGGTGGCTTCCTCGGTGGTCTGCACCACGAAGTTCAGCCGCGCGCGCGCATCGGGCAGCTCTTCGCCGGCGAGCGCGCCCAGGCGGGCGTCGATCGGCAGGGTTGCCAGGGCGCCGGTCAATTCGCGCGCCAGCCGGTCGATGGCGGCGTAGATCGGCCGCGAGCGCCACTGCGTCAGCGACTCGATGCAGCTGCGGTAGAGGGTGTCGTCGCCCTGCTCCAGCGCGCCGAGTGCGGCGTGCATCAGGTGCAGCAGGTGCTCGCGCTCTGCTGCGGACGCGTTCATGCGGCGCTGCCCATGCGCTCGAAAATCTTCTGCAGCTTCTCCTGCAGGGTCTGCGCGGTGAAGGGCTTGATGATGTAGCCGTTCACGCCGCTCTGCGCGGCTTCGATGATCTGCTCGCGCTTGGCTTCGGCGGTGACCATCAGCACCGGCAGGTGGGCGAGCTTGGGATCGGTGCGGATCGCCTTCAGCAGCTCGATGCCGGTCATCCCGGGCATGTTCCAGTCGGTGATCACCAGATCGCAGGGCGCCGAACGCAGGTGGGCCAGCGCGCTGTTGCCGTCCTCGGCCTCCGAGGTGATCTGGAAGCCGAGGTCGTTGAGCAGGTTCTTGACGATCCGGCGCATCGTTGAGAAGTCATCGACGATGAGGATCTTGAGGTTCTTGTCCATGGGAGACGGCTCGTCAGAAAGGGGAGGGTGCGTGGAAAGATGGCATCAGGCTCAGTCGGCTTCGACCGGATCGCGGATCCAGTCGGCCAGGCGCGAGCGCAGGCGTACCAGGGCCTGCCCATGCAACTGGCAGACCCGCGATTCGGTGACGCCCAGCACCGCGCCGATCTCGCGGAGATTGAGTTCCTGCTCGTAGTACAGGCTCATCACCAGCTGCTCGCGCTCGGGCAGCTTGCCGATCGCGCTCGCGAGGTCGCTGGCGAAGGCCTCGCGCTCGACGCCGGCCGCGGCCGAAGCCGCCGAGGTGCTGGCCGGCAGGCGCAGCTCGCCGGATTCGTCGGCATGCGCGTCGATGCTCAGCACCTGCCCGCGCGAGGCGTCTTCGAGCAGGCGGTTCAGCTCTTCGACCGGGATCTGCAGGGCCTGCGCGATCTCGACATCGCGCGCGGCGCGGCCGGTCTTCTGTTCGATCGCCGCCGTCGCCGCCGACAGCTCGCGCACCCGCCGGTGCACGCTGCGCGGCACCCAGTCGCCCCTCCGGATTTCGTCGAGCATGGCGCCGCGGATGCGGATCGAGGCATAGGTCTCGAAGGCCGCGCCCTGGCTGGCGTCGTAGCTGCGCGAGGCTTCGATCAGGCCGATCATGCCGGCCTGGATGAGGTCGTTGACGTCGACGCTGGCCGGCAGGCGCGCCGCCAGGTGGTGGGCGATCCGCGCGACCAGCGTCCCGTGCCGGGCGACGGTCTCATTGGCGTCCGGGCGACGGACAGCGCGGTATTCGGCTTCCGCCTGGGACATCACACATGCGCCTCGGGGGGCGCCACCAGGCGCTCGACGAAGAACTCGACCGGCCCGCGCGGCCCGGTCGGCGCGCTCCACTGGTCGATGCGGCGGGCGATGCCGCGCAGGGCATGCGCCGAAGGACAGGCGGGGAAGGCTTCGACCACCGCCTGCTGGCGCTGGATCGAGCGCCGCAGCCACTCGTCGTGCGGAATGATGCCGAGCAGGCTGACGGTGACATCGAGAAAGCGGTCGGTGACCCGCGACAGCTTGTCGAACAGCTCGCGGCCTTCCGCCGGGCTGCGCACCATGTTGGCGATGATGTGCACGCGGTTCACCCCGCGCTCGCGCGAGAGCACCTTGATCAGCGCGTAGGCATCGGTGATCGAGGCCGGCTCGTTGCAGACCACGAGGATCACGTCCTGCGCCGCCTGGGCGAAGGTCAGCACGCTGTCGTGGATGCCGGCGGCGGTGTCGACCACCATCACGTCGATGTCGCGCTCGAGTTCGGAGAAGGCGCGGATCAGCCCGACCTGCTCCGGCGCCGACAGCTCGGCCATGGCGCGCTTGCCGGACGAGGCCGGCACCACCGCCAGGCCGTGCGGGCCCTCGAGGATGGTGTCCTCCAGCGTGCAGCGGCCTTCGATCACGTCGGCCAGGGTGAAGCGCGGCGACAGGCCCAGCAGGACGTCGACGTTGGCCAGGCCGAGGTCGGCATCCAGCAGCATCACCTGGCGCCCGGCATCCGCCAGGGCGACCGCGAGGTTCACCGAAACGCTGGTCTTGCCGACGCCGCCCTTGCCGCCGCTGACCGCGATCACCCGCACGGGCTTCATGCGCGGCTTGCGCAGGCCCTGGGCCTGGTCGGGGGGCAGGGCATCGGCGCGGGCTTCACCCTGCGACATGCTCGATCTCCTCGTGGATGTGGGCGCTGCCGCGGCGCTGCTCGGTGACGCGCAGGGCCAGGCGATGGGCTTCGGCGCGATGCAGGTCTTCGGGCACGCGCTGGCCATCGGTCAGGTAGCTGATCGGCAGGCCGTGGCGCACGGTCACGCCGAGTGCGGCGCCTAGGCGACCGGTCTCGTCGACCTTGCTCAGCACCACGCCGCGCGGCTTGGCGATGCCGAAGCGGTGCACCACTTCGTCCAGATCGTCGGCATGGGTATTGGCCGGCAGCACCAGCTGGGTGTTGACGTGGGGCAGCCTTGCCAGCGCCGAGAGCTGGGCGCCGAGCGCCAGATCGCGGTGCGAGAGGCCGGCGGTATCGACCAGCACCAGCCTGTAGTCGCCTAGGCGGTCCAGCGTGTCGCCGAGCTCGCCGGGATTGCCGACTTCGATCACCGGCATGCCGAGCAGACGGCCGTAGGTGAACAGCTGCTCGCGGGCGCCGATGCGGAAGCCGTCGGTGGTGACCAGGGCGACATCGCGCGCGCTGTGTCGGGCGGCATAGCGCGCCGCCAGCTTGGCCAGGGTGGTGGTTTTGCCGACGCCGGTCGGGCCGACCAGGGCGACGATGCCGCCGCGCTCGATCGGCTCGTCATCGCTGACCCGCAGCGACTTCGCCAGCAGGCCGAGCAGCAGGCCGCGTGCGCGCGCCGGATCGGCATCGCCCGGAATGCGTTCGACGATGCCGCGGGCGAAGGCTTCGTCGCAGCCGTAGCCCGAGAGTTCCTCGAAGGCGGCGGCGCGTGCCGGTGACAGCCGCATGCGCTGGTCGGAGAAGCGTTCGAGCTCCTTCTTCAGCGTCTGCCGCAGCAGGGCCATCTCGCGCTTCATCTCGGCGACCTGCGGGTCTTCCACGCAGAGCTGGGCGACCTGGTCGGGAATCCGCGTCAGTCGGCGCGCGTTGGCGCGTTCGATCTGGTCGATCGCGGTGATCGGCCGGCTCGGTGCGGCCGGCGCTGCCGGTGACGGCGTCGGTGCCGTGGCGATGACTGCAGGCGCCGGTGTCGGCGCCACGGCTTGCGGTACCGTGGCCGGCGGGCGCGGGTTCATGGCCTCGGCGCGGGCGGCCGCGGCGATCTGCGCCAGCTGCGGCGGCAGCAGGGTATCGGGCGGCGGTGGCGGGTTCTGGCTGGCGCGCGGCGTCGCGGCTGCCGCGCGCACCGGCACCGCAGGCTCGGCAGCGACCTGGGCATCGGCGGCCGGCGCGGTCGCCGACGCCTCGGCGGCACGCCGTGCGGCGGTCAGCGACTGCTGCACCAGCGATTCGTCGTAGTCGGTGGCGCTGACCACCTCGACGCCGCCGTCGACGCGACGGTTCGACAGGATCACCGCATTCGGGCCCTGCTCCTCGCGCACCAGGCGCAGCGCGCTGCGCATGTCCTGGGCAAAGAACCGTTTGATCTTCATGCGCGTGTTCCGCCTGTCCTGAAGGTTTTCGAGAGCCGGGCCGCGAACCTGTCAGGTGTCTGCGACCTCAGCCGACATTGCCGACCAGCTTGAGCTTCTTGTCGTCCGGCACCTCGTGGTAGGCCAGCACGTAGAGCTCGGGAATCCCGGTGCGGGTCAGCTTCGCGATCAGCGATCGCACCGGCCCCGGCACCAGCAGCACGGCGGGCTCGCCGACCGCTTCCTGCCGTTTCACGCACTCCACCAGCGACTGGTGCATGCGTTCGGCGAGACCCGGTTCCAGCGCGGCGCCGTTGCCGCTGACGGACTCCTGCAACACCCGTTCCAGCGGCGGAGCCAAGGTGTAGACCGGCAGTTCCGGGGCCAGGCCGTTGATCTCCTGGACGATGAAACGGCCGAGCGCGGCGCGCACGGCGGCGGTCAGCTGGGCCGCATCCTGCGTGTTCGGGCCATGTTCGAGCAGGGACTCGCAGATCCGCCGCAGCTGGCGGATCGGTACCTTTTCGGTCAGCAGGTTCTGCAGCACGCGGACGATGACGGAAAGCGGAAGGGTTCTTGGCGTCAAATCTTCGACGAGCTTCGCGTGGGTGCGCCCGAGCGCCGACAGCAGCTGCTGCACTTCCTCGTGGCCGAGCAGGTCGGGCGCATGCTGGCGCACCAGATGCGAGACATGGGTGGCCATCACCGTGGCCGGGTCGACCACGGTCAGGCCCAGGGCCTCGGCCTGTGCGCGGCTGCTCGGGCTGATCCACAGCGCGTCGAGGCCGAAGGCCGGGTCGCGGGTCGGCACGCCGTCGATGTTGACCGGGATGCGGCCGGGATTGAGCGCCAGCTCGCGGTCGGGATGGATATCGCCGGCGCCGATCGGCACGCCGTGCAGCAGGATCCGGTAGGCCCCTGGCGAGAACTCGAGGTTGTCGCGGATGTGCACGGGCGGGATCAGAAAGCCCAGCTCCTGGGTCAGCTTGCGGCGCACGCCCTTGATCCGCGCCATCAGTTCGCCGCCCTGGGCGCGGTCGACCAGCGGGATCAGCCGGTAGCCGACTTCCAGGCCCAGCGAATCGACGGGCGACAGGTCATCCCAGCTCAGCTCGGTGGGCGCGGCCGGCTTCGGTGCTTCCTCGGCGACCGGCGCAGGGGGCGGCGCGATGCTGCGCCGGTACAGCACCCACGCGGCATAGCCGAGCACCGCGGCCAGGCTCAGGAAGGCGAAGTTCGGCATGCCGGGCACCAGCCCGACCAGGCCCAGCAGGGCGGCGGCGATGGCCAGCGCCTTGTGCTGGCCGAACACCTGGCTCATCACCGTGCCGCTCATGTCGTGCGAGCGGGAGACGCGGGTCACCAGCATGGCGACCGCGGTCGAGATCAGCAGGCCCGGGATCTGCGCGACCAGGCCGTCGCCGATGGTCAGCAGGGTGTAGATCTCGGCCGACTCGCCGGCGGACAGGCCGTGCTGGGCCATGCCGATGGCGAAGCCGCCGATCAGGTTGATGAACAGGATCAGGATGCCGGCGATGGCGTCGCCGCGGATGAACTTCGACGCGCCGTCCATCGAGCCGTAGAAGTCCGATTCCTCGCGCACTTCCTCGCGGCGACGGATCGCTTCCTCGCGCGACAGCAGGCCGGCGTTGAGATCGGCATCGATCGCCATCTGTTTGCCCGGCAGCGAGTCGAGGATGAAGCGCGCCGACACTTCCGAGACGCGCCCCGCACCCTTGGTCACCACCACGAAGTTGATGATGGTGAGGATGGCGAACACCACGAAGCCGACCGCGAAGTTGCCGCCGATGACGAAGGCGGCGAAGGACTCGATCACCTTGCCGGCGGCATCCGGGCCTTCGTGGCCGTGCAGCAGCACCACGCGGGTCGAGGCCACGTTCAGCGCCAGTCGCAGCAGGGTGACCAGCAGCAGGATGCTCGGAAAGATCGAGAACTCCAGCGGCCGCTGCACGTACAGCACGGCCAGCAGGATCACCAGTGAGATCGCGATGTTGAAGCTGAACAGCACGTCCAGCGCCAGGGGCGGCAGCGGCACCACGATCATCGCCATCATCGCGAGCACGATCAGCGGTGCGCCCAGGCCCTGGCGCATCAGGCCCATCAGCTGGGCGCCGCGACTGGCGGTGGCCGGTGGGGCCATGGATCAGGCGTCCTTGTCGGTGGTGGGCGGCGTGGGTTCGGGTGTTTCCTCGACCTCGATCTTCGGCTCCGGCGGTCGCGCGCCGCCGTGGCGGCGCCAGTGCTTCAGCTGGTAGACGAAGCCGAGCACCTGGGCCACCGCGGCATACAGGCGCACCGGGATTTCCTGGTCGAGCTCGCACTCCCGATACAAGGCGCGTGCCAGAGGTGGCGCCTCGACGATCGGCACCTTGTGCTTCTCGCCGAGCTCGCGGAGGGTCAGCGCGATCAGATCGACGCCCTTGGCCACCACCTTGGGTGCGCGCATCTTCTGGCCGTCGTAGACGATGGCTACGGCGTAGTGGGTCGGGTTGACCAGGATGGCATCCGCTGTCGGCACGGCTTCCATCATCCGGCGGTTGGCGATCTCCTGCTGCACGCGGCGCACGCGGGCCTTGAGCTCGGGGCTGCCCTCGGTTTCCTTGAACTCGTCCATCAGCTGCTTGCGGGTCATCTTCAGCTTGCGCGTGTGGTTCCACAGCTGCAGCGGCGCATCGATGATGGCGACGAAGATCAGCGCGCCGGTCAGCGCGGCGAGCAGGGTCAGGGCCATGCGTCCGCCGTGGGCGGCGGCCCGCGGCAGCGGCTCGTTGAGCAGGCTCAGCAGCTCGGGCATCTGCGAGTTCAGCACCCAGACGCCGACCAGCAGGATCAGAGCGACGCGCAGGATGGCCTTGCCGGTTTCCAGCAGGCCCTCGGCGCCGAACACCCGCTTGATGCCCTCGATGGGATTCAACTTGCTGAACTTCGGCGCCAGCGCCTTCGCGCTGAAATTGAAGCCGCCCAGCACCAGCGGCGCCAGCGCGCCGGCCAGGGCACCCGCCAGCATCAGCGGCAGTGCCGGCCAGAACAGGCCGAACAGCAGTTCGCCCACGTGCGCGATCGGATCGCCGCGCAGCAGCTGCTCGCGCGAGGGCGTGAGCGCATGCCGCAGCCAGCTGCCGGCCTGCTCGGTGAGGTGCGCGCCGGTGGTCAGCAGCACCAGCACGCTGATGCCGAGCATGGCGGCGCCGCCGAGCTCGCGCGAGCGCGGCACCTGGCCTTCCTTGCGGGCGTCGAGCAGGCGCTTCTGGGTAGGTTGTTCGGTCTTGTCCTGACCGTCGTCTTCGCCGGCCATCACTGCACCACGGCGGCGGCGACGGCCAGGGCCTGGCCGAACAGGGCGCGCAGCGGATCCAGCAGATGCGGCACCAGCGCGATCATCAGTACGAAGCCGACCAGCAGGGCCGAGGGCAGGCCGATCTGGATCGGGTTGAGCGAGGGCGCGGTGCGCGCCATCACGCCAAAGGCGATGTTGACCGTGATCATCGCGATCATCACCGGCAGGGCCAGGCTGACACCGGCCAGGAAGATGATGCCGGCGAACGATGGGATGGCATCGAGCAGCAGGTACATCGAGGCCGGCGTGGCGCCGGCGGGCAGCACGCTATAGCTCTCGAACAGCACGCTGAGCAGGGCCAGATGCGCGTCGACGGCGAAGAAGGTCAGGCCGGCGACCACGGTGAACCACTGCGCGACCACGCCACTCTGCACGCCGCGCATGGGATCGATCATCTGCGCGAAGGACAGGCCCATGCCCTGGGCGACCAGTTCGCCGGCCATGGCCACGGCTTCCAGCGCCAGCCGCATCAGGAAGCCCAGCGAGGCGCCGATGGCGAGCTCGCGCGCCACCGCCAGCACGGTCTCGGCATTGATGCCGGCCTGGATCGCCGGCGCCGGCACCAGCGGCGCGATCGCCGCCGACAGCGCCAGCGCGAGGATCAGGCGGATGCGTCGCGGCACCGCCTGGGTGCCGAGGAAGGGCGAGAGCAGCAGCAGGCCGCCGATGCGCAGGGACAGCCAGATCACCTGCTGCCCGTAGGCCAGCAGATTCAGGCCCTCAAGGCTGATGGCGGTGGCGCCGTCCATGCGCTCAGCCGAGCATCGAAGGGATGCGCTGGTAGAGCCCGATGGTGAACTGCACCAGCTGGTTCAACATCCAGCCGCCGCCGATCGCCAGCACCGCCGCCAGCGAGAAGATCTTGCCAATGAAGGCGATGCTCGGCTCGTTGACCTGGGTGGCGGCCTGCAGCAGGCCGATCACGACGCCGATCAGCAGGGCGATGCCCAGCATCGGGGTGGCGATCAGCAGGCCCATGCTCAGCGCGGCCTGCAGTTCGGACATGACGGTGTCGGCGGTCATGTGGTCACGAACGAGGCGGCGAGCGTGCCGACCACCAGCGACCAGCCGTCGACCAGCACGAACAGCAGGATCTTGAAGGGCGCCGAGATCAGCATCGGCGACAGCATCATCATGCCCATCGACATCAGCACGCTGGCGATCACCAGGTCGATGATCACGAAGGGCACGAACAGGAAGAAGCCGATCTGGAAGGCGGTCTTGAGCTCGCTGGTGAGAAAGCTCGCCATCAGCACGGTGAAGGGCACTTCATCGGGCGAGGCATAGCCGGTGCTGCCGCTCATGCCGGCGAACAGCATCAGGTCGGCCTCGCGGATCTGCGCGAACATGAACTCGCGGATCGGCCCAATCGTTGCGGTGAGCGCGGCCTCGAACTCCAGCTGGCCGTCGAGATAGGGGCGGATGCCCTGCGCCCAGGAGGCGTCGATGACCGGCGCCATCACCAGTGCGGTCACGAACAGCGCCAGCGCCAGCAGGATCTGGTTGGACGGCGTCTGGCCGGTGCCCAGGGCCTGCCGCAGCATCGCCAGCACCACGATGATGCGGGTGAATGCGGTCATCGCCAGCAGCATGCCGGGCAGCAGGGTGATGACCGTCATCAGCGCCAAAATCTGCAGCGGCAGGCTGACCGTCTGGGTGCCGACGGTGGCGACGGTGACATCGGGCATCGGCGGCAGCGAAACCCCGGCGGGCGCAGCCAGGGCGTCCGCGCCGAAGGCGATCGCCAGCAGCGCCAGCAGGGCGCGCAGCAGCTGCATCAGCGTATTCGCGCTCATGTGCGCGGCCCGAGGCCGAGCTGCTTGTGCAGCAGCTGGGCGAAGCCGGCCGGCTGGGTGGCTTCCGCCGGCAGCGGTGCCTCGAAGCGGTGCAGGCAGGTGACGCCGCCGGGGCTGACGCCGAGCAGCAGGGTTTCGCCAGCGGCCTCGACCAGCACCACGCGCTCCTTCATCCCGACGCCAAGGCTGGCGCGCACCTTGAGCAGGCCGCTGCCACCCGACTGCAGGCTGCCCATGCGCTTCAGCAGCCAGGCGCAGACCAGGATCAGGCCGATCACCAGCAGCAGCGAGCCGAACATCCCGGCGAGCGTGCCGAGGCTGGCCACCGGCGAACCTGCAGGCAGGCCCGCCGCCGGCGTCGCCGCGCTCGCGCCCAGGCTGCCGAGAAGGAAGACGGTGGACATGGGCGGGCTCAGCGCAGCCGGCGCAGGCGCTCGGCCGGGCTGACCACATCGGTCAGGCGCACGCCGAAGCGATCGTTCACCACCACCACTTCGCCGTGGGCGATCAGGGTGCCGTTCACGTAGACGTCCAGCGGCTCGGCGGCGCCGCGTTCGAGTTCGATCACCGAGCCCGGGTTCAGCTGCAGCAGGTTGCGGATCGGCACGCGCGCGCGGCCGACCTCGAGCTGCAGGGTGACCGGAACGTCGAGCAGCACGTCGAGGTTGAGTTCGCCGCCGGTGCCGTCCGGCGACAGGGCGCCGAACTGGGCCGGGCTGGCGCCCAGGATGTCGGAATTGCCGCTCATGGCTGTGGCCTCTGCAGGGCGGAGTTCAGGGGAATGCTGGGCTGGCGCACCTCGGTGATCTTCACCGCGCGCTTGCCGCCGTGGGCGCCGTACTCGCCGCGGAACACCGGCACGTTCTCGACCAGCAGGTCGAGCTGCTTCGGCATCTCGATCGGCAGGATGTCGCCGGGCTTCAGGTTCAGCAGGTCGCGCAGGGCCAGGGTCTTGCGGGTCAGGATGCTGCTGATCTCGACCTCGGTGTCGTTGATCTGCGCGCGCATCTCGGTGACCCAGCGCTCGTCGCGCTCGGCGCGATCGCTCTGCAGGCCGGCGTCGAGCTGCTCGCGCAGCGGCTCCAGCATGCCGTAGGGGTAGCTGATGTGGATGTCCGCCACCACGCCTTCGAGCTCGACCGAGAAGCGCGAGACCACGATGTACTCGCGCGGGGTGAGGATGTTGGCGAAGTGCGGGTTGACCTCGGAGTTGACGTACTCGAAATCGAGCTTCAGCACCGGCGCCCAGGATTCGGTGAGGTCGCGGAAGACCTGCTCCAGCAGCAGCTGGATCACCCGCATCTCGGTGGCGGTGAACTCGCGGCCTTCGATCTTGGCGTGGAAGCGTCCGCCGCCGCCGAAGAAGGTGTCGACCACCGCGAACACCAGCTTGGGCTCGAAGATCACCAGCGCGGTGCCGCGCAGCGGCTTGACCTTGACCAGGTTGATGTTGGTCGGCACGAACAGGCCGTGGGTGTACTCGGCGAACTTCAGCATCTCGATGCCGCGCACCGAGATCTCGGGCGAGCGCCGCAGCAGGTTGAAGATGCCGATGCGGATCAGCCGCGCGAAGCGCTCGTTGACCATCTCCAGGGTGGGCATGCGCCCGCGGACGATGCGGTCCTGGGTGGCGAAGTCGTAGGGACGCGCCTCGCCCGGCGCGAACTCCGGCTCGGTCGAGACCACGCCGGCATCGACGCCGTGCAGCAGGGCATCGATCTCGTCCTGGCTGAGGATGTCCCTGTTCACGGGCCTGCGCTTACTGGGTCACGAAGCTGGTGAAGAACAGCGCGTCGACGCCCTCGTAGCCGGTCTCCGCCTTCAGCACGCGGTTGACCTCGGCGAGTGCGTCCTTCTGCAGCTGCTCGCGGCCCTCGACCGAGCGCAGCTCGGCCTGGGTCTTCTTCGCGAACAGCATCAGCAGGGCGTTGCGAATGGCCGGGCTGTGGGTGCCGATATCGGCGATCACCTGCGGATCGCGAGAGCTCAGCTGCACCTCGGTCTGCAGGTAGCGCGTGCTGCCCTCGTCGGCGAGGTTGACCACGAAGGCCGGCTGCAGCGGCACGTACTGCGCAGGGGCGCCGGCATCGACGGGCTTGCGCGCCGGCTTTGCCGGTGCGCCTGCTGCGGCCTCGCCTGCCGGCTTGGGCAACAGGAAGAACGCCGCCGCCCCGCCCGCACCCAGCCCCGCCAGCAGCACGATCAGCACCAGTATGACGGGGAAGCCCTTCTTGGGGGCTTCGGCGGCCGCTGCGGGTGCGGCGGCGGGCTTGGCGGAAGGCTTGGCAGCCATGGGCGTCTCCAGAGAGGTCTGGTCGCCCGGGCTGCAAGCCGCGTGCCGCGCCCTTGGAGGGCTCTGCGCAGGCCTGCCGGCTGGGGAGTCAATCTACCGGCGACACCGTGCGCCAAAAAACCGGCGCTTCTGTCCGACTGCCCTGACTGTGCGTGTCAGCGCCCCTCCAGCACGCCCAGCGCCAGCGTCAGCATCGCCCGCGTGCCGTGCTTCAGCGCGTCCTCGTGCAGCAGGAACTCGGGCGAATGATTGTTGGGCGCGCGCGCCGGGTGGATCTCCGGGCCGGTGCTGCCGACGAAGAACAGGAAGCCCGGCGCGCGGTTGGCGAACTCGGAGAAGTCCTCGGCCACCGTCTGCAGCGGCATCTCCTTCACCTGCTCGGCGCCCATCAGCTCGCGCAGCCAGGGCCGCACGCGCTGGGTCAGCGCCAGCGCGTTCGCCGTCACCGGTGCGGTGTTCTCGACGGTGAGTTCCGCTTCGCCGCCGGCGGCTTCGGCAATCGCCTTGGCGGTGCGCTCGAAGCGGGCGATGACATCCGCGCGCACGTCCATGTCGAAGGTGCGCAGGGTGCCCTCCATCTCGGCCGTCTCGGGGATGATGTTGAAGCGGATGCCGCCGCGTACGGCGCCGGCCGTGAGCACCACCGGCGAGCTGGTGATGTCGATCTGGCGGGCGATGATGCTCTGGCTGGCGATCAGCGCCTGCGCGGCGATGGTGATCGGATCGACGCCGCCCCAGGGCCGCGAGGCGTGGGTCTGCTTGCCGCGCACCTTCAGCACCCAGCGGTCGGCGCTGGCCATCATCGGCCCGCCGCGGAAGCCCACCGTGCCGACCGGCAGCTGCGCCCACACGTGCAGGCCGAACACGGCTTCCGGCTGGAAGTCGTCGAACACGCCCTCGGCCAGCATCTGCTTTGCACCGCCGGTCTCGCCGGGTGGCGGCCCTTCCTCGGCCGGCTGGAACAGGAACAGCACCTCGCCCGGCAGCTCCTCGCGCACGCTGGCCAGCGCTTCCGCCACGCCCATCAGGATGGCGACGTGGGCATCGTGCCCACAGGCGTGCATCACGCCGGTGGTCTGGCCGTTGTACTCGGTGGTGACCGTGCTGGCGAAGGGCAGGCCGGTGGCCTCGGTCACGGGCAGGGCATCCATATCGGCGCGCAGGGCGATCTTCGGCCCCGGCCTGCCGCCGCGCAGCAGGCCGACCACGCCGGTATGCGCGATGCCCGTGCGCACCTCGATGCCCAGCGCGCGCAGATGTTCGGCGACCTTGGCCGAGGTGCGGAACTCGCGGTTGCCGAGTTCGGGATGCTGGTGGATGTCGCGACGCCAGTCGACGACCTTGGCATCCACGGCCGTGGACAGGGCTTCGACATCGAAGGCTGCGTGCGCCGGGGACGAGAGCAACAGGACGAGGGCGAGGGCGGGCAGCAGGCGCATGGGGTGTTTCCTTTCGGGTGTCAGTGGAGGCTGGTGCGTGCGCAGAGTGCGCCACGCGAGCTCATGGGATCTCAAGCCCAGCTTGCGACTATCCGGCCCATAGGATGAGCAAGCGGCATCCCGCTCTCGATCCCGGGTGAGCCGCACCCTGCACACTACCGGCTTCGAATCCCGAATCCCGTATCCCGGCTCTCCAATGTCCTACGTCCGCTGCCTGCGCGGCCTCGCCTCCGGCCGCGAGTACTCCGCCGATGTGCCAATGAACCTCGACCCGGTCGACGGCCGGCCAGTCGAGATGGTGCTGGATCTGGAACGGCTGGCCATCGAGCAGCCGGGTCTCGCCTGGTATCGCCCGCAGCGCCGCGATATGTGGCGCTTCGGCGGGCTGATGGCGCTGGACATCAACGACCCCGCCGACGCCCGCCACATCCTCAGCCTGGGCGAAGGCGCGACGCCCCTGCTGCCCTTGGCACATCCCGCGGCCGACGCCGCGGGCCTCAGGCTGCAGCTCAAGGAAGAAGGTCGCGCGGTGCCGGGCCATGGCGCCAACCCGACCCAGAGCTTCAAGGACCGCGGCATGGCCATGGTGGTGGCGCAGGCGCGGCGGCTGGGTCTGACCCGGCTCGCGGTGCCGACCCAGGGCAATGCCGGCGACTCGCTGGTCCGCTACGCGCTGGAAGCGGGCATTGAGGTGCATGTGGCGATGCCGCCGGACACGCCGCTGCCGATCCTCGGCAGCGTCGCCGCGGCGGCGGTGAAGCATCCGGGCCGCGTGCATCTGAGCCTGGTCGGGCCGACGATCCGCGAGGCCGGTGCGTTCCTCAAGGCCGAGATCGTTCCGCAGGGTTTCTTTCTGGTCGCGACCTTCCAGGAGCCGGGCTGGCGCATCGAGGGCAAGAAGAGCCTCGGTCTGGAGCTGGCCGAGCCGCTTTACGGAGACACCCGCTGGCAGCTGCCGGATGCGGTGATCTATCCCACCGGTGGCGGCACCGGCGTGCTCGGCATGTGGAAGGCCTGGGCCGAGCTGGAAGCGCTGGGCGTGATCGACAGCCGACGTCCGCGCATGTACTGCGTGCAGAGTGAGGTCACGCCGCCGCTGGTGCGCGCCTTCGAGGCGGGCGCGCTGGACACCACGCCGGTCGAGGCTGGCCACACGCTGTCGACCGGCCTGAACGTGCCGGGCGGCGTCGGCCACTTCCGCGTGCTGGAGATCATCCGCGCCTCGAACGGTGCGGCGCTTGCGGTCAGCGAAGCCGACACGGCCGCCGAGCTGCAGCGGATCTGGCGGCGCGATCATCTGTGGATCAGCCCCGAGGGCGCGGCCTGTGCGGCGGCGATTCCGCAGCTGCTGGATCGTGGCCTGCTGGAGCGCGGCGAGCGCGTGGTGATCGTCAATACCGGCTCCGCGGAGAAGTACCTGCCCGAGCTGCGGCACATGCTGGATTGACCCCGCCGACCGCAGGCGCCGAAGCGCTGCGGTCGGCGGGGTGCGCTGGACGCGCCTCCTCAGGGCAGGCGGTACTCGATCTTCAGCGTCGCCTGCGTGCCGCTGCCCACCCAGAGGTAGCGCGTGCTGCTCTGGTTGCCCTCGAAGCGCAGCCGCAGCTGGGTGCGGCCGCTGCGGTTGATGCTCGCCAGTGCGGCCGTCGAGAACGCCGCGCTGTCCTGGGCGCCGCTGGTGAAGCGCGGCACTTCGGCGACCGCGTCGAGGGTGCTGGCGGCACCGTGGTCGCTGGCGATGAGCGCGCAGTCGCCGCCGAAGCAGCCCTGGCGCAGATCGATCAGCAGGCGATTGCCGGCCGGGCTGGCCCAGGGGTGGCCCGAGGCGCCGCGGTGGGTGAGGCTCAGCCGCACCGAGACAATCTCGGCGCCCGCGGGCAGCTGCGAGGTATCGAAGCTCAGCAGGGCACGGTTGAACTTCGAGTCCGAGCCACGGCCGATCGCCAGCCCGTACAGGGATTCCAGGGTGCCGACCTCGGCGCTGCTGCCCAGTGCATTGGCCTTCGTGTACCCATCCTCGATCGCCACGCTGGCGAGGCTCAGCACCGGGTTGCCGGTCGGCGGCGGTGGAGGCGGCGGTGGGGGCGGATCACCGCCTCCGCCGCTGCTGCCGCCGTCGAGGCCCCAGAAGCGCCCGACCCAGTAGCTGCTGCAGATGTTGGCATCGAGGATGTACGCGCCGGCGGTACCGCACTGCGCCTCGCCCGTGCCGGGATCGACCGCCGTGCCGTGGCCCATGCCGGTGATGCTCAGGGTTTCCACCACGGTGCGGCCGCTGGCATCGCGGTATTGCCGGCGCGGATAGCCGAGCAGGGTGTCCTGCACCTCGGCGACCTGATCGACGCCGTGCACGTTCGTCCACTGCTCCATGGCTTCGGTCAGGTTGACCGGCCGGACCACGAAGTCGGCGTCGCCGTGCCAGATCGAGACGATTGGCCATGGCCCGGTGTGCGTGCTGGCTGCACGCACCCGATCCCCCCACTGCGCGGGCGTCAGGTTGGTGCCCGGGTTCATGCACGAGAACGCCGCGCTGGTCCCGATGCCGCAGCGATAGGGCAGGCCGGCCATGATCGCGCCGCCGGCGAACACCTCGGGATAGGTCGCCAGCATCACCGAGGTCATCGCGCCGCCGGCCGACAGCCCCGTGACGTAGACCCGCGCCGGGTCGTGGCCGTGATCGCTGGCCATGCGCGCCACCATCTGCCGGATCGACAGCGCCTCGCCGCTGCCGCGGCTGATGTCGACGTTCTCGAACCAGTTGAAGCAGGCGTTGCTGTTGTTGCCGCTCTGCTGCTGCGGCAGCAGCAGGGCGAACTGCCAGCGGTTGGCCAGCGCCACCCAGCCGGTTTCGGCGTCGTAGGCCGCCGCACTCTGGGCGCAGCCGTGCAGGGCCACCACCAGCGGCCGGTTGGCCGCCAACCCGCTGGGAACCACCTTGAACATTCTCAGGTTTCCCGGGTTGCTGCCGAAGCCGGTGACTTCGCTCAGCGTTTGCGCTGGCGCAGCCGGACTCGCCAGCAGGGCGGCGCAGCCCGCCCACTTGATCAAGCGCTTCATTGTCTTTCCCCTCCCTTGGCCTGCCGTTTCCGTGCAGCAGTGCCAGCGGCGTCTCCGACGCCCGATGTCCGCACGTGGTGCGGACGCTCGTCCCGGCGGCAGTAGGGCATGCGCGGCGAAGCGCGACCATTGGCCCTTGGGGCAAGCTGCACTGCAGCAGTACAGTCGCGGCTTGGCCAACAGAGAGGCGCAGGATGAGCGAGGCACTGATCACCCACACCGGCGGCTGCCACTGCGGCGCCGTGCGCTTCGAGGTGGACGCGCCCGCCGACATCGAAGCGGTCGACTGCAACTGCTCGCTGTGCGCGATGACCGGGTTCCTGCACCTGATCGTGCCGGCCAGCCGCTTCCGCCTGCTGAGCGACCCCGCGGCGATGACCGAGTACCGCTTCGGCACCGGCACCGCCCGGCATTTCTTCTGCGCCATCTGCGGCATCAAGAGCTGGTACGTGCCGCGCTCGAACCCTGATGGTTTCGACGTCAACGTGCGCTGCCTCGACCCGGCGACGATCGCCTCGGTCCGCGCCGCGCCCTTCAATGGCCGCGAGGACTGGGAAGGCCAGGCTGGCAGCATTGCCCACCTGAGCCGCGAGCCCTGAGAGCTTCCCAGCGCGGCGTCGCGGTTCAGGTGTTCACGAAGAACCATCGTTCCGTCATCCCCGCGAAGAGCCTGTCCTCGCGAAGGCGGGGACGGGGATCCAGTGGTCTTGCGACTGGGGCGGACCGGAACTGGGCCCCCCGCTTTCGCGGGGGCGACGATTCGTGGGGTCGCAAGCGTTCTGTTTCTTGAGAGCGTGCAGCCCATGGCGCGCCTATACTCCCGGGGCATGAACCGACCCCGCCTGCTCGCCCTCACCTGCGCCCTCTGCGCTTCCCTGCTTCTTGCCGCCTGCGGCAACCGCGGCCCGCTGGTGCTGCCCGAAGACGCGCCGCCGCCGATGCCCGCGCCGGCCGAACAGGCCAAGCCCGCAGACGCGGATGCCGGCAAGGACGGAGCCGGGCGATGAACCCGCACGCCGCCCTGCGCGGCCTGCGCTTCACCAAGATGCACGGCGCCGGCAACGACTTCGTCGTGCTGGATGCGCGCGCGGGTCCGCCCGAGCTCTCGCCCGAGGCCATGCGCTGGATCGCCGAGCGCCGCACCGGCGTCGGCTTCGACCAGCTGCTCAGCGTCGAACCCGCGCGCAGCGAGGGCTCGGCCCTCTACTACGGCATCTGGAACACCGACGGCAGCGCCGCGGGCCAGTGCGGCAACGGCGCGCGCTGCGTCGCGGCCTGGGCGCTGCGCGCCGGTCTGGTTGACGCATCGACCTTCCGCATGGACAGCCCCAGCGGTGCGGTCGAGGTGCAGGTGCACGCGCTGGACGACATCGAAGTGAGTCTCGGCGTGCCTGACTTCAGCGCGCGCGCCCTGCCGGCGCGCGGCGTGGGCGCACCCGACGGCGTGCTCGAGTTCGAGGGCGAGGTCTACAAGTACCGCGGCGTGTCGATGGGCAACCCGCACGCGCTGATCGAAGTGACCGACCTCGCCAGCGCGCCGGTGCCCGGCGTCGGCGCGACCTTGCAGGCCGATCGCCGCTTCCCCGACAGCGTCAATGTCGGCTTTGCGCAGGTGTTGGACGAGGGCCACATCCGCCTGCGCGTGTACGAGCGCGGCGTGGGCGAGACCCAGGCCTGCGGCAGCGGCGCCTGCGCCGCGGTGGCCGTGCTGCATGCGCGTGGACGCGTGGATGCGACGCGCGGCGTCGCGGTCGATCTGCCCGGCGGGCGCCTCCAGGTTCATTGGAACGGCCCGGGACATGCGGTGCGCATGCGCGGGCCGGCGGTATTCGTCTTTGAAGGAGTGTTCTGCGAATGAGCGATACCTCACTGGCGCCAGCGTCCGTGGCTGCCTATCTGCGCGCGCATCCGGAGTTCCTGCAGCTGCATCCTGAGCTCGCCGCCAGCCTGGCGGTGCCGCGCGAGTCCGGCGGCGCGGCCTCGCTGACCGCCTACCAGCTCGACGTGCTGCGCGACAAGAACCGCGAGCTCTCGCGTCGACTGCAGGAGCTCTACGCCACCGCGCAGGAGAACGAGCGCCTGACTCTGCGCACCCACCAGCTCACCCTCGCCCTGCTGCGCGCATCGACGCCGCTGGCCGCGCTGCAGGCGATGGTGGCGAGCCTGATCGAGGACTTCCACAGCGACCTGCTGCGGGTGGTGCTGATCGGCCAGAGCTTCGAGCTGCCGGCCGCCGAGTGGCTGATCGAGCGTCCGCCGCAGGCGCCGGAGCTGGCCCAGTTCGCCGAGTTCCTGCGCGGCGGCGAGCCGCTGTGCGGGCGGCTGGCGCCGCAGAAGATGGAGTTCCTCTTCGGCGCGCAGTCGGCGCAGGTGCAGAGCTGCGCGCTGATCCCGCTGCCCGCGCGCGGGCTGCTGGCGATCGGTTCGCGCGAACCGAACCGTTTCTATCCCGGCATGGGCACCCTGTTCCTGCGGATGATGGGCGAGGCGCTCGCCGCTGCGCTGTCGAGGCATCCCGCCTGATGGCGCGCGCGCCGACCGCAGCCGGCGAGGCGGTGCGTGCGCCGGAACCTGCGCTGCGGCAGGCGGTCGAGGACTGGCTGGGTGCGCTGCGCGTGGAGCGCGGCGCTTCGCCGCACACGCTTGAGGCCTACCGTGCCGATGCCGACACCCTGCTGGCCTGGTGCGCGCAGCGCGGCGTCGACGACTTTGGGGCGCTGGATGCCGAAGCCCTGCGCCTGTACCTCGCCGCCGCGCATCGCGCCGGGCTGTCGCCGAAGAGCCTGCAGCGGCGCCTGTCCGCCTGCCGCGGACTGTTCCGCTTCCTGCTGAAGCACGGTCGGATCGAGCGCGACCCCAGCGCCGGCGTGCGCGGCCCCAAGGCGCCGCGTCGCCTGCCGCAGGTGCTCGATGCCGACGAAGCGCAGGCCCTGGTCGAACTGCAGGGCGAGGACCCGCTCAGCCTGCGCGATCGCGCCATGCTGGAGCTGTTCTATTCCTCCGGTCTGCGCCTGTCCGAGCTGTGCGGCCTGCGCTGGATCGATCTCGACTTGAGCGAGGGCAGCGCGCGTGTGCTCGGCAAGGGCCGCAAGACGCGGCTGGTGCCGGTGGGCCGCCACGCCGTGGAAGCGCTACGCGCGCTCGCCGTGCAGGGCGCCGCGCCCGAGTCGCCGGTGTTCACCGGTCGCGGCGGATCTGCCATCGCGCCGCGCACGGTGCAGCAGCGCATCAAGTTGGCCGCGCAGAAGCAGGGCCTGTGGAAGCGCGTGCATCCGCACATGCTGCGGCACTCCTGCGCAAGCCATCTGCTGGAGTCCTCGGCGGACCTGCGCGGCGTGCAGGAGCTGCTGGGGCATGCCGACATCGCCACCACCCAGATCTACACCCACCTCGATTTCCAGCATCTCGCCCGCGTCTATGACGCGGCGCATCCTCGTGCAAAGCGGGTGCGTGGCAGCGAGTGAGTTCGCGCACCGTTCGCGGCTCCGCTTTCGAATACTCCCGAATCCCTAAAAAGACGAAGGCCGACCCGCGCCCGCAAGGGCGAGGGTCGGCCTCCGCAACGCAGGGCACCGGTGCCGCCGGCTTACCTGCGGCGTCCGCGGATCGTGCTCAGAAGCGGTAACCCAGGGTCAGGCCGACCACCAGCGGATCGACCACCGCGGTACCCACCTTGCTGCCGTTGACCTTGACGTCGGAATCGATGTCGATCCAGCGCGCATCCAGCACGAGGTCGATCGCATCGCTCATCTTGAACACCAGGCCCGCTTGGGCGGCGAGGCCAAAGCTGTTGTCGAGGCCGATCTTGGCGCCGGCGACCGGCCCGCCGGCAACCGGCTTCTCGTCGTACACGAAGGTGTAGTTCAGGCCCGCGCCGACAAACGGATTCACCCGACCCTCCGGGTTGAAATACCACTGCAGGCTGACTGTCGGCGGCAGGTGCTTGAAGTCCACCGCCTTGGCGCCATTCAGCTTGGCGGTGTGCGAGAACGGCGTGGCGGCCAGCACCTCGACGGCGAGGTTCGGCGACAGGTGGCGGCCGAGGATCAGGCCCAGCTGGGTGTTGCTGTCGATGTCGGTCTTGAGTGCGCCGCCGGCGAGCGTGCCGTTGTCGGACTTCGGCGACACCTGCACCGCGCCGACCCGGACGAACCAGTCCTCGGCATGGACGGGCAGGGCGATGACGGCAAGTGCGGCGGCGCCAAGCAGGGGGAATATGTAGTTCTTCATGGGGCAGTCCTCTGGGGGGATGTGTTCGGCGGTGGCAAGTCTGTGCCGCTGCAACACTCCGCATCTTGATAACTGTCAAGCGCGAACCTCGAGATCATGGGCGCGCGACCGGTGATTCGCCGATGGCGGTTTTGGCTATGGGGGTGAACAGAAACGCGACTGCGATTGGAGCGCCTCCCAGTCCGGCTTCGCGGACCTCGTGCACTTGAGGCAGCCAGGACTCGTCATCCGCGCGAATGCGGGCCTCCGGGATCCAGGGCCGGGCATCCGGGTCGCTGCACGGCAGCGCGGCCGGCTTTCGCGGGGGCGGCTGCGAAGGAGGTTGGCGTGGGCGCTGTCCTTCTGGACAGGCCGGCGACTCGCCTCGAATCGATGCGCCAGGCCCGACGGACCCGCGATCTTGGGTGACCCGTTGCCGAACAGGCCCGCGCTCCGGTTCGCAGTGCGGCACTCCGGATGCGGGGAATGTGATCCAGCACAAACATGCGTGGGCAAGGCCACTGCTAGCGTCGCCGCACTTCGAGTTCAAGTCGCGACGGGTCGGGGGATTCCGCGCGACGCCTGCAGGGCGAGGGATGCGTCCTGCCAATCCAGCCAAGGCGCCGGAGTGCGCCACACCACTCGAAACGGGGAGATCCAATGCGTACTTCGATCCGGCGCCTGTGCGCCGCGCTGTGCTGCGTGCTGCCGATGGTCGCAGTCGGCGGCGAGCTGCACGTCCTGCCTGCACCCGACCTCGCCAAGCTGGCGATGGAGGATTCCAAGGCCGTGGGCGGGCCATTCCGCTACGGCATCCAGATACCGGTCAAGGGCTTCAGCTACGACGGGCGCGGGCTGTCCAAGTCCTCGTGGGTCGAGGGCAAGGACGGCGTCTCGCACTTCACCTGGTCGATTGCCGCCCCCGGTGCTCGCACCCTGGACTTCCACTTCAGCCGCCTTGCGCTGCCCGAAGGCGCCAGCCTGATCCTGCGCGGCGAAGGCGAGGACAACGTCCGCAAGATCACCGCCGAGGCGCTGAGCGGCAGCGAGGGCTACTGGGCGCCCTACATCGCTGGCGAGAAGGTCAGCATCGAGCTGCACGTGCCGACCTCGCTGCGGGCGCAGGCGCGCGTCGAGCTGGCATCGGTGACGCACGGCTACCGCGGCCTGTTCGAGTCGGCAGAGCCGGCGCAGAAGTCCGGCAGCTGCAACGTCGACACCGCCTGCCCGGCCGGCGCCGGCTGGACTGATCAGATCGACTCTGTCGGCCACTACACCTTCAGCCAGAGCGGCGGCTCCTACGTCTGCACCGGCAGCCTGGTCGCCAATGCCGCCGGCACGACCGTTCCCTATTTCCTGACCGCCAACCACTGCCTCAGCACGGGCACGGTGGCGTCGACGGTTGTCGTGTACTGGAACTACCAGAGCGCGACCTGCCGCACGCCGGGTTCGAGCGCTTCGGGTACGCCGCTGTCCAAGACCATCGCCACCCACACCCAGTCGGGCGCCAGCCTGGTCGCCACCAACGCGGCCAGCGACTTCGCCCTGCTGCGGCTGAATGCGGATGTGCCGACCGCGTCGAATCCGTTCTGGAGCGGCTGGGATGCCAGCGGCGCCACGCCGAGTTCGGCGGTCGGCATCCATCATCCGGCCGGTCATGAGAAGCGGATCGCCGTCGAAGACCAGGCGCTGGGTATCACTGCCTATGGCGGCGGCAGCGGCAGCACGCACTGGCGGGTCATCGACTGGGACCAGGGCACCACCGAAGGCGGCAGCTCCGGCTCGGGCCTGTGGGACCAGAACAAGCGCCTCGTCGGTCAGCTGCACGGAGGCTCGGCGGCCTGCGGCAACAACCTGTCGGACTACTACGGGCGCCTGTCGGTGTCCTGGACCGGCGGCGGCAGCGCGGCGACGCGCCTGCGCGACTGGCTGGATCCCAACGCCAGCGGCTTGACCTCGATCGCCGGCTACCGCAGCGGCTCGACGCCGCCGCCCCCTCCGCCGCCGTCCAACGCGCTCAGCAATGGGGTTCCGGTGACTGGCCTTGCCGGCTCGGCCGGCACCGAGCTGCGCTATACCCTGAGCGTGCCCGCGGGCGCCAGCAACCTGAGCTTCGCGATGAGCGGCGGTAGCGGTGATGCGGATCTGCACGTGCGCTTCGGCACAGCGCCCACCACCACCACCTACGACTGTCGGCCTTATCTGGGCGGCAATGCCGAGACCTGCAGCTTCGCTGCGCCGCAGGCAGGCACCTACCACGTGATGGTGCGGGGCTACTCGGCGTTTTCCGGCGTGAGCCTGACCGGCAGCTTCAGCACGGGCGGCGGCGGGACGCAGCCGAGCTTCTTCCAGAACACCACCGTGTTCAACATCGCCGACAACAGCACCATCGAAAGCCCGATCACGGTCAGCGGCCGCAGCGGCAACGCACCGTCCACCCTGCAGGTGGCGGTCAACATCAACCACACCTACAAGGGCGACCTGAAGGTGGACCTGATCGCACCCGACGGCTCGGTCTACGTGCTGCACAACCGCAGCGGCGGCAGCGCCGACAACATCGTGCAGACCTTCACCGTCAACGCGTCCTCCGAACTCGCCAACGGCACCTGGAAGCTGCGCGTCAATGACAACGCAGCGGGTGATACCGGCAGGTTGAACAGCTGGAGCCTGCAGTTCTAGGCAAATTCTGACTTCTCGGGGCTCCCGGCGCGCCAGGGATGGCGCGCCCGCGAACCGAGCGCACCAGTGCTTGATCCAGCGTGAGTGAGTACGGACATGTGCCGGAGTCATGGCGTTCGAGCAACTCCCGGATGGAATTGTTCAGACCGCCCCTGGCGGACTCGGCATGCGCGTCGGACAGGAGTCCGGCGCGCAGCCCAGCCCTTCGGTTGCCGCGCCGGGGCCCTCGGGTGTCCAGCCATACGCCCATCCGAGGTGGGTAAACACCATCACAGCGCTCGATCGATTCTGGCTCTGGCCAGACCTTGCTGTTGCGCTGCCGCGCAAGCGCGTGGGTTCTTCGCGCCGCTTGCACATCCGATTCACGGAATTCCGCAGTGTGGGGCGCGCGCGCGCCTTGCAGGCCAAGGGTTTGCGCGCGATCCATCGCTTGCTCTTCACTCATGCGATGGGGCGTGCTCGTGCAGCTTGCGGTCATGCCATCGCTGCCCTATGGTTGCCGGATGGCGACCGGCTCGCCATAGGGTCAGGAATCCTTCAGCGGGGGCGCTGTCGATTTCCCGGGTGTGGCGGACGCGTACGTCACTCCGATCCCAGGGGTAGAGGCTCGGAACGCGATGTTCCGGGCCACGGGGAGGGCGGTGTCAGCCGTCGGAATCAGCATCACTGCCCACGTGTGGCTTCCCTGCCTCGATGCAGGCCGGTCGGCTGGGGTCGTTCGCGGCCTCTGGTGCCGCACTCGAATCGTGTTCCGGTACGGGGCTGCGCCCATCGATCTCCATCGACACCGCGTGCGGGTCGATGGGCCTGCGTCAAACGGTCCCCGCGTGCCCGGGGGCGCGTCCAGCACTCAAGGAAGTCAGCATGAAATCAAACTCACCCAAGCTCAGGATCCGCAGCCTCGCGCTGCTGTGTGCCCTGGTCCCGGCAGCCATGCCCGCATTCGCGGAACTGCCGGTGGAAAGCCTGCTGGATGCGCCAGCGCAGTTCTCTGAAGCGGATAGCGCCGGCCGCTACGTCTACCTGATCCGCTTCGCGGAGGCAGGCTTGGCGGAACGCGCGCGTGCCAGCGGCGAGGCACTCGATGCCCGCTCGGCAGCCTCGCAGGCGATCCTGACGGAGATCCAGAGCCAGCAGCGCGTCCACGTCGAGTCGATGGCGGCAACCCTCGGACGCGGCGTCCAGCCCAGCCATTATTATCTGGCGACCCACAGCGGCGTGGCCGCGCGTCTGACCCCGGCCGAAGCGCAGAAGGTCCTGGACCTGCCCGGTGTGGTCGCAGTCGAGCGCGAACAGGTGTACGAGCTGCAGACCCGCCGTACGCCGGAGTTCATAGGCGCCAATACGATCTGGAACGGCACCAATGTCCCCGGCGGTGCGAACGTGCTCGGCCAGGGCATGATTACCGCGATCCTCGACTCGGGCGTGGTGCCAACGCATCCGTCCTTCAGCAATGACAACGCCACCTGCGGCTTCGGCACCGGCGGCATCCCGAACAAGCTGTTGAGCGCGGTCGACTGCGCCGCCACCGATGCCGGCGGTCTGTGCGCCGGCCCGAACCCAGTCGACGTCAACGGCCACGGCACCCATGTCGCCAGCACGGCTGCCGGCAACTTCGTCGGCACCGACGCCACCCCGGCTCCGGTCGCGCCGATTGCCGGCATTGCGCCCTGCTCACACGTCCGCTCGTACAAAGTCTGCCCGGGCAGCAGCTGCCCCGGCGCCGACCTGACGGCCGGTCTCAACAACCTGCTGCTCGACGGCGATGCCGACGTCATGAACTACTCGATCTCGGGCGGTACCTCGCCCTGGACCGACTTCGACCGCACCAAGCTCGACCTGGTCAACGCCGGCATCTTCGTCGCCGCTGCCGCAGGCAACACCAACACGACAATCACCAACCCGATCGGCCAGGTGAACCACCGCGGTCCTTGGGTGATGTCGGTGGCCAATACCACCCATGATCGCGTCACCAGCAACGCGGTGAGCATTTCCCTGGGTGGGCCGCAGAACGTCTATGGCCTGAAGGGCCTGATGACCATCCCTGCAGACGTGACTGGCGAAGTCGCCGACAGCCTGGCGCTGGGCAACGAGCTGGGCTGTACCGCGCAGGGCGGCTTCCCGGCCGGCAGCATGACCGGCAAGGTCGCGCTGATTCCGCGCGGTGTCTGTGGTTTCGCCGAGAAGCTGGCGAATGCGCAGGCGGCTGGCGCCATCGGCGGCATCATCTTCAACAACAACCCCGGCCAGCCGCCGATCGCCATGGGCGCCACTGAGACCTCGATCCCGGCGGTCATGGTGTTCAATTCGGACGGCCTCGCGATCCGAGCGCACGTCACCGCCAATGCCGGCGCGCAGGCGACGATCTCATCCACCGCGGTCACCTCGTTCGATGCAGCCGCTGGCGACATCCTGTCCTCCGGCAGCCTGCGTGGTCCGACCCCATCGCCGCTGCAGCACCTGCAGAAGCCGGATATCGCTGCGCCCGGCAGCAGCATCTATGCTGCCTTGGCGACAGCACAGGGCAATCCGACCTACGGCGATCTCAGCGGCACCTCGATGGCCAGCCCGCATGTGGCCGGCGCGGCGGTTCTGGTGCGCCAGATCCACCCGACCTGGTCGGTGCAGGAGGTCAAGTCCGCCCTGCAGATGACCGCCAAGCGCACCGGCTTCAAGGACTTCGTCAACGGTACGCCGAACTCGGGCCCCTGGGACGCCGACGACGTTGGCAGCGGTCGTGTCGACCTGACCAAGGCGGCGCGCGCCGGCCTGGTCATGAACGAGACCACGGCCAACTTCCTGGCGGCCAACCCGGCGACGGGCGGCGACGTGCGCACGCTCAATCTGCCGGCCCTGCGCAACCTTGACTGCTCGCCGACCTGTACCTTCACCCGCACGGTGCGCAATACGCTGAGCACGCCGAGCTCCTGGGCGGTGGCCAGCTCGATGGTCTCCGGCAATTTCAACATCCAGGTCAGCCCGGCCACGTTCACCTTCAGCGGTGATCTGGCGCAGACCCAGACGATCACGATCACGGTTTCGCCGAATGGCGTGCAGAACGCGGTGACCCACTTTGGCGCGGTCACCTTCACCGAGGCGGGCGGTGCATCGCCGCAGCTGCATTGGCCCCTGGCCCTGCGTGGTCTGGAGCAGACCCCGCCGGTGCTGCAGTACACGCCAGAAGCACTGGACGCCGTGGTGGTCGCAGGCGGCAGCCGTACGCTGCCGATCACGATCACCAACGCCAATCCGACTGCTTCCCCACTGACCTTCAGCTTCGCCGAAGCGCCGGCCCGCCCAGTGGTGCTGGACCTGGAAGCCAAGCAGGAGGAGTCGGTCACGGGCGGCGTCAGCCAGCCGGTGAATCTGCAGCTGGACGGCGGCATCGCCACGATCATCGGCTTTGGCACCCAGCAGTGGCTATGGTTCAACCGCTTCTCGCCGACGCTGCTGCAGGTGCCCTTCACGCTGCAGCAGGTGCAGGTTGCGATGGCGCCCGGCAACGGCAACGTCCTCGCCGGCGACCTGTTCGACGTGCATGTATGGATCGATCCGGACCGTGACCCGTCCAACGGTGCGACCCTGGTGGCTTCCGTCACCAATCAGGCGATCACTGCTGGAGTCGGCTTCAAGCCGGTCAACCTGCCGGCGGGCGTTGAGATCACCGCCGCCAGCGGTGACGTGCTGATCGGTGTGGTCAACCGCACGGCTCGCGGCAATCCGCCCACCGCACCCAACTACAGCTCCGCTGTTGCGGATGCTCCGGGCAACTCCCAGGGCCGTTCGTGGGTAGCCGGCAACTTCCCGGGTGGTATCGCCGCGAATCCGCCGGTACTCACGGATGCTGGCACGCTGAGCCTGATCGAGCCGGCGATTCCGGGTCGCAACTGGGCCATCCGAGCGACTGGTACCGGCGGTACCAACTGCCTGGCGCCGTCCGAAGTGCCGTGGCTCTCGGTGGCTCCGGCCTCCGGCAGCGTGGCAGCCAATGCCAGCAGCACGGTGCAGGTCACGCTGAACTCCACCGGCCTGGCGCCGGGCGAGTACGACGCTCTGCTGTGCCTGCAGAGCAATGACCCCGAGCGTCCGCTGTCGGTGGTGCCGGTGTCGATGCAGGTCGTCACCAACGACCAGCTGCCGACCATCTCCGTCGCTCCCGCGTCGCTGAGCCTGCAGGCCACCGCCGGCGGCAGCGACACCGATAGCCTCGGCATCGGCAATACCGGCACCCTGCTGCCGCTGAACTGGGAACTGATCGAGGCGGGTGCTGACCAGGTGGCCGGAGGCGACATCGTCGTCGTCGACAACGTCAACTTCACCTTCCCGGCCGATGCGACCGGCGGCTCGATCAACTGGTTGACGGGCGAAACCTGCAACTGCGATACGACGCCGTTCAATTTCAACGTCTGGACCAACAGCGGGAACATCGCGTTCTTCTGGCCCGGCTCCGCTGTGCGTGGAGCGGTCGCGACCGCTGCAAGCGGTGGGCAGTACCGCGTGCTGGTGCCCGGCGATCAGATCGGCCCGAGCTCGGTGTTTGCGACCTCTGCGCTGACAACGCCGTGGCGCCAGGCCGCCAATGTCGATGGGTACCTCGGCTTCCGTTTCGTCAACACCGGAACGGGCCAGACCAACTACGGCTATGCGCGCCTGCAGACCACCGGCACCACGGGCAATCCGGCGCGCATCGTGAGCTACGCTTACAACAGCGCAGGCGGCCCGATCACCATTCCGGTGCCTTCGGTCTGCGACAGCCCGAGCAACATCGCGTGGCTCAGCACCGCCGCGACTTCCGGTAGCACGGCGGCTGGCGCAACCAGCAACGTTGGCGTGACCGCGGATTCGACGGGCCTGGCGGTGGGCACCGTGGAAGCCACGCTCTGTGTGCGCAGCAACGATGCGGCCAGCCCGCTGGTCGAAGTGCCGGTGAGCTTCGAAGTGACGCCGGCCACGCCGGAGATCTTCGCCGACGGGTTCGAGAGCGCGAACTGAGGGACTGTCTGCGGCCGGTGCAGTCCGCAAGGTCTCACCGGACCGCAGTGAAAACGGGATCGCGAAGGCTGCTTCTTGCAGTGCTAGCGATCCGGATTGAACACACGAAGGGCCGCCCATGGGCGGCCCTTCGTGCTTTTGGGGGCTCAAGCCGGACCTGTGGCCGTTGACATCGCGTTCCGGGCAAACAAGGATGCGTCGCGCCGCGGTCTGCGCGCGAACAGGGGATCCATGTGAAAAGGACAATCGCCGCGGCGATCGGCGCCGTGCTCTCTGCGTGCGCGTTCGCTGCCCTCGCCGGCACGCCCCAGCAATGGCGCGCCATCGGCCCCGGCCCCGCGCACGGTGGCCAGGTCGAGAACATCACCAATCGCGAAGTGGTCGGCGCCATCAATGCCGTCGCCACGCATCCGACCAATCCCGGCATCGTCTATGTCGGAGCGGTCAACGGTGGCGTCTGGCGCACCGCTAACGCGACCGCGGCGGCACCGAACTGGACGCGGCTGACCGACGCCCTGGGCTCGCTCTCGATCGGTTCCATCGAGCTCGACCCCACCGACGCGCAGTCGCGCACCGTGGTGGCGGGCGTGGCGCGTACGTCCAGTCTGTCCCGCGACGGCGGTGCCCTGATCGGCCTGCTGCGCAGCACCGACGAGGGCGCGAGCTGGACGGTGTTGAGCAGTCTGGCCAATCGCGAGATCCAGGGTGTGGCGCCGCGCGGTGCGGTCATCGTGGCTGCGACCGACAATGGCATCCATCGCTCCACCAACACCGGCGGCAGCTTCACCCTGCTCTCGGGGGCGGCGGGCAGCGGCCTGCCAGCGGGTGCCACCCTCGACCTCGCCGGCCACCGTGCCGCACCGGCCGTGCTGTACGCGGCGGTCACCGGCGGCAACGCGCGCGGCATCTTCCGCAGCAGCGATACCGGCGCCACCTGGACGCGCGTCTCCGACGCCGCCATTGAGGCCCGCATGAATGTGGGCACGGCCGGCACGCGACGGACCGAGCTGGCGGTGGGTGCGGCGGGGCAGGTGTTCGTTCTCGTCGTCGACGACACCGGCCGCGCCTCCGCGGTGTTCCGTTCGGCCGACGGCAGTCCGCCCTGGCTCGACCTCGGCGTGCCGCAGACGGCCGAGCAGAACGGCGTGCTGTTCGGCATCCACCCAGGCGGACAGGGCAGTATCCATCTGTCGATCGCGGCGGACCCGAGCAACGACCAGCTGGTCTACATCGGCGGTGACCGTCAGCCCTACTTCGGTGAAGGCGTGTCCGGCAGCTCCATGTTCTTTCCCAATTCGCTGGGCGCACGCGACTACAGCGGGCGCCTGTTCCGCGGCGACGCGAGCCTGCCCGCGGGCCAGCGCTGGGCGCCCTTGACCCACAGCGGCACGCCGAACAACTCGGCGCCGCATGCGGATTCGCGCGACATGGCCTTCGACGCCGCTGGCGGTCTGATCCAGGTCGACGACGGCGGCATCTACAAGCGCACCCTGCCGGCGACGGCCGATGGCATCTGGCTGTCCTTGAACGGCGATCTGCAGACCACCGAGTACCACGGCATCGCCTGGGATGCGGTGTCGAACCGCATCATCGGCGGCGCGCAGGACACCGGCACCACCCAGCTGCGCACGCCCGGCTCGCCGATCTTCGACAGCCTCTCGACTGGCGATGGCGGCGACGTGGTGGTGGAGGACCGCTCTTCAGCCACCACCTCCACCCGCTACACCAGCTTCCAGAACCTCTCGCAGCTGCGCCGTCGCACCTATGACGCCAACAATGCCGCGATCTCCAACGTCGCACCGGCGCGAACCCTGCTGAACGGCAGTCCCGCGCTGGTCGCGCAGTTCTACACGCCGCTCTCGGTGAACTACGCCAGTGCCACGCGCCTTGTCATCGGCGCAAGCAACGGCGTGTATGAGTCGCTCGATCGTGCAGACAGCATCGAGCGCGTCTCGACCGCGCGCATCAACGCCTTCAACGGCGATCCGGTGGTCTACGGCGTCGCCGGCAACCCGGGCTTCCTCTACTTCGGCGCAGGCACCGCCCTGCACCTGCGCACGCAGGACGGTGCGGCGCTCGATTCGATCGCCACCTTGCCCGCAACGGTGGTCGACGTCAGCGCGGACATCAACGATCCACAGCGCTTGTTCGCCATCACCCAGACCTCGGTGCACTACTCGAGCGATGGCGGCGCCAACTTCAGTCTGGTCACCGGCAACCTGGTCAGCGGTCTCGCGCCCGGGCGTCTGCGCAGCATGGAATACGTCCCCGACGTCGACCCGGCCCTGGTCGTCGCCGCCAATCGCGGCGTCTACATCGCGTACGAGAGCAGCGGCTTCAGCAGCTGGAGCCTGCTCGGCACCGGCCTGCCAAACGTGGTGGTCTACGAGCTCGAGTTCGACCACATCGACCGCGTGCTGGTCGCCGGCACCCTGGGCCGGGGCGCCTGGGTGCTCGACCTGCCGCAGCCCAACGAAATCTTCAAGGATGGCTTCGAATGAGCGCTATGACTGGCACGCGATCCTTCGTCAGGCCGCTCGCGGTCGCCCTGGTGCTCGCCCTGCTGACGCAGAACCAGGCGCTGGCTGCTGGGGCCCATCACGAGCTGGCGGAAGGCGTCTGGGTGGCGAACGAGGCCGACCGCGTCTATCTGTCGAATGCACAGGGCTTTCCGGAAGCGCGCGAGCTTGAGGATGGCCGCCTGCTGTGGACGGCCACGGAACCGGCGGTACTGATCTGGCACGCCGACGCGCGCTGGCTGGCGCTGGGGCAGTCGGGCAAGCGCGGCGAGGGCCGACTGCTGCTGATCGACGCCGCCTCTGGCGCTGTCCAGCAGCGGATCGACTTCGCGCTGCCCGATGCCGTCAGCGCAGCAGTGAGCGCCGAGCCCCTTCGTCGTTTCGACGTGCGCGCCGAGCGCATCGGCGATGGCGTGCGCCTGCACTGGAGCTACGTGGCCCATCCGCTGCGCGGCGCCCTGCTCGCATCGGACGGCGGTGCGGTGGCCAGCGAAGGTGTCGAACTGCAGGGCGTCGTCGATGTCGATCTGGCATCGGCCCGCCCGATAGCCCGCGCGCGCGGGGACGTCGAGACCGCTGTCGCGGGGCGAGCGCCGGATCTGCGCGGCGACGCCCGCATCGCGGAGCTCGGTGAGCGGCAGTTCCGATCGGCCGACGACGCTCACGCCATGGCGCCCGAGGCCAGGCCCGACCCGACCTTCGGCACGGTCTGGCGCTGGCAGCTCGCCAGCCGCAGCGAAGGCATCCTCGACGCGCAGCTCGACCTGCCCTTCAGCTACGCGCCTTTCCTGATCGACGAGCAGCGACTGGTCTATCGCGCGCCAGCGCTCGGCTACCGGCAGCCCTCGGGCGCGTGGCAGCACGCCGGCCTGCGGCTGGTCGTGCACGGGCTGGAGTCAGGGCGCGAGTTGTGGTCGGTGGAGGTGCTGGATCGGGAGTTCAAGGGTGTGCTGCCGCCTTGAGGCCGGGTTCAGTTCTGACCCTCAACCTTCGGCCCAGCCTCGGGTGGATGCGAGCCATGTCTTGCGACGAGCCCCAGCCAGCGGGCGCGATTGGCTTCAGAGAGCTCGTCCATCGCGAAGTCCTGCACCAAGAGGGGGTCGTTCGCCTGCAATTGCTCCGACGCTGAAAGGGCCTCCAGCAGTTCCAGGCGAATGGGGACGACCAGCGCATGTGTGCGTGAGTAGCGCGCTTCAAAAAACCGAAGCGATGCCTCAAGGTGCGGTACTGCCTCATCCTGCCTCCCCTTCTTGACCAGAGTTCTGCCAAGTGCGCGGCCGATTCGGTGAAGGTCGACGCTGTCGGTGGATTCGCCCTCGATCTTGCGAAGCGCATCCATGGCACTGAGATAGGAAGCAAGCGCTTCGTCCAGACGCTCTTCCGCTGCAAGCGCATTGCCGAGCCACAAATGCGCTCCGACGCCTGCTCGTGAGATCAGCTCGCCGCTCGCTCGAAGATCTTCGATTACTCGCTCGCAGACGGGAACGGCGACCGCGCCGGGCAGTCGCGCCCTCTGTTCGCAAGCCGTGTTTGCGACTACGCGCCACAGGTCCTTGTTCTGTGATGTGGGCTCGCGCACCAGCAGTGCGTCAACGCCAGCGAGTGCCGCGTCAGCTTCGCTGACCGCTTCCGGCTGCCGTCCAGCGATGGACAGCACCGTGCTGAAGTCGGCTCTCGCATCAAGCAGTAGTTGCTCCGAGGTGCTCGGGTCCGCCTGCAGTAGATCGATGATCTTTCGGTAGGCGCTGACCATCAGGGCATGGTCGTCAGTGAACTGACCGAGCAGTGCCCTTGCGCGGTGGTGGATCAGGAGGTCTGCAGACGACGGCACACGGCGGGAGTGGACCGCCGCACTGAGTTCGAGCAGCTCGCTCGCTTCGCTGCTGGACTGCGCTCCCCGGCTGTACAGCATCGTCCGAGCCAGTCGATCTGCCGCATGCGCCAGATCTGGCGAGCCAGGGCCCGAGCTCGCCTTGGCTGTTTCGAAGGAAGCGCGCGCCGCGCGCTCTGCGGAATCCACATCATTCAGTTCCATCGATCGGCTGGCCAGCACCTGGAGCAGTGCGATTCGCCTTTCCGAGTCGAGTGTCCGGTCGTCGATCGCGCGGGTCACCGCGCGCGCGAAGAACTTCGACAGGTCCATGCTGTAAGAGGCGAGGCCGTCTCCCTCTGCCGAGAGAAACATGTCCTGCAGCAGTCGAGCCGTCTCTCTGGATTGCCGGGCCTCGAGATGCAGCGCGAAGCCGAGTGATGAGATCGCCAAGCCGAACACCGCCGACAGCCCGACCGCCGTGCGATGCCGGCGGATGAACAGTCGGCTCCGGTAGGCCCAGCTCGGGGCACGCGCGGTGACCGGTCGACCTTCCTGCCAGCGCTGAAGCTCGGCGTTCAGCGCATCGACGTTGCGGTAGCGCTCGCCGGGTGACTTGCGCAGGCAGGTGGCGACGATGGCGTCGAGGTCGCCGCGCAACTCGCGCGCCCAGGGCTGGGCGCTGCGCTCGCTCATCAGCGGCGGGGCCACCTGCAGGATCAGGCGCTCGATCTCGGCAGCGCGCAGGCCCTCGAAGTCGAAGGGCAGGGTCCCGCTGAGCAGCTCAAAGGCCAGTGCGCCGAGGCTGTAGACATCGCAGGCCACACCGGCGGGTTCGCCCAGCAGCTGCTCCGGTGCGCTGGCATTGGGCGTGAAAAAGCGCTCGGCGGTGCGGGTGACGCTGGCCTGGGCGTCTTCGATGGATTTGGCGATGCCGAAGTCGAGCAGCTTGGGCTGGCCGTCGGCCGTCACCAGCACGTTGTGGGGCTTGATGTCCCGATGCAGCAGCAGGCGATCGTGGGCGTGGGCCACGGCGGCCAGCAGCTTGCGCAGCAGTTCGACGCGCGCGCGCAATCCGAGCGCATTGCGCTGGCAATAATCGATGATCGGCTCGCCCTGCACGACTTCCATCACCACGTAGGGCGTGCCGTCGGCAAGGCTGTCGGCATCAATGAAGCGACAGATGCCGGGGTGGTCCAGTGCCGCCAGGTGTCGGCGCTCGGCTTCAAAGCGCGCGATCAGGCCGGCACCCGCGCGATCCGGGCGGATCAGCTTGATGGCGACTTCGCGGGCGACGGGCCCCTCGCTGCGGCGGGCCAGGTAGACGCGGCCCATGCCGCCCTCGCCGAGCAGGCGCAGGACCTGGTAGGGGCCGATCTGCGCCGGAGCGGGGTCGAGTTCGGGCAGCGCCTCGCGCAGCAGGGGCTGGATCTGGCCGGACAGGGTGGCGTCCAGTGGGCCGGTCTCGGCATCGCGCGCCAGCAGCGCGCGAACTTCCTGTTCGAGCCGCGGGGAGTCTTCGCGCAGACGCAGCAGTGCTGGCTCGCGCTCGGTCGGCGGCAGGTCGGCGATGGCATCGAAGGCGGCCAGCAGGCGGCGGCCGAACTCGGCGCGCTCGGCGTCTGCTTCCGGCGTGGTGTTCGGGTTGTCCGGGTGCATCGGGCTAGGGACTCAGGTGCTCGGCCAGCCAGGCGCGCGCAAAGCGCCACTGGCGACCCACGGTGGCGGTGGAGCTGCCCATCACTTCAGTCATCTCCTCGATGCTCAGGCCGCCGAACACGCGCATCTCGACGACGCGCGCGCAGTCGGCGTTGATTGCTGACAGCGCCCGCAGGGCCGAGTCCAGCTGCAGCCAGTCGAGCGGGTCAGGCTGGCCGGACTCGAGCTGCTGCAGCTGGGCGTCGAGGTCGATCCGTGCTGCATCGCCGCCGCGCTTCTGGCTGCTCTTCTGACGCAGGTGGTCGACCAGGATCGAGCGGATGGCGGTGGCCGCCATGGCCTGGAAATGGCTGCGGTTTTCCCAGTCGACCTGCTGCTGACGGCGCAGGCGCTCGTAGGCCTCATGCACCAGTTCGGTGGGCTGCAGGGTGCGCACGCCCGGGAAACGGTTGAGCTGGCCGCGCGCGATCTCGCGCAGCACGGGATAGAGCGCTGCCATCAGCGCCGACTCGGCGCCGGCTTCGCCGGATTTCCACGCCTGCAGCAGTGCGGTGACTGAACTCTCGGACATGCATTCCTCGGCGCCGCGCCTGCTTCTTTCCATCCCCTCATCAGCTCTGTCCAGGCCGGCGAGCGTCTGCCCGTTTCGCCCGTCCCGTCCCCGCGGGCGTCCAAGCTCAACCCGCGGACACCAGTCGATCTGTGCCTGCGCCGCGGGCTCCGAGGCTCACGCCTGCGAAGAGTGGCAGGGTGTCCGCAGCAGAGGGCGCGAGGTTCAGCGGCCTTAACGCTTTGGCATCCAGCAGCGCCGAGGGCGCGCCATGCTAGCAGCGCCGGTGCGGGCTGCAAGTTTCTGACCGATTGCGTTCATTCCAGCCGTCCAGAGCCATGGCGTGGCTGCAGTTCGCGCCGGCCATCGCGCGTCAGGGGGCTGCCGCTGGCTTGATTCGAACGCCTCGATGGCGCTTTGGCCATCCGCCCAGCGCTCTGGCATTCTCGGCCGATGAACCTTGCCCGCTCAATCCTGCGACTCCGCGTGCTCTGCCTGTCTGCGCTCCTGCTGTTCGGAATGGCGCTGACGTTCGCAGCCCCCGTCATGCCACCGCCCATCGACGCGATGTGGGATCGCGACGTGATCCTTGCGGAAGCCACGTACGTCGATCAGCCTGCGCCGCACCGGCTGCGCTTCGTTGATGTCGATGTCGTCCACGGCGGCAAGGCGCGCGATGAGGTCACCGTACAAGTCGACGACAACGCGCTGCCGCTGGTGCAGCCCGGCAAGCGCTACGTGCTGGCCTGGCAGGAAACCCAGCGATCGCCTTCGACCAAGAAGCTGCGCGTGATGCGCCCCGATGGGGCGCAGCTGTTGATGAGCGCGGGCGCCAATCCGGCGCTGTTCGAGGCGCGCCCCGAGACGCGCGAATTGCTGCTGCAGCCGCCGACACCCGAGCGCCTGGAGGGACGCGAGCATCTGCGGCGCGCGATGGCCGGCCTGCGTTCGGCCGACCCGCAGATGCAGTCGCTGTTCGCAGCCGAACTGTTTGCGCGCTCGGCGCTGCGCGAGCAGCTCGGCGGGGCCGAGCGGCGCCGGCTGCGCGCCTTCGTGCTGCGTGGCGATCGCGCCTACGAGGCGCGTTCGATGATCCTGGAGGCAGCGCTCATCTACCCCGCGCACTACGGCAGCGACTGGACGCGTGTTGCCGCACGCGTGATCCGGCACGAGCCGGTGTCGGCGTTGCCGGGTCAGCCCAATGAGAGTCTGGTCTGGTCGGCTTTCGGGCTACTGCAGCGGGATGCTGCGTCGGTGCCGCTGGCGCATCTGGCGCGCTGGGTCGCCTCGGGCAACGGCGCTTTGTCCGAGCTCGCGCTTCACGCCATTCGGCGGCAGGCGCCGGAACGCGAGCTGCCGCTGATCGACCAGGCGCTAGCCGACGAAGCGCTGGCCGCTGGCACGCGCGAGTTCCTGCTGGATCACCGCAGGCGTCTGCTGCTGTCGCAGTCCAGCGAAGGCTGACCGGCAGCGAGTCGATCTTGCTGTCGATCGGAATCCCGCATGGTGCAGTCGGCGCTGCAGGCCGCTCTCTGCCGGGAACGTGAAGGCGGGCTGTGGGGGCGTCTGCTGCCTTGGGGCCGGTGAATCGCCGGGGAGCTGCGTACCAGAGCCTCGCGCTGCCGCTGCGGGCGGCACATGCGCGCCGGAGCCACAGGCGTACACTCGCGGCGGCTGCGTGGGGATGCCGCAGCCGCCCAACACAACTTCCCGGGGGAACACGATGTCGTCGAGATTGCACCTGAGCCTGCTTGCGAGCGGGCTGCTGTCGCTGCTGCCCATATGGGCGCATGCGGCCACCGAAGCCAGCGAGGAAGCGCGCGTGGAGACTGCGCAGGCCGTGCGCTCCGACGTCTCCCCACCACTCTCCGAGCTGCTGCGCGCAACGCCGACGCGCGCGGTCGGGCCCACGACGGAAATCCCCAATATCCTGCTGAAGCCCCCTCGCCTCTGGACAGCCGCCAGCCGCAGTGGTTGGCCGAGCTCTCCGGAGTCCAGTCGGCGCCGCTGGGCAACGCACCCGTGCCTGCGCCGCTGCAGTCCTTCAATGGTCTCAGCTTGAACGGTTCGCTGCCGCCCGACACCAATGCGGACGTCAGCGACACCCATGTGATCCAGTGGGTGAACACGCAGTGGAACGTGTTCAACAAGCTCACCGGTGCGCCGATCGGCGCGCCGATGGAAGGCAATGTGTTCTGGTCAGGCTTCGGCGGCGCCTGCGAGAGCCAGGACGCCGGCGATCCGATCGTGCTGTTCGACGACGTGGCGCAGCGCTGGGTGTTCAGCCAGTTCACCGGCTCGGCCGTGCCGCGGCAGTGTTTCGCAATCTCGCAGACTTCGGACCCGATGGGCCCCTACAACCGCTACGAGTTCGTGTTTCCACAGTTCAATGACTATCCGCACATCGGCATCTGGCTGGATCGCTCGGCCCGTCGAGACGGCTACTACTTCGTGGTCCACGAGTTCCAGGACAACACCTTCCGCGGTGCCGCTTTCGTGGCGGTCGACCGCAACCGCATGCTCGCCGGCGCGCCAGCGGCCCAGGTCTCGATGCTGCGCTTCCCCGGCATCGATGCCTACGGCGCGCTGCCCGCCCACCTCGAAGGCACCACACGCGCAGCGCCCGGGGCCTGTGCGCCCTTCGTGCATTTCGACAGCAGCACGTCCGAGTACCTGTTCTGGGATCTTTGCGCCGACTGGGCCACGCCGGCCAACTCGACCTTGAGCACGACGCCGACCCGGGTGGCCGCGAGTGCGCCGTTCTCGAACGCGATCGGACCGTCGCCGCAGGCCGGCACCACCCAGGGGCTGGATACCTTTGCCCTCAACCTGATGTATCGCGCCAGTGCGCGGGCCTTCCCCGCAGGCGCACCGACCGAGACGTCGATCGTCGTCAACCACACGGTGAACGCCGGCGGCGCCAAGCTGGGCGTCCGCTGGGCGCATTTCGACATGCGCTCGCCCGCGGCCCCGGCAACGCCGGACGTGTTCGCCGACGGCTTCGAGCCGCTGGCCCCGGTGGCGCCTGTGCTGCTCAGCAAGGGACTGGTCGAGGATGGCGTCTTTGCCCCCGACGAGCACAACCGCTGGATGGGCGCGATCAATATCGACCGCAACGGCTACATCGGCCTGGGCTACTCGGTGTCGAGCACGACGCTGAATCCGCAGGTCCGCTACAGCGGCCGCACCTTCGCCACGCCGGCCGGCATGCTGCTGGATGAGGCCAGCTGCACGGCCGGCATCGCCAACGGCTCGCAGACCAGCACCTCCGGACGCTGGGGCGACTACGCGTCGATGAGCACCGATCCCGAGGATGAGTGCAAGTTCTGGTTCACCACCGAGTACCTGGCAACGACCTCGAACGCCGGTTGGACCACCCGCATCTGCAGCTTCCGCTTCCCCGAGTGCGGCCAGCCCGATTTCCGCCTGGTGCCGGAGTCGGCCACGCGCTTCGAGTTCTGTGCGGCAACCGCCAGCAACCCGGTCGTGCAGTTGCGCGGGGGCGTGGTGTCCGGCCAGTCCGGTAGCGCAGCGCTCAGCCTGGTGGGCCTGCCGGGCGTGACGCCGGCCTTCAGCGCCAATCCGCTGGCCCTGCCGGGAGCCGCAACGGTGACCCTTGGCGGCGCCACTGCACTGGCCTCGGGCAACTACGCGGGAACGCTCGATGCGACCGTGGATGGCAAGACCCGCAGCCTGCCGATCAGCCTCGGCGTGTCCTCGGCAGCGCCCGTGGCCCCCGTGCTGAGCGCGCCGGCAAACAACGCCGTCGGTCAGGTGGTGCGGCCGACGCTGAGCTGGGCGGCCGTGCCCGGCGCATTGCGCTATCGCGTGCAGGTGTCGACCAACTCCGGCTTCACCGCCATCGTGTTCGACCAGGTGGTGGAAACCAACAGTGCGGTCACCGGGGTGCTGTCCGCCAACACCGCGTACTTCTGGCGGGTGCGCCCCATCAACCACTGCGGCGATGGCGCGCTGTCCGCCACCTTCCAGTTCAGCACGGGCACCCCGGGCACCTGCCCGGCCGGCACCACGGCCAACCAGGTCTTCTTCGACGACAACGAGACGGCAGCGATCGTGTGGTCGACGCCCGTCGGCGTCGGCACCAACACCTGGTCGCGCCGCGCGGCGACCGGCACCGGCATGAGCTCCACGGTCTGGCGCGCCGACAACTCGAGCAATGCCTCCAATGACCAGCCGCTGATCTCGCCGCCGATCACCCTGCCCGCGGCCGCGCAGAGCCCGCTGCAGTTGACCTATCGCACCTTCCACGTGTTCGAGACCGAGGGTGCGAACCAGTGCTGGGACGGCGGTCTGCTGGACATCAGCACCGACAACGGCACGACCTGGGCGCCGATCAACAGCCAGCTGCTGACCGACCCCTATGACGGCACCAGCGCGGGCGGAGCGAACCCGGTCGGTGCCGGCGTGCCGATGTGGTGCCGATCGGTCGGCGGCGCGCGGACATCGGTTGTGGATCTGAACGGCTTTGCCGGGCAGACCATCCGCCTGCGCTACCGCGCCACCGGCGATGACAACACCGCTGCTCCGCTGCCGAACGGCTTCGAGATCGACGACATCCGCGTGTTCGGCTGTCAGTAAGCCTCACGCCTCAGGCTTGGCCGAAGGGCGCGTCGAAAGACGCGCCCTTCGTCTTCTGCTGCGGTCGTGGCAGTGCGCGTGCACTGCCCCTGGGGGATTCGCGCGGGTGCCGGCGCGCCGATGATCTGCCGCGAATCGCGGACGTTTCAGCAGCCCACCCAGGTCCGGCCTGTCATCGCCGGCTTCTCAGTCCTGTATCCCCACCATCCACTGCACGCCGAAGGGGTCGCGCGCCATGCCGAAGCGCTTCGACCAGAAGGTCTCGCCGGCAGGCATCGTGATGGCGCCGCCATCGGCGGCCAGCGCCGCCAGCGTGCGGTCCACGTCTTCCGACGTGGCGACATCGAGCGACAGCGCGAAACCGCTGGGTACGCTGGCCTCGGTGCTGCAGCCGTCGGACAGCATCAGCCTCAGCTCGCCGATCTTCAGGCTGGCGTGCATGACCTTGTCGCCCCAGTCGGCGGGCAGCATGCCCTCGGGCGGGGGGTCGGGCGCATCGCGGAAGCGCATCAGCATTTCCAGTTCGGCGCCGAGCGCGTCGCGGTAGAACCCGGCGGCGCGTTCGGCGCGGCCGTCGAAGAACAGATAGGGCTGGATCAGCATGCTGGTCTCCTTTCGTTCGAGGTGGCCGGGTTGCGCAGGGTCCGGTGCTTCCTGGTCGTGCGGGGCCGCCTCGGATCGACAGCGCGGCACGACTCGCGGGCCTGGGTGTGCGCGGCTACAGTGAACGCCCCGACGCCTGCCCCGGTCCAGTCCGTCCATGCTCAGCGCGATTCCCGACGACTACTCGGCCTACGTCAGCGCGCTGGGCCTGGGCCTGCTGATCGGCATCGTCCGCGAGCGCCAGCGCGACAGCCAGCAGAAGATCGCCGCCGGCATGCGCACCCACACCCTGGCCGCGCTGGTCGGAGCGGTCGGCTGGCAGCTGGGCCTGCCGGTGTTCGCGATCGCGCTGGCCGCGGTCGCCCTGCTCGCCTTCGGCAGCTACCGTCTGAATCCGTCGAGTTCACCTGGCCTCACCGGTGAAGTCGCGCTGGTGCTGACCACCCTGCTCGGCGGGCTGGCCCAGCCCGAGCCGGGCCTGGCCGCGGCGCTCGCCGTGCTGGTGGCCCTGCTGCTGCAGTCGCGGGCCGCTCTGCATCGCTTCAGCCGTGAGCTGATCAGCGAGGCCGAGGTGCGCGACGGGCTGCTGCTGCTGGCCGCGATCGTGCTGGTGCTGCCGCTGCTGCCGAACGCGGCGGTGGGTCCGTATGGCGTGCTCAATCCCGCCAAGCTGTGGCAGCTGGTCGTGCTGGTGATGGCGATCAGCGCTGCCGGCCATATCGCGCTGCGGGTGGTGGGCAGTCGCTTCGGTCTGCCTTTGGCAGGCTTCTTCGCCGGCTTCGTCAGCAGCACCGCCGCGATCGCCGGTTTCGGCCAGCGGCTGCGCGAGCAGCCGGCCCTGCGTCGCTCCTGCGTGGCCGCCGCCGAGGCTGCGGCGCTGGCCTCCCTGCTGCTGGCGATCCCGGTGCTCGGCACGGTCTCGACCGCTTACCTGAGTCTGGTGCTGCCGCAGCTGCTCGCCTTCGGCGCGGTGCTGGCGCTGGCGGTCCTGCTCGGCCTGCGCGGCGATGGTGTCGATCCGGAAGCGGCGATGCCGACGGCGGCCTCGCGCATGTTCAGGCTCTCCCACGCACTGGTGTTCGCCGCGCTGATCGCCGGCGTGCTGCTGCTGTCGGCCTTTCTGCAGGAACGCTTCGGCAGCGCCGGTGCGCTGCTGACCTCGGCGATCGCCGCCCTGATCGAGCTGCATGCGGCGATGGCGTCGATCGCCCAGCTGGGCGGCAGCGGTGCGCTCAACGACGCGATGGCCGAGTGGGCGCTGCAGGCGGTGCTGCTGTCGAGCGTGCTGGCGCGCGCTGCGGTCGCCTTCACCGCCGGTGGGCGCGCGTATGGGCTGCGGGTCGGCGGCGTGCTGGTGCTGGCCTGGGCGGCGTCGAGTGTGGCGGTGCTGCTGTAGCGGAGTCTCTAGCGAAGCGCGCGGGCGCTGTGACCTGCAGCTGACCGGGGGGTGCGGACGCCCCTGCCGGGGGCGTCCGCACCGAAGCGGATCACTGCACGCGGAAGCTCACGTCGTCGACATAGACGTAGACGTCATAGCTGGTCTGCGCGCGGGTGATCACCACGCTGTCGAGGGTGACGCTGGTGGCGGTGATGGTGCCGTTGCCGCCGACCCAGGCCGACCACTGCGCGGCGTCGTCGAGCCGGACTTCGTGGAAGGTCCAGGTGTTGGCCGGCAGGGTCCGCGCCACCGACAGCTCGGTGCCGTCGCTGTCGTCGACCAGGTACTGCACGCTGACCCCGCTGGCGCCGGTGTAGAACCAGGCGCCGAGGCGGCCGCCGGCCTTCTGCAGGCGCGCGTTGTTGGCGGGCGTGCCGCCGCCGGACAGCAGGCGCACGAACCAGTCGGCGCTGCTGCTGACGTTGTCGCGCAGGTACACCTGCAGGCTCCAGCTGCCGTTGCGGGCCTGGATGTTCGAGCGTTGCGCGGTCGACACGGTGGAGATGCCGACCGTGCTGCCGGACAGCGTCGGCGCGCTGTTGAAGCGGCCCACCGAGGCTTCGAAGCTGTCGAGCACGCTGGCGGCGGGCGGCGGCGGCGGAGGGGGCGGCGTCGTGCTGCTGAGGCGCTGCACCAGGGTCGGCAGCCAGGGCAGGAGCAGGCCCGGGCAGCTGTTGCTGGTGTGGCCGGACCACTCCTTGTGGCCGAGAATGTTGCTGCGGCTCTTGGGGATTCCGTAGCGGTTGACCACCCAGCGGCTGATGTCGGTCAGCGCGTTCAGCTGCGACTCGCGCGGCGAGAAGTTCACGAAGGTACCCACCACGCTGATGCCCACATTGTTGGTGTTGTGGTTGCCGACATGCGCGCCGGTGCGGTCAGGGTCGCGGCCCTCGTAGACCTTGCCGTCGATGCCCACCGTGTAGTGGTAGCCGAAGTCGCACCAGCCGTTGTTGTCGATGTGGTAGGCCTGCATCTGGCGCATGCGCGCGGCCGGCGTGATGGTGTCGTTGTTCGGCGTGGCCGTGTGGTGGACCGTGAGGAAGCGCGGGCTGTGGGTGCTGCCGCAGGCGCCGGTGGCGCGGGCGCCCCACTGCGCGCGCGAGATCACGCCCGGCGCCAGCGGCGCCTTGGCAGCAGCCGCCTCGAACGGCAGATCGCGGGCGAGCCGGCCGCGCTTGGGCAGGGCCTCGGTCAGCGGTTCTGCCTGCAGGAAGTCGATCTGCGTCTTGCCGCGCTGCAGTTCGACGCGCTGGGCCGGGCGCGGCAGCAGGATGCGGCCGACGTGCGCGGCGCCTTCCGACCAGGTGATCTCGACGCTGCCGGCATCCAGCGCCTCGCCATCCGCGCCGTAGGACACCCAGCCGAGGCCGTCGACCCGCTTGCCGTCGAGCTTCAGGCCGACGCCGTGCAGCGGGGCGCCGTCGAGCGCCTCGACGCGGCCGCCATCGGCGAAGAAGGCATCAAGGCCCTCGGCCAGCGCCGAGATTTCCTCGCCGTCGACGTAGTAAGGCGTTTCCGCGGCGCGACCGCTGCGCAGGGATTCTTCGACCAGCCAGGGCATCTGCCACTGCTTGAGGCTGTCATCTGCGGTCTCGGCGGGCAGCGCCTGCGCGGTGAGCAGGGTGGGCAGGCAGAAGCCGAGGCTGATCAGGCCGAAGCCGAGCGGTCGCAAGGCCGCGCGGCGGCGCATGAAGGTCTGGAACATGGATTTGGATACTCCCCGAAAGTGGACAGGGCGACGCCACCCAGGGCGCCCCCGATTGAACGCCTGTGGCTCCGACACCGGGCCCGGCGCACTGCAGTCCTCCCTGACGGCTGCCCCCCGCAGCCTTCCCGCCGCCGGCCCAGAAACAGCCCGGCAGGCCGCGAAGGTGGCCGGGATCGCAGTGCAATGTCAATGATCGTTACGTTACACGTGGATGCCGGATGGATGACGGGCGAACCGAGCATCGAGGCCCGGGGCGCTTGCAGACCTCGCCTGCAAGCGCGAAGGGCGCGGCGCGTGACGCCCATGCCGCATGCTTGGCACACCTCCTGCTCTCAAGGCGTAGGCAATCCGCAAATGAGGACTTCCGCGATGTCGCTGCAGTGGCGCCTGATGGCCGGCGTATTGGGTCTGTTCTGTCTGCTGGCCGTGCTGGCCTGGCTGGGCCTGCGTGGCCTGACCGGCAGCCTGCGCGAGGCCCTGGGTGAATCGGCGACCGAGGTCGGCCGCGCCGTGGTGACCGTGCTGCGCACCGCCCCGGACGGCAGCACGCTGCCGATCGCAGCCGCCGATGCACAGGCCTCTTCGGAAGCAGCCGTTCCGGGCATCGGAATGCGCGAGCTGCAGGTGCATCTGAACGGGCGCCGCCTGCGCCCCGAGGAGGTCGACGCCCTGCGCGCCGAGAGCCTGCCTGCGCCGGTGGCGCGGCTGCTGCAGGACGGCGCGCCGCTGCGCATCGTTCGCCGGCTCGACGACGACGAGGAGCTGAGCTTCAGCGTCGAAGGCTTCGGTGAGCAGCGCCGGATCGTGGTGCCCACTTCGCCGCTGGCGCGCGCGCTGGGCGAGTTCAGCGAGCGCATGGCCTGGGGGCTGGCGGGCCTGCTGCTGCTGGGGGCGATCGGTGCCGGCCTGCTGGCCCGCTATCTGGGCGCCCCGCTGGCGGCGCTGGCGCGGACGGCCGCGCGCGTGGGTGAAGGTCGGCTGGGCGAACAGGTGCGCCTGCAGGGGCCGCCCGAGGTCCGCGCCAGTCTCGATGCGTTCAACCGCATGTCCGCCGATCTCGCGCGGCTGCAGGCGCAGGCCGCGCGTCAGCGCGAGGAGCGCGCCCTGGCCGAGCTGGGCGAGATCGGGCGCGGGCTCGCCCATTCGCTGCGCAATCCGCTGCATGCGCTAGGCCTCGGGCTGGATGCCCTGGCCGCCGGGCGCGGCGATGCGTCCGCCCTGGCCAGCGCCAGCCGCGCCCAGCTGCAGCGCATCGACCAGGCCCTGCGCGCCTTCCTGGCGCTGTCGGCAGCCGCCGGTGCCGAGGCCACCGAGGTCGAGCTCGCTGCACTCATCGATGACGTGCTGCTGGAGGCCAGCCAGCGCGCCGCGGGTCGTATTCGCCTGCAGCGCGAGGTCGAGCCCGCGCGGCTGTTGGCGGTGGCGGCCGAGCTGCGGATCCTGCTGCACACCCTGGTGATGAACGCGATCGAGGCCTCGCCGGACGGCGGTCGGGTCTGCGTGCGCGCACGGGCCGAGGCGGACGGCGTGGTGCTGGAAGTCGAGGACGAAGGCATGGGCGTAGATCCGAGCCTGCGGGCGCGGCTGTTCCAGCCGCATGTGACCAGCAAGGCGGCAGGTGCGGGCATGGGGCTGTATCTGTCCGAACGGCTGGCGCGCCAGCGCTACGCGGGCGGGATCGTGCTGGAGGACCGCGCGCCGCGGGGTACGCTGGCGCGCCTGCGGCTGGGGCCGCGCATCTCGGAGGACGCCGCCGATGCCCGCTGACGCTGGCGAACGCATCCTGCTGGTCGAGGACGACCCGCTGCAGCAGCAGCTGGTGACCGGCATCCTCGAACGCGCCGGCCACGAGGTCCTGCGCGCTGCTGGCATGACCGAAGCGCAGCAGCATCTGGACGCGCCCGGCCTGGCCCTGGTGCTGTCCGACTACAAGCTCGCCGAGGGCGACGGCCTTGCGCTGCTGGGCCTGCTGCGTGAACGACGGCCGGAACTCAGCTTCATCCTGATGACCGCCTACGGCTGCATCGAGCACGCCGTCGAGGCGATCCGCAGCGGTGCCGACGACTATCTGGCCAAGCCCTTCGAGCGCACCGCCCTGCTGCTGGCAGTGGACAAGGCTCTGCGCAGCCGCGCCCTGCGCGCCGAGAACCGGCGCCTGCAGTCGGCGCTGTCGGAGCAGGAAGGACTGGTCGATCTGATCGGCCGCGCGCCGGCCATGCAGCGCCTCTACCGGCAGATCCAGCGGTTGGCCCCGACCACGGCCACCGTGCTGATCGAGGGCGAGAGCGGTACCGGCAAGGAGCTGATCGCGCGCGCCCTGCATCGGCTCTCGCGACGGGCAGCGCAGCCCTTCGTCGCGGTCAACTGCGCCGCCATCCCCGAAGGCCTGGTCGAAGCCGAATTCTTCGGCGCCGAACGCGGTGCCTATACCGGCGCCCAGGCGGCGCGCCCCGGCTGGTTCGAGCAGGCCGACGGCGGCACGCTGTTCCTGGACGAGATCGGCGAACTGCCGCTGGCCCTGCAGCCCAAGCTGCTGCGCGCCCTGCAGGAACGCCGGGTGACGCGCGTTGGCGGAAGTCGCGAGCAGGCGGTCGACGTGCGCGTGCTCGCGGCCACCAACCGTGACCTCCGGCGTGAGGTCGCCGAAGGGCGCTTCCGCGAGGATCTGTTCTGGCGCCTCAATGTCGTCGGCCTGAGCCTGCCGCCGCTGCGCGAGCGGCGCGAGGACATCCCACTGCTGGTCGAGCAGTTCGCCGCGGCCGCCAGCCGCCGCCACGGCCTGGCCTTCGAGGGCGTGCCGCGGCCCCTGCTGCGCGCGCTGATCGCCCAGGCCTGGCCAGGCAACGTGCGCGAGCTGCGTAATGCGGTGGAGCGGCTCGTTCTGCTGGGCGAGGAAGACGAGGACATCGCGCCGCTGGTGGAAGCGTCGCCGGCTACAGTCACAGCCGGCGATGGCGGACTGCGGCTGCCCGAGGCCGGGCTCGACTTCGAGCAGCTGGAGCGTTCCCTGCTGCAGCAGGCGCTTGCCCGCAGCGGCGGCCAGCGCAAGCGCGCGGCCGGCCTGCTGGGGCTGTCGTACAAGACCTTCCTGTATCGGCTCGAGAAGCACGGGCTGGGCGCGCCAGACGGCGAGTGAGCGGCAGTCCCGAGACCGGGCTCGGCAATCCCCAGCTGGGGATTGGACGCGACGAGCAGCCCGCTATGGAGCTGCAGTGCTCTGATTTACAAGGATTTCGTGTTTGGCACGGAGACTGCTAGACCAAGGCTGCGACGCCGATCGGGCTTCGCATCCGAACCACGACTAAGGAGAGTCCCATGAAGCAGTTCCTGTCCGCCCCCTCCCTGCTTGGCCTGGCCTTCGCAGGCCTCGGCCTGTTCGTAAGCCTCGCCACCGCGCAGGCGAGCGGTCGCGATGTCGCCCAGGTCTACCTGCAGGCGAACGGCGCCGAGCAGCGCATCAAGGTGGATCTGATCGCCCTGCAGCCCGGCCAGAGTCGGCAGCTGTTCACCGATACCGGTCTTCCGGCCGTCGTCAGCCGCAATGAGCAGGGTCTGAGCATCGAGGTGGCAGGCGAGACTCATGTGGTGCGCATGCCGAAGGTGATGCACCTGGCGGCCGATGCGGTCGCCGGCGACGGCGAAGTCCGCACCCTGGTCATCAAGCGCGATGCATCCGAAGAGGGCGCGGAGCACGCCGACGCCAAGGTGCGGGTGATCCGCCTCGCCGGCGACGGTACGGTCGACACCGAGGATCTCGACGCCCTGGTCGCCCGCGCCCTGGCGGAAGCCGAGGCCGACGGCCTTGACCTGTCCGGGCCTGAGGGCGAAGGCCGCACGCTGCGCGTGGTGCGACGCATCGACGCCAGCCCGGGGAACTGAAGCGGGCACGCAGGATCGGCATCCCCCCGCCGGTCTGCGTGAGCTCGGGAACGGGCGAGCCCGGCCATGGCGGGGCTGGCCCTGTACGCTCATTCGAGTCGCGAAGCTGAGGTCCGCACGCATCGATCTGGGCCGGAACGGTGCATTGAATGCGTGGGTCTGCGACGCGCTGCGCAGACCGCGGGCTTGCGTCCGGCGGCGCGAGGGTCAAGCATCGGCAGCCTCCTCCGCGGCTGGCGCGGAGCAGCCGCTCGCGGAGACGCCCTGCATGCCCATTCCTGCCATCACGCTCTCAAGGCGAGTCCACGCCACTGCGCTGCGCGCCTTCGTCCATAGCGGTGTGATCGCCCTGCTGGCACTCGGCGTGCCGAAGGCAGCCCAGGCCCAGGCCCAGGCCAGCGGATGCTCGGATCTCTCGGCGCAGGCGCCGACCCCGCGCATCGACTACTACACGCAGATCCAGCCGATCTGGGAGATCCGCTGCTCCAACTGCCACGTCAACTTCGGCAGCTCGCCGTCGGCTGACCTGAGCCTCAACGAGGAAGACTCCTGGATCCAGCTGGTGGAGATTCCCAGCGTGCAGGTGCCCGCACGCCAGCGGGTGCAGCCCGGGCAGGCGGTGGCGAGCTATCTGTTCGAAAAGATCAACTGTGATCTGCCTGAAGCCGGTGAGCGCATGCCGCGCGGACGCATGCCTATTCCCTTGGCCGAGCAGGCCTTGATTCGCGACTGGATCCAACAGGGTGCGCGCGAGTTCACCCCGCCATTGCTGTTCGGCGATGGCTTCGAGCCTGCCGCCGGTGTCGGCCGGCCCGCGCGCTGAGCCGATCTGCCGGCACCAGGACGGCCCGCAGCAAGCCGCAGCCACCGCGACTTCCGGGACATTCGGCTAACGCGCGGGGCGCTATCGTGGGCGGCCTTCGATCCCGCCTGGAGTGCCCCATGCCCCGATCCTTCTCGTTCCGCCAAGCCCCGCTGGTGCTCGCGCTGGGCCTGAGCCTCAGTCTCGCCGCCTGTTCGCAGCCGCAGTCGGATGCGCCCGCTGCCGCTGCGGCCGCCCCAGCTGCCGCTGCGACCGCGGCGCCTGCAGCATCCGCTGAACCGGCGCGGCAGCTCTCCAGCCAGCTCGGCGCGATCAGCGTCAGCACCGTCGCCAGCGGGCTGGAGAATCCCTGGGCGCTTGCGCACCTGCCGGACGGCCGCATGCTGGTGACCGAGCGACCTGGCCGCCTGCGGATCATTGCCGCCGATGGCGCGCTCTCTGCGCCCCTGGCCGGCGTTCCGGCCGTGGTGGCCGAAGGGCAGGGCGGTCTGTTCGATGTGGTGCCCGCGCCCGACTTCGCGCAGAGCCAGCGCATCTACCTGAGCTATGCCGAACCGGGCGAAGGTCGTCTGGCCAGCACGGCGGTGGCGCACGCGCGGCTGACCGACACCGGGCTGGAAGACGTGCAGGTCATCTTCAGCCAGACGCCCAAGCTCGACACCCGCCACCATTTCGGCTCCCGCCTCGTGTTCGACGGCCAGGGCCACCTCTTCATCACCCTGGGCGACCGCGGCGTACGCCCGAGCGCGCAGGATCTGTCCAGCCACATGGGCGGCGTGATCCGGGTGAACCTGGATGGCTCGGTGCCGGCCGACAATCCCTTCCTGGGCCAGGACGGCGTGCTGCAGGAGTTCTGGAGCTACGGCCACCGCAACCAGCAGGGCGCGGCGCTGAACCCCTGGACCGGCGCGCTCTGGACCCACGAACACGGGCCCAAGGGCGGCGACGAGATCAACATCCCGCAGCCGGGCAAGAACTACGGCTGGCCGATCGCTACCCATGGCATCAACTACTCGGGTGAAGTCATTCCGGAGGCCAAGGGCGAGACCGTCGAGGGCATGGAGAATCCGCACCATGTCTGGCCGGTGTCGCCGGGCGTCAGCGGCATGGCCTTCTACAACCACGAGCGTTTCCCCGCCTGGAAGCACAGCCTGTTCGTCGGTGCGTTGGCGCAGCGCGCGCTGATCCGCCTCACGCTCGATGGCGATGCCGTGACCGGCGAAGAGCGCCTGCTGGACGACCTTGGCTGGCGCATCCGCGACGTGCGCGTCGGCCCGGACGGTGCGGTCTACGTGGTCACCGATGAAACCCAGGGGCGCGTGCTGAAGGTCGAGCTGGCGGGCTGAGGCGAAGCCCACGTATGGATTTCGCAAGGCTGGACGGTTACTCCCGGGTTCGTCGCTTGGCGAGCGATATGGCGCGCTCGAAGGTGGGCCCTGCAGCAGTCGAGCGATGGTTGCCAGCGTTTCCTGATCCCTGTGGGTCTGCCGTGTTGGATCTGGGCTGCGGTGAAGGCGGCGCCCTCGAAACGCTCGCCCGAGCCGCAGGGCTTGCTGGTATGGCCGTGGGTATCGATCCGAGCAGCGCCTTGTTGGAGCGCGCTCGTTCTCGAACCGTGCTTGGTACACGACTCGAGCTGGTGCGCGCTCAAGCAGAGGCTCTGCCCTTTCCCGATCAGTGGTTCGGGCTCTGCTGGTGCGACCGTGTGCTCTCGCATGTCGCCGTTGTCGAGCACGCATTGTCGGAAATGATCCGAGTGCTTCGTCCAGGAGGAAGCATGTTCATCTCGCTGTTCGACTACTGCGCGTTGCGCTGGGTTGGGCAGGCCGACAGTCGCCTGCAGGCTTTGTTGGCTCGCTATGTTGGCAGCGTCCGCCATCCGGCACTCGCCAAAACCCTTGCCGCCGACCTGCGCTCCTGCGGGATGCTCGTGCACGTCGAAGAGCGCGATCAACATTCGCTGGTCGGGTGGCGCCAGATCCTGCGTGGAACGGCGGCTCTCCACTGGGCGCGACAAGCGTTGGACGAGGGGTCACTACGCCAGGAAGATCTTCCCGGCAAGGCAACCCGATGGCGCGCGGCACCCGGGAATCCTGGCCCGCAACTTCAGGTGGACATGCTGACTGTGCTCGCGTCGCGGCCCGAGTGAGCTGACGACGGGCCGTCCAAATGGTGGGCTGACGCGGTGCGAGCTGCTGCCCGCCCCGGCTTCGGGATAGTGCTCCGGCCCCAGCAGCATCTGGGGCGCCGATGTCTCCAGGCGTCGCGGAGCCCCTGCGGATTCGGCCGTCCGGTTGTGCATGGGACAACTCGACTTCCCCGAGCGGCTCAGGCGGTAAACGTCGGCCGCCACGGATCGTATGCGCGGAGGCGCACCGCCGGTGGCGCGACACGCCAGGCGAGTATCCGTTGAAACTGGAAGCCTTGCTTCATGGCGTCGACGATCACGTCATCCGTACGGGCTTTGCCGTCCAACAGGCGGAGCTGCAGACCCGGATCCGCGGCCAGGGCCTTGGCTCTGTCCTCGATCGTGCTGTCGACTTGGGGGTCGCTTTCGTTAGCCAGATGCTCGGGCACGCCCAACAGAGCGAACAGGCCGAGGCGGGCAAGCTCGGCCTCAGGGCCGCGCAGGTGGCGCAGCAGGTGCGGCAGGACGCCCGCTGCACCTGAGGCGGCGCTGCACCAGAGAGCCTCGCGACGACGCAGACCAGCGAACAGGTTCGTGATGCGAGGGAGGCTGATCTCCGGCCTCGAAGCAGACGCTGCCGCTACCAGGACGGGTTCCGCGAGCGCATGGCTGGGCGGAATAGTCCAAGCCCGCTCATGTGCGGCAGGGGTCGCACAACCGTGGCGCATCAGAGCTACGAGGCAAGCCCAGGACAGGCACTCGATGGCCTGCAGCCCTCGTACCCGATCCCGACTGGGCAACTGGTCGCTGACAATCAGTGCCTGAGCAAGCTGGACTTCCAGCCATTCTCCGTGCGGGCCCGAGAGCAGGGACTCCAGCGGGAGTGCGGTCAGCCAGTCCAGGAAAGCGTTCTGCCCCGCGCGTGCCTGGGCCTGAAGAGCGATCATTTCAGGCTGGCCCGCATCAACCGGTTGGGCGAGCAGCCAATCGTGGGCTTCGTTGGGCAACCAGCGCACCAGCTCTGCGGGCGCGAGCCGCGACGCCAGCGGGGCGCCCACAATGGCGCATGCGTCTTCCACGCCAGAGGGGTCTTGACGCGAAAGAGCCAACCAGGCGCCCAATTGCAGCAACGAGCCGCATGGCCGCCGCCGAAGTGCCTCCCGCAGCATTGCCCATGCTTCGTCGGCGCGAAGCAGAAGGCCTTGCATGTGGGCGAGCAGGCGCAGATCGTTCGCTTGCAGATGCGGGCGGTCTGCGAAGGAGCGCTCGACCAGCGATGCCCGCTGCTGCAGGAGGTACTCGGCCTCGTCAAGGTGTTCCGCGCAGAAGCTGCGCTGGAATTCGACCTCGCTGACCGGCATGTTCAGGCAACCTCAAGGCTGGTGATCGCCAAGCCACGGGTGAGCAAGCGCTGCGCCCATCGAAGCGGTGACTCGAAGGCAGCCTCATCGACGAGGAAGATTCCTTCGAAATCGACGGCTACGCTCATCCGATCGGAGACATAGGCGCCCGCTGGAAAAGTCCCGGCGTCGCGCGGATCTCTCCCGGAGGGGGCGAATCCGCTTCGGCACACGAGTTCGCTCCATAGATCAAGGTCAGGCACCAGCTCGGCCGGGTCGAGCGCCGCTGAACCGATTGCGAGGCGAAGGCTGCGCTGGCGCAGAATGGCTTGGGGTTCGGGGGGTGAATAGCGGAATTCAGGAGCCTGGCTTCGCGGCGCCCTGGGATACGGAACCGCCAGATCCAGTGGTCGACTGTGGCCATCGGTGCCGTCGGTTTCGGTCACCATGATTGCATCGCAACCCGGGGCACGCAGCAGATTGGCCAAGACGCGAGCGTAGCCAGGGTGCAGGTTGGCAACTTCCGCTCGCCAGCGCTGCCGAAGCGTGGAAGATTCCCAGCAAACATCCACGATTCGGAAAACCTGGGTCTCCGCGTCTCCTGCCTCCACTGCCAGTCCGCGCGCCACTGCTGATGCGAACAACGGCAGCGGATCCGACCACTCCAGGTCGCGCGCGCGAGGGGTCGATCCTTCAGACCTGCCTTCGAGATGCTTCAGGGCTTCTCCTCGTGCGTCAACGGTCCACAGCTTCATCTGCGGTCCTGAACGCAACGTGCATGTGACGGGTTCATGGGGCCTCCAGCGTCACTCGGCGCATCGCCGACGCTGCAGCGGAGGAACAACCTTCCAGCATGCTCAACCAACGTCGGCAACCGTCCAGTCGAAACTCTGCGTTCAGGCTGTGCGCCTTGATTCGGGGCAAGCGAAGACGTTGGAGTGCGTCCGCGACAAGGCAGTACTCGGGCGGAACGTCGTTCTCTGTAACATCGCCAAGGCGCGGGGTCGGTCCGGCCTGCACCAGGAGACCCTTGCCGACCGGGTGGAGTCTGATGGCGGGCATTTCTGACAACCGACGGTGAAGGGCGTCAGCCCCACCAATGAACCTGACCTGGTCTTCTGTCAGGAAGGTCAGCCAGTTGACCCGCTTGATGTAGGGCCTGCCCACTGCCTCTCCCATGAAGTCCATGTACTCGAAGCAGCGCTGGAAGAGGTCGGTTCCCACGCCGAGCGCGGTGCTCGCCGCATCCAGGCCCGGGAAGCGCAGGAGCTGCGCGCTTGCACGGTCTCTGACTGTTTCGAAGGCCGATGCGGGCGGATTGGCCAACTCGACGTTGATGGCAAAGCCGGCCGTGGCCGAAACCGTACGGGCCTCGTTGAGGATCTTCAGGCTCTGCAACCATCGAAGGAAGGCTTCCGGCGCGGCCATCGGATGGTCGAGGGGAAAAGTCACACGCACCACGGAGGTTCGCAGCCAGGGCGCGGAGTTGGGGTTCCGCCACGCCAGCTCCACTTGTGCGGGCGTCGGTCTTTCGTAACGCCGCATTGCGAAATCGATGTCGAGTGTGGCTTCGGACACTCCGCGATCACCGCCCTGCATATGGCACTGGTAGATCTTCTTGGGCGCGGGGGTCGGGGCAGCGCACCATGTTGGCACCAGCGCATCGGTGCGGGGCGAAACCGGCACAAGCTTTCGTGCACCCGCATCGGTGTGCGTCAGCAGTGCCCCCAGGGTCGACCGCGCCTTCTCATAGAAATCCAGGATTTCAGGGCCTTCGGCCCAGGCGACGTGGGCTTCGAAATGCAGGCAGGGGCGAATGAGCGGCAGACCGTCAGCATCGAAGTTCAGCATCGGCCAGAGGTGGGGCATCGGCAGAGCCATTGAAGGGTCCAAGTCTAGGGAAACGGTACGCGAATCGGCGGGAGACGAACGCCGCCCGGCATGCGTCCGGGCACCGGTGCGCGCGCAGGCTTGGGCAGCCTGATCGGGCCCAGCCGCGGGCGAAGCGGGTCGACGCGATCCGTCGAGAAGCTTTCCGAATACTGGTCGTAGAACACGCGGATCGGGGCCGTCTGCGTGCCGTTCGGTTGGTCACATCCGCACTTTTCGGGGTCCAGCCTTGGATCTCCTCCGTGCGGATCGTTGCCATCGTTCATCTGGCGGTTTATGTCGTTGTAGTCGTCCTGCTGCAGCGTTCCCGTTCCTGCGCCTGGGCGATTGGACCAGCTATCGATCGTGCCGTCCGCGCGCGTGAATTTCAGGTCCAGAACGCTGGTTCGTCCGCCCTGGTTCACGGTCAGGTCCGGTATCCGCACCTGCTGGGTGGTGCCGCCCTCGCCTCGGACATACTTCATGAAGCTGTTGATGGCATTCCAGAAGTGGCTGTAGTTGCTGTCCCAGGTGCCGTCCGTGCGTTGACCCCATGGCTTCTGGACTTCCAGATCCATGTCGTCCTGAAACGTTTCCTTGTACTTGTTCCAAGCGGCTTCGAAGCAACGCTCTTTCGGGCTGGTCATGGCGGTTGGGTGTCTGTCAGTCGCTCAGGCGATCGTGGACGAGTCGTACTCGCGGAGCTCGATGAAGTCGTCCCCGCTCTTTCCGCCGCTGTCGCACCAGCAGAAGATTCGGCAGAGGATGCCGCCCGGTCCGTTCAGATTTCCCTGAATCTCGGCCGGGCCCTGGGTGTTTGGATTGTTGCCGTTCATCATCATCGGATCCGACAGGCGAGCCGCATTGCGGCCCTCAATGAAGACGTCGCGGCTGTAGTTGGTGAACTTCGCCCACCCGCGATTGACGCCCGAGATGACGCCGCCACCGATGCCGGGCTCGTCACCAAAGCTCGGCTTGAACTCGGAGTTCTTCAGGGCGGCTGGAACACCGTTCGTGCGTACCGTCCTGCTGCCCTTGACCAGATCGCGGGAGAAAGCCACATTCACGTAAGGCACCACGCCGGCGCCAGGCGTCTTGCAGAAGTCCGGGGCCCCGCTCGTGATGCTGCCATCGCTGTCCTTGTGCACGATGGTCAGGCCATTGACGATGATGTTCGGGATCACGAGGCGACTCCGTTTCCTGATGACGGCTGCGAGGAGCCTGAATCCTGGGAGGGCAGTCCCATGGCGGATGGTTCCGGCAAGGTGAGCAACAGGGCACTTCGGGTGGGGCGGGTGTCCGCGGAGGCGCAGACAAGTGCGCTGCGATACCCACGCAGCGACTCCTTGAACTCGGTGCAGACCAGAACGGTGAGCATCGAAGCCGTTGCCGCCCCCAGATCACCCCAGTTGTCGCTCGGGTGATGCAGATCCAAGGGGTCGCGGAACTGCCTGCCATTGCGCAGGTAGGCGAACTCCCACTCGCTGCTGCGCCACACCTCGCCATTGAGGTCGGCAAAGCAAGCGTCGATCACGTTCTCCCGTTTCAGGCACTTCTGGATGGCGCAGGTGAGTCCCTTTCCTTGAGTAGGTCGCCCAAGGAACCACGGGGCGGGTTCGTTTTCGGTGGCGAAGGCCTGAAGTTCAGGCAAGAGTCGAGCCGATGCCATGCGGGACCGCAGCGCCAACACGCAGAAGGCGGCACCTTCGCCAGGCATGAGGCCGAAGGGTTGCTGGCGCGACTTCAGTCGATCACAGCCGTCGAGCCAGGCGAGATACTCAAGGTCGACTGCCGAGTCCACGCCGCCCACGAGGCAGAGATCTGCGTCTCCGGACTCCAGGATCCGCTGCGCGGTGGGGAGCAGCGCGATGAAGCCGTCATGCCCGAGTTGGACCGACGCGCATAGCGGAGCCTGTGCATTGTGGACGCTGCCCGCAATCTGTTCGGCTGCGCGCTCGATCATCCAGGCGGCAAGGCCCGGCCGCGTGGGAGGTAGTGACAGCAGAACCGCAACGCGCACCTGTTCCCACAGCGAAGCTGAGGCCCGTGACTGCATCTGGCCGATGGCCTGGAGGGCTGCCAGTCGCCCCATTTCAGCCATGCGCTGCCAAGGGTCCAGGCCCTCCTCCAGGACGGGGTAGCGAGCAACGGGCGGCAAGCGACCGTCCCGTGGAAGCGGCAGGCGCGAATCCTGGAAAAACCGCCTGCATCCTGCCTTCCAGGCAACGTGAATCTGGACAGGGTCATTGCCTAAGGAGCAGACCGCCCCGCTATCGACCACAACCAGCGCGTCAGACGAGTCCATCGCGCCGTCCCGTACGCAGGTCGAGCTTGGTGTCGACGAGCGTGTCCTGCACACAACGGGCGTCGAGACCGCAGTCGAGAGCGCCCCGCCAGGCAAGATGAAGCCGCATCGCGCGGGTGTCGACGATGACACGTTCCAGACGGACCGGGAGTCCGAGTTGGCTTGACCGCCATCGCACGCGGATGTCGAAGAAGACGCGAGGCAACCGCAGATCGAGTTCTGCAGAGCCGGCGAGATTGAATAGACGCAGGCGCTCGCCACCCTGCAGAGGGCCGTCCAACTGCTGCGAAACGGGAGCGGCAACGAAGAAGCGGGGCGAGGTGTCTTCGGGCAGCAGCGGCGCGCGTTCCCGCTGCCAACGCTCGTCTGCCGTGCCTCCGAGGGTGCAGCGGGGCGCCCAATGCGCTGGCACTGCCGCCATGCACGCCGGCTCTGGTCGATCGTTCCAATGTCGAATCAGCTGTCCTGGATCCTCCAGGTTCGGCAGTGGCAGACCGTGCGCAGCCTCCGCGCTGCTGGCGAAGCCTTTTCCGACGGGATTTGCACCGAACACCCTCCGGGTGGCGGGGCAGCATCCTCCGAAAGCGTGTTCCCAGGTCAGAGGAATCGCGGTGATGGGTGCAGGCGCACTGGGCTGCAGTCCCAAAAGGCTGCTGCGCCAATGACGATCGCCCCAGACCTCCAACGTCTTGCGTAGGCCCTCCAGCTCAAAGCCCACCTGCATCCGTTCACAGGGTCGCGAACCGAGTGGCCGCGCCTCCCCGTAGAGAGTCACCGCGACCCCGGGGTGCTCGAGCACGATTTCGCTGTCGCGCAGCAGCGTTGATGCCCCTGCCTCACCGGTGAATCGAGGGTGCCGGACGACGGGTTCCTGCTCAGCGAGCTGCAGACGACCTGCGCGGTCGAACGCATAGCTACCTTTGATGGCGACTACCCAGGCATGACCCCGTCGCGCTGGTAGAGCACGCCGCGCTCCACTGCAAAGGGTGAGGCGTTGGTGATCTGCAGCATGGGGCTAGTTGATTTCGACCACAGTGCCGCGAATGCGTTGCGTACCGCGAGCATAGGAGGCGACCGTTCTGCCGCGCAGGACAAGGCTCCCATCACTGTTCAGAGTGATGCTGGCCTCCCCGCAGCGCAGCGTAAGAGACCCTTGCGCTTCGATCACTTGATGCGTGCCCACCATCGGCGTTGGCGCGAGCTCGGATGGCGTGCGGTCGAAGCCAGGGACGAGCCCCAGCAGCACCAATTGATTCGCCAGCCGCATCGCGGCCGCCGCCTGTCCTACATGGTGGGAGGCGAGGGTGAAACCTGCCAGGGCAAGCTCATCACCCCGTTCCTCGTCGAGGATAGGGTGAACCCATGCCCGTTCCCCGTGGACTGAGACAATGCGCACCACGGCAATCACGGGGGCTGCGCCTTGCGCCATCGGCATCGCGGTTGAACCAGCCGCCTCCGTGGCGGTCTTGTCGAAATCGTCAAGCAGCATGGATTGCCCCTCGCTCGTCGTGTGCCTTGCGGTTGAAGTCTGCGCGAAGCATGAAACAGACACTGAAAGCATTGATGCAGCGGAACGATACATCACGGGAGGAGAGCAGGGTAGACGGGTCCAGCCGGGCTACGTCCGCTTTTTGGCGGCGAGCCAGAATGGTTGACGCTCCCGACGTCGCATGCGGTGCTCGGGGATGGGTAGCGTGGCGTCGGTCCTTCGGCTGTCGCGCAAAGTCAAGGATGTGTCTGCCACCCTTTGCATCGCTCTGGCTCCTGCCTCGAATCGTCTTGGCGGACAGTTCGAGCGAGCAGTGTTCCATCAGGTGCCTGTTGACCCGATGCCTGGACTTGCGGGCGACCGTCTCGCGCGTGACCGGATCACCGCATGGGGAGTCGGACGCCCATGCGTCCGCTTGGTCGCCCCGGCCATCCTTGGCGGGGCTTCCTTCTCAGTCAGCCAGACACTTGACTTGGCGTGCCGTCCCGCCGCTCGCCTCGTGCTGTTGATGAGTCCGGCTCAGTTCTGCGTCGAACACTTGTTCGGATTGCCGTTCGGGTCGCTGCCGAAAGCCGCTACCGTGCAGGCGATGCTGTTGCCGCGACCGACGAAGCGCAGCACCCAGCTGCCCTTGCGGCCGAAGGCGACCCAGCCGGTGCCGGAATTGACTTGGCAGGTGCTGCCCAGGTCCGCGCACTTGCTGAAGCCGCTCGGGTAGTCGCCGGTGCCGGACAGGGGAGGTGGCGTGCCACCGCTGGAGCTGCTCGACGAGCTGCTTGAGGAACTTGTCGACGGGCGAAGCCCGGGCACCGCCGGCGAGTCCGTCACCACGCCATTGGTGGTGTTCTTGATCCAGTACCAGTACTGCGTTCCAGGTACCGCGGTGGTGTCGCTGTAGCTGCGGATGGTGGAACCGACGATGCCGATGCGGGTGCGGCCCGAGGGATTGGAGTCCGTGTCGCGATACACCTCCTGCGATGCCAGGGTCAGGTTGACCGGGGTCCAGCTCAGGTTGACCGCGCTGGAGGTGCCGCTTGCCGTGAGGTTGATGGCCGCGGTTCCGCCGCTGCTCGACGAACTGCTCGACGAGCCGCCGGTGCCGCACTGCGGGGCCGTGGTGGCGAGGTTGGTGCCGGCGCCGGCGGTCGCGAACACCAGGCACTTCACCTGTGCGGCCGGCGCCACCGCCAGGCTGTAGCCCAGGGCTTCCGGGAAGGCGCGCGTGGTCTGCCAGTTTGTGGCGTTGACCGTGTTGCCGCCCGGCGAGGACCAGGTGATGCCCGAACCCACGAAGTTGTTGCGCAGGTCCCAGAAGCCGATCTGCGAACTGTCGCGGGAGGTGACCGGGTTGGCCACGTTCTCGAAGTAGTTGGCTTCGATCAGCGACACCCCGCCCATGCGCACGTTGATGCCCGAGGTGGTGATGCTGCCGAAGTAGTTGTTGACGATGTGGCTCAGGCCGAAGCGCTGCAGCGGCACGCGCGCCTGCACGTTTTCGAAGCGGTTGCGGTAGTAGGTGGTGCGTGCGCTGTTGTGGTCGGTGAAGCTGTCGGTGTGACCGTTCAGCGCGACCTTCTGGTATTTGTGGACGTGGTTGTACGAGACGGTGATGCGCCGCGCGCCGCGCTTGATGTCGATGCCGCCGTCAAAGCTGGCATCCCCCGCGCCCGGACAGCTGGTGAGCGAGGCGAAGATGGTGTTGTGGTCGATCCAGATGCGCTCGGGAATGCGCCCGGTTCCGCGACCCTCCACCGTGATCGAGTCGGCGCCCTCACCGCCCGGCAGCAGACCGATGGTCATGTTGCGGACGATGATGTTCTGCGAGTTGCCGACGATGAAGATGCCGAAGTTCGCACTCGAACCGTTGGCGCCCTGGATGGTGATGTCGCTCTTGTCCTTGATCTCGACGACCACCGGATCCTTGCGCCACTGTGCGCAGGGGTCGGTGATGCTGGCGAAGTTGAAGCGGCCCGTGTAGTTGAGCACCAGGCCACCGCTGCCGCTGTAGGCGTCGATGGCAGCGCGCATCTGCTCCGGCGTGCTGACGTTGACGGGTGTGCGACTGCCGCCGCCGGTAGTGCCGGCGGCATAGCCCATGGCCTGGGCGTCGGCGGTGTGGCTGAGCGCGAAGCTCAGGGCGAGAGGGCTGACGGCGAGCGCAAGCGCCCGTGCCAGCAAGTGATTGCCGGTTGACATGGTATGGATCCCCGCGAATGTGATGCCCGCAGCCGGGCGAAGGCGCCGTGCTCGTGACTGATTGCCATCCCTGCGAACAGTTCGGCCTTGGCGGCGCACAGTTGACGCGTCGTGACTACCGGTGTCAAACGGCAATGCAACAAATTGCAAACGCCGTCAAATTAGTGGGTTGCACTGAGCTGCGTGTCCTCTGTGCGGCGCTGCAGAAAACACTGTTGTGAATGTCTCAGGCTGTCCTTTTGGGCGCTTCGTCCTGTCGCAGGACAAGTTGAAGCCTCTTCCGAACAGGCTGTTCGGGGGGCTGCGTGAAACCCGGACTCCGGTCGCAGAGAAGCCACCCGTACGGGTGGCTTCTCTGAGGCAGGCAGGGAGGGGGGCTGCGCGCGCGCCCCGGGGATTCCACGCAGGTTAGCCAACGCTTCGGTAGAAGTGCGTCGGAAAACGGGGGCGTTGGGCCCGTGGCTAATCAGCGCGCAGGACGATGGTGTCCAGAGCGCCTGGTGGCGCCACGAAGGGGGCGGCGTCGCTGTTGGCGGCGATGAACTGCACCGGCACCCGGATCTGGCTGTCGATGGCGCGTCCGTCGGACGTCGCCGGATTGAAGGTCCAACGCTCCACCGCATCCGACGCTGCGCGATCCAGAGCGGCGTGGCCCGAACTGATCTCGATGTCGACGGTCTGCACCGCGCCGCCAGCATCGACGCCGACCTTCAGCAAGGTGGTGCCTTCACCGCGCGAGGCTTTCAGTTCGGCTGGGTAGGTCGGTGGGCTGAGTCGCCTGTAGGTCGGGGACGTGAGTGAAGCCGATGGCTCCCCAGCGTTTTCGGCGCGCTCGTCGAGGGAGAAGCGTACAGGTACCACGATCAATGATTCGACAGCTCGCCCTTCACGTTTGGCGGCGTGGAAGGTCCAGTTCGCTACAGCCTCAAGTGCCGCCTCGTCGAGGAATTCCGAACCTGAGCTGCGCTCGATCTGCAGATCGCCAGCCGAACCGTCCGGGAGCACTTGCACTCTGAGCAGGGCCTCACCCTCCTGTCGCTGCTGGATCGCCTCGGACGGGTACTTGGGTGGTCGTAGCGTGCGGTAAGTGGCTTCTGTGTTTTCACCCTGCGGGGGTTCGCTGACTACCATCGGCAGAGCGCGCGATGTCGGCGCCGGTGCCGCAGCGGCTGGCGCTTCCGGAGCAGGTGGTGCGGGGGGTGCCGGTGGTGCGGCAGATGCAGGTGGTGCGGGAGGTGCGGGAGGTGGCGGTGGCGGCGCGATCTCCGCGCCGGATTGGACGGTGAGGCCCAGCGCATAGACGCTGCTGCCGTCGGGCTTGTCGAGCGTCATGCGACCGGGCACACCGTCGCGCAGCCGCAGGCTGGGCTGGTCCGTCAGTTCACCGTCGCGGCGGATCTGGCCCGAAACCTCGAACTGATCCTGCTGCACGCGTTCGGCGACCAGGTCGAAGGACCACGATTGGCCGTCCGGTGCTTGGAGACGAACGCCGAAATCCTGTCCTGTCGGCGTGATGACTCGTGGGGTCTGGACGGGGCCTCCTTCGATGGAGAGTTCCAACTGGATGTCGAGGAGTTCGGCGTCGGCGGGCCGAGGTGCCTGCTGCGACCAGGCGATGCCAGCGAAGCCGAGACCCAGGGCGATACTCAGGGCAAGGCCGCTCAGGCGTCTGTTCAATGAGGGCAAGGGTCGAGTCAACATGGTGATGCGCTCCTTCAGAGGATGCGTGCCGAAGGCCGGACAGCCCAATGGCGCCGCGGGAAAGGCGGAGGAACTGCCCAGCAGCGCTTCGCCGTAGCTGCGCCGGCTCTGCGGATGCATGGCGAGCACGCAGGCGTCGCAGGCCAGCTCCTGATCGAGGCGGTAGGCGCGCTGGGCGAGTCGCAGCAGCGGGTTGAACCACTGCAGGGCACAAAGCAGGGCGAAGCCGAAGTTGCAGTACACGTCGCCGCGACGGACATGCACGCGCTCGTGGGCCAGCACCAGGGCCTGCTGTTGCGGCGCATAGCGGTACTCGAAGTCGGCGGGCAGCACGATCCGCGCGCGCAGCCCGACCACCGCCGGCAGGCCGTCCTTGGCCGAAGCTCTCCACAGCGCGTCCTGTAGCGGTTCGAGCTTGCCCAGCGCGCGGCGGAAGCGGCGCTGCTGCTCGGCCATGCGGAGGAGCGCGATGCCGCAGCCCGCCAGCCAAAGCGTGGCCAGAACAGGCCATAGCCGGGCCAGGTCGAAGGTAGTCGCCGTCGTCTCGGCGGAGAGGGCCATCGGCGAACCCGCGCCAGCGCTCGCGCGGCCAAGTTCGATCGCCGCCGGAGCGATCGAGGGCGCTGGCAGCAGCACCGCCACGATTGCTGCAGGCAGCAACCACCACAGCGCGTAGGCGACGCGGGCGCCGAACACAGTGCGCACCGGCTGCCGGACAAGCAGCACGACCAGGCAGGCGGCGCTGGTGGCGAGGCTCAGCTCCAGTGCCTCGTGCGCGACTGAGGTGAGCACTGCTGCGCTGGCGCTCATTTCCGTGTTCCCTTGCTCGAACCCTGCTCGCTGCGCTCGAGCAGCGCGCGCAGCGCGGCACGGTCCTCTTCGCTCAAGCCCTGTTCGGCCTGGAAGTGGGCGACCAGCGGCGCGAGCCGACCTCCGAACAGGCGATCGAGCAGGCTGCTGCTCTGCTGGCGCACCCAGTCCTCGCGCTTCAGCACCGGCGCGTAGAGATAGCGCCGGCCGTCGCGCTCCGCGCTGATCGCCCTTTTCTTGAGCAGGCGATTCAGCAGGGTCTTGATGGTGGGTTCCTGCCAGTCCTGCTCTCCGGCAAGGGCCGCGACCACCTCTTCGGCGCTGCGCGGGCTGCTCGCCCATAGCACCTCCATCACCACCGATTCCGCCTCACTGATCTGCATGGCGTTTACCTCTGTAATCGACAGCTTCAGATTACGCCTGTAAACGAGCAAGTCAAGGGTCCCGGCATCGAGACGAGCTGTGGTACTTGGCAGCCCGCCTGAGGCAACACCGAAGCATGCAGCGTTGCCGCGCGCCGTGGAGTGCACACGCCCGGATCCAGCACGCCGTGCCTGATCCAGCGTGAGGGAGCGAAGCGAAGGGGGCGCCGCGTTACGGCCGAACGGGTCCGGACCTGTGCCGGACTCGCAAGCACGGATCAAGGCCAGGAGGGCCTTGATCCGTGCTGCCTCAAGGCTCGGCAGGCCGACGGAAGACGACGAAGATCACGAGGTCCTCGTTGCCCGACTGGCGCAGCCCGTGTCGGCTGCCGCTCCGGGTGAGGATGGCGTCGCCGGCGCCGACCTCACGGTAATCGCCGTCGAGCATCAGTTCGCCGCGGCCGGACAGGACGTAGTAGATCTCGTCCTTGTCGTTCAGATGCTCACCAATGCTGGCGCCGGGGTGCAGGGCGCGCTTGCGGAACACGAGATCCAAGCCTTCGGCCTGTTCGAAGAAGGGGAAGGCCGTGGTCAAGCCTTCCCCTTCATGCGGCCCGGCTTGCTCAACCGCGAGATCAGCTTCGCGTTCGACGTAGGAGTCGCCGCGGGGTGCGGCATGCTGCCCCGCCGCGGCCATTGCACAGGTCGGCGCCAGACAGAGCGCTGTGATGAGGGCTGTCGCGCGTGCGTTGCGCGCGCAGGCGGCGGGCACGCTCTGGTGTCGAAGCTGACCCGCGCGACCTAGCATGCGGACGTCCTCGTCGTTGCGGTATGCGGCTTACTTCAGGCCGCGCAGGTAGGCTGCGATGGCCTCCTCCTGGCAGTTCGGGAAGAACAGCTCGGAGAACTTCTCGCCGGCAATCGCTGACTTCAGCAGGTCCTGATCGACCTCTTTCAGCACCGTCAGCATGTCCTTGCAGCTGGTCGCCTTGACCTGGGCGAGGATGCCGCGGTTCCTGGCCATGATCGCGGCGCGCTCCTTCGGATAGCCCAAGCCGCGCTCGCCGTCGAACAGCTTGCGATAGCAGTCCTGCAGGTTGAGCTCGGCGGCCCAGCCGAAGCCCTTCGCGTAGGGCATCGAGATCGCGTTGCCGTCGTTGATCTGGCCGAACAGGAAAGCATCGGTCGGGTCGATCACCAGCCCGCAGAACACGCCGGGCATGGCGTTGCAGGCCAGCATCGAGCCCATGCCGGTGCCGCAGCCGGTGACCACGAAGTCGGCGGCCTTCGAGTTCAGCAGGATCCCCGCCAGCAGGCCATTCATCACGTAAGTCAGCGAGGCCTTGTCCTCGGCCGAGTACATGCCGTAGTTGAACACGGAATGGCCCAGCGGCTCGGCCACGGTCTTCAGTGCGGTGTGGATGATCTCGTTCTTGGCGGCCTGGCTGTTCTCGGTGATCAGCGCGATCTTCATGGCGATGTCCTGTGGGTGAGGCTGCCCGCGAAGGCGCGGGTGTGACGGAAGTCGGTGCGCCTGTCGGCACGCCCGACGCAAGCCTGCGCCCAGTGCAAGGCTTGCGGCGGTGGAGTGTTCGACAGGCGCACGGACAGGGGTGATCGTTGTCGAGGCGGGGCTTCAGCGGGCCAGCCAGCCGCCGTCCACCGGCAGCACGGTGCCGTGCACGTAGTCGGAGGCGCGCGAGGCCAGGAATACGGCAGCGCCCGCCAGATCCTCCGGCGTGCCCCAGCGCGCGGCCGGAATGCGCGCCAGGATGTCGCGGTTGCGCTGTTCGTCGGCGCGCAGCTGCGCGGTGTTGTCGGTGGCCATGTAGCCGGGCGCGATGGCGTTGACGTTGACGCCCTTGGCCGCCCACTCGTTGGCCAGCAGCTTGGTGATGCCCGCCAGGCCGGACTTGCTGGCGGTGTAGGAGGGCACGCGGATGCCGCCCTGGAAGCTCAGCATCGAGGCGATGTTGATGATCTTCCCGCGCCCTTGCGCGATGAAGTGCCGGCCCGCCGCCTGGCACAGGAAGAACGCCGACTTCAGGTTGAGGTCGATCACCGCATCCCAGTCGGCCTCGGTGAAGTCGATCGCATCGGCCCGACGGATCATGCCGGCATTGTTCACCAGCACATCGAGGCGGCCGAGCTTCTCCAGGGTCTCGGTGATGATGCGCGGGATCGGTTCCAGCGAGGTCAGATCCGCCTGCACGAAGGCGAAGCGGCGGCCGAGCGCCTGCACCTTGGCGGCGGTGTCGTCGGCATTCGAGCTGCTGACCGCGGCGATGTCGGCGCCGGCTTCGGCCAAGGCCAGCGCAATGCCCTGACCCAGGCCCTTGTTCGCGCCGGTGACCAGGGCGACCTGGCCCTGCAGGCTGAAGGGATTGCTCATCGTCAACGCTCCTGGAATGGCGGCGCGGCCCGGATCGGATCGGCCTGGGTGATGGCGGCTCCGATGCCGATGCGCCTGAATGACTACCGGTGTCATTCTGGACGGACGCGGGGCAGGCGGCAAGCTGTGGCGCAGCAATGGGCTGCGGGAGCTGCCGAGTCGCGCTTTGCGCGGCAATGCTGCGAGGCCGAAGCCTGTGGGCCTGCACGCGGCGACCATAGCTGCAGCCCCTGGTCCGCGCAGTCGCGGTCGCAGGCTCGCAAGTGGGTGCGGCCGACCGCGCTGTCGCGAGCATGGGCGGCCAGCGATGGGGCGCTGTCGCATGGCGCAGCAGTGCCTCGCGCCGCTATCTGGGCTCGGCGACCACCTGCAGCCAGGGGCTCGGTTCGCCCAGCACGACCCAGGGGCCGTCCTCGCTGGGCCCGTAGCGAAGGCGCAGGCCTGCAGGTCCACCGGCCTGGAAGTAACTCAGGTGCAGGGCGTGCTCGCCGGCTTCGAGCAGGGCGCGGCAGCGCTGCGCGGACAGGCCGCGCTGGCCCGTGTAGGCGCAGATGCGGCGCTCGTTGAGCTCCAGCGCGAAGCCGTCGTCGCTCTCGATCTCGATATGCAGCACGCGGGCCTCGGGCACCTGTACCCGCACGCGCAGATCGAGGAAGAACTGTTCCGAAGGCCCGATCCGACCGAGCACGGGATGACGGAGCTGGCCCGCGTGCGCAAGGTCCAGACGGTCCACCCACACGGTCTGGCGTTCGAAGACCGTGCGATCCTGATCCAACTGCTCGATGGGTACGGAATTCCGCTCGATCGTGAGCGGAAGGCGGGCCTCGACGCCAGGCGAGCGAATCAGCCAGGCCATCATCAGGGCCGCCGCTGCCAGCAGGGCCGACAGCGCTGTGTTGGCGGGATCGAGCCGCTTCATCGCACCGGCTCCAGCTTCCAGACCTGCAGCCAGGCGCGGCGCTCGACCGCGTTCTCGTCCAGCGGCCAGCCGTAGCCCAGCGGTGCGAAGTAGAGGAAGCCCGCAAGCACGAGGCCGGCATAGGCAGCCAGGTTGAGGCGCGGATGCCAGTCGCCGCGCGCCAGGGACTCGCGGAACACGTAGGCGAACACCAGGGCGAGATTGACGATCCCGAAGATCAGAGGCAGCAGGTAGTGGTAGAGGTACATCACCCGCTCGACCTGCAGCATCGACACCATGTAGCCGAGGTAGAGCGCGCTCATCAGCGCGATCCAGCCCAGCAGGCGACGGTCAGTCGGGACCAGGCCGAACACGGCCCAGGCGAGCAGCAGCGCGAAGGACAGCAGCATGCCCGCCAGCACCGGCAGCCAGACCAGCGGGTTGGTCACCAGATACGTGTAATCCACCTTGGTCTGGCCGTCGACCTCGACCTTGGCCCAGCGGTAGTTGATGGTCTTGCCGCCCAGCGGCCAGTGCAGGGCCGGGCTGCCGTTCTCGCCCGGCTTGCAGGCATCGAAGCGCGGTACACCGTCGGAGTACTCGGCGATATAGCGCAGGTGGTCGCGCAGGCCGAGCATGAAAGTCGAAGGTGCAGCGGACCGGCCCTGCCGGAGCGCGGCGATGTACTCCGGCGAGGCCTTGTAGGTGCGACCTTCGATGACCGTCGGTGAAAGCGCGATCTGCAGCCAGAAGACGCCGAGGAACACTGCGCCGAGGCCGACGATGGTGGTCGAGCCCGTGCTCACCGAGCGACGTGCGGCATGCAGCAGGCTCATGCCGCCACGCTGACGCCACAGCTCCAGCCCCAGCAGCACCGGCGGCAGCAGCAGCAGCGGCGCGGCGTTGAGCTTGACCGCCAGCGCCAGGCCGATGCTGGCGCCCAGCAGCAGGTAGTGATGCAGGCGGATCGCGGTGCTGCTGCGAACGCTGCGCGCGAACAGCCATAGCGCGAGCAGCACGAAGGGCAGCTGCACGCCTTCAAGCATGGCCGCACGTCCGTGCGTGACCCAGGCGTTGTCCAGCGGCAGCAGCAGGGCGAAGCACAGGGCGACGGCCCGGCTGCGGGTCGCCTCGAAGAGCAGCAGATAGAGCAGGGGAGCGGACAGGATCAGGCCCAGCACCGAGGCCAGACGCACGCCCTTGAAGCTGTAGCCCGGCGGCAGCTGCGCCTGGCTGACATGGTCGGTGTGCAGCAGGGCCGTGGTCTCGCGTCCGGCGTTGGCGCCGGTCGCGTATTCGCCCAGCGCGATCAGCATCTTGCCCAGCGGCGGGTGGTTCTCCATGTACATCACCCCGGCCAGCTGCTTGTGGGCCGAGGCGACGTGATAGTTCTCATCCCAGAACAGTGACTCCGGCTGCCAGTAGCGGGTGCCGAAGGTCAGTGTGGCGGTCAGGCAGACCAGCAGCAGGGCGACGGCGTGCAGGGCGTTGCGAGTCAGCGCGGCGCGCAGCGATTGCGCCAGCCCGGCACCGTTCAAGTTCCGCATGACTGTCCCTCCAGACCCGATGCCATAAGAATCGCACATGTTGCAGTGCACGTTGACACCGGTGGCATCCGTGCAGAGGATCGCCGCCACATCGCCGCGGGAGGGTGCGCCACGCACCGGCGATGCAGATGAACCGCGCGTGCTTCTGCGCGCTCGGCAGGCCTGACGCCTGCCGTCCCCGAGACCCCATCCACGCAGATCGGGTCGCGTCCATCGCTCGGCGGCTGCGTCCCAGGGTCGGTGCTGCATCGACCCCGCACGCCGCGACACCGACCGGCCCCGGGTGCGCCATTGCGCGACGCCGTGGGGGCGGACTCATGGCGAGGCCGCAGTGGCCTTGCCCTCATCCGGGGCGACGGAACAGGAACTGTTCGGCGCTCGCCCCCATGCGGAGAGCGTGCGATGCGGTTTCGATGGACTCACCCGACCCGGCTGGCGACGCTGTGCGCCACTGCGACCCTGCTGCCTGCGTTGGCCTTCGCCCAGGCCAATCTTCCCTTCGTCGAGGACTTCGACGCCGCCACCACGGCCTCGCTGACCACGCCGGATTACCGCGCCCTGCCCGGCATCGAGCCACCGCTGCAGATGTTCCATCGACTGGCCGGCACCGCGGCGGTGGTGGACGGCGCGGTGGCATTGACCGGCGCGCGCCTGAGCGTCGGCAACACCACGCCAACGGTCACCACCTCTGCCGGCAGCGGATTCACCGGCATCTTCGGCCTGGGGGCGACCTGGACCGTCTCGATGTGCGTGCGCTCGGCGGTGCTGGCCGATCCGCTGGTCGACAAGAAGTTCCAGGTCTACGTCGACAACAACAGCACGGGCCAGGCCAACTCGCCGCACGGCGGCGCCTCGCGCCTACTCAACCTCGACGTCTCGACCCTGCAGGCGAACAGCGTGGTGAGCGTGACCACGTCACTCGGCTCGGCCAACTCCTTCGTTGCCCTGCGCACCGAGAGCGGCGCCACCGTGGTCATCGACAACCTGACGATCAGCCTCGGTGATGCGCAGTCGGCAACGCTGGCCAGCTGCGCTGGCGCGTCGAGCAGTTCCAGCAGCTCCAGCGAGTCGAGCAGCTCAAGCAGCTCCAGCGAGTCCAGCAGCTCCAGCAGTTCGAGCGAGTCAAGTTCTTCCAGCTCCAGCGAGTCCAGCAGTTCGAGCAGTTCGAGCAGCTCCAGCGAATCGAGTTCGTCGAGCTCGTCAAGCTCCAGCGCGCCGGGCGAGAGCCTGTTCGCCGAGGACTTCGACCTCGCCAGCACCAGTACCCTGCTGACCGCCACCTACCGTAGCCTGCCCGATACGCCCGGCACGCCGATGTTCGTCAGCAGCGCCACCTCGCGCACCCGAGTGGTGGAGGGCGCGCTCGGCATTGAGGGCCTGGTGTTCGGCATCGGCAACCGCCAGCCGTTCACCGCCACCACCGGCACCGATACCAGCACCACTGGAATCTTCGACCTGAGCCAGACCTACACCGTCTCGTTCTGCTATGTCGGCCGTCGCGGTTCCGACGGCACGAAGCGCCTGCAGGTGCAGGTGGACAACAACACCAGCGGTGCCGCGAACTCGATCCACGGCACCGCCTCGCGCATCTTCAACCAGGCGCTGGCCGACCTGGTCCCGAACACCGTCTACAGCGTGAGCTCGCAGGTCGGCACCGCGACCTCCTTCTTCGTGCTGCGCGTGGAGAGCGGCGAGGAGGCCATCGTCGACGACGTCCGGCTGGATCGCGGCAGCGTCGGCTCGGCGACCTGCCCGCCGCCGTCGAGCTCATCGAGCTCTTCATCAAGCTCGTCCTCCAGCAGCTCGTCGAGCTCAAGCAGCAGTTCGAGCTCGAGCAGCTCCTCGTCGACGCCGCCCACGCCGGGCACGCTCACCTGCCCGCAGGCCAACACGGTGCAGGGCTTCGCCTCGCTGGGCGATGGCACCACCGGCGGTGCCGGCGGGCGCCAGGTGATCGTCAGCAGCGGCACCGAGCTGGTCGCCGCACTGGCGGCGCAGGTCAACAACCCGCAGCCGCTGACGATCTTCGTCAATGGCGTGATCACGCCGGCCAACAGCGGCGGGGTCAGCAAGTTCGATGTCAAGGACATGAACAATGTTTCGATCATCGGCATGCCGGGCGCGCTGTTCGACGGCATCGGCATCAAGATCTGGCGCGCCAACAACATCATCGTGCGCAACATCACCATGCGCTTCGTCAACATCGGCGACAAGGACCAGATCAGCCTGGAAGGCCCGGCCAGCAACATCTGGATCGACCACAACGAGTTCTACAACTCGCTGGACGTCGACATCGACTTCTACGACGAACTGGTCAGCGGCAAGGGCAGCGTCTCCAACGTGACGCTGAGCTACAACTACCTGCACGACAGCTGGAAGACCTCGCTCTGGGGCTCCAGCGATACCGACGGCTTCAATCGTACGATCAGCTTCATCGCCAACCGCTGGGAGAACGTCAACTCGCGTCTGCCCTTGTTCCGCTTCGGCGAAGGCCATGTGCTGAACAACTACTACCGCAATGTGCGCGCCTCGGGCATCAACTCGCGCATGGGGGCGCGCATCCGCATTGACGGCAACCACTTCGAGGACTCCCAGAACGTGGTGATCTCGCAGGACAGCCAGCAGATCGGCTTCTGGGACACCAATGGCGACAACCTGTTCGAGAACATCACCTGGACGCCGCTGCCGACCAACTGCAACAGCAATCCCTGTGCCTGGGGCAACACGCCGGGCACGGTGCAGAACGGCGGACAGATCGCCTCGACGGTCAGCTACACGCCGCCGTATGCCTATGCAGCGCTGCCGGTGGCCGAGGTCAAGCCGCATGTGCTGGCCAACACCGGCGTGGGCAGGATTGACGCTTGCCTGGGCTTGCCGGGCTCCTCGTCCTCAAGCTCCAGCAGCAGTTCCACCTCCAGCAGCAGCTCGACGTCGAGCAGCAGCTCCAGCTCGTCCAGCTCCAGCGAGCCACCGCCCGTGCCCGTTGCGGTGTTCGCCAGCGGCTTCGAGGCGGATGAGGACAGCCGCATCGATGCTGCCCTCCTGCCCGTGGGCGAGCCGATGCCGCTGAACATGGGTCAGCGCAATTACTCGGCCCCGGTCGGCAACCTGCAGTACGTGGCCGTGCCGCCGGTGCCTGTGCATGTCGATCACTACCAGAACCTTCCTGCGGATCCGACCGGTGGCGCGCTGAGCTTCGAGCGCCAGGCGGCACCTGCGCTGGGCTGGATGGGCTGGAGCGAGTACGGCGCCGTGCGCGTGAGCGGCGGCTCGGCGGCCGCGGCGGAAGACATCCACACCGTGCGCACCAAGGAAGAGCTGCTGGCGGCCCTGCAGCAGTCGGGCAACCGTCCGAAGATCATCCGCGTGCTGGGGGTGATCGACTTCCGCTTCACCAACGGGGTGTATGAGGAATACACCAGCCAGGCGGACCAGGCTGCCGGCGGGACCGTGGTGATTCCCTCCAACACCACGCTCGTGGGCATCAATGACGCGCAGGGGCGCCCAGCGCGATTTGCCGGCACGCAGATCTCGGTGGGCCGCGAGTTCTCGCCGCTGCATCCGTTCTCGCCCGCGAATCCGACCCCGCAAACCAACTACCAGGCCTGGGTCAACGCGGGGCGCGATCCCGAGGAGTATCCGGGCTGGACCCGCAACGTGATCCTCCGCAACCTTGAGATCGAAACGCCCTGGGACGTGAATCCGGGTTCGGCCGATGCCGAGTACGACGGCATCGTGCTGGCCTGGGCGCAGCAGGTCTGGATCGACCACGTCACCATCGGTCCGGGCCAGTACGACGGCGTCTACACCGCGACCCGTCGCGACGGCGCGCTTGATGTGGTGCGCGGTTCCAGCTACGTCACCATCAGCAACAGCCGTTTCCACTCGAGCGACAAGACCAATCTGATTGGCAACGCCGACAGCAGCCGGCGTTGGAGCGATGCCGGTCGACTGAAAGTCAGCTTTGTCGGCAACCACTGGGAATACAACCAGGGCCGCATGCCGCGGGTGCGCTACGGCCGCGTGCATGTCTACAACAACTTCTTCTCGGGCAGCATCGCTTCGGTGCCCAACCGCAAGTGGGGCAGCGGCATCGCCGTGGCCTACGAGGGCGATGTGCTGGCGCAGGGCAACTTCTTCCACGTGCTGGGCCTGAAGATCAATGCCAGCAACGAGATCTGCGGCAAGCTCGTGCACCACCACGGCAGTGCCACCGGCTTCCGCGGCGAGAACCTGTGGTTCCAGAGCGATCACGCCAGCGCCGTGGTGCCGCTGCCGGTGGACGCCTATCTCGCCGGCTGCAGCGGCCTGCCTGCGGGCAGCTGGCAGCCGCCCTATGCCTTCGAGGTCGAGCCGGATCCGGTGAGTCTGGGCACGCGCATTCCGGCCTCAGCGGGCGCGGGTCGCCTGCAGTAGCGCTTCGCGTCAGCCGGACACACGGAAGGAGGGCCCTGCGGCCCGCCTTTCGTGATGCATCCGTGCGCGCTTGGACGAAACGCCGCGCTTCAGACCGCCGCGCGAAGGCCGAAACCCGCATCGCCGCGCAGCGGCTGCGGGCGGTGCGGCAGCAGGTCAGGGCCCAGCAGGCGACCGATGCGCGAGAACACCTCGTCGCGCGAGAAGGGCTTCTTCATGAAGTCGTCGGCGCCGATGCGCTGCAGGTAGAACTGCTCGGTGGCCTGCTCGTTGCCGCTGATCATGATGATCGGGATGCCGCGCGTGGCCTCGGAGCGGCGCAGATGGCGCAGCGCCTCGAAGCCGCTCATGCCGGGCAGCACGATGTCGAGGAAGATCAGATGAGGGCGCTCGGCCTCGGCGATCTCGATGCCGCGTTCGGCGTCATAGGCTTCGCGCGTGGCGAAGCCGTTCTGCTGCAGCATCCGCCGCAGCACGGTGACGATCGTGGTGCTGTCGTCGATGATGAGGAAACGCGTGTCCGGGCGGGCCTGCTGGCGCGGACGGACGCGGCGCTCGACGACCTTGTCCTCGTTGCCGAAGAGGCGCTTGAACAATCCGACTCCACTCATGACCCGACCCCATGAAACGCGACTGTGACGTGGATTGTCACAATTTGTGATTCAGTGACGCAAGGGGTCTGTGCGAGACAGTTTGTGACAAAGCCCCGCAAGTCTGGCAACTCGCGGGGCCGAAACGCGCACCAGTTCGCGTTCAGCCCGGCCGCAGCGAGACCACGTCGGGGCTGAGCACCAGCCGCAGGGCATCAAGCCGCGGACGCGCCTGGGGCAGGGCGGTCAGCAGCTCTGCATGCTCGCGCTCCAGCGCTTCGACCTCCTCCGGACGCACCGCCGGATTGATCCTCGCCAGTCGCTTCAGGCGTGCGAGTTCGGCGCCGAGCAGCTCTTCGGCTTGCCCGAGCGCCGTCTCGATGCGCTGCTCGGCCTGCGTCCTCGCCAGCTTCTCGGCCGCGCCCAGCATCGGCGGCAGCAGGGTGGTCAGCAGCTTGCGCTGGCGCGACAGGTCGACCGGGCGATCGCCGCCGCCGCGCTGCGCGCGCGCGCCGGGGATGTAGTCCATGCGCGGCTGCAGACGGGTGTCGACCACCACAGTCAACGGCAGCGGCGGCAGGAAGCGGTCGACGTGCAGGTCGGCCTCGGCCACGCACTCCAGCACGTAGACGGCCTCCAGCAGCAGGCTGCGCAGCGGCAGGCTGTCGTCCACCAGTGCTGCGGCATTGCCGGTTTCCGACGACAGCAGCAGCTCCTCGGCATTGAGCAGCATCGGATGGTCAGCGCGCAGGTAGAGCAGGTCGTCGCGGGCCAAGGCGCGTGCGCGCGAGAAGGTCGCCTGGCGGGCGCCGCCCTTCAGTTCCTCGAAGGCATCGAGGGTGACGTACTCCGGGTCGAGCAGGACGATCTCGTGGCCCTGCGGTTCGCTGTGGATGCCGAACTGCTCCAGCAGGCGCAGCGGGTAGTCCTCGATGGCGGCGGCGATGTCGTCGAGCTTCAGCGCCTGCAGCAGGCGGCCGTCGCCGGCGGCGCGCTGGCTGGACAGCTCCAGCAGGCGGTCGCGGCCGCGGTGCACCTTGTCGGTCAGCTCCGCATGCACCGTGCGGGTCTCCGCGATCAGGGCCTCCACGCCGTTGTCGCTCGGCGTCTCGAACAGGTTGAGCAGCGGCGGCCCGAAACGGCGCAGCAGCTCGCGGCCATCGGCGCAGACCTGTCGGAAGGCGTCGAGCCCTTCGTCGTACCAGCGCAGCAACAGGTCCTGCGGGCTGCCCTCGACGGCGCAGGCGTGGAGCTGCACCGCGCCCTTCTGGCCGATGCGGTCGAGGCGGCCGATGCGCTGCTCCAGCATGTCCGGATCCAGCGGCAGATCCCACAGGATCAGGTGCTGGGCGAACTGGAAGTTGCGGCCTTCGGCGCCGACTTCGGACGCAATGAGAAGGCGCGCGCCCTCAGGATCGGCGAAGTAGGCGGCAGCGCGGTCGCGCTGCAGCAGGTTCATGTCCTCATGGAAGCGCGCCACCGGCAGACCCGAGCGCAGGCGCAAGGCTTCGTCGAGGGCCTGCACCTTGGAGCGCGAGCGGCACAGCAGCAGCACCTTGGCCGGAGCCAGCGATTCCAGCCGCCGCAGCAGCCACTCGAAGCGCGGGTCGCGGGTGTAGTCGTGCTCGGGCTCATGGTGGCCGTGGGCGCCGACATCGGCCAGGGCTTCGGCGCGCAGTCGACCGGGCAGGGCAGGGTCTTCGCCACTGTCGGCGAGACGCTCGATGTGCGGGATGCGCTCGGGGAAGCCGCCGACCGCGGCGCGGCGATTGCGGATCATCACTCGACCGGTGCCATGGCGATCGATCAGGGCCTCGACCAGCTTCCAGGCCGCGGCCTCGTCGCCGGCCTCGATCTTCGGCAGGGCGGCGGCCAGCGTCTGCGGTTCGTCATGGAAGAGTGCTTCCAGCAGCGTCTGGCCGGCGGCATCCGGTGCGCGTGCCTCCAGCAGGGCCTCGGTGACCTGGGACAGCGCGAGATGCCGGTCCGACTCGGCGATGAAGGCGTCGAGATCGGCGTAGCGCGCGGGATCAAGCAGGCGCAGACGCGCGAAGTGGCCGCTGCGGCCGAGCTGCTCCGGGGTCGCGGTCAGCAGGATCACGCCCGCCGTGGCCTGGGCCAGGCTCTCGACCAGGCTGTACTCGCGGCTCGGCGCCTCAGGCGCCCAGGCCAGGTGATGGGCCTCGTCGACCACCAGCAGGTCCCAGCCCGCTTCGAGCAGCTGCTGGGCGCGCTTCTTGGAGTGCGCCAGCCAGCCGACCGAGGCGATCACGCACTGCTCGTCCTCGAAGGGGTTGCAGGCGGTGTCGACCTCGGTGATCGCCTCGCAGCGCTCCTCGTCGAACAGGGCGAAGCGCAGGTTGAAACGGCGCAGCAGCTCGACGAACCACTGGTGCACCAGGCTCTCGGGCGTCAGCACCAGCACGCGACGGGCGCGGCCGGTGGCCAGCTGCTGGGCCAGGATCATGCCGGCCTCGATGGTCTTGCCGAGGCCGACCTCATCGGCCAGCAGCAAACGCGGCGTGCGCCGCTCGGAGGCCAGTTCGGCCACCTTCAGCTGATGCGGAATCAGGTCGATGCGCGCGCCCAGCACGCCCCAGCCGGGATGACGACGCGCCTCGGCGCGACGACGCAGGGCTTCACGGCGCAGCTCGAAGGCCGGGCTGCGGTCGACGCGGCCGGACAGCAGGCGCGCATCGGCCTGCGAGACTGGCTGTTCGGGGTCGAGCAGGCCCTCGTGGATCTGCGTGTCGCCGACGCCGTAGAGGTAGAGGCCGTCGACCGTGTCGACGCTCTCGACGGTGTACTCGACCCCTTCGGCGCGCAGGCGGTCGCCGACGCGGAAGTCGGCGCGCGACAGCGGAGCGGTGTCCATCGCGTATTGGCGGACCACGCCGCTGCCGGTGAAGACGATCTGCACGCTGCGGCCGATGAGGCGCATCACCGTGCCCAGGCCGAGCTCGGGCTCGGCGGTGGACAGCCAGCGCTGTCCGGGGACGAAGGGAGGATTCATCCGCGCAATTCTACGCGCCAAGCCAAGGCCGCCACAGTCGGGACAGGCCCGGCGTTCAGTGCCGCGCTTCACCGCCGGGCCGGGCTGTGCGATGCTCCGCGGCCGCCCGATGGGACCTGTCGTCCCAGGCGAGGGGCCGAAGGCTGCGCCATCCAGTGCGCGTCCGGCCCGCGACACGCGCGGCGCCCGATGGCAGGGGCCGCAGCCGTCTGATTCCGCCTCCGGCACGGTTCGCCCGCGCCCGCGCCCCTCGACGGCCCCCACAAGAACAAACGACAAGGCCTTTGAAGGAACCCCGCATGTCCCCGATCACCGTCAATGCCCGCATCTCGCCGCGCGGCGGCCTCGATGTCCTCTCGCGCAGCGAGGTCAGCCGTCTGCGCGATGCCTCCAAGGGCGGTCTGCATGAGCTGTTGCGCCGCTGCGCGCTGGCCGTGCTGACCTCCGGCAGCACCAGCGACGACCCGCGCGCCGCGCTCGAGCGCTACCCCGATTTCGAGATCGAAGTGCAGCAGCAGGACCGCGGCGTGCGCCTGGAGCTGCGCCACGCGCCGGCCCAGGCCTTCGTCGACGGCAAGATCATCGCCGGCGTCGCCGAGCTGCTGTTCGCGGTGGTCCGCGACATCGCCTATGTCTCCACCGAGATCAAGGAGTCCGGCCAGTTCGACCTCGACGACAGCCAGGACATCACCAATGCGGTGTTCGAGATCCTGCGCAATGCGCGCGTGCTGAAGCCAAACGTCGAACCCAACCTCGTCGTGTGCTGGGGCGGCCACTCGATCGCCCGCCACGAGTACGAGTACACCAAGCACGTCGGCTATGAGCTCGGCTTGCGCGACATCGACATCTGCACCGGCTGTGGGCCCGGCGCGATGAAGGGCCCGATGAAGGGCGCGGCGGTGGGCCACGCCAAGCAGCGCCGCTACCAGAACCGCTACATCGGCATCACCGAGCCGGGCATCATCGCCGCCGAGTCGCCGAACCCCATCGTCAACCACCTGGTGATCATGCCGGACATCGAGAAGCGCCTGGAGGCCTTCGTCCGCGTCGGCCACGGCATCATCGTGTTCCCGGGTGGCGTCGGCACCGCCGAGGAGATCCTCTACCTGCTCGGCATCCTGCTGCATCCGGACAACGCCCACCTGCCGTTCCCGCTGGTGTTCACCGGGCCCAAGGAGTCGGCCGCCTACTTCGAGCAGATCGACCATTTCCTGCGGCTGACCCTGGGCGATGCCGCCGCCGAGCGCTACAAGATCATCGTCGACGACCCGCGTGAAGTCGCCCGCTACATGGAGCGCGGCCTGGCCAAGGTGCGCGAGCACCGCCTCGACACCAAGGATGCGTTTTTCTTCAACTGGGCGCTGAAGATCCAGCCGGAGTTCCAGCACCCGTTCGCGCCGACCCACGAGAACATGGCCAGCCTGAAGCTGCACCGCGACCAGCCGGTGCACGCGCTGGCCGCCGACCTGCGTCGGGCCTTCTCCGGCATCGTCGCCGGCAACGTCAAGGAAGAGGGCATGCGCGCGATCGAAGCCCACGGCCCCTATGTGATCGACGGCGAGCCCGAGATCATGCGCGCGCTGGACGCCCTGCTGCGCGCCTTCGTCGAGCAGCGGCGCATGAAGATGAGCGGGGACTACAAGCCCTGTTATCGCGTCGGCTGAGCCGACGCGACGGGATTGGGGAGTCGGGATTCGGGATTCGTCCGACGGGATGTCGGTCGAGTCCTGCCTTGAGGTGACGCTCCGCCAGACCGCCCGTAGCGCATTGAAAATGCCGGGCTCGTGGATGCTCAGGTCGACGTGTGCCGGAGAGGGGCTCCAAGGCCTCGCCGCGGCAGCTGATGCGGCTCCTGCGAATCCCGAATCCCCATTCCCGAATCCCGTCGCGCAGCGAACTCAGTCCCCGCGGATGATCCCCGGCCCCTTGCCCGCGGTCTTCTCGTACACACCCTTGCCGATCTTGCGGTACTGGGTGAAGCCGGCCTCGCCGATCTTCTTCTCCTTCAGCAGGTAGGCGCCGCCGATGGCCAGCGCGGGCGCGCCGATCTGCTGCTGCACCGGCGCGCCGCACCGGGGGCAGTGTTCCAGCGGCGGTTCGGACAGCTTCTGCAACTGGTCGAAGCCCTCGCGGCAGTGCGCGCAGCCGGCCTCGCCGCTGGCGCGGTATTCGAAGATGGGCATGGCACGCTCCGCGGATTCGATGGCCCGAAGGGTGGGGGCGCCGGCGGCGGCTGGCAAGCTGCCGCCGACTCACCGTCGCGCTGCGGGCACAAAAAACCCCGCTCAGTGGCGGGGTTGATTGCTTCACGCTGGCGCGGATGGTCGGGGAGACAGGATTTGAACCTGCGACTTCTACGTCCCGAACGTAGCGCTCTACCAGGCTGAGCTACACCCCGATCTTGGCACCGCGTGAGAGCCGCGCATCATACGGGCCTCACGCGGCCTGCGCAAGATGGTCGTGAGGCGAGGGCACCAAACTGGTAGCCTGTGCCGCTTCCTGCGGGCCCATCGATGACCCGCTGCACCGCCCTATGGAGCCTGCCTTGATCAAGCCCCGCACCGTGCCCGGCGTCCTGGAACTGCTGCCGCGCGACCAGATCGCCTTCCAGCGCATGCTGGACATCATCCGCGGCAACTACGAACGCTTCGGCTTCCTGCCGGTGGAAACGCCGGTGATGGAGCTGTCCGAGGTGCTGCTGACCAAGTCCGGCGGCGAGACCGAGCGGCAGGTCTATTTCGTGCAGAGCACCGGCGCGCTGGAGAAGGCCGAGGCCGGCCAGCTGCCCGAGCAGGCCCTGCGCTTCGACCTCACCGTGCCGCTGGCGCGCTACGTCGCCGAGCACGAGCACGAGCTGCACTTCCCCTTCCGCCGCTACCAGATCCAGCGCGTCTACCGCGGCGAGCGCGCCCAGCGCGGCCGCTTCCGCGAGTTCTACCAGTGCGACATCGACGTGATCGGCAAGGATGCGCTGTCGGTGCGCTTCGATGCCGAGCTGCCGGCAGTGATCTACTCCGTCTTCAGCGATCTCGCGATCGGCGCTTTCACCATCCAGATCAACAACCGCAAGCTGATGCGCGGCTTCTTCGAGGGTCTGGGCGTCGCCGACCCCGAGCAGCAGGGCGCGGTGCTGCGCGAGGTCGACAAGCTCGACAAGCGCGGCCCGGACTACGTGCGCGAGACGCTGACCGGCGAGGGCTTCGGGCTCTCTGCGGATTCGGTCGAGAAGATCCTCGACTTTGTCGGCATCCGCTCGGCCGGCCACGCCGATGCGCTGGCCCAGCTGGACCGCCTCGGGCAGGGCAGCGAGACCTTCAACCAGGGCATCGCCGAACTGCGCGAGGTGCTGGAGCTGGTGCGTGCCTTCGGCGTGCCCGAGGCCAACTACGCGATCAACCTGTCGATCGCCCGCGGCCTCGACTACTACACCGGCACCGTCTACGAGACCACGCTCAACGACTACCCGCAGATCGGTTCGATCTGCTCGGGCGGCCGCTACGAGAACCTTGCCGGCCAGTACACCAAGTCGCATCTTCCGGGCGTTGGCATCTCGATCGGCGCCTCCCGCCTGTTCTGGCAGCTGCGCGAGGCCGGGTTGATCGAGTCGGCCGAGAGCAGCGTCGAGGTGCTGGTCGCGCAGATGGACGAGGTGCGCCTGCCCGAGTACCTGAAGCTTGCGTCCGAGCTGCGCCGCGCCGGCATCAATGCCGAGGTGCAGCTGGAGTCGCGCAAGGTCGCCAAGCAGTTCCAGTACGCCGATCGCGCGGGTATCCGCTTCGTGCTGCTGCTGGGCGAGGATGAGGCCGCGCGCGGCGTGGTCGCGGTCAAGGACATGCGCAAGCAGGAGCAGTTCGAGGTGCCGCGTGAGGACCTGGTGCGTGCGCTCCGCGTCGAGCTGGAGCAGGCCAGGGCGATGGCCGGTCGCGGCAGCCACGGCGGTTGAAGCGCTGCCGATCCGGGCCTCACGTCTGCGCGGTCCGGATCAGGTCCAGAGGCGCGCGAGCAGGTCGACGACCTCGGTTGAAAGGAAGACCGAAGCAGCGAGGGTGGCGAGGCCCAGCGTCCACGCCACCAGCTGCAGCAGACCGTCGCGTTCGACCAGCGCGAGCGCGTACAGCACCAGCAGCAGGCCGAAGGGGTAGTTGGTCAGCGGAATCGGCAGGGCCAGCAGCACGCCGAGCAGGACCAGCTGGGCGCCGGTGAACAGGGTGGCCCAGAGGCGCGTGGCCAGACCGTTCAATCGCGGCTTGCACAGCCGCTCGATGCGGCGGAGCACCCCACCCATCTTCGCGTTGAAGCCGTCGAGGCGCGTGCGCGGCACGGTCTTCTCGCGCCAGCGCCTGGGCAGCCAGGGCTGGCGCCGCGCGAACAGCATCTGCAGCCCCAGGATCGAAACCAGCGGACCGCTGATCGCGCCGACGCCGAAGGGCAGGGGCAGGAAGGCCGGCATGATCGCCAGCAGCAGGGCCGCGCCGAAGGCACGCCGTCCGAAAGCGGCGAGGACGGCGTCGAGGCTGGGATCGAGCGGACCCGCGGCGAGTTCGCGCAGGATCTGGCTGGTGCTGGGGGCGCTGGAGGGCTGCATGAGGCGCGAGACTGGCAATGCGCCACTTTACCCGCCCTGAGTTGCGTGTTCGTGATCCCGGCAAGGCCAAGGCGCATTCCTGCGCATGTGCCGCATCTGAACGGTGGGGCGACGGTCGCCGTCGTGCGCGCCGGCTTGTTGTAACGTGGCGCATCGACGCCGCGTGCGTCGCACGACGACAAGACATCCGGCCCGAGGCGGGCCCCAAGGAGTGCAGATGTCGCTGGTAGCGGGAGGCCACACCCTGAAGAAGTACGACGAGGATCTCGCGACCCTGCGCGACCTCGTCATCAAGATGGGCGCGGGCGTCGAGGAGCAGCTGCGGCTGGGCATGCGCGCCTTGGAGCAGCGCGACATGGAGCTGGCCGAGCGCGTGGTCGAAGGCGACCGCGAGATCGATCGCTATGAGCTGCGCGCCGACGAGGAGATCGCCCAGCTGATCGCGCTGCGCGCACCGTTGGGCGTGGACCTGCGCACCATCCTCACCCTGTCGAAGACGGTCAACGATCTGGAGCGCATCGGTGACGAATCGAAGAAGCTGGCCAAGATCGCCCAGCGGCTGATGGATGCCAGCGGCGACCGCGTCGAGGTGCCGATGGTGGCCGAAATCGGCGGGCTGTCGAAGATCTCGGCGAGCATGCTGCGCGGCGCGCTGGATGCGCTGGTGCGACTCGACCTGCAGCAGGCCGAGCGCACCCGGCGCGATGACGACCGCCTCGACAAGGCCTACAAGGCCAGCGTCGGCCAGCTGACCCAGCTGATGTCGGAGAGCCCGGCGGCGGTCGCCGCAGGCGTGCAGGCGCTGTTCGCGCTGAAATCGCTGGAGCGCATCGGCGACCACGCCAAGAACATCGCCGGCTATGTGTTCTACCTGGTCGAGGGCCGCGACGTGCGCCACCCGAAGGCGCGCTTGGCGACAGACGCCTCCGGCCCCTGAGCGCGCGCGGCAGGCAGGCCGCGCGCACGGTTCCTCAGCGCTCTCAGAACAGATCGCCACCTGCGGACAGGGCGCGCTCCATGCGATCGCCGAGTCCGCCAATCTCAAGAATGAGGCGATCGATCTCGGCCGCCGTCAGGCCCTGCAGCGGCCGGTTCTCGCAGAGCTGCAGGTAGGTCAGGCCGTCGAGCTCGGAGATCGCCAGATAGCCGACCCGCTGCTCCCAGTTGAAGGCCAGGGCGCGCTTGCAGTCGAGGCCGGTGGTCGGCGCCAGCGCCGTGCTGATGCGCAGGAACTTGCGGCCATCCTCGTCTTCCAGTTCGGTGAGGAACAGGCCCTGGTGGCGCGCGCCATTGTTCAGGGTCAGCTCGATGCCGATCAGGTAGGGCTCGCTGCGGGACACGGTGTAGTGGGGCGCGACGTGGGCGCGTACCTGTTCGAAGTTCTGCATGGCGGTAAAGTCGACCGGAAAGGTGAAGGCCGTATGCTACCAGCCCCGTCACCGCCCTCGGACCCGATGCAGCGTATGCCTCGATCGCACGCGGCTTTTTCCCAGACGGATACCGATGCTGCGCTCGCGCGCACTCGGGCGATCCTTGCCGCGGTGGCTGCGATTCCTGCCGGCGAGGTGCGCTCCTACGCCGAGGTGGCACGCGCCGCCGGCTGGCCACGGCATGCGCGACTTGTCGCCAAGGTGCTGGCCTCTACCGAGCAGGACCTGCCCTGGCATCGCGTTTTGCGGGCCGATGGACGCATCGCGTTTCCGGCGGGTTCCAGCGCCTGGCATGAGCAGTGCGAGCGCCTGCGTGCCGAGGGCGTGCCGCTGGTGCAGGGCCGCGTACGCGCCGGCCGCGCGCGGGACGCTGCGCCTGCAGACGATGAGGACAGCCTCGATGCCCTGCTCTGGCGGCGTGGCTGAGGGAGCCGTGGACGAGGGCTGCTCTGGCTTGGCGCTGCACCGGTGGTCTCAGAGCGTGTGAAGAGCCCGGACGCCGTAGCGAGGGCGTCCAGAGGCGACCGCAGTAGGCGGATGGTTCTCACATGCTCTCAGTGCGCCCGCCGGCGGGTGGGCGGATCGTCCAGCAAGGAGGCCGGCGACAGCAGTTCCGGAGGAAGCGCCGACAGCACTCCGGCGACCTTGTGCAGGAACTCGGCGTGCGCCGAGGACTTGCGCCACACCAGGGCGATCTGACGGGTCGGGCTGGAGTCGGTGAAGCGCAGCAGCTTCAGGCTCTCGGAGCGTGGCACCGGTGGCTGCACGGCCAGCAGGGGCAGCAGGGTCACGCCGACGCCGGCGGCGACCATCTGCCGCAGGGTTTCGAGACTTGTGGCGCGGAAGCCGTCCTTTTCGCTGGCGCCCGCCAGATGGCACACGTCCAGCGCCTGATCGCGCAGGCAGTGGCCCTCATCCAGCAGCAGCACGCGCTGGTCCGCGATGTCGTGCAGCCCGAGCCGGCTGCGGCCGGCCAAGGCGTGCTCGGCCGGTACGGCCAGCACGAAGGGTTCTTCGAACAGCAGTTCGGCATGCAGCTGGTCCTCGTGCAGGGGCAGGGCCAGCACGGCTGCATCGACGCGGCCCTCCTGCAGCAGCTGCAGCAGGATCTCGGTCTTTTCCTCGGTGAGCAGCAGCTCCATCCGCGGAAAGCGCTCGCGCAGCAGGGGGACGACATGCGGCAGCAGATAGGGCCCCAGCGTCGGGAAGATCCCAAGCTTCAAACTGCCTGCTTCCGGGTCCAGGCTGCGCCGGGCGATCGCGCGGATCTGCTCGATCTCGTTGAGGACGACCCGCGCACGCTGGGCGATCTCGGCTCCAGCCTCGGTCAGCATCACCTTGCGCGGCGCCCGCTCGACCAGGGTCACCCCGAGTTCGTCCTCGATCTTCTTGATCTGGGTCGACAGGGTGGGCTGGCTGACGAAGCAGGCTTCGGCCGCGCGGCCGAAGTGGCGGAGTTCTGCGAGGGCCACCAGGTAGCGGAGGTCGCGGAGGTTCATGGCGCGGCTCGTGGGCGAGGGAGTATTTCGATAGTATCAGCCGATCTAATGAGCATAGTGCATTGGTCTGGTGAATTGTTGATCCTGTCCTGCGTCCGCAAACAGCAAGGCCCGCCTTCAGGGGCGGGCCTTGCCGGATGCAGCCGCGGACCTCAGCGCGCCGCGTTGCTGTTCATCACCGAGTTGCGCGAGGCGTCCTGATACTGCGCCGGGTCGCGCATGCCGGCGGTATGGCATTGCCCGCTCACGTGCCCCCGGTTGATGCCGCCCGGCAGCTGGGCATAGGTGCGCTCGACCGTGCCGTCCTCGGGGTCGCTGAGCACCAGGTCCGAGGCGAAATTGCAGTAGTCGTTGGTGTACCAGTTGGTCGTGCGGAAGGCGGTGCTGTAGTAGTTGACCTTGCCGCGCGCCCAGGTCGGCACGCCGGCCAGCCAGCTGGCAGCGCCGCTGTAGGTCAGGTTGCTGTTGGTGCCGCAGCCGACCCCGAAGATTCCACCCAGCGCGGCCAGCACGCCGGCCAGGTTGGTGCCCTGGTAGGGCGTGCCGACTGACTGGATGAGGCGGGCGCCGGTGGCATTGTCGAGCCCGCTCCAGTAGTAGGCATACAGATGCAGCGAGGCCGCGCCGCCCTGGCTGTGGGCCACGGTGCCGAACGAGTTCCAGCTGGATCCGAAGGTCCGGAGGCGCTGGGCGAACTGGTCGTGCGTGCGGTTCTGGTTGGCATCCAGGAATGTCGAGGCGTTGCTGAACTGGCTGGCCGGCCAGACCCCGCCAGAGCAGTAGCCGTGCACCAGAATCAGCCGGCTGCCCACAGCCTTCGAGGTCAGTTCCGCCGGACGCGGGCCCTGGGTCATCAGCTCGTCGATCTCGAGATCGGCGGCAGCGTATTTCTGCGCCGAGACCGTCATGCCGAGCGGCATGCGCTCGGCTTTCGCCACGGCGACGAAATGATCGGGATCCTCGACGCGGAGATTGCGCAGCTCGAACGGACCCTGGGCACCGGCCTTGGCGACCCAGCGCTCGTCGAAGCCGAGTTCGATGGCGCCACCGCTGACCTCGACCATGCCGCCCACCCAGGCGATCGGCAGCTCGGCGCCCTTGGCGTCGCGTCCCCAGACTTCGCCGACGGCCCGGTAGTGGCCGCCCTTCTTGGCCGCGGAGGCGGGCACCTGCAGCTGCAGCCGGCCCGGCCCACCGCTCTTGGCCATCACCGCCTGCGCCTGCCGCCCCAGACTCAGCTGGGCATCGACCACGGGAATGACGTGCTCGGCGGTACGGATCAGCTCGACGCCAGCGGCATTGCGCCCCTTGACCAGCACCTGCGCATTCAGCAAACCGGGCTCGCCGGCGGCGAAGGCGCCGCCATACAGGCCGTCGCCCGCCTCGCCATCGCCGCTCAGGCCATCATCGGACATCGCGATCTTCTCGATGGAGCCATCGGCGCGAGTGACCTGGATCCAGGCTTCGTCGACCTGTCCGGCCTCGGGCCCCAGGACCACACCGGACTTCGACTCGGCGCTGAGCTGCGCCGTCAGGCCGATGCTGCCGCCGGCGTGGAAATCCAGGTGCGTGGGATGCGAGCTGAGTTCGGTGCCCGAATCGCCCTCGATCAGCAGGAAGCCGCGGCGCGGGGCGTCGGCCGGCGCCGAGACCTCGAGCGACCAGCCGCCCTTCTGCAGGCGGCCGAACTGGTACAGCTCGGAGACGTGGCGCTCGCCTTCCAGGCCGAACTCGCCGGGCGCCACCTTGGCGGCGAGGTCGCGCGCCTTGTAGAGCTGGCCGGAGGGGCCGCGCAGGCCGAGCTCCCAGCCATGCGCATCGCCTGCGAGCAGCAGCACCTGCAGCTCAGCGCGCTCGACGGGAACCTGCATGCGCCAGCTTTGGCGGCCGGACTTGTCGGCCACGAGATCGACCGGGATCAGCGCCGACTTCGAGTGGATGGCACCTTCCGCGGGCGAGGGCGCGCGCATCTGCGCCATCTCCGAGGCCGGGCCGGCCAGCTGCTTGAACATCGATGCGTGGACGGGTGACGCCAGCGCGGCGCACGCAAACAAGGAGGCGCTGCAGAGCGCCAGAGGCTTCAACTTCATTGGTTCCCTCCCCAGGGAATGAGTCCAGCGGCAGCAGGATGGCTGCGACGGTGCCGGCGTCCCGAGGGCAGCAGCTCGATCGGCTGCGGTTCTCCTCCCCTACGCCAGCGCATGGAGGCTAGGCCGAAATGCCGGCCGAACGCATTCTGCGCTGCAGCGAAGCCCGATCGCCTCGGCTCGCCACAGGTCGCGCGCTACACTGCGCGGATGGACATCCTGCTCGCCAACCCCCGCGGTTTCTGCGCCGGCGTCGACCGCGCCATCGAAATCGTCAAGCGTGCGCTGGAACTCTTCGGCGCCCCCATCTACGTCCGCCACGAAGTGGTGCACAACCGCTACGTCGTGGAAGACCTGCGCGCGCGCGGCGCCGTCTTCGTCGAAGAGCTCGACCAGGTGCCCGACGGCGCGACCGTGATCTTCAGCGCCCATGGGGTGTCGCAGGCCGTGCGCGGCGAGGCGGCGCGGCGCAGCCTGAAGGTGTTCGATGCGACCTGTCCGCTGGTCACCAAGGTGCATATGGAAGTGGCCCAGCACTGCCGCGCCGGGCGCGACGTGGTGCTGATCGGCCATGCCGGCCATCCCGAGGTCGAAGGCACCATGGGCCAGTGGAACGCCGAGAGCGCCGGCGGCCGCATCTATCTCGTCGAGGACGTGGGCGACGTCGCGCGGCTCGATGTGGGGCAGCCCGAGAACCTGGCCTACACCACCCAGACGACGCTGTCGGTGGATGACACCCGCGGCATCATCGAGGCCCTGCGCGAGCGCTTCCCGGCCATCGTCGGTCCGCGCAAGGACGACATCTGCTACGCCACCCAGAACCGTCAGGACGCGGTGCGCCGCCTGGCGGAAACCTGCGATCTGCTGCTGGTGGTGGGCTCGGTCAACAGCTCGAACTCGAACCGCCTGCGCGAACTGGCCGAAAAGCAGGGCGTGCCGGCCTACCTGATCGACGGCGCCGAGCACATCGACCCCGCCTGGCTTGCGGGGCGTCAGCGCATCGGCCTGACTGCAGGCGCCTCCGCGCCCGAGCTGCTGGTGCAGGGTGTGGTCGATCGCCTGCGCGAGCTCGGCGCCAGCGGCGTCCGCCAGTTGGAAGGTGAGCCCGAAAACGTGATCTTTGCCCTGCCCAAGGAGCTCCGCATCACCCTGGTCGCCTGAGCACGATCCGCGCCCTGCGTTGACCCGGTGCGCGGACCTGCCTAAACTTCGCGGCTCTTTCGCCGGAATAGCTCAGTTGGTAGAGCGGCGCATTCGTAATGCGTAGGTCGCAGGTTCGACTCCTGTTTCCGGCACCAGAAAATCAAACGGCCGTCGTGCTTCGCGCAGACGGCCGTTTGTTTTTCCCGCCCTGGCGCGATCTAGCTTTCGGCGGAGGTTTGGGGCGGAAATACCCGCACCCGCTGCACCACGTTGTCGCCGATCGCCTCGACGCGCATCTGCAGCCCTTCGACTTCCAGCTCGGCGCCCGCCTCCGGCAGGGCTTCCAGCCTGCCCACGATGAGACCGTTCAAGGTGCTGAATTCGTCGGTGGGCAGCTCCCAACCGAGATGGCGGTTGAGGTTGTGCAGCGGCGTGCGGCCGTCGATCAGCAGGCTGCCGTCGGCGGCGTGCTGGATGCGCCGGGTGTTCTGCCCCGGCGCGCTGACGAAGTCCCCGACGATCTCTTCGAGGATGTCCGGCAGGGTCACCAGGCCGACGATGTCGCCGTATTCGTCCACGACCAGGCCGACCCGCCGCTTGACCCGCTGGAACTCCAGCATCTGCTTGGTCAGCGGCGTGCCTTCGGGCACGAAGTAGGGTTTGCGCAGGCGCGACTCGATGAAGTCCGGGGTGATCTTCTCGGCGGGCGTGTCGATCAGGTTGCGCAGGTGCAGGATGCCGAGCACCTGGTCGACGCTGCCGCGGTACACCGGCGCGCGGCTGAAGGGGAAGCGCGCCAGCTGCGCGCGCAGCTCAGCCGGGTCCGAATCCAGGTCGAGACCCTCGATTTCGTTGCGCGGGACCATGATGTCCTCGACCTTGGCTTCTTCCAAGGCGAGGATGTTGAGCAGCATCTGCCGGTGCTTGTCCGGCAGAAGCTGGCCGCCTTCTTCAAGCAGAGTGCGCAGTTCCGCGGCCGAAAGGGCGTTGGCATCGCCTGCCCGCGGGCGGTGGCCGAAGGTCCATAGCACGCCCGCGACCAGCTGGTTGACGACGACGACCACCGGCAGCCCGAGTTTGAGCATCGGCCACAGCACATAGGCGGCCGGCAGAGCAACGCGCTCGGGCTTGAGCGCCGCGAGCGTCTTTGGCGCGACCTCGGAGAAGATCAGAACGACGACGGTGATGACCGGCGTGGCAACCAGCACGCCCGCTTCGCCCAGAAGGCGCATGAAGGTGATCGTGGATATCGCCGCTGCAGCGTTGTTGACGAAGTTGTTGCCGAGCAGGATTACACCGATCAGCCGTTCCGGCTGTTCGAGCAGCCGCTGCGCGAGACGCGCTCCGCGGCTGCCTTCGCGCGCCAGATGCATCAACCGGTAGCGGTTGATCGACATCAGTGCGGTCTCCGAGCCGGAGAAGAAGGCTGACAGCACAAGGAGGAGGCCGAGGGCCGAGAACAGCAGGCTTAGGGGTATGTCGTCCATGCGCGAGATGGGGCAGGCGGCGCGAGCAGGCGCGCCGTCGACCATTGGGGGCCCGCGATTGTGGCAGAAAGCGGGCAGAGCCGCCCCGCAGTTCCGATCTTCGGAACACGGGTGGCCGTACGTCGACTCGGATGCAGTGGGCCGGTCTCAGCGCTTGCGATCGCGGGCTTGTTAGATTGCGCACCGGCTCTTGATCAGGAAGCCCGCGTGGCCAAGTCGAAGATCTCCTACGTCTGCAGCGAATGCGGCGGCAACTCCAGCAAGTGGCAGGGCCAGTGCCCGGACTGCGGCGCCTGGAACACGCTCACCGAATTCGTCGAGACGCCCGCTGCAGCCGCGACCCGCCGCGCCGGTTATGCCGGCGGCGGCCTGCAGGCCAAGGTCACGCGTCTCGACCAGGTTCCGCAGGGGGTGGAGTCGCGTACCGAGGTCGGCATCGGCGAGTTCGATCGGGTGCTGGGTGGTGGACTGGTTGAGGGCTCGGTGGTGCTGATCGGCGGCGATCCCGGCATCGGCAAGTCGACCCTGCTGCTGCAGACCCTGGACGCGCTGGGCAGCCGCCTGCCGGGGCTTTATGTCACCGGCGAGGAAAGCCTGGGCCAAGTCGCCAACCGGGCCTCGCGGCTAGGGCTTTCACTGGCGGGCCTGAACTGCCTGACCGAGACCTGCGTCGAGCGCATCGTCGCGCATCTCAATGCCGAGAAGCCGCGGCTGGCGGTGATCGATTCGATCCAGACCATCCATTCCGAGCAGCTGCCGGCGGCACCCGGATCAGTCAGCCAGGTCCGTGAATCAGCGGCGCGGTTGGTGCGCCACGCCAAGGAGCAGGGCACCAGCATTTTCCTGGTCGGCCATGTCACCAAGGAGGGCGGCATCGCCGGTCCGCGCGTGCTGGAGCACATGGTCGATGCGGTGCTGTACTTCGAGGGCGAGTCGGGCAGCCGCTTCCGCGTGCTGCGCGCCTTCAAGAACCGCTTCGGCGCGGTCAACGAGCTGGGCGTATTCGCGATGGGCGATCGCGGCCTGCGCGAGGTGCCGAACCCGTCGGCCATGTTCCTCTCCGGCACCTTGGCCGAGACCCCCGGCAGCATCGTCATGGTCACCCGCGAGGGCACGCGACCGCTGCTGGTCGAAGTCCAGGCGCTGGTGGACCAGAGCTCGCTGTCGAATCCGCGCCGCGTGTCGCTGGGCTTGGAGCAGAATCGCCTCGCCATGCTGCTGGCGGTGCTGCATCGACACGGCGGGCTGGCGGTGTTCGACCAGGACGTGTTCGTCAACGTGGTCGGCGGCATCCGCGTGCAGGAGACCGCGGCGGACCTGCCTGTGCTGCTGGCCGTGCTGTCGTCCTACCGCAATCGCGCGCTGGCCGAGAAAACGATCTCTTTCGGCGAGGTCGGCCTCTCGGGCGAGATCCGCCCGGTGCCGAACGGGGAGGAGCGTCTGCGCGAGGCGGCCAGCCACGGCTTCAAGCGCGCGATCGTGCCCAAGGCGAACCTGCCGCGTCGCGGCAGCATCAAGGACATGGAGGTGATTGGCGTGGAGCGGCTGGCGCAGGCGCTGGAAGCCGCCGACTGAACCGTGCGGGGCGGGTCGTGAGTCAGCCGCTCAGCTGCCGCCGAGCGACGACAGCTCGCGGTTCAGCAGTTCGGCGTTGCCGAGGTTCAACTCGATGGTGCGCTTCAGACGAAGGAAGCTGTCGAGATCGATGCGCTCGCAGTTGAACCCGGCCACCGCGCTGTCGAGCCGCGCCAGGCTGACCGCCATCGCGATCATCGGCCCGCCTTCCAGCCGGACATCCAGCCGGTAACGGCTGCCGATCAGGCCGTCGAAACCCAGGGGGCGCGACACCAGGGCGCCACGGATCGCGAGATCCACCAGCTGCGCCTGCCACATCGCCGAACCCGAGTAGATGCGCACCTGCCCTTCCAGCGGGAAGCGGCTGTGGCGGCGGCCGCTCGCGGCGCTGGCGGAAGAATCGGGGGGTGAGCTCATGGGCGGGCGAGGATCAGTTCAAGCACCAGCTTGCTGCCGAAGAAGGCCAGCAGCAGCAGGCCCATGGCAAGCAGGGTCAGACGGACGGCGCGTTGGCCGCGCCAGCCGAAGCGTATCCGGCCGAACAGCAGGGCTGCCAGCACGGCCCACGAAAGGATCGACAGCACGGTCTTGTGGGCCAGGTGCTGGGCGAGCAGGTCTTCGACGAACAGCACCCCGGTCAGTAGGGTCAGGCTGAGCAGGACGAAGCAGACCCACAGCAATCGAAACAGCAGGTCCTCGGTCTGGATCAGCGGCGGCAGGCCTCGCGCCAGGGCGGAGGGGCGACGCGTGCGCAGGCCGCGCTCCTGCAGCCACATCAGGCTCGCCAGCACCGCGCCGACGCTGAGCGCAGCGTAGGCAAGCAGGGCGGTCCAGGCATGCAGCTGGATCTGCCAGCCCATGCTGGCGGGCGCCTGGGCGGGCAGGAGGGCGTGGGGCAGCAGGGCCAGGGCTGCGATCGGCATCATCACCACGTACAGCGCGCTGACTCGCCGCAGCAGGCTGTCGGCGAGGGTCAGCACGCCCATGCCCAGCGCGACCAGCGAGAGGGCCGCGAAGAAATGCAGTTCCGGACCGGACTCGTTCCAGGTGCGCAGGGCGTATCCGATCGCGTGCAGGTCGACCGCGACCAATGCGGCCAGGAATGGCGCACGCGGATGTGCAGGCAGCACTTCGCCGCGCGCGCGCAGGGCCAGGCCCGCAGCGGCGAGATAGGCACAGGAAGCCAGCAGGTGAAGGGTCAGGGCGAGCATGGCGCGCAAGTGTGGCATAGACCTGCGAGGCCCTACGCAGACATCCGCTCTGGCCCGGGAGGACCTGGCCTTTGATGCGCATCCGCCGATGCGCGAGACCCACGGCCGTTGCGACTGTCTGCGCTTGGCTATACTTCGCGGTCATCCCGAAAGCCGGCGTTTCCCCATGTTCGAGTCCCTGAGCCAGCGTCTCTCCGCCACCGTCCAGCGCCTGCGCGGGCGCGGCCGTCTGTCCGAGGAGAACATCCGCGAGGCCCTGCGTGACGTGCGCATGGCGCTGCTTGAGGCCGATGTCGCGCTGCCGGTGGTGCAGGCGCTGATCCAGCGCATCAAGGTGCGCGCGGTCGGTCAGGAGGTGGCGAAGAGCCTCACGCCCGGCCAGGCACTGATCAAGGTGGTGCGCGACGAGTTGACCCTGGTGATGGGCGCGCAGAGCGCCGAGCTGAATCTCAACGTGCCGGCGCCGGCGGTGATCCTGATGGCCGGCCTGCAGGGTGCAGGCAAGACCACCACGGTCGGCAAGCTCGCCAAGCATCTGAAGGAGCGCCGCAAGAAGAAGGTGATGGTGGTCAGCTGCGACGTGTACCGACCGGCGGCGATCCAGCAGCTGGAGACGCTGGCCGGCCAGGTCGGCGCGATCTTCCACCCCAGCACCCCGGATCAGAGCCCGCGCCAGATCGCCGCTGCCGCCATCGATGCCGCGCGCAGGCAGTACGTCGACGTGCTGCTGGTCGACACTGCCGGCCGCCTCGCCATCGACGAAGCGATGATGGCCGAGATCAAGGACCTGCATGCCGGGGTGAGCCCGGTCGAGACCCTGTTCGTGGTCGACGCCATGACCGGACAGGACGCGGCCAACACCGCCAAGGCCTTCAGCGAGGCGCTGCCGCTGACCGGCGTGGTGCTGACCAAGACCGACGGTGATGCCCGCGGTGGCGCCGCGCTCAGCGTGCGCTACATCACCGGCAAGCCGATCAAGTTCATCGGCGTGGGCGAAAAGCCCGATGGCCTGGATGTGTTCCACCCCGACCGCGTGGCCAGCCGCATCCTCGACATGGGTGATGTGCTGTCGCTGGTCGAGGAGGTCGAGCGCAGCGTCGACCAGGAGAAGGCGGCCAAGCTTGCGGAGAAGGTCGCCAAGGGCAAGAAGTTCGACCTGAACGACATGCGCGACCAGCTGCAGCAGATGCAGAACATGGGCGGGCTCTCCAGCCTGCTCGACAAGCTGCCGGGCATGGGCGCCATTCCCGAGCAGGTCAAAAGCAAGGTCAACGACCGCGAGGTCGTGCGCATGGTCGCGATCATCAATTCGATGACCCCCAAGGAACGTCGCTATCCGGCCACGCTCAACGGCTCGCGACGCGCCCGCATCGCGCGCGGCTCGGGCACCCAGCCTGCCGACGTCAACAAGCTGATGAAGCAGTTCCAGCAGATGGAAAAGATGATGTCGAAGCTCGGCTCGGGCGGCCTCAAGGGCATGATGCGCGGCATGAAGGGCATGCTGGGCGGACGCGGGCCGGGCGGCATGCCCCTGCGCTGAACTCGACTGCCCTCCCGTCGCCGCGTGTGCGCTTTGACTTCCGGCCGCGGCCGGTTATCATTACGCGTTCACTTGGGCGCTTTGCGTCCGACCATCACCCAGAACTACAGAGCAATCGACCATGGTCAAGATCCGTCTGACCCGCGGCGGCGCCAAGAAGCGCCCCTTCTATCACGTCATCGTCACCGACGAGCGCAACAAGCGCGACGGTCGCGCCATCGAGCGCGTCGGGTTCTACAACCCGGTCGCTTCGGGCAACGATCCGCGCCTGCAGCTGGACATCGCCCGCGTTGACCATTGGGTCGGCCACGGCGCCCAGATGAGCGACAAGGTGCGTTCGCTGTACAAGGAAGCCAGCCGCGCTCCGGCGGCGGCCTGATTCTTCCGAAGGCGCGTCGCGCGTGAGCGGGCAGGGCGCAGCGCCTGCCGAGTCTGCTGGGCGCCGCGTCCTGATGGGGCGTGTCGTCGGCGTATTCGGCGTTCGCGGCTGGCTCAAGATCGAGTCCTACAGCGAACCGCGCGATCGCCTGTTCAGCTACCGCCCCTGGCTCATGGGCCGAGGCGGCGTGCTCCGCGAGGTCGTTCCGGCCGAGCTGCGCGAGCAAGGCAAGAACGTTGTGGTCCGCCTGCCGGGCTGCGACACGGTCGAGCAGGCCCAGTCGCTGCTGGGCGAGGAGATCTGGGTGCCGCGAGCGTCGCTGCCGGCACCTGCAGCAGGCGAGTACTACTGGGTCGACCTCGAGGGCTTGGCGGTCGTCACCAGCGATGGCGTCGCGCTTGGCCGCATCTCGCACATGATCGCGACCGGGGCCAACGACGTGATGGTGGTACGCGGCGATCGCGAGCGACTCCTGCCGTTCACCCCCGGTCACGCCGTGCAGTCGGTGGACCTGGCGGCAGGGCGTGTGGTGGTCGACTGGGACCCGGATTTCTAGTCCTGCGCCGCTGGCGCTGCGGCGCCCACCCGTGGAGGCGGCATGCGCATCGACGTGCTGAGCCTGTTCCCCGAGTTCTTCGCGGCAAGCGCAGATGTGGGCGTCGTCGGCCGCGCCATCCGGCAGGGATTGCTGGAGCTGCACTGCCACAACCCCAGGGACTTCACCGAGGACCGGCACCGCCGGGTGGACGACCGGACCTTCGGTGGCGGCCCGGGAATGGTGATGCAGGTGGGGCCGCTGCGAGCTGCCCTCGCCGCGGTCCGCGCCCAGGCAAGCGAGCCCGGTCTGACCGTGTATTTCACGCCGCAAGGCGAGCGCTTGACGCAGCGCCGGGTGCGCGCGCTGGCGACCGCACCGAGGCTGCTGCTGCTGTGCGGACGCTACGAGGGTATCGACGAGCGGCTGGTTGGGCGCGAAGTCGATCTGGAGCTTTCGATCGGCGACTACGTGCTCTCGGGCGGCGAGCTGGCTGCCGCCGTGTTGATCGATGCGGTGGGGCGACTGCAGGAAGGTGCGCTCAACCGCAGCGAGAGCGCGACCCAGGACAGCTTCGAGGACGGTCTTCTGGACTGCCCTCACTACAGCCGACCCGAGCATGACGCCTACGGATCGGTGCCGGCGGTGCTGATGTCCGGCGACCACGCTGCCATCGAGCGCTGGCGGCGCAAACAGGCGCTGGGACGCACCTGGCTGAGGCGGCCGGACCTGCTGGCTCGGATGCAACTGGGCGCGAGGGATCGCGCTCTGCTGGAGGAATTCCGCCGGGAGCTGGCGGAAGAAAAATAATCGCGCGCGGCCCTGACATGAGCTCAGGTTTCGCGCTACACTTGTCGACTAACTTTGCCGGTGGGTAGTGTCATGAGCAAGATCAACAAGAACATCATCGCCGAGTTCGAGGCTGCCCAGGCCGAGCGCCAGCTGCCGGACTTCGGCCCGGGCGACACCGTGATCGTCAACGTGAAGGTCAAGGAAGGCAACCGCGAACGCGTCCAGGCCTACGAAGGCGTGGTCATCGCCAAGCGCAACCGCGGCCTGAACTCCGCGTTCACCGTGCGCAAGATTTCGCATGGCACCGGCGTGGAGCGCGTGTTCCAGAGCCACAGCCCGCTGATCGACTCGGTGGAAGTGAAGCGCCGCGGCAAGGTCCGCGCAGCCAAGCTGTACTACCTGCGTGATCTGGAAGGCAAGGCTGCGCGCATCAAGGAAGACCTGGGCGCTCAGCGCTGAGGCAGCCTGCGCGAAGCTCCGGCTCCGCGTGTGACGACGAACGACGAAGGCCTGCATCCTGCAAAGGGTGCGGGCCTTTCGTCGTTTCAGCAGCGGCCGCACGCTGTGTTGGTCCAGGCTGAGAGAAGCTTTCGCTCGCCGCGTTCCGTGTGCTGATGCACCGATCAGCAAACTCAAGCTGCTAGACTCAAGCACTTGCACGTGCTTGTTGAGGACTCGTCTCATGAATCGCATCGCTTCCGTCGCGCTGGCCGTGGCTGCGCTTGGTTTCTGTGCTGCCTCCACGGCCAACGTCTGCGAAGGGACTACGTCCGGCGTGACCCGCAGTGCGCAGATGGTGGCGTGGGCGGCCGGTGACGAAGTCGCCAGCAGCGCGAGCCATCTGCTGGGGACCTCGCCCAGCGAGATGCTGTCGCTCAATGCGGTGCTGCTGCGTCGTCAGCTCGGGACCTGTGGCCCCGCCGACGAGTACGCGGGCTACGTGCCCAAGACCCAGCACGACAACACGCCCTGGCGCTTCAATGCGGACTCCGGCCGCGGCCTCAGCGCCGCCGAGTTCGATGCCTGGATGAAGAGTCGCGGTGTTCGCGTCGCCCGTGGGCGCGGTGAGGCAGCGCCGGCCGAAGAGGCGGCCGTGGTCACCCAGTAGTTCCGTCAGCGCGAGAGCATCTTGCGCAAAGGGCCCGCGCAGCGGGCCCTTTGCGTTGGTGATGCGCAACTTGAAGGTGGCGGCCGTGGCCCAGCCCGCTGACCACGCCGCCAGCGGACGCGCCGTCAATGCACCCTCAGCTTCGCGGCGGCTGCGTGGAATCGCGCACCACCAGGTGCGGGCTGACGGTGAAGGCAGCGGGCGCTTCGCGCGTCTGCGGCCAATCCTTGGCCAGCAGCAGGCCCGCGGCTTGGCGGCCAAGGTCGCGGATCGGCAGGTGGATGGTCGTCAGCGGCGGCCACAGCTGGCTGGCCAAAGGGCTGTCGTCATAGCCGACGACCGACAGGTCAGCGGGGATCGACAGGCCCATGCGCAAGGCGGCCTTGTACACGCCTGCCGCCATTTCGTCGTTGCAGGCGAAGATCGCGGTGGGGCGGGGCGACTGCCTGAGCAGGGCCTCGGCGCCCGCGACGCCGGACTCGAACGTATAGCCGCCCTCGTACACGAGCTCATCGCTGAGCTTGATGCCGCGCCGCGCCAGGCCCTCGATGAAGCCGCCACCGCGTTCGATCGAGCTGCGGTAGCGCTTCGGACCGGTGATCAGGCCGATGTGCCGGTGGCCGAGGGACTCCAGGTATTCGGCGACCTCGCTGCCGGCCCGGCGGTCGTGCGTGAGCACCATGCGGTTGGCTTCGTCGAGGGGCACCGAAGCGATGCGCGCATAGCGCACGCCGAGTTCCTGCAGGGCCTCGGCCAGCGCCTGGTCTTCGGACACGCGCGGGATCAGGATCACCCCGTAGAGCTTTTGACGCTGGACGAAGCGCTTGATGCCCTCGATGTAATCGGCCTGCTTGCTGTCGCAGGGATGCACGACCAGTTCGAAGCCGGAATCGCGCAGCGCGTCGAGCGCGCCGTACTGCATGTTGACGATGTACTGCGCGGTCGGATTGTCGAACACCAAGCCGATCAGGAAGGAGTGGCGAAAAGCCAGGCCGCGCGCCTGCGGGTCGGGCGAATAGCCGAGCTCGGTCATCAGCGACTGCACGCGCTCGCGGGTCTCGGGATGCACCAGCTCGGAGCCGTTGATCACCCGCGACACCGTCTTCTTCGACACCCCGGTCAGGCGCGCGATGTCGTTGATCGTGGTCTTGCCGCTGCTCCCTTTGCCCCGCGCGGAGGCCGGCGCTGCGGCTGCATCGGTCGTAGTTGCTGGGCGTGTGCTGCGGTCGGAGCTGCGACGGGCGCTCATGCGTGGCCTGCGGTGGACATCGACTCCGGATTCTAGCCCCTGGCCCGCCGCTCAGCGCTCACTTGAGCGCCATCGGCAGCCACAGCGACAGCGCCGGGAACAGGGCTACCAGCAGCAGCACCAGAGCCGAAGCGCCGTAGAAGGGCCAGATCGTGCGCAGGGTCTGGGCGATCTCGATGCGGCCAATGGCCGCCCCCACGAACAGCACCGAACCCACCGGCGGCGTGATGAGGCCGATGCCGCCGGCGAGGATCATCACCACGCCGAAGTGGATGGGGTGGATGCCATAGGCCTTGGCCACCGGCAGGAAGATCGGCGTACAGATCAGGATCAGCGGGGCCAGGTCCATGAAGGTGCCGAGCAGGAGCAGGGCGATCACGATCATCAGCAGCACGGTCAGCGGCTCGCTGGCGATCGCGCGCAGGAACTCGACCGCGGCCGCAGGGACTTCCAGATAGGCCAGCAGCCAGCCGAACAGGCCGGCCGCGGCGATCACGAAGAGGATGCTGCCGGTGGTGCGCGCCGCGTGCATGCAGGCGTCCAGCAGGGCCGGGCCGCGCAGGGCGCGGTAGGCGAACACGGTGATGATCAGGGCATAGACCACGGCGATCGCCGCGCTCTCGACCGCGGTGAAGATGCCGGCGCGGATACCGACGAAGATCAGGATCACCAGCAGCAGGCCGGGCAGGGCCGAGACCAGCCGCACCAGCACCATGCGGAAGCCGGGGAAGGCCTCGACCGCATAGCCGCGGCGGCGCGCGATCAGCCAGCCGGTCACCATCATGGCGAGCGTCATCAGCAGGGCCGGCACGATGCCGGCGGCGAACAGGTCGGCGATCGACAGCCCGCCGCCTGCTGCGGCCGAGTAGAGGATCAGATTGTGCGAAGGCGGCACCAGCAGGGCGACCAGGGCCGCGCTGACGCTGACGTTGACCGCGAAGTCGCGGTCGAAGCCGCGCTTCACCATCTGCGGGATCATCGCCCCGCCCACTGCCGAGACATCGGCGATGGCGGAACCCGAGACGCCGCCGAAGAACAGGTTGGACAGCACGTTGACCTGGCCGAGGCCGCCGCGGATGTGGCCGACCAGGCTGCCGGCCAGTCCGATCAGGCGCTCGGAGATGCCGCCGCGCAGCATCAGCTCGCCGGTGAAGATGAACAGCGGAATCGCGATCAGCGAGATCGCGCCGGCGCCGGCCGCGAGCTGCTGGGCGGCAAGGATCAGCGGCAGGTCGAGATGCAGCACCACGACGACCGCAGCGGCCGCAAGCGCATAGGCCACCGGCACGCCGGCCATCAGCAGCAGGGCGAACACGCCGAACAGCAGGGCAATCGCCATCATTCGTTCTCCAGCGGTGCGCGCAGCAGCTGCGGCAGCGCGAACAGGCTCATCAGGGCGCCGCCCAGGGCGAGCGGGAAATAGACGCTGCCCTGCGGCAGCGGCGCGCCGGCCAGGCGCACGTCCAGGCCATCCACGCCGAGCTGCAGGCCGTACACCGCCAGCAGCAGGCCGATCGCGATCACGATGAGGGCCGACAGTCGGGCGAGGGCGCGCTGGCCCGCTGCGGGCAACAGCATCACCAGCAAGGGGAAGCGGAAGTGGCTGCGCGCATGCACGCCAGCGGCGGCGCCGAAGGCGAGGGTGGTGGTGAGGCAGATCAGGGTCAGCGGCTCGGTCCAGCTGGGTGAGGCGTTGAGCGCATAGCGCGCCAGGACCTGCCAGCCCTGGGTGATGACCATGCCGAACAGGCCCAGCGCGGCCAGCACGGTGGATGCGCGTGCAACCGGTACCAGCGCGCGCTCGAAGGCCGATTCAGGTGATTGGGCGGCGTTCATGCCGCGGCCTCCGCTTCGATACGGTCCACCAGCGGCGCGACTTCGGGGTGGGCGCGATGGCGCGCCAGCACCGGCGCCGCCGCGGCGCGGAAGGCATCAAGGTCGACTGCGTTGACTTCGACGCCGGCGGCGAGGATGGCCTCGCGGGCGCGCGCCTCGCTGGCGTCCCAGTGCTCGCGCATCACCGCCACCGAGCGCTGCGCCAGCGCGCGCAGCAGGGCCTGGTCGTCAGCGCTCAGGCGATCGAAGTTGCGCTTCGACATGAGCAGGATGTCCGGTGCATAGGAATGCTGCGTTTCCGACCAGTAGCCGGCGATCTCGAACTGGCGGCTGCTGTGGAAGCTGCGGATGTTGTTCTCGGCACCATCGATCAGCCGCGTCTCCAGGGCCGAGAACACTTCGCCGAAGGGCAGGGGCGTGGGGTTTGCGCCGAGCGCGCGCATCAGGTCGAGGAAGATGTCGGATGGCGGCACCCGCAGCTTGAGTCCGCGCAGGTCGGCGGGTGTTCGTAGCGGCCCCCGCGTGTTGTAGACGCTGCGCGCGCCACAGTCGTAGATCGCGAGACCCACCAGTCCGCGCGCTTCGAAGCCTTCGAGAATGCGTGCGCCGACTTCGCCGTCGATCAGTGCGCGCAGGTGACTCTTGCTGCGGATCAGATAGGGCAGGCCGAGCGCGATGGTGCGCGGCCAGCCGTTGTTGAGCGCGCCGGAATACACGCGGGTGATGTCGATGGCGCCGTGCCGGGCCATGTCGATCTGGTCGTTCTCACGGCCGAGCTGACCCGAGTGGTAGACCCGCAGGCGCAGGCGGCCGGCGGTTTCCGCTTCCAGCTGTTGGCCGATCCAGCGCACCGCCTCCACCGTCGGATAGTCGCTGACGTGCACGTCGGTGGCGGTGAGCAGGCGTCCGTCGTCCGCAAGGCTGGGCCGCATGCAGGCAGCGCCGAGCGCGAGGCCGACACCGGCGAGCATCTGCCTGCGCGTGAACTGCAAGGTCATGGCGTCCCTCCGAGGGCATGCGGAAGTGCCGGCAGGGCATGTGCGCGCAGCTCGGCGATGCCGTCGAACACCAGGCGCGCGCTCTGGCCGGCACGGATGTCGTGGATGCCCGTCGCGGCACCGGTGGACACGATCATGCCGGCCTTGAGTGGATGGCCGCGTCGCGCGCCGCGGTTCAGGGCAAAGGCCAGCGCCGCCAGCGGGCCGCCGGGCAGCTGCAGGGCGCCGCCCCGACCTGCAAGCGTGTCCTCGACCCAGGTCGCGCAGGTGTAGCGCGACCAGTCGCCGCTGCGCCAGCTTTCGATCACCGGCCCGAGGAAGACGCCGGCGTTGTTGCCGAAGTCCGACACCACCACCGCCGGCCCCAGCGCATTGATCGTCGCCAGGGGGCTGCCCGCCAGCTCGATGCCCACGCGCAGTTCGGCGGCAAGGGCTGCCGCCGATTCCGCGCCATAGTCTGTGCGGCCGATCTCGGCATCCGCGCCGAGCACGAAGACGTACTCGGCTTCGACCGCCGCGAAGCCGCCGGTGATCACCCGCAGCTCCGCCGATTCATCGGGGCCCAGACTGCGGCACTGGCGGGCAAAGATCGGCCCCATCAGCCGGTCCTCGCCGAGACGCGGCAGCCAGGCATCGGGAATGCGGCCGACTTTCCAGCCGACGAGCCGGTCCGGCCAGCGCGCGATCGCTGCATCCTGACGCGCATAGGCCGCGTCCAGCCCGACAGGCAGCGGGCCCGGATAGCCGGGCAGGGCGCGCGCGGACAGGCGCGCTTCGACGAAGCGGGCGGCGATGTCCCGGCTCAGTTCGGGGGCTTCGAAACACACGGGTTCTGGGTTCACTCAAGGCTCCGCAGATGGCCAGTCGCAGTGCCCGCAGGCGCGCGACTGGCGATGGATGTTGTATAAGGGAAACCGGTGTCATTTACAACGAGCGCTGCAACAGCGCCATGCTGTCCACACGAAGGAGGGAAGCCATGCGAACCACGCCACCCCGGGCCAGGGGTCACGTCATCGCCGCCGTCTGCTGCCTGTGCCTGCTGTTCGCCGGCGCGCACGCGGCCGCGGAAGCCCAGCGCACGGCCTTTCCCGGCGCCCAGGGCTGGGCCGCGCATACGCCGGGCGGCCGCGGCGGCCAGATCCTGCGCGTCACCACGCTGGCGGCGGACGGTCCGGGCTCGCTGGCCGAAGCCCTGCGCACGCCGGGGCCGCGCATCGTGGTCTTCGAAGTGGCCGGCGTCATCGACTTCGGCCTGCGCGAGCTGCGCATCGACCAGCCCTACCTGACCGTGGCCGGGCAGACTGCGCCCTCGCCGGGCATCACCCTGATTCGCGGCGGCCTGACCATCGCCACCCACGACGTGGTGATCCGTCACCTGCGCATCCGTCCCGGCGAAGGCCATCTGCAGAAGGACGCCGGCTTCGACATCGACGCCATCACCACGGTCGGCGGCGCGCGCGACGTGATCATCGACCACAACTCGATGACCTGGGCTACCGACGAGAATCTGTCCGCGTCGGGCGCGCGCTTCATCGGCGAGACGCCCGAAGAGTGGCGGCGCAACGTCAGCCACCGCATCACCTTCAGCAACAACCTGCTGGCCGAGGGCCTGGCCCATGCGACGCATGCCAAGGGCGAGCACAGCAAGGGCAGCCTGATCCACGACAACGTCAGCGACATCCTGATCGTCGGCAACCTCTACGCGCACAACTACGAGCGCAGCCCGCTGTTCAAGGGCGGCGCCCGCGGCCAGATCATCAACAACCTGATCTACGATCCCGGCCAGCGCGCCGTGCACTACAACCTGATCGCCGAGGAGTGGGTGGGACGCGAGTACCTGACCGGCCAGGTGAGTCTGCGCGGCAACGTGCTGCGCGGGGGGCCTTCGACCGAGCCGCTGGCCTTCTTCATGTTCGGCGGTTCGGGCGATGTCGAGCTGTTCATGGAGGACACCATCGCGGTCGACCGCATCGGCCAGCCCCTGCCCTTGATCGGCCGCTACAGCACCGGGCGCGCGCGCATCATCGAGCTGAAGCGTGCGCCGGACCTGCCCTATGGCGTGCAGCTGCTGCCCGCGATCGATGTGCAGGACGCGGTCATCGAGAACGCCGGCGCCCGGCCCTGGGATCGCGACGACATTGATCGACGCATCGTCGCCAACGTCATCGAAGGACGCGGCGCGATCATCGACAGCGAGAGCGAGGTCGGTGGCTATCCTTTGGTACCAGAAGTGCGCGCCCCCTTCATCGAGACCGACTGGGACCTCGACACGATGGAGCCGCTGAAGCCCCTGCCGCGACGGCCACCGCCGCGCTGAAGCATCGGGGCGCGCCGCACGCTGCGGTGTGCCCCCTACGCAGGACTGCAGCGCAGTCGTGTTCATGGCCCGGGCGCGGCCAGCCACACGGCAAGGGGGTGCGTTTGCGCGCGCAGCGCCCCGGCGATGGCGGCTGCCACCGCCATCGCGCCGGCTGGGGAGAAGTGAGTGTCGTCCTGCAGCCCCTGCGGATGGTTGGGGTGTTCGCCAGGCAGGAGGTGCAGGAAGAGGTGCCGCGAGGCGCCCGGCCCTGCCTTGATCAGCAGCGCCGAGCTCAGGGCTTCGGCGTCGACCAGGGGCACGGCAAGCTCCTCAGCCAGCGCGCGCACGGCCTGTGGATACGCGCCATGACTCGACTGCAGCTCGCCTGCCGCGTCGAAGCGTCGGCGCGCCACCGGCGTCAGCAGCAGCGGATGCAGGCCCGCCGCGCGTGCTTCGAGCACGAAGCGCCGCAGGTTCTCGCGGTACTGAGGCAGCGGCGTGTAGCGGTCGGCTTTGTGTTCGGACGCATCGTTGTGGCCGAACTGCAGGAAGACGTGGTCGCCGGGCACGGCGTCGTCGAGCAGCGCCTGCCACCGCCCTTCCTCGATGAAGGTCCGCGTGCTGCGCCCATTGCGTGCGTGATTGATCACCCGCACCGAGCCCGCTGCGAACAGCATGGCGAAGGGCTCGCCCCAGCCGGTCTCGGGGCGCTTCTCGGGCAGCTTGTCCGCCAAGGTGGAATCGCCCGCCAGATGCAGACGGATGGGCGGTGCAGCGCGTGGCGCGCTGGCCGCCTGCAGGCAAAGCAGAAGGAGCCCCAGTCCCAGGAACCATCGCGTCATCGAATCACTCCAGCGGGTCCGCAGTCGACCGGACAACCCGGCCGGTGGCGCCGTCGCGGCGCGCTGCGCGGGCCTGACGCCATGCACACAGCCGGCCCAAAAGAAGAGGCCGCCGCAGCTGCGGCGGCCCGGTGGCGGACCCGGACGGGGAAGCCGGGCCTCAACTCGCGTCGATCCAGCGATGGCGGGTGCAATCGGCACCCGTGTTCTGCTGCACCCGGGGAGGGAGACGCGAAGTGCCGAATCGATGCCGGGAAGAAGCCCGGCACCGACATTGATGGCCACGGAGGGGAGACAGCCTCCGTGACCATCGCTGTTGCGGAGACCTCAGAACTTCACCCGCACGCCGAGGATGTAGACCCGGCCCGTCTGGTGGTAGACGTTCACGCGGTCGCCGGTCGCATCGACCCACTGGTCGTTCCACTCGTTGGTGAGGTTCAAGCCTTCGAGGGTGAACTCGACCTGCTCGTTGAGCTTGAACGAGGCCGACATGTCCACCGTGGTGGTGCCCTTGGTGCCTTCGACATCGTTGCCGTCGCGGCCGGGCACTGTCGTCAGGTAGTCGTCGCGGTTCGACACCGACACGCGCGCGCCGAAGCGTTCGTCTTCGTAGTAGAGGGTCGCGTTGTAGGCGTTCTTCGAGAGCCCGGTCAGGTTCTGGCGCGCGGCCAGCGCGCCGGTCGCCGTGAGGTAGTCGATGGTCGACTCGACGTGGGTGTGATTGAGCTGGATGCCGGTGTTCGAGAGCAGTCCCGGCAGGCCGCTGAACGGCTTCTGGAAGGAGATCTCGTAGCCCTTGAGTGGGCCTCCGGGCGTGTTGACCGGGAAGGTGAACTCCCAGCTGTCCTGTGGCGAGGTGGTGGTCGGCCGCAGGCTTTCCGGAATGCCGAAAGGGTTCTCGCCGAACAGTCCGGTCTGGCGTGTCGTCTGCACGAAGCTGTCGATGTCTTTGTAGAACAGCGCCAGCGACAGCAGCGATTCCTCGGCGAAGTACCATTCCAGGCCCAAGTCATAGGTCTTGGCCCTGAACGGGTTCAGCAGGGGGTTCTGGCCGCTGATGGTGCGCGCAGAGCCGGACACGGAGATGTTCACGCCCGGGCTCAGGCTGCCGAGGCCAGGCCTCGACATCACCTTGGCGGCGCCAAAGCGCAGCAGCAGCTCGTCGCTCAGCTCCCAGCTCAGATTCATCGAGGGCAGGGTGTCGTTGTACGAGCGATCCACCGTGATCAGGGTCGGCACGTTGGCGACCAGGCCGATGCCGGTCGAACTCTGGTCGGTCTTGACGTGGCGCACGCCGAAGCCGCCGGAGAAGTTGCGGCCGAGCAGCTCGGTGTTGAAATCCGCCTGCAGATAGCTGCCCAGCGACTCCTCGCTGACCGTCCCGTTGTTGCCGCGGGCGGGATCGGTCGACAGCGCGAAGGTCCCGCAGCGGCAGTAGATGTCGAACAGATTGGCGAACGCGTCCACGTCCGGGATCAGCCAAGTGCTGGGCGTGTTGGCATTGAGGCCGGCAAAGCTGATCGAACGCGTCAGGCTGGCCAGCGAGGTGCCGGCCGGCAGCGCGGGGACGGCCGTTTCCGAGGCCCGGCGCAGCTCGGTGGTGGTGAAGTCGTAGTCTTTCCAGCTCATGCCGCCGCGCAGCGACCAGGTGTAATCCACATCCCAGGTCAGATCGAAACGCAGGGTCTCGAAGTCGTTGTCGGCGGTCTGCGGGCGCAGGCGGATCTCGGAGCCCTGGCTGGCGGGCGCGGTGTTCAGCCAGCCCCAGCTGGCGGGGTCGTTGACGTCGAAGCCCGGTGTGATGGCTGGCAGGCGGTCGTTGCCGCGATAGTCCCAGCTGTAGCCGTTGGAGTTCGCGCGATCGAGGGTGATGGTGGTCTGGATAGGATTGCGGAAACGCGAGCTGGACGTTCCGTACATGGCATCGATACGGAAGGTGTCGGTGAAGGCGTGGCCCAGCTCCAGGTTGTACTGGTTGAAGCGCGTGGTCAGCTCGTCGTAGCGCGACTCCGAGCGCAGGTCGACATTGTCGAACACGCCATAGACAAGATTGCCGCGACCGTCGACCGCGCCTTCGCGGACGATGCTCTGCGGCTTGCCGTTGCCGGCGCGCGAGAAGCTCTGGGCCTGCAGGAAGTTCTCGCTGCGGGTGGCATCGAACTTGGCATGCAGCACATCAAGGTTCAGCAGGGTGTCGTCGCTGACCTGCCACTGCAGGGCCAGTGTGGCGCCGAGGCGCTCCTGGCTGTGCTCGATGACGCCGTAGCGCGGCAGGCGCGGATGGAACACGCTGGCGCCGCGCGCTTCGGAGAAGGGGGAGCTGGCGGCGAAGTTGCCGTTGGCGGTGGAAGGGCTCCAGCGCACCGTGCTGTGGCCCTCTTCGACCAGATCGCGCTCGCTTTGTGCGATCGACAGCAGGGCGCCGAAGCGACCATCGCCCCAGGTGTTGCTGAACAGCGCTGCGGTGCGCGGGTTCACGTCGCCTGACAGGTCGCCATAGCTGGCCTGGCCGGAGGCCACGGCGGTAAAGCCGTCATAGTCGAAGGGGCGCGCCGTGCGCAGGTCGACCGTGGCGCCCAAGGAACCTTCGTCGACTTCCGCCGAGCTGGTCTTGCGCACGGTGATGCTGTTGAACAGATCGGAGGCGAAGACGTTGAAGTCGAAACCGCGGCCGCGGTTGGCGCCGCCGGATGAGTCGGTACCGCCGCCGGTGGCAAGCGCCTCCATGCCGTTGATGCGGATGCGGGTGAACTGCGGCCCGAGGCCACGCACCGAGATGTTGCGGCCCTCGCCGGCGTCACGGGTGATCGCCACGCCGGGGATGCGCTGCAGCGACTCGGCGAGGTTGAGGTCCGGGAACTTGCCGATGTCCTCGGCGACGATGACGTCGACCTGGCCGACCTCGGCGCGCTTCATGTCGAGCGCCTTGTTGAGGCTGGCCCGGTAGCTGACGACAATGGCGTCAAGTTCCTTGGCGTCTTCGCGCGGCGGCGCAGCCGGACCTTCCTGCGCCAGCAGCATCGCTGGCAGACTCACGAAGATGGCGGCGGACAGCTTGGCCAAGGCCAAGCGACGGTTCCCCTGGGCACTCTTGTTCACGAATCTCCCTCCGCTTGGCGGTCGAGGGCAGCGTCGGCCCTCGCTCTGGATGTCTTTGACACCGGTAGCATTCGGCGTGAGAAGATAGCCGTGACACCGGTGGACAGCAGGCTAACAAGCATCGCGCCGCAGCAACAAGACGGCGTTTGCACGGCCTGGCTCGCCCACGCATTTCCGGGGTCGCGAACAGCAAGTCAAGAAAAATCAGTGCACTGGGGAGGCGATTCATGAACAGACTTTGCATGCTGCGGTGCAGTAGGCGTGATGCGAGGGGGCAATGAGCGGACCGATCGTATTCTTCGGCGAGATTCTGCTGCGCCTGTCGGCGCCGGGGCAGGAACGCTTGATGCAGTCGCCGCGCCTGCAGGTGCATGTCGGCGGCGCCGAGGCCAATGTCGGCGCCGCGCTGGCGCAGTTCGGGCATGCGGTAAGCCTGCTGGGAACGGTGGCTGACAACGCCCTGGGGCAGGCCGCGCTGGCGGAACTGCGGCGGCTCGGTGTGGACACCTCGCGCGTGCGCAGGGCCGCCGGTCGCATGGGCCTGTACTTCTTCGAGCAGGGCGCGATCCGACGCTCCAGCGAGGTGGTCTACGACCGCGCCGGCTCCGCGTTCGCCCTGGCCAGGGCCGCGGAATACGACTGGCCGCAGCTGCTGCGCGACGCGGGTCGGCTGCACCTCTCCGGGGTGACGCCGGCGCTGGGCGCGGAATGCGCGCGTGCCGCCCGTGAGGCCGTCGAGGCCGCCAACACGCTCGGCTTGCCCGTGTCTTTCGACGGCAATTTCCGGGGCAAGCTCTGGGAGGCCTGGGGCGGCGATCCCGCCGCCCTGCTGCGGCCACTGATGGCCAGTGCGGATGTGCTGTTCGCCAATCACCGCGACATCGCCCTCGTGCTGGGCGAGCGCTTCGACGGACTCAGCGGGCGTGCCGCTTTCCGTGCCGCCGCGGAAGCCGCATTCACCGCATTCCCGCGCCTGCAGCACTTCGCGGCCACGCTGCGCCTGTCCGGCGGCGTGCAGCAGCAGGAACTGGGCGCACTGCTGGCGCTGCGCGATGGCCGTCTGTTCGAGTCCGCGCCCTATCTGCTCGATGGCATCGTCGATCGCATCGGAGGCGGCGATGCCTTCGCGGCCGGCCTGCTGCACGGCCTGCACACCGGCATGGAAGCCCAGGCCGCGCTCGACTTCGCGCTGGCCAGCGGTGCCTTCAAGCACACCGTGCCGGGCGATATCAGCCGCTGCAGCGTGGCGGACATCGAGGCCTGGCAGCTGGGCGAAGGTGCAGACGTCCGCCGCTGAGGGCGCGCGCCATCAGGTTTCCATCGCGGCATGGGGTGCCGGGATCAGGTGGGCTGGACGGGCGCCGAAACCGGCGCTGCCGCCCTGCGCCAGGCCGCGGCGATCACGCCGCGAGCCGGGCAGGGGCGGCGCATCCGGGCCTACAGCAGGGCCTGGAAGCAGAACGCGTTGGGGTAGGAAATCAGGTAGCTCCCGCCAGGGTTGGTCAGGCGCACGCTGAAGGCAGTGGTCGAGCGCGACACGACCACAGGGACGTTCGGATAGCTGATGCCATCGGTGAAGGGCAGTGGCGTCAGCGCAGTCACCATCACCACCGGCGCGTTCGCGAAGGCGCTGGAGAAGGTCACGGTATAGACCGTGCTGGTGTCGCTGTTGACGGTGTTGTCGCAGTCGCCGGTGCAGCTCGAAGTCCAGTCCGCGCTGCCTGCGGACAGCACGCTGCCGGTGTTCTGCACGCAGCCGTGGGCGATCCGCGAGGCGCCCGCGGCCACGCCCGGCGCACCCGTGGCTCCGGTGGCACCTGTCGCGCCCGTCGCACCGGCTGCACCTGCAGGCCCCGTCGCACCCGTCGCACCGGTCGGTCCCGCCGCGCCGGCGGGGCCGATCGGACCGGTGGGCCCAATCGCGCCCTGCGGTCCTTGCACGCCGGTAGCGCCAGTAGCGCCGACAGGCCCCTGTGGACCGGTAGCGCCTGTGGCGCCGTTCGCGCCCTGCGGACCGGTGGCGCCAGTGGGTCCGATGTCACCCTGTGCGCCCGTGGCGCCTGCCGGGCCGGTGGCGCCAACCATGCCCTGCGGTCCTGCCGCGCCGGTGGGACCCATGGCGCCAGTCGGGCCCATGGCACCGGTCGGACCAATCGCACCTGCAGCACCCGTAGCTCCGGTGGGCCCGGCAACGCCCTGTGGACCCTGCAGACCCGTAGCTCCGGTGGCGCCAGGCGCGCCTTGAGGCCCTGCAGGGCCAGCCGCTCCGGCCGGACCCGTGGGGCCGGTGGGACCTGCGGGGCCCTGCGGACCCACCGGGCCCTGGTTGGCGCCGGGATCGCAGCGCAACAGGCGGCCGCTGGCGTCGTGGCAGACCCCGTTGGCGGCCGTCGGCGCGCCGGGAAGTGCTGGCAGGATCACGCTGCCATCGTCGTTGACACGCAGCCGCTCGGTGCCGCTGCCCGACTGCCGCACCACGACGCCGTCGCCGGCCGGTGGGATCAACTCGATGTCGGCAGCCAGCGCCGGGCCGGCGGCAAGCGCGGCCAGCAGGGCGGACAGCAGGGGCGTAGGGGCAGGCGTCCTGGACATGGCGTTTCCTTGTGGAGATCAGTGGCGGCGCAGGCGGAAAGCGGCGACGGCGGCGGTGAGCAGCGCCAGGATCAGCAGGCTGGTGGAGCCGCCCGCGGGAATGACCTGGGGCCGCGGTGCCGGCGGCGGGCCGATGCCGAGCAGATGGACATTGCCGGCGCGCAGGTTGACGTGGTCCAGCGCGAGCGCGGCTCCGGCAGCCAGGCGGACGTAGCTCGGCTCAGCGATCGGGTCGCTTTCGACGCGTACGTTCTGGCCGTCGACGCCGGAGATTTGCAGGGCGGCGCTGATCTGCAGCGTACGGCCGGCGACCAGCAGGAAGCGCTTGCCGAGGCTGCTCTGGATGCTGAGCGCGTGGAAGCCGTCGACGCCGACGATGCGGCTGCTGGCGGCGCAGTCGTCGCCGAGTTCGGCGCGGCCGGTGCCGGCCGAGAATGTTCCGGCGTTGAGCAGATCGCCACCCATGCCGAGCGTGGCGCTGCCGAGCGCGAACTGCCCACCCGGATCGACCAGCAGGCTGTCGAGAATGCCGACACGGCCGCTGCCCGCGTTGAACACGCCTGCCACCGAGAGGTCCGCGCAGCCGACTCGCAGCTCGCCGCCAGCAAGCTGGACCTGCCCACCTGCGGGTACATGGATGCCAGCGACCTGCGCCTGGGCCGCGGAGGCGATGAGCGCGCCGACAAGGATTTCTGCGCAGCGCAGGCGGAACAGGGTGGAAGTCACGGCGCGGGATTCCCGGTTGTAGGGCGCTTGCGGAGCAGTCGCCCGCCTCTGCAAGCCATATGCCTCGTTTCTTGACGCTGGCTTGACGCGTCGCCGGGGGCTACCAGACGAGGTCATCCGGCACGCGGAACCGGCTGTAGAACTCGTCGTCCGGGTCGGCTGCGGATGGCGGGGCGGCGGTCGTCCCGTGGTCCAGGTGGATGACCGCGGGATCGATGGCGCGCAGTCGCTCGGCGGTGTCCCGGTTCACCAGCGCATGGCTGTCGCCGAGCCCAACGATGACCAGGGCGCCGCGCGCCAGCAGCGGGCGCTGCGCATCGGCGATGCGCAGACTGCGGATCGCGCCGGCGTGTTCGAAGCGGTAGTCGCTGTCGTCGCCCGGCTTGATGCGATGCGCTTCGATGATCTGCTTCAGCTGCGCCGCGCGCTCGCTGGCCGCGCGCTCGGCGCGCCGCTGGGCCTCCAGCTGGCGGTCGCGCTCGGCGCGCTCGGCCTGCAGCCGCTCGGCGTCGACCGCGTCGGCCTCGACCCCGGTCGCAGGCGCCTGTTTGCCGCTGCGCGCCTTCTGCTGCTGGCGCACCACCTGGTCGAGCTTGTTCTTGTTGACCAGGCCGGCCTTCAGCAGCTGTTCCTGCAGCGGATTGCGCGCCATCAGTCGTCCTTGCGGGTGAACTTGTCGAGCAGGCCCATGCCGACCGCCGAGACCACGAAGGTCAGGTGGATGATGACGTACCAGTAGAGCTTGTCGTTGTCGGTGCGGTGGGTGTCCATGAACACCTTCAGCAGATGGATCGAGCTGATCGCCACGATCGAGGAGGCGACTTTGTTCTTGAGGCTGCTGTAGTCCATCTTGCCCAGCCAGCCGAGCTTGTCGCCTTCGGCGGCGGCATCGAGGCGCGAAACGAAACTCTCGTAGCTGGACAGCATCACCATCACCATCAGGCCGCCGACCAGGGCCAGGTCGATCAGCGACAGCACCACCAGGATCAGGTCAGCCTCGGTCTTCTCGAACACCTGCGGCAGCAGGTGGAAGACCTCCTGGAAGAACTTCAGACCCAGCGCCAGCACCGCCAGCGAGAGCCCAAGGTAAATCGGTGCCAGCAGCCAGCGCGCGGCATACAGGCTGCGTTCGATGACGCGTTCGAGCATGGTGCGGTCCCTCGCGAAGCCAGGAGTAAGGAGCGCGCACGATAGCAGGCGCTTGCCGTGCCCGCGCGTGCAGGCGGCACGGCCGAACGGGTGGGTCACGCGATCCGCCGGAGTCGGCGCCCCGACAAAGACGAAGGCCCGGGTCGCCCCGGGCCTCCGTGGTTTCACGCGGGGTGGTTCAGCTCAGGGAGCCGCCACGCACTGCTGCACGCTGACGTTGTCCACCATCCAGCCATTCGGCCGGTTGACCGAGCTGTCCGAAGTCAGGCGGAAGCGGAAGCGCACGCTCTGGCCGGCATAGGGCGCGAGATCCACCGCGGTGCGGACATAGTCGCGCGTGCCGCACCAGGCCGCCTGCGGTGCGCCCGGGTTGCCGCTCTGCAGCGCGCCGTCGTAGGCGGGGTTGGCGACGCCGGCGTTTACCGCGGTGAATGCACCGCCGTTGACAGAGGCCTCCAGGAAACCGCCGTCATAGCAGCCGCCCGCGCTGCGCGGCTCGAGGTCGTGACGCTGCCAGAACACCAGTGAGCTCGCGCCGCCGCTGGCCGGGATCGCGATCGCCGGGGTCTCGATCCGCTGGTCGGAGGTGGTCGTCGGCGCGATGCCCTGCAGCCCGCGCAGCCCACTCTGCGGCGCGAAGGTGTTCAGGGTCCAGCTGTTGGTGCCGGTGCCGGCACTGCTTGTCCAGCCGGTCGGCAGCGGGCCTGCCCCGGTTTCCATGTCTTCGCTGTAGATCAGGCTGGAGCTCGTGCCGATCGGACAGTCGCCCGGCAGTGCCAGCGTGGTGAAGCTGCGCGTCGCCGATACCGTGCTGCCGCCGCCCAGCCCGCGGGTCGCCGCCTCGAAGCCATCCGCGAACACGCCGATCGAGGTCGTGCAGGCGTTGCGGGAGATGACGCGCCAGTACAGGCGGGTGTTGCTGGGCAGCGCCTGCGCCGGAGTGAAGCCCGGATCACGCGAGGTGCTCTGGGCGACGATGTCGGTGAACTCCGGGTCGCGGGCGATCTGGACTTCGTAGTCGTAGGCCTGGGTCGCCGCCGACCAGCTGAAGGACGCATCCAACGCCACGCCCTGGGCGCCATCCGCGGGGCTGCCGAGGGTGGCAGCGCCGGGCTGCGAGTCGGCGACGAACAGACTGCGGCTGAGGCTGCGGACGATGTCACCCGAGGTGCCGGTCAGCAGCAGGGTGTGCGCGCCGGGCGTCACGCCCGTGGTGTTGATGCTGACCGCGGTCGAGCCGGGCAGGCTGGTGACGATGGCGGGGCTGAAGCTGACCGTGCCGCTGCCGGGCAGGCCGCTGGCGCTCATGTTGACCGGTGCGCTGAAGCCGAGGATCTGGCCCAGGTCGATCGAGGTCGCGATGGTGTCGCCGGCGCAGAACGAGGCATCGAGCGCAGCGCCCGCCAGGGTGAACGAGGCCTCCTCGGCGCAGTTGCTGCAGACCAGGGCGAAATCCTGGTCGGTGGCGTCGCCGGAGTTGGGCAGGCCGTCGCCGGGCAGGGTGGTGGCACGCACGCGCACCAGTACGTCGCTGACACCTGCGGGCAGGAACACGTTCTCGGTCACCGCACGGTTGTCGGCGCTGCCGCCGCTGGCCGACACACCGGCAGTGAACACGTTGCCCAGATAGGTCTGGCCGCCGGCGACCACTTCGAGGTCGAGGTTGTTGACCAGGGCCGGGTTGGCGCCCGCTGCGCCGGGCGCGTCGGTCCAGGCGAGGGTGATGCGCACCTGCTTGCCGGCATCGGGCACGCCGAAGCTGCGTTCAAAGACCTCGCCCGCCGCATCGAACACGTGGTTCTGGTCATAGCGCACGCTTTCGACGCCGAGCCCCAGGCTGCCGGGTAGATGCACGCGTCCCCAACCCTGCGCATTGTTCGGGACCGGTGCCGCGGCGCCACCGATGTCGACCGCACCGTTCACCAGCAACGCTTTGAGCATGGCCGGGCTGGGATCGGCGCCGTCGTTGGCGTCGCGCCACCATTCGGTCAGCAGCACCGTGAGCCCGGCGACATGCGGCGAGGCCATGCTGGTGCCCGTGCAGAAGGCGTAGTTCTGCAGCACGCCCGCGCCGATCGCGGTGCCGCACTGGCTGGCGCCGGCGACGCGGCGGGTGGCGGCGATCTGCGAGCCGGGCGCGGCGATGGTGGGCAGGATGCGTCCGTCCACTGCAGGGCCACGGCTGCTGGAGGTGGCCACGGTATTGATCGAGCCGGCGCGCTGGTTCAGCGAGTTGCCGGTGGTGATCATGTTTTTGGCCTCCTTGGGCGCGGTGATCGTGCGCGCGCCGCTGCCGGAATTGCCGGCGGAGAACACCAGCACGAAGGGCTCATTGGTGGTCGGTGTATCGAAGTCGCCGTCGCGCACCATGAAGTCGTGCGTGCGGGCGGACGCGTTGTAGCCGATGCCGGTGCCCTCGCCGGAGGTCCAGCTGTTGTTGCTGCCGATCGCGCCGAGGCTCAGCGCGCGCTTCGACAGCTCCTGCCAGCCGCCGGCCGGCGGCCAGGGGCCGCTGCCGCCGCAGATCGGATTCAGTGCCACCAGCCGCGTGGCGGGAGCGACGCCGATCCCGTAGTGGTAACCGTTGGCGTCGACACCGCCGCTGACCACGCCCGCGCCGGCCATGATGCCAGCCACGTGGGTGCCGTGGCCGCCGCTGACCTTGTCGTCGCCCGGCCGACCCGCGGGCGAGGTGCAGCCTGCGTAGTCAAAGCCGCCGACGATGCGGCCGGCGAATTCGGGATTGTCGTAGTCGATGCCGGTGTCGGTCACGGCGAAGGTCACGCCCTCGCCGCTCAGGCCCAGCGACTGCAGGAAGCCGAGGTAACCGGTGCCGATCACCTGGTTGGAGGCGTTGTAATTGCCGGCCACGATCTGGCTGGACAGCTCGTCGTCGAGAATCGGCTTGGGACTGGAGTATTCGGTCCACAGCACCTGGGGCAGAGCGTTCAGGCTGTCGAGGCGGTCGGCCTCGATCGCCAGCACGACCGTGTGGATCGCGCCATCCGGCTGGGCCGGCGCATGCGAGCGGATCGCTCCGCCGAGGCTGGCGATGCGCAGCAGCAGCTCATCCAGCTTGCCGTCGTTCACCACCAGCGTGGCGACGTTGTCGATGCGGCCGTCGCGGCCCTTCAGCTCGGGGGCGAGCTTCCAGTCGACGCTGAACTCGCCCTGCCAGCGCAGGCCCTCGATGGTGGCGGCACGCCCTGCTGCCGTTTGGTCGCCCCACACCAGGTAGGCATTGTGCGGGTAGTACTGCAGCACCCTGGCGCCGGCCGCTTGCAGCTGGTCCAGAGCGCGCTGGCCCGGTGAATGCTCGAACTGGACCAGACGCAGGGCGTGCCCTGCCGGGGTCCGCGTGCCTGGCCGGAAGGCCACGGCTTCTGTCATTGGATCGAACTGCTGGCCGCCGAACGAAAGCAGGCGTGTTTCGTCCACTGCGGCCGCTGCAAGTGAACTCATGCCGATGGCCAGCGCGGCCAGCAGACCCTTGCGAATCCTCATCTTCCAGTACTCCCCGAACACGCCCCCACGGCGTCGCCGGGGAGGGTACACCGTAGACGCGCGGGCGTGGGACGGGCGCCACGGGTTCCGCGATGCTGCCCGTCCGGGGGGCACCGATGCAGGCGTGTCACTGGAGCGTGCGCGCCACGACGCGCTGGCCGTGGCGCGCACGCTGCTTCACTCTGCGTGGCCGCCTGCGGCTGCGGTCCAGCGCGAGCCGTCGGGACCCTGCGCGATCAGGCCCGAGGTCGTGCGGCGCTGTCCCGCATGCGGCTGCTGGACGGTGAAGTTGGCGAGTACGCCGGGCAGTCCGGTCGCCGCGAAGCTGCTCACCCACAGGCCCAGCACCGGCAGGCCGAGCAGCACGTTGTCGCCGCCATTGGCCGCCCCCGGCGCATCACCGCTGAAGAGGAACTGGTGCGCCGCCTCGGCCTTCAGCTCGGCTCGGCCTTCCGCGAACTGCGCCACGCCCTGCGCACATCCGCCGGGAGCCCCGACGCCGCGCTCGGCGCAGGTCACCAGGTTGTGGTTGAGCCGGCTGCCGAGGATCGACGAAGCCGCGTTCGAGCCGTCGGCCTGGCCCGCCTGGTTGAAGCTCCACACCTGCGAGGCGTGGCACAGTCGCGGCAGGTTGGCATTCGAGTTGGGCGGGGGCGTGCCGTTGGTCAGCACCGCGAGCTCGCGGTTCTCGCGATCCCAATAGCGCAGCCGGACGTCCTCGCAGGCGCCTTCGAGCTGGGTGCTGGCCGGGTTGAAGGGCTGTCGCAGCGATGCCGTGGACGCGCCCAGGTGCAGGCCGCGGGTCGGCAGGGTCAGTACCCACTCCGTGCGGGCATCGAGGTTGCTGGAGGTGCGCGTGTTGTACTCGTTGCCGATGCTGGCCTGCATCAGTGCGGCCGAGACCGCGCGCAGGCCTGCGCCCTCACCTTCGAAGGTGTACACGTAGTCGCGGCCGTCGCGATGGAAGCGAGCGCTGCTGCCGCCGCCATCCAGATTGCGCGCGCTGGCCAGGTTGGGGGCGAGCGGGATGGGCAAGGCGTGCAGGTTCTCGCCGGCGACGCCAACGCAGGGTGCGGCGCAGTCGGAGCTGGCGCGGAAGAAGTCCTGCAGCGCGGTGGCGCGGTAGGAGAAGCTGCTGCCGTTGGCGGCGTCGACCAGGATGGCGCTGCCGCTCAGGCCGCCTGCCGGCGGCGCGATCGCCACGCTGGGATTGATCTCAGTGTTGTTCTGTCCCCAGGGACCGTTGGACCAGGCGTTGTTCAAGGCGACGCAGTTGCGCTGGTTGGCATGGTTGGCCGCGAACACCGGGCGATCTCCAGACGCATTGTCCAGTTCGCCCGCTTCGATGACCTCGATGAAGCCCTCGCGGGTGCGCGCCAGCGTGCCGGGGCCCACCGCGGCCGGATCGCCCACCGCGTACTCGAAGTTCAGGAAGGGCTGGCCGGCGGTGGGCAGGGCCGGCACGGTGCAGGTCGTGTCCGAGCTGACGATGCGCGCCGGTTCCTCGTCGCCGGCGCCAGCCACCACCGCCGCGGTCCATACATCGTGGGCGCCGAGATAGATGTTGAAGGTCAGCGCGCGCGCGCCATGGCGTCCTTCGCGGAAGGTGATGCGCAGCGCCTTGGGGCGATCGCGGTGGTTGCTGATCGACAGCAGGGTGCTGTGGCCGCCATTGACCGTGTAGTAAGGAAACAGAAGCACCTGGCCCTGGCCGTCGGCAGAGACGTGGACAGCGTGGCTGGGTGCAAAAGGCATCAGGGCAAGCGCGCCGGCAGCGGCGGCACGGGTGAACGCGGAAAATCGCATGGAGCTCTCCAGAATGCGCACGGAAAGTGCCGCTGCAGAGTACGCGCACGGCCATAGCAGTTCATGTACGTGAATGTGGGGTTTTTGTAGCCGCCGGAAGCGACCGCAGGCCGGAACTCGCGCCTGCCGCACCACGCGCGCGGTCCCGATGCGGATCGCGATGCACGCGGCATCAGGCTCCACGCGCGAAACGCCTGCATCGAGGGCGAAGGCGTCCCGGTCCCGTTATCGGACTCGCCCGATGGTCGAGGGCTCTGCCAAGCCATCGGTGCAAATGCGAACGGCCCGGTTGCCCGGGCCGTTCGCGTCCAGCAGTCACCGCGTTGCGCTGACGCTTACCAGATGGCCACGCGCTCCTCGCCTTCGCGACGCATGCGGTCGCCGGGCTGGCAGCCGAAGGCCTCATGGAAGGTCGGCATGTTGGAGGGTGCGCCGACCGCGCGGAACATGCCCGGCGCGTGCGGCCCATTGGTGATCTGCAGCTTCATCGCCTCGGTGGTGAAGCCGCGGCGCCAGACCGTGGCCCAGTTGAGGAAGAAGCGCTGGCTCTGCGACAGGCCCTCGACCATCGGGTCGGTGTAGCCCTCGCCCTGGGCGCGACGCATGGCCGCATAGGCGACCGTCAGACCGCCCAGGTCGGCGATGTTCTCGCCCAGCGCCAGCCGGCCGTTGACGTTCAGGCCGGGCAGCGCCTCGTAGGCGTTGAACTGCGCCACCAGCTTGTCGGTGCGGGCGTTGAAGCGCTCGCGGTCCTGGTCGGTCCACCAGTTGGCGAAGTTGCCTACGGCATCGAACTTGCTGCCCTGGTCGTCATAGCCGTGCAGCATCTCGTGGCCGATCACCGCGCCGATGCCGCCGTAGTTCAGCGCGTCGTCCGCGTTCGGGTCGAAGAACGGCGGCTGCAGGATCGCCGCCGGGAACACGATCTCGTTGGCCGAGGCGCGATAGTAGGCATTGACCGTCTGCGGGCTCATGCCCCATTCGGTCTTGTCGACCGGCTTGCCGATCTTGTCGAGCATGAAGCGGTAGTTGAAGGCGGCCGCCGCCTCCAGGTTGGCGACATAGCTGTCGCGACCCACGTCGAGGCCGTCCCAGCTGCGCCACTTGTCGGGGTAGCCGATCTTCGGCGTGAAGCTGGCCCACTTCTCCAGGGCCTTGGTCTTGGTCTCGTCGCCCATCCAGTCGAGGTTCTGCAGGCGCTCCTTCAGGGCCTCCGAGAGGTTGGCGACCAGCTGCTGCATCTTGGCCTTGGACTCCGGCGGAAAGGCCACGGCCACGTAGAGCTGGCCCAGGGCCTCGCCCATGCTGCCGTTGACCGCGCCGAGCACGCGCTTCCAGCGCTCCTGCTGCTCCTGCTGGCCGCGCAGGGTCTTGCCGTAGAGCGCGAAGTTGGCCTCCTCGAAGGCCTTGCCGAGATAGGGAGCGGCGTCGTTGAGCGTGCGGAAGCGCAGCCAGGTCTGCCACTGCTGCACCGGCACTTCGGCCAGCATGCGATCGAACTCGCGGAAGAAGTCCGGCATGGCCAGCGAGAACATTTCGGGGCGCGCCACGCCAACGGCGTCGAAGAAGGCGCCCCAGGGGAAGTTCGGCGTCACCTCGTCGGCCTGTTCGATCGAGACCGGGTTGTAGCGGGTGGCCGGGTCGCGCAGGCTGACGCGATCCAGCGAGGCCTTGGCCAGCAGGGTTTCGAACTCCAGCACCTGCTGGGCCTGCGCCTTGGCGCTGGCTTCATCAGCGCCGGCCAGCTGCAGCACGGTGGCGGCGTAGGTCAGCAGCGCCTCGCGCGCAGCCACGAAGTCCTCGCGGTCTTCCAGGTAGTAGCTGCGCTCCGGCAGGGACAGGCCGCCCTGGCTGGTGTAGCCGATCACCGTCTCGGAATTCTTGAGGTCGGCATTGGCGTAGAAACCGAACAGCGGACCCTGGCCGACCGCATAGGCCTCGCGCAGGTAGGCGGCGATGCCGGCGCTGTCGGTGATGGCGTCGATCTTGGCCAGGCGCGGCTTCAGCGGCTCGATGCCTGCGGCCTCGATGGCGGCTTCGTCCATGCCCGAGCCGAAGAAGTCGCCGACCTTCTGCTCGATGCTGCCGGCCACAGCGTTCGACTGCGACGCCGCCTGCACGATGGCGTGCTGGATCTCCAGCGAGCGCTCGCCCAGCACCTCGAAGCTGCCCCAGCTGCTGCGGTCGGACGGCACCGGATTGGCGGCCAGCCAGGTCTGGTTGGTGTGCAGGTTCAAGTCGGTGCAGGCGGTGACCTCGGGGTTGAGGTCGGCGGCACGGAAGCTGATCGGCTGGGTCTTGATCGCGCCCATGTCGATGGCGATCGGCTTGGGCGCAGCGGGAGCCGCGGCGGCAGGCGCGGTGTCTGCAGCGGGCACGGTGGGCGCACTGTCGCCGCTCGGGGCGGAGCAGGCGGCCAGCGCGGTGAGAATGGCTGCGGACAGCAGCGAGCGGAAAGGCAGGTTCACGGTAGGGGCTCCTCGGGCGCGCGGCCCGTCAGGCGTCGTCCGGGGATCGGATCGGAACCGCGCACCCTAAGCGCTGGCGCTCCGCCCCGGATGTGGCGGGAGTCACGCGAGCATGCTCGCGTGGGCGCGCGGAGCGCGCGTGGGCGAGGACAGTCGCGTGGGCGAGGCACTCGCGCGGGCGCCGCCCGCTCACGCGGCCACGCCCACTGGCACGGCACGGTAGTACGCCACGCGGCCGCCTGAATCGCCGCATCCACCCAAACGTGCCAGGCCCCGCAGCCCCCCTAGTCAAGCGCGCGCGAAATCTCCACTCTTTGCGCCAGCGCGCGGCAGGCACTGCGTCGCGCGCAGCGCAGCACCCGTGCTGGCCCGCAAGGGTTCAGGACGAGACCGGTCCACAGGGATCGGCACGCAGCGGTCGCGGGCTCCGGACGGAACCGGTGCGCGCCGCCGCAGGGGGCAGGCACCACGTCCTGCCTCCGCAGCGCCTGCTCCCGGGCAGGCGTCATCGCGCGGCCCGAGCGCATTCCAGTGCTGCTGTGTCAGCGCTATCCGGCGCGGGAGACCCCGTGATCCACCCCAGTTCGGAGCTTCGTTTCATCTCGTCCGAGATCGGCTACGGCGTGTTCGCCACCGAGTTCATCCCCCGTGGCACCTTTCTGTGGGTGCTGGATGCCTTCGACCGCATCCTGACCGCTGCCGAGCGCGAGGCGCTGCCGCCGCTGCTGCGCCAGCAGGTCGACCGCTACGCCTACCAGGCCGCCGACGGCGACTTCGTGTTCTGCTGGGACTTCGGTCGCTACATGAACCATTCCTGCGCGCCGGCCAGCCGCGGCATCGGCGACGCCTTCGAGATCGCCGTGCGCGACATCCAGCCGGGCGAGGAGCTGACCTGCGAGTACGGCACCCTCAACCTGGTGCAGCCGATGCGCTGCCGCTGTGGTGCCCTGAGCTGTCGCGGCGAGATCCGCCGCGACGATGCCGAGCGCTACTACGAGCGCTGGGACGCCGAAGCCCGCGCCGCCTTCGCACTGGCCGCCAAGGTCGCACAGCCCTTGCTGCCCTATGCGAAAGCCGGTCCGCGCGATCTGCCCCTGCTCGCGGCCCTGCATGCCGGCGGCGAAGTCGAAGTGCCCTCGGCCCGCGCTTACCACGTGCCGGCGGCGGAGGGTCAGAGCCGATGATGCACCCGCATACGCGCCTCGTGCCGATCAACGAGGTGGTGGGCGAAGGCGTCATCGCCACCCACACCATCCCGCGCGGCAGTCTGGTCTGGGTGATGGATGCGCTCGACCAGGCCATGCCCGAATCCGAGATCGCCCAGCTGCCGGCCAGCTGGGCGCCGCTGGTCGATCGCTGGACCTTCAGCGACGGCCGCCGTCATCGCGTGCTGCTGTGGGATCACGGCCGCTACGTCAACCACAGCTGCGCGCCCAACTGCGGCGGCACCGAATTCGGCTTCGAGATCGCGCTGCGCGACATCGAGGCCGGCGAGCAGCTGAGCAACGATTACGCCACCCTGTTCATGGGCCCGAGCGAGGCCTTCCACTGCCAGTGCGGCGCGCCGACCTGTCGCGGCGCGATCGATCACCGCCAGGTGCCGGAGGCGGTCGCCGCGGTGCGCCGCGCGCTGACCCAGGCGCTGGACTTCATTGAGTCCGCACCACAGCCGCTGTGGCCCCTGCTCGACCCGCAGCGCCTGCAGTCCGCGCGCCTGAGCCTCACCCAGAGCCTGGCCGATGTGCTGAACGCCAGAGGCACGCGCCGACGCCGCGCTATCAGCGGCTGAGGAGTGTCGGCAGCTCGGAACCGTCGCGACGCATAGGGTGGGCCCTGGCCCACCGAAGCCGAACACTGGCCACGTGGATCGGACATGCCTTGAAGCGATGGGACCTCGCAGATCGACCGAGACCGCCTCGTGCCTTCGCTTTGTCAGCAGACTGCCGATGCGGACAACACCGTCCGCCGAGAGCCTCAAAGACTGCCCGGCACGAACTCCAGCGACACCTGCGCCGGTCGGCCGGGAAGATCCAGCGCGCTGCGCCGTTCAGGCGTGCGTGCAATCACCCGCCCGCTGCGTACCACCGCCAGTCGCGCCGCTTTCAGACGAATCGCCTCGAAGGGGTCTGCCGCCTGCAGCAGCACGAAGTCGGCCGGGCCGCCCTCGCGCAGGCCGTAGTCGTCGTGGCCGATCACCCGCGCGGCGGTGTCGGTGACGCCGGCATAGCAGGCGCGGATGCCCTCCTGCGAGGTCATCTGCGCCACGTGTACGGCCATGCTGGCGACTTCGAGCATGTCCGCGCTGCCGAAGCTGTACCAGGGGTCCATGCAGCAGTCCTGGCCCAGGGCCACGTCGACGCCCGCGGCCAGCAGTTCGGGCACGCGGGTCATGCCGCGGCGCTTGGGGTAGCTGTCGTGGCGGCCCTGCAGGGTGATGTTGATCAGCGGATTGGCGACGGCCGAGAGCCGCGCCTCGGCCATCAGCGGCAGCAGCTTGGACACGTAGTAGTTGTCCATGCTGTGCATCGAGGTCAGGTGCGAGCCGGTGACCCGGCCCTGCAGACCATGCCGGATCGTTTCGGCGGCCAGCGTTTCGACGTGGCGCGAGTGCGGGTCGTCGCTCTCGTCGCAGTGCATGTCCACACGCAGACCGCGCTCGGCGGCGATACGACACAGCCGCGCGATGCTGTCGGCACCGTCCGCCATGGTGCGTTCAAAATGCGGGATGCCGCCGACCACGTCGACGCCGCGGTCCAGCGCGCGCTCAAGGTTGTCGACGGCGCCCGGCGCGCGCAGATAGCCGTCCTGGGGAAACGCGACCAGCTGCAGGTCGATGTAGCTGGCGACCTGTCGCTTCACGTCCAGCAGGGCGTCGACGGCCAGCAGGCGCGGGTCGCAGACATCGACATGGCTGCGGATGTGCAGCAGGCCTTGCGCGGCGGCCATGTCGCAGTAGGCCAGCGCGCGCCGCACCACGGCCTCGACCGCGAGATCGGGTTTGAGCTCGCCCCACAGCGCGATGCCTTCGAGCAGGGTGCCGCTGGCGTTCAGCCGCGGCAGGCCCAGCGAAAGCGTGGCGTCCATGTGGAAGTGGGCATCGACGAAGGGCGCGCTGAGCAGGCGACCGCGCGCTTCGATCACTTCGGCCGCGTGTTCGGTTGGCAGGGCGGGCGCGATGGCGACGATGCGACCGCCGCGCACGCCGACATCGACGCCTCGCCGACCATCGGCCAGCGCGGCGTCGCGCACCAGCAGGTCGAAGCTCATCCCAGCAGGGCCTTCAGCGCGCGAGTTGCACGCGCGTTCTGCGTGGCATCGGCCTGCGGCGCATGCGCGGCCCAGGCCAGCAAGGCGACGCGCGCGTCGGGACGAGCTGCGCCGCTGCCCATGCGTTCGGCCAAGCGCTGCATCTGCAGTTCGCGGCGACGTGCTGCAGCATCGGCAGGGCTGTCGATACCGGCGTCGAGCTCAAGGCCGATCAGCGCGTCCTCCGCGCTCTCGCCGGAGACATCACGCAGGCGAGCAGCGGCCAGTTCGCGGCGTTCGGCGTCGCTGAGTGCTGCGTCCTGCGAGGCGTCGATCGCGGCGTCCAGCAGCGACTGCAGGGCGTGCTTCGCGCGCGCCTCGCGCTGCGCTTTCTGGGCGGCGCGCAGGCGTTCGACCGATTTCTCGAACTCGCGCTCCAGGCTGCCTTCGGCGGCGCGCGGCGGACGCGGGCGGCGCTCATTGCGCTCACCACGCTCGCCGCCGAACCGGTCGCTCTGCGAACGATCGCGCGGCGGCCGGCCGGGCCGGGCGTCGCTGCCGGCGTCTTCGATCTGCGGCTGCTGTGCCTGCCAGCGCGATTCCAGCTCGGCCAGTTGGGCGTCGATCTGGCCGAGGTCCTCGGCTTGGGCCAAGGCCTGCACCGCCTCGACCAGGCCCCGGCGCTCGGCCTCGACTGCAGCCAGCGCTTCCGTGCGCGCCTGCGCACCGGCGCGCGCGGCCTCGAACAGCGGGTCGACGATGCCGCGCAGCTCGGCCCACAGGCGATCCTCGGTCTTGCGGTCGGCGCGCGGTGCGTTGCGCCACTCCTGCTGGATCGCCTTGGCGACGTTGATGGCCTGAGTCGCGTCGCCGCGGGCAGCGAAGCGCAGGCGCTCCAGCAGGGCCTGCTTGCCTTCGACCGCCGCCTGGTTGCGCGCATCGCGCAGGGCGTCGAGCTGGTCGAGCAGGGCGCGCAAACGCTTGCCCAGCGCGGCGCGGGCGCGCGGCTCGACCTCGTCGAGTTCGCGCAGGGCGGCGACAACGCGCTCGCGCAGGGGCTTGAGATCGTCCGGCGCCTGCGCGATCTCGGCGGCCAGCACGCTGATTGCCGCGTCCACCGCCTCGGCCTTCTGCGAGCGCAGGGCGCGGCGCTGCTCGAAGTAGGGCCGTGCCGGCGCCAGTGCGCGATGGCAGAGCGCTCTGAAGCGCTTGCTGATGCCGGTCGCATGCTCGCCGTGGTCGGGCTCGGCGGCCTCGACCTTGGCCCACTCGTCCTGCAGCTCCTTGACCCGGTTGGCGACGGCATCGGGATGCAGGCCCGAGCCGATCAGGGCCTCGACCTCGTCGCACAGGCGCGCGCGCACCTTGTTGCCGGCCCAGCGCTGCCAGCGTTCCATCTCGGCGACGCCGGCCTCCAGCTCGCGCAGCTTCTCGCGCTGGCCGGGCGTGGCCTTGATGCCAGCGGCGAGCCGCGCGCGGGCGGCCTCCAGCGCCGGCTTGGCGACGCCGAGGCGCTGTTCTTCGACGCCGGCCAGCCCCTGCTTGAGCGCGTCGCGCAGGGCTTCGTCGGGCTGCTGGGCAGCGGGCGCGGCTGCGGGCGCTGCCGCCTGGGTGTCCGTTGCAGCGCCGAGGGTCTCCATCGCGTCGACTGCGGTCACTGTCGCGGGGGCGGCTGCCGCGGTGTCGCTCGCAGCCCCGGCCGCAGGCTCGGCCATCGGCATCGCCGTATCCGCTTCCGCGGGATCCACGGCGGCAGCGTCGACCGACGCGGCTTCGATCGCAGCGGGCTGCGGCGTCGGCTTGGGCAGGTGCGCGGTCTTGAGCGAATCCACCGCAGCGCGCGCGCTGACGGCATGGCCCTGCAGGCGGCGCAGCAGCGACGCATCAAGGCGCGGCGACAGCAGTTCGACCTCGGCATCCAGTGCCGCGAGCTGCGCGTCGGCATCGGCCGGCAGGCTGCGCGCCAGTGCATCGAAGGCGCTGCCCAGCTGCAGTGCGCGGTGGGTGATGGCGCCGGCATCGCCGCGCGCGAGCTTCAGCGCATCGGCCTTGTCGCGGGCGCGGCGCGACAGCGCCTTGTCCTGGCCGCGCGCGGCCTCGGCGATGCGATCCAGCGTGGCCTCATCGCTGATGTGCTCCAGCAGACGCAGGCGCAGGGCAGGGTCGGGATCCTTCAGGCAGCGCCGCTGCAGCAGGCCGGGCTTGTTCAGACGCAGCACCGCCGCTTCGCGCAGCTCGGGCTCGGGCGCGGATTCCGCCATCGTCTCGGCCAGCTCGGTCGGCAGGGCGGCATGGCGGGCGAGCTGCTGGCGTTCGGCGGCAGGCACCCGGGCGTCCAGCAGGCGGGCGCGCACGCGGCCGAGGATGGCTTCGCGGCAGCCGCTGTCCTTCTCCGTAGCCAGGAGTCCCAGCAGGGTTTCGGCGCTGTCGATGCGGGCGATGGCTGCGCGCCGCACTTCGGCCGCAGTGTCGCTGGCGGCGATCTGCGGCAGCAGGCGGATCAGCTCGGGCGCGGTGTCTGAGCGCACGGCCTCGGCGCGACGCAGGGTTTCGGGGTGTTCCCACAGCGGGCGGCGAAAGCGGGCGAACAGCTTCATGCAGGGTCTCGGCGGTTGGTCAGCGAAGGGCCGCACGCGGCGGCACTCCGGATTATGGCGCCTAACGCGTGCCGCGGATCGCCCTGCCGAAGCGCGTGAGGCCCCGCTCGCGGGGCCTCACAGGGTTTCGTTGCGATGGCCGCGCTCAGAGCGCGGGGGGAGGCGGCGGCGCTGCCGCGGGCGTGCCTGGCACCGTCAGCGGTGGCGTCAGCCCGGCCTTGTCCTTCAGTTCCTTGAACTTGTCCGACATGCCTTCGAGCTTGGCTGACCACTGCGGGTCGGGCGTCTGCCCTTCGGTGACCTTGAAGAAGACCTGCATCAGCGCGGCCATGGCCAGCGGATCCACCAGTGCCGCCTTGAGGCAGATCGCGGTGACGATGGCCAGCGCGAACGTCCAGAAGCCGGCGAGGCCTGGAAAGAAGCTGGCGATCAGCGCCACCGGCCCGATTACCAGCAGGAAGATCACGAGCGTCAGTGCCCAGATCACGAAGGTCAGCCAGACCGCGTTCTTCAGCATGGTCTTGTAGTTCTGCGCGTACAGCACCACGGCATCGCGGGCCGAGGCCCAGGCATTGGTGCTGCCGGTGCGGATGGCGTGCGCGAGGATCACCTCGTCGACATAGGTCAGCGAGGTGTTGATCACGGTGTTGGCGAACTTGACCAGGCCGTCCAGGCCCGGAATCGGCAGGAAGTTCGCGATCATCAGCATGGTGCGGTTGAACACCCGCAGGATGCCCTTGATCAGCTGGTCGACGCCGAACAGCACCGAGCTTTCGACGAAGCGCGCCTTGACCACCGCCGAGGCGTGCTCGATCTGGCCGCGGCCGCCGGGAATCTCCTTGCCCTGCAGCAGCTCGGCCAGCACGGCGATGTGCCCGGCCTTGACCAGGTAGAGAAGGTACTCGCGGGCCCAGTACAGCACGCCGCTGATGACACCGAAGCCGATGAAGGCGCCCCAGGCGCTGCCGGCGCCAGGGTCGGCGGCCACCTTGCCGAACAGATAGCCGATGCCGGCGCCACCGCCGGTGGCGACCACATAGGCGAGCGTGATGCCGAGGTACACCGCGAGGCGCAGCAGGAGGAAGGGCAGGGTGCGCAGCAGCAGGCCGAGGATCTGGCCGAGGCTGAAGTCCATCATTGCGGGTGTCTCCGGTGGGCGGGCTGGGGTCGGGCGGGTCAGCGCAGGCGCGCCAACCCTGGTGCAGTGCGGCGCTGCACGCGCGGTTCGGGAGATATACGCAGAGCCGCGGCGCAAAGCGACATCGAGGGCGTTTCACCTCACCCTGACGCCGCCGGCGTAGCCTCTTCGGCGACTTCAGCCACCCGCGGAAAACCGACCATGCGCCCGATGTCCCCGAAAGCCCTCCTGTTGGCGCTCCTCTGCGCTGCACCCGTTCCTGCGCTCGCGGCCTGCGGTCTGCTGGAGGGAGAGAGCTTCCGTCCGCTGGCCGGCAAGGAGCCGGTGAGCCTGTGCGAGCGCTACGAGGGCCAGGTGCTGCTGGTCGTCAACACCGCCAGCAAGTGCGGCTTCACGCCTCAGTACGAGGGGCTGGAAGCCCTGCACCAGGAGCTCGCCGGCCGGGGCTTCGCGGTCGTCGGCTTTCCCTCCGGTGACTTCATGGGCCAGGAGTTCGAGGACGAACAGCAGATCGCCGAGTTCTGCACGAACACCTACGCGGTGAAGTTCCCGATGTTCGAGCGCGTGTCGGTCAAGGGCGAGCAGGCCGTGCCCTTCTACCGCGAACTGGCGGAGGCCGCCGGTGAGGCGCCGGGCTGGAACTTCCACAAGTACCTGTTGAATCGCGAGGGCCAGGTGGTAGCAAGCTTCGGCAGCCGTACCCGCCCCGACGACCCCGCGCTACGCGCGGAGATCGACAAGCTGCTCGGCGGCTCCTGACTAGCGCTGCCGGCCCGCGAGCGGGCCGGCAGGTGCCGGCTACAGGCGTCGCTTGATCAGCCGGATCAGGCCGCCGAGCACCGGGATGTGCTCATACAGCCCGTCGGCGGCGTTCCAGTAGTCCTGCTGGTAGACCACGCGTCCCTCGGCGTCGAAGCGCAGGTGCGACAGGCCGACCGTTTCGGTATCGATGCCGCGGCGGAAGCGCTTGAAGCGGATGCTCATGCGCCAGCGGATCAGGTGCTCGCCTTCGGCGGTGCGGGTGGTTTCCAGCAGCTGCACGCGACAGTCCTCGACCGCTTCGGCGCTGTCGCGCAGGTAGTGCTGCAGGGCGGCGCGCCCTCGCAGCGTCTTCAGGGTGTCGTTGAAGTAGACATCCTCGGCATAGGTGTCCGGCACCAGGCGTTCGATCCGGTCGGGGCTGAAGCTCTGGAAGAATGCGGCGAAGCGGGCGATCGCATCCGCCTCTCCCGGGCTGCCGGCGATCGGCGGCGCTGGATGTCGGCTGCGGATCCGTTCAAGCTCGGAAAGAGTTTCCACTGAATGGGCACCAGGGCAGGGCAGGGGGTCCAGCATGGACCAGACACAGGGAGTATCGAAGTGAAGGTGCGCCGATCGGAGCGGGTCGCGGTGTGGTTGGGGCTGGCAGGGCTGCTGCCCTTCGTGGTGCTGTCGGTGTCGGTCTGGTCGCCGGACTGGCGCGCGTTGGCGCTGCCGGCGCTGCTGGGCTATTCGGCGCTGATCCTGTCTTTCCTGGGCGGTGTGCGCTGGGGGCGCGGGCTGTCGACGGATCGACCAGTCGAATACGTCTGGGCGGTGCTGCCCAGTCTCTGGGCCCTGGCAGCGCTGCAGCTCCCGCAGACCGCGGGCCTGCTGCTGCTCGCCGCCGGCTTCGTGGGCCAATGGTGGCTGGATGGTCCCGGCGACCGGATGCCGGCGCCCGCCTGGTTCCGCCGCCTGCGCAGCCTGTTGAGCGCAGTGGTGCTGGCCTGCCACGTGCTGGCGGTCAGCGCGCTGCTCGGCTGATGCCCGGCCACCGGGGAACCTTTCGCGCCGGCAGCCGTCAATGGCTCCGGCGTTGCGCCCCTGCGGGGGCCACCCCACAATACCGCGCCCCGTCGCCGTCGGACTTACGGCGCCCCATCCGTGTTGGAGAACCCATGAAGCATTCCCTGCGCACCACCCTGCTCGCCGCGGCCACCGCCGCCGCCGTGGGGTTTTCGTCCTTCGCGGTCGCGAACGACAAGCTGGAAACCGAGAAGGACAAGATCAGCTACGTGATCGGCCTGCAGATCGCTGGCTCGCTGGTGCAGATCAAGGATGAGGTCGACCTGAAGGTGCTAATGCGCGGCATCGAGACCGGCCTGTCGGGCGAAGAGCCGGCGATCAGCCAGGAAGAAGCGATGGCCGTGCAGCAGGCCTTCGGTCAGAAGCTGCAGGCCAAGCGCGAAGGCGAGATGCAGGCTGCCGCCGCGAAGAACCGCGCCGACGGCGAGGCCTTCCTGGCCGAGAACAAGACCAAGCCGGGCGTGAAGACCACCGAGTCCGGCCTGCAGTACAAGGTCGTGACCGAGGGCAGCGGCGAGCGCCCGGCGGCCACTGACACGGTCAAGGTTCACTACACCGGCACCCTGCTGGACGGCACCAAGTTCGACAGTTCGGTCGATCGCGGCGAGCCGGCCCAGTTCGCGCTGAACCAGGTCATCCCCGGCTGGACCGAAGCCCTGCAGCTGATGCCGGTGGGCAGCAAGTACACGCTGTGGCTGCCCTCCGAGCTGGCCTATGGCGAGAACGGAACGCCCGGCCCGATCGGCCCGAATGCCACCCTGATGTTCGAAGTCGAGCTGATCGAGATCGTCAAGGCCCAGTAAGCCGCGCAGGCTGCGACTGCACGGACGGCCGGCGGATGCGATCCGCCGGCCGTCTTCGTTTCGGTCGCCACACATGCCGATGAAATGAGAATTTCATCACAATCTGCTACCGTGCCGCCCCCGTCCGCCGCGGCCTGACGGCCACCGCGATCGGCCCGGCGCCCCGCGCAGGGTGCTGTCCCGCCCCATCTGGATCCGGAGTTCGAGCATGAATGTCACCGTTTTCGGCACCGGCTATGTCGGTCTGGTCACCGGCACCTGCCTCGCTGAAGTGGGCAACACGGTCACCTGCGTCGACATCGACGCCGCCAAGGTCGAGGGCCTGCGCGCCGGCCGGGTGCCGATCTTCGAGCCTGGCCTGGAGCCGATGGTGATCGACAACAGTCGGGCCGGACGCCTTCTGTTCACCACCGATGCCGCTGGCGCGCTGGCGGATGCCGACATCATCTTCATCGCTGTGGGCACCCCGCCCGACGAGGACGGCAGCGCCGACCTGCGCCATGTGCTGGCGGTCGCGCGGACGATTGGCCATCACCTGCAGCGCGAGGCCCTGGTGGTCACCAAGTCGACGGTGCCGGTGGGCACCGCGGATCGCGTGCGCACAGCGATCGCTGAGGCCCTGGCGGCGCGCGGGTCGGACCTGCCCTTCGAGGTCGCATCGAATCCGGAATTCCTGAAGGAGGGCGATGCGGTCAAGGACTGCATGCGCCCGGACCGTATCGTCATAGGCTGCGAAAGCCAGAAGGCCGTGGACGTGCTGCGCGCGCTGTATGCGCCCTTTAACCGCAATCACGAGCGCATCGTGGCCATGGACCTGCGTTCGGCGGAGCTGACCAAGTACGCCGCCAACGCCATGCTGGCCACCAAGATCAGCTTCATGAACGAAATGGCGAACCTGGCCGAACAGCTCGGCGCCGACATCGAGAAAGTGCGCATCGGCATCGGCTCCGACCCGCGTATCGGCTTCTCGTTCATCTACCCCGGCGCCGGCTACGGCGGCAGCTGTTTTCCCAAGGACGTGCAGGCCCTGCACCGCACGGCGGCCGCGCGCGGCTTCGACGCCCGCATCCTGCAGGCAGTGGAAGCCGTCAACCATGCCCAGAAGGACAAGCTGCATGCGCTGCTCGTGCGCCATTTCGGTGATCTGCGCGGCCGCCGCATCGCCCTCTGGGGTCTGGCCTTCAAGCCGAACACCGACGACATGCGCGAAGCGCCGAGCCGACGCCTGATGGAGCAGCTGTGGGCGGACGGCGCCAGCGTCGCCGCCTACGATCCCGAAGCCCGCGCCGAAGCCGGCAGGCTCTACGGCAATCGCGCCGACCTCGCACTGGTCGAGCAGCCCTACGATGCACTGGAGGGTGCCGATGCGCTGGTCGTGGTGACCGAGTGGAAGGCGTTCTGGAGCCCGGACTTCCGCCGCATCGCGCGCAGCCTGAAGTCGCCCGTGGTGTTCGACGGCCGCAACATCTGGGACCCCAACCTGGTCGAGGCTGCCGGTCTCGCCTACTACGGTATCGGCCGCGGTCGCAGCGTGGTCCGTGCGGGAGCAGAACATGCGTGAACTCGTCGAGCGTGTCGTCGAGCTGGAGATGCGGGTCGCCTTCCAGGACGATACGATGCAGCGCTTGAACGCGGTGATCACCGACCAGAGCCTGCGCATCGAGCAGCTTGAGCGGCGCCTGGAGCTGATGCTCACCGACCTGAAGTCCCTGCGCGGCCTGCTGTATGCCGACCCCGTGCAGGAACCGCCGCCCCCGCACTACTGATTCTGCGGCGTACCCGATCCGTGACTGACCGATGACCTCTTCCCTGCGCGACCAGTTGACCCAGCTGGGTTTCAAGCCTCCCGAACCCGTCAAGCCGCGCGAGCCGGCGCACAAGGCGCGTCAGCATTCCGGCACGCCGGGCGGCAAGGGCCGTCCCGAGCAGGGCCGCAGCGAGCAGGGCAGGCGAGCAGGCGCGGACAAGCCCGGAAGGGCTGGCGCGCCCTCGGCTGCCAAGGGCCGCAGCGGCGATATCCGCAGCCAGGAAGAGATCGATCTCGCCAAGGCCTATGCCCTGCGCCAGCGGGTCGAGCGCGAAGAGCAGCAGCGTCTGGAGCGCGAGCGCCAGGCCGAGGCCGCGCGCCGGCGCGAGGCCAGGCAGAAGCTGCACACCCTGCTGCAGTCGGCGACGCTGAACCAGCCGGCCGCCGAGCTGCCGCGGCATTTCGAGCATGCCGGCAAGATCCGCCGCATCTACGTCACGCCCGAGCAGCTGAAGGCCCTGAACGCGGGCGAGCTCGCCATCGTTGCCGCCGGCGGCCGCTACCACCTGGTCGGACTCGAACATGCCGAGCAGGCGCGTGTGCTCATGCCCGACTGCATCGCCTTGAGGGTGGATCCGAGCGCTGGCGAAGGCGGTGACGATTACGCCGATCCGCGTTTCGTGGTGCCCGACGATCTGGTCTGGTAGCGCTTCGCCGCGCCGGGGGCGCTGACGCCGCGCCCGCGGTGGGACTCGCGCCGCGCGGCCGACTCCTGCAGGGACTCGTGCAAACGCGGCATCGCCCTGGGAGGGGCGTACTGGATGATCCGGATTGTTCTGGTCGATGACCATGGGCTGATGCGCGCCGGCGTGCGCATGCTGCTGGAATCGCAGGCCGACATGCAGGTCGTGGGCGAGGCCGGGAGCGGCGACGAAGCCCTGCCGCTGCTGCGCAAGCTGAAGCCCGACGTGGTGCTCTGCGACTTCCACATGCCCGGCCTGTCGGGTCTTGAGGTCACTGAGCGGCTGGCCCGCAGCCTGCCGGAAATCCGCCTGATCATGGTTTCGGTGCTGAACGATGGCCCCATCCCCAAGCGCGTGCTGGCGGCGGGCGCGCATGGCTATCTCGACAAGGGGGCGCCGGGTGCGGAGCTGCTCACGGCGGTGCGCGAGGTGGCGGCGGGGCGTCGCTACATCGGCGCCGACATCGCCCGGCAGATGGCGCTGGAGGGTCTCAACGGCACGCCTTCGGCCGTGCAGGCGCTGACGCCGCGCGAGCTCGAAGTCGCCCTGCTGCTGGTGCAGGGCCGCAAGATGACCGAGATCGGCGAGCGCCTGAGCCTGAGCGCGAAGACCGTAGCCACCCACAAGTACCGCGTGTTCGACAAGCTCGGCGTGCGCGACGTGGTGTCGCTGGTGCGGATCGCGCGCCAGCACGGCCTGCTGGATCCGAACGCCAGCTGAGGGCGCTCACGCTTCTCGTGCACGGCGGCCCCAACGAAAACGGCCCGGAAGTTCCGGGCCGTTTGCGTGTACGAGCTGACCGATCCGTGGGATCAGATCAGCCGTTCCTGGCGTGGCTGGGCTTCCGCGGCCTCGTCGACCCGGGGCGGAACCGCTGCGGGCTCCGCATCGACTGCGGCAGCCTGATCGGTCTCGGTCTCGGTCTCGGTCTCGGTCTCGGCAACGACAGGCGCATCGACAGCAGCGTCTGCCGTCGGCACCCGCTCGGCCTCCACCGGCGAGGTCTGCGCCACGACGGAATCCACCACAGTTGCCGCCGGAGCTTCGGCGGCCCGGGACTCGATGGGCGGGGCGATGGGTGCTTCGACTGGCGTCGCAGCTTCATCTGCGACCGGCGCCTGGGCTTCGACCGTGGCCGCAACGGCTACTTCGCTTGCCACCGATGCAGGGCTCTCCACCGTCTCGACCGCTGCGATCGGCGTGACAGGTGCGGGTGACGGGGCGGTCGCCTCCGTGGCTGCCGTTTCCTCGACCGATGCCGGAGTCGCCGCCGACGCTGACGCCGCAGCGCTCACGTCAGCGGACTCGGCGGTCCGCGGGTCGACCGGAGCATGCGGCGTGGCCACGACTGGCGTGGTCTCCGCTGCTGGCGCATCCGCGGTCGCCGTCGACGCGGCCTGCGCCGCAGGCTCATGCGTCGCCTCGACGACCACCTCGGCGACCTTCTCGACAGCCGGTTCGGGGGCCGCATCGGCAGGAGCGTTCATCTCCGGCCGCAAGGGGGCGGGCCCATCGATCGGCGCTGCGACGATTGCCACGGCGGCGGCCGCCGAGGCAGCTGCAGCCGCTGCCGGGCGCGGCAGCGGTACCGGCACGAACGGCGGCGCTTCGCCCCGGGCCGGCGCCTCGGGCGCCTGTGGGACTGCACTGTCCTCGTCCTGCGCTTCGGTCGCGCTTTTCATGGCGCGCTCGACGCGCGGCGCGGCTTCCGCAGCGGCGTCGGCCGTGCTGGCCTCGACGCTGCCCTCGGTCTCGTCACCGTCCTCGTCATCGAGCCCTAGAGCCTGATCGCTGCCATTGGCTTCGCCCGCCGCACCCGCTTCGCGACGGCGACGCCGGCCACCGCGGCGACCGCGGCGACGGCGGCCGCCCTCGGCTGTCGCAGCGGCATCGGTACCAGCGTCGGGCGCGGACTCGGTGTTCTCGCTGACGCTCACTGCCACCGCCGCAGAGGCCGCGGCCACGGCAGCCAGCGCTTCGACCGCCTCTGCAGGCTTGCCGGCCTCGGCTGCCTTTGCTTCGCGACGCTCATCGTTGCGCGCTACGCGCGTCTCCGCATTGGCTTCGCTGCCGCCACGTTCGCGGCGCGCTTCGCCCTTCTCGCCACGCTCGGGGCGCTCGCCGCGCTCGGGCTTGTCGGGGCGCTGCGCCTCCTGCGGCTTGCCCTGCTTGCCGCGGTTCTCGCTGCGTTCCTCCGGGTTCGGTCGCGGGCCGCGCTCCTCGCCCTGCGGCTTGCCGCCCTGGGCCTGCTGGCCCTTCTGCGGCTTGTTGCCGCGGCCGTCCTGGCCGCCGCGCGACTCATTGCGGTTGTCGCCGCGCTGCTCGTTACGCTCGCCACGCTCGTTGCGTCGTTCCTCGCGGCGCTGGTCGCGGTCACGACGCCCGTCGCGGCCCTCGCGCTTGCCTTCGCGGGCGGCCGGTGCGGCCGGCGCCTCGGCGGCGCCGATGCCCAGCATGCCCAGCAGGCGCGACCACAGGCCGGGCTTCTTCGCGCTCGGCGCAGGCTGCGCTTGCGGGCGCGGCTGCGAGGCAACCTGCTGCGGCTTCTGCGGCTGCGGCGCCGGCTTCACGCGGGGTTCTTCGTCTTCGCGGTCCTCGCGGATCGGTGCCGGGCTGGCCGGTTTGACGGCCTTCACCGCCGGCGCCGGCGGGATGTTGAGATTGGCGCGGGTCAGCGCGTGCACTTCCTGCTTGCGCGGCGAGGTGCGGTAGTAGCTGGGCTTCGAGGTTTCCTCGCCGAGCTCGCCCTCGCGGATGCGCTGCACGTTGAAGTGCGGGGTCTCAAGCTGGTTGTCGGCGACGATCACCACCGGCACGTCGTGGCGCTGCTCGATCTCGAGCAGGCCGCGGCGCTTCTCGTTCAAGAGGAAGTTGGCGATCTCGTGCGGGGCCTGCACCAGCACCTGGCCGGTGTTGTCCTTCATCGCCTGCTCTTCGATCAGGCGCAGGATCGACAGGCTCAGCGAGTCGACGCTGCGCATGCGACCGTGTCCGGCGCAGCGCGGGCACACCGTCTGGCTGGATTCGCCGAGGCTGGGGCGCAGGCGCTGGCGCGACATCTCCAGCAGGCCGAAGCGCGAGATGCGGCCGATCTGCACGCGCGCGCGGTCGTGCTTCAACGCGTTCTTCAGGCGCTCCTCGACCTCGCGCTGATGGCGGTTCGACTCCATGTCGATGAAGTCGACCACCACCAGGCCACCGAGGTCGCGCAGGCGCAGCTGGCGGGCGACTTCGTCGGCGGCTTCGAGGTTGGTGTTGAAGGCGGTCTCTTCGATGTCGCCGCCCTTGGTGGCGCGCGCCGAGTTGACGTCGATCGCGGTCAGCGCTTCCGTCTGGTCGATCACGATCGAGCCGCCCGAGGGCAGGCGCACCTGACGCTCGTAGGCGTTCTCGATCTGCGACTCGATCTGGTAGCGGTTGAACAGCGGGATGTTGTCCTTGTAGAGCTTCAACTTGCGCAGGGTGTGCGGCATCACCTGCTCGACGAAGTCCCGGGCCTCCTGGAACATCGGCTCGGAGTCGATCAGGATCTCGCCGATGTCGGCGCGCAGGTAGTCGCGCAGGGCGCGCACGATCAGGCGCGACTCCTGGTAGATCAGGAAGGCGGCCGGCCGGGCCAATGCCGCGTCGGTGATCGAGCGCCAGACTTGCAGCAGGTAGTCGAGGTCCCACTGCAGCTCTTCGGCGTCGCGGCCGACGCCGGCGGTGCGGATGATGATCCCCATGTCGTCGGGGATGTTCAGCTTGTCCATGGCCTCTTTCAGGGCCTGGCGGTCCTCGCCCTCGATGCGGCGGGAGACGCCGCCGGCGCGCGGGCTGTTGGGCATCAGCACCATGTAGCGGCCGGCCAGCGAGATGAACGTGGTCAGCGCCGCGCCCTTGTTGCCGCGCTCTTCCTTGTCGACCTGGACGACGACTTCCTGGCCTTCCTTCAGCAGCTCCTTGATCCCGTGCTTGTTCGGGTCGGTGCCGGGCAGGAAGTAGTCGCGGGAGATTTCCTTCAGCGGCAGGAAGCCGTGGCGCTCACCGCCGTACTCGACGAAGGCGGCTTCCAGCGAGGGTTCGAGCCGGGTGATGCGGCCTTTGTAGATGTTGGATTTCTTCTGTTCCTTGGCCGGCTGTTCGATATCGATGTCGTACAGGCTCTGGCCGTCGACGATGGCCACACGCAACTCTTCCTGCTGAGTTGCGTTGATCAGCATTCTCTTCATGGGTTGTCATTCCTCGCGCGCTCACGCGGGGAACGCCGGAAATCCCGGCCAAGGCACGCGAAGACCGCGCGCCCGAAGCGGAGTCACCAGCGCTGCGACCGTGTAGCCGGATCCATCCCTGGCCCGCGGGAGCGCCAAACATTGTTCTTTCCTTCCGCCGGCCCACGTCGCGGGAGCCCCGCTACGTCTGTAGCCGACGACCTTTCCGCGGCGCCCTGCGGCCAGAACCTCGGTGACCGAGGGAAGCGGCGGGCGCTGCGGGTGTCGCGTTGCTGCTGCCGCGCCGGGATCCCTCCCGGCAGCGACGGCTCCACCACTTGCGGCGCACGCGCCGGTGGAGCCCACACGAAACAGGCGGCTGCAGCGCCCCTCGAAGGAGGCACGCCGGCAGCCGCCGATTCCGACCCGGAGCCGGGTCCCTGGCTCCGCGCAGCCCCGGGGCCCATGCCCCTGGCTGCGTTCATCTCGATAAAGCGGTGTGCAGCCGATGCCGCTACCATGCTCGACCCGCCTGCGGCGGATTCGCCTCCGGCCCGCGCATCTGAACAGATCGCGCCGCCGAACGCTTCATGGAAACAGCCCCGGAAACGACAAGGGCGCTGGAAAATCAGGACCTTATCGCGCGTGAAGTCTAGCAAGCCGGGTGCGGCCGCAGCAAACGAAACCGCCAAGTCGCCCACAGCGGGCGGCGTGCGCCTGGTGCAGGTGCCGGCCGACCGCGCAGGCCAGCGCCTCGACAATTTCCTGCTGGGTCAGCTGAAGGGCGCGCCGCGCTCCTTGATCTACCGCATCCTGCGCACCGGCGAGGTCCGGGTGAACGGTGGCCGTGCCAAGCCCGATACCCGACTTGGAGGCGGCGAGACCGTGCGCATTCCGCCGGTGCGGCTGGCCGAGCCGGCGGCTCCGCAGGAGGCGCCGCGCAGCCAGCTGGAGCGGATTCGCGACAGCATCGTGTTCGAGGACCGCGCCCTGCTGGCGCTGGACAAGCCCAGCGGCATCGCCACCCACGGCGGCAGCGGGATCAGCTTCGGCGCCATCGAGCTGCTGCGCCAGCTGCGTCCGGGTGAGCCGCTGGAGCTGGTGCATCGTCTCGATCGGGACACTTCGGGCCTGCTGGTGGTGGCGAAGAAGCGCTCGGCGCTGACCGAGCTGCAGCGCCTGATCCGCGAGGGCAAGCTGGAAAAGCGCTACCTGACCCTGCTGGTCGGCGATATCGGCCCGAAGCCGTTCAGCGTGAACGCGCCGCTGCGCAAGTTCGAGCTGCAGGGCGGTGAGCGCATGGTCCGGGTCGACCCGGTCGAGGGCAAGGCCTCGCTCAGCCACTTCCGGCGACTCGCCCTGCACGGTGGCCACAGCTATACCGAGGTGCGCATCGACACCGGCCGCACCCACCAGATCCGCGTGCACGCCCAGCACAGCGGCCACCCGGTGGCGATGGACGAGAAGTACGGCGAGCGCGAGGCCAACAAGGCGCTCAAGGCCGCAGGTCTCAAGCGCCTGTTCCTGCACGCCGCGAGCCTGAAGTTCGCGCTGAAGGACGGCACTGAGCCCTATTCCTTGAGCGCGCCGCTGCCGGCCGAGCTGAAGGCGGTGCTGGCTGCGCTTGATCGCTGAAGAGGGTTACAGCGGCGCGAACACGTAGCGTCCACCGACCTCCAGCGAGCGCAGCAGCGTCGGTGGAAGGAGCGTGGCGGTGGCGAGGCCGAGCGCCGCGTGCGAGGCGATCTGCGGCAGCAGTCGGCCGTGGCGCTCCGCCATCCACGCCCAGACGCAGCCGCCGACGAAGCACAGGCCCATCAGCTCCAGATTCGGCAGGTGCAGGGCGGCGAACAGCAGGCCCGCGAGCAGCAGGGTCCACGGACCCAGCCCCAGCGCGCGCAGGTGCGGAAGCGCGAAGCGCGCCAGCCAGAGCTGCTGCAGCGCGGCCCAGGCGATGTAGCGCAGCAGTCGGTCGGCTTCGAAGGCGCTCGGGTCCAGGCGCAACTCAGGCGTTTCGAGCCAAGCCCATGCTGCGAGGGTCACGACGCCCAGCATGGTGAAGCCCAATGCCACGAGCCAGGCCGTGGCCGCAGAGGGCGTTCGCGACGTGAGCACGGGCTTGGCGGCGTCGCCCTGCGAATCAGGCGTCGCAACCTGCTCCGCAGCCGAGGGCACTCGGGTGTCCTGCGTCTCGACTGAGGGAATGTCCGGCGCAGGCGCATGCGGCGCCTCGGCTGTCGTGCGCATCAAGCTGCGTTCGCACGGCCACAGCGCCAGCAGCGCCAGCGCCCAGCCCGCCAGCAGCAGGGCGTCCCCGGGCTCGGGGGGAAAGCGCGGCAGACCGAGACTGAGCAGCAGTGCTGGTGTGATCGCTCCGACCAGCAGCGCAGCACTGGCCCGGGTGGGGCCGGCGCCGAATCGCGCGCAGGCCCAGGCCAGCAGGGCCATCAGAGCACCCAGCGTGGCCGCAAGCGCGGGGCTGAGCGCCGTGACGGCAGCCGCGGCGCGCACCAGTGGCTCGCTGGCATCGGCGCCGACGCGCAGCTGCGGCGCGGCGGCGAGCTGTTCGTCACGCACCGCCAGCAGCCATCGCGTCGACGGGTCCGCCGGCAGCGCAAGCCGCGGAGGGATGCAAGGTTCGGCACCGCAGCGCGGCGGCAGCAGTTCGGCGGAACGCAGGGAGAAGCGCTGTCCTGGCTCGGCTTCGAACTCCAGTCTCAGCTGCGCGATCGGGCCATCCAGCAACGGCAGTGTCGGGCCGAGCGCAATCGTCTGACCGCCGGCTTCGGTGATGCCGTCGGTGCGTGCGGGCAGATCGATCCACGCGCCGGGCCGGGTCTGCGGCTGCAGGTCGGCAGCGGCGCGCAGGCGCAGGCGCAGCGGCGCATCGCTGCGGTAGTCGAGCCGCAGGGTCGGCAGCACCGCAGGATCGATGCGCTGACCCGACAGGCGCAGGCCGAAGTCACCGCTGCCCTGCATCAGACTGAGCGTGAGTGCGTCCTCACCTCCCGATTCCTGCTGCAAGCCCTGCAGTGGACCGACGCGCGCACGCGGGTCGGTGAAGTCCCAGCGGAAGGGCGAGGCCTCGCGTCGATACAGCTCGGCATCGGCCCGCGCGCGCGCTTCGAGCTGGGCGCCGACGCCTGCGGGCGCCAGCCAGACCAGGGTCACGGCCAGCGCCAGCACGAGCAGCGCCGCGAGCTCGGCTGCGCCCTCGCGCTCCGGCTGCACGTTTCAGCCTGCGCCGTGCAGGCGTTCGGCCTTGGCCGCGCAGATCAGATCGTTCTCGGACAGGCCGCCCACGTCGTGCGTGGAATAGCGCACCACGCAGCGGTTGTAGTGCACCGACAGGTCGGGGTGGTGGTCCTCGGCGTGGGCAATGAACGCGAGTGCATTCACGAAGGCCAGCGTCCGGTAGTAGTCGGCAAAGCCGTAGGTCTTGCGGATCGCCGCACCGTCTTCGACCAGCTCCCAGCCGGGCAGGGCCTCAAGGGCGGCATGGATGCGGCCGGCATCGGCCTTGTGTTCGGCCCCGCGCAGGGGGCGGCAGCGCTGGTTGGCGAGGTCGGCGAGCGTGGTCATGGCGTGTCACATCCATCGAAAGCAAGGCCGCGGAGTATAGCCAGCGGCCGATTGGCGGCCCGGCTTGCGCGGGACTCCGCGCGGGTTCCGCAGCGGTCGGGACTGCCTCGCGCTTGATCCACCTCAGGAAGCCTCACGGGCCATGCGGTACCATTTCGGTCCCAATTCCCCGGGGTGCCGTCGCGCCATGATCCAGATCACCACCGCCGCCCAGCAGTACTTCGTCCGCCTGATCCAGCAGCAGGGCGGCGACATCGCCGGCATCCGGCTCTCGGCCGTACGCGCCGGCACGCCCAGCGCCGACGCCAAGCTGGAGTTCGTCGAGGCCGTCGATCTCGACGGCGACGAGTGGGAAGTGCAGTGCGAGGGTTTCATCCTCTACCTGCAGGCTGCCAGCGCCGAGTACTTCACCGACGCCGAGATCGACTTCGTCAGCGAAGCCACCGGTGGCCAGCTGACCGTGCGCGCGCCGCGCATCAAGGGCGTGCCGCCCGGCGCCGAGGCCAGCCTGGTCGAGCGCGTGCAGCATGTGATCGACACCGAGATCAACCCCGGCGTCGCCAGCCACGGCGGTCGCGTCAGCCTTGAGGAAATCACCGCCGACGGCATCGTCGTGCTGCGCTTCGGCGGCGGCTGCCAAGGCTGCAAGCAGGTCGACTACACGCTCAAGAATGGCGTCGAGAAAACCCTCATGCAGCGCGTGCCGGAAGTGCGCGCGGTGCGCGACGCGACGGATCATGCGAAGGGGGAGATGCCGTACTTCGCCTGAGCCTCAGGGGAGGCGGGATTGGAATTCCAGTGCCTGCGGCACCTGGCTCGGGCTGCGTCGGGAGGCTTTCGACGCGGCAACATGAGCGGCCTGCAAGGCTCCGGACGACGCTGTGCTTCGTTGATGAAGAGTCCCGGCTGTGTCGGTTGCCAGCACCACGGGCTTGCCGAGCGGACGCGAGTTCAAGCCCGGATCTCGAAGTGCGAGCGCCGGGCATGGTTCTGCTTGGGTCAGTTGGCCTTTGGACGCGGCAGCCTCCACTGGACGGAGGCGGACGACCTCAGGCACTTCCACCTGCCTGACCTGCCCCCACCCAGCCGTGCCACCCAAGGCTTACGTAGTGTCCGTCACCCTGAGAGGACGGACATTCGCAAGCACCGTTCGGATTTTGTCGGGGAGGGGCCATGAGCAAGCGTGGCGATCGAGGCACTACCTACTTCGTTTGCTGGGAGCAGAAGGCGGGCGGCCTGCGCGCTTGGCTGCGCGACCGGCCTTCGTTGTCCGTCGAGGCCGACGACCGCGAGGAAGCCGAGGAAGAGCTCAGCATGCAGGTCATGGAGTGGAACGGCGATGGCGAAGCCTGCTTCGAGTGGGAAATCCGTGGCGATACACCGACGAACCAGTACCGCAGCCTGTCGTACAACGACAGTGTGCGCACAAAGAACTTCCGCGAGGACCTCTTCGAAAACGGGGTTTGCGGTCGCTGTGGTTGTGGTGCTGGCCACAGGAACAATGTTCCTGTGCTGTTGGAGCGCAGCCCTCAATCCGACGTCTTCCGCCGCTGTGGTTGTGGTGCTGGCCACAGGAACAATGTTCCTGTGCTGTTGGAGCGCAGCCCTCAATCCGACGTCTTCCGCCGCTGTGGTTGTGGTGCTGGCCACAGGAACAATGTTCCTGTGCTGTTGGAGCGCAGCCCTCAATCCGACGTCTTCCGCCTCGAACGCCCGTTTCCCAAAGACATCTACCCCACCCGCACCTGCGTCTCCGAGCGCTTTCTTGAGCTGTTGAGCGCAGACGAGGTCAGCATGTTGGAACCACGGGCTGTGGTGGCGCCACCACGGGTGCGCATGCGCTACTACGAGATCTGCGGAAAGCCCGTAGCCCAAGCGCGTGCTCTGGTCGGCTGCCCCTTTCTCAACCAGGTGCACCAGTCCTGGCAGTGCACAGCATGTGGGCAGCACGCCTTCATGCAGGCCACTCCTCACAAGTCCGGCACGATCATTCTGTCCGAACAGGATCTTGGCTCTCAGTCGGGCGAAATGTTCCTCTATTGCAAGGGCGGCACGCGCGGCCCCGCCCCGGTGTTTTCCCTGACGCGCTGGAAATCACTGCAGCAGGCTGCAGGCAAGCGGCTGAAGGGTCTGCTCAGTGGGCCGGTACTGGTGGTGCCCGAGGCACTCTGCATGAAGGAACTGGACCTGCCGGACTATGTGGTCTAGGCCGGGAAAGGAATAGATGGCGTCATCTGCCAACCGCGAGCGCATCGAAGCGGTGGACGAGCGCGGCACCAGCCGCAGCGAGTTCGACGCCCGCGGTCGCCTGCTGCGGCTGCAAGACGCCGACGGCGGGGTGATCGAGTACAGCTACGACGCGGTCGGCAACCTGCTGGAGCGCAGCAGCCCCAACCAGACGCTGCTGTATCGCTACGACGCCCGCAACCGCCTGACCGAAGTCGAGCGCCGCGTGCAGGGCGAAGCGCCTGCCCTGACCCGCTACAGCTACGACGCCGCTGGCCGCCGCAGCGCCTTGGAAGGCGGCGACGGCACCCGCACCGAGTACGCCTACGACAGCCGCCACCGCCTGCGCGGCCTGGTGAAGCGCAGCGCACTCGGCGCCTTGCTGATGGGCATGGGTTACCAGGTCGATGCCGACGGCCTGCGCACCCAGATCAGCGAGTCCGACGCCACGGGCCTGGTGCGCACGGTGCAGTACGACTACGACGCGGTGAAGCGTCTGGTCGCCGAGCGCATTGACCACCGCATCGACCTGCAGGATCGCGTCGCCAGCTGGAGCTACGACCGCGTCGGCAACCGCCTGCGCCAGAGCGTCAGCGAAGCGGGTGCGGCGGCTAAAGTCATCGACTACGTCTATGACAGCAACGACCGCCTGCAGAGCGAGCGCGGCGCGAGCATCGCCGACTATGCCTATGACGCCGCCGGAAACCTGCTCAGCCACGGCACACCGGGCGGCATCACCGAGTACGTCTACAACGACGCCGGCCGCATGCGCGAGGCGCGCAGCGCGGGCGAGGTGAATGCGTACGTCTACAACGCCGATGGGCTGCGCGTGCGCAGCACCCGCACCCAAGGCGCCGACAGCGAGACGACCTGGATCCTGCAGGACCCGAGCTTCGAATACGCGCAGTCACTGGAGCACTGGCGCAGCCAGAACGCCGGCCCGCGCCGCGTCAGCGCCGTCTTCAGTTTCGGCGACGAACTGCTGAGCCAGACCCGCTTCGATGCCAGCGGCGCACCCAGCACGGTCTGGCTGCAGACCGACGGCTTCGGCTCCACCCGCGCGGCGACGGACGCCAGCGGCAGCGTGATCGACCAGATCGACTACGACGCCTTCGGCAACGAGATCGCCCGCAGCGGCAGCACCGCGATCGAGCACCTGTACCGCGGTGAGGCCTTTGACCCGAACGTGGGCTTCTACTACCTGCGCGCGCGCTGGATGGATCCGCGGGTGGGGCGGTTTACGCAGATGGATCAGTGGCAAGGACGCCTCTGCGATCCGGCCAGCCTCAACAAGTTCGGATACGCCCATGCGGATCCGATCAACCTGATCGATCCGTCCGGGTACGCAGCAACGCTGTCGGATCTGATGCAGGGGCTGCAGGTTCAGAGCATCCTCAACAGCGCACGGACCTTCAGCGTCAACCGTGCCGGTGGCAAGGGTGTTAAGAAGCTGACCTGCCAAGTCGGTGCCGCATACATCAAGCGCCAGTATCGGAACGACGGGCTGGAGGGCCACCATCCGATTCCCAGGAACCTCGGCGGCGATCCTGATCAGGCGCTGATTTTTCTGCCGGCGGAAACCCATCGGATGTTCCACTGGGTGCTGCATGTGGTGCTAAAAAACGAACCCGCCTTTAAGGGATACGGAAACTGGACGAAAGCTACGAATTGGGAAGAAATTTCAAAAACTAGGCACGGGCGCAGGCAGCTGTATCAGGCGATCTACACCGCCTCCGGCTTGGTCGACCGTGTCTGCGAACTGCGTGGGACCAACTCCCTGCGCTGGTTCGTGCGCAAGCACCGTTCGGATTTTGTCGGGGAGGGGCCATGAGCAAGCGTGGCGATCGAGGCAATACCTACTTCGTCTGCTGGGAGCAGAAGGCCGGCGGTCTGCGCGCATGGTTGCGCGACCGTCCTTCGCTGGCCATCGAGGCTGAGGATCGGGATGAGGCCGAGGAGGAGCTCGGCATGCGTGTCATGGAGTGGAACGGCGATGGCGAGGCCTGCTTCGAGTGGGAGATCCATGCAGATGCAGCTACGAACGAGTACGTAAGCCTTGACTATAACGATCGCGTACGCACGAAGAATCTTGGTGAGGAGCTCTTCGAAAACGGGGTTTGCGGACGCTGTGGTTGTGGTACTGGTCGTAGGAATAGTGTTCCTGCGCTGTTGGAGCGCAGTCCTCAATACGACATCTTTCGCCTCGAACGCCCGTTTCCCAAAGACATCTACCCCACCCGCACCTGCGTCTCCGAGCGCTTTCTTGAGCTGTTGAGCGCAGACGAGGTCAGCATGTTGGAACCACGGGCTGTGGTGGCGCCACCACGGGTGCGCATGCGCTACTACGAGATCTGCGGAAAGCCCGTAGCCCAAGCGCGTGCTCTGGTCGGCTGCCCCTTTCTCAACCAGGTGCACCAGTCCTGGCAGTGCACAGCATGTGGGCAGCACGCCTTCATGCAGGCTACTCCTCACAAGTCCGGCACGATCATTCTGTCCGAACAGGATCTTGGCTCGCAGTCGGGCGAAATGTTCCTCTATTGCAAGGGCGGCACGCGCGGCCCCGCTCCGGTGTTCTCTCTGACGCGTTGGAAGGCGCTGCAGCAGGCTGCAGGCAAGCGGCTGAAGGGCCTGCTGAGTGGGCCGGTGGTGGTGGTGCCTGAGGCACTCTGCATGAAGGAACTGGACCTGCCTGACTACGTGGTTTAAACCTGCAAGGCAGCCACCAGTCCTTGCGTGAGTACAGGCTGAGCAGCCACCTGCGCCTGATCGCGAAGCGCCGCAATCGTCGGATTCCGAAGCCCTCGCCGAGCGCTTCCGGACGCTGGACTCTTCCCGCGACTGACCGCAGCTCCAGCGGCTGCAGCCATCCTCCTTGGCTTGCTACCGCCCCAACTCCAGCGACCCCAGCAGCACTCCCGCCTGCGTGCGGTTGCGCACGCCGAGACGCTCGAAGATCGCGCTGACGTGGGCTTTGACGGTGCGTTCCTGGATGCCGAGCGTGTCGGCGATCTGCTTGTTGAGTCGGCCCTGGGCCAGCAGCTGCAGCACGCGGATCTGCTGCGGTGTCAGCCGCGCCAGGCGGCTGGAGATGTCGCGGTCTTCGTCGCGCGCGGGTTGGGCTTCGACGGCGGATTTCAGCGCGGGCGGCAGCCAGGTCTCGCCGGACAGCACGGCATCGAGTGCCGCGCGGATGCCTTGGAGGTCGAGGCTCTTCGGCACATAGCCGGCGGCGCCGTAGGCCAGCGCGCGGCGCACGATGTCGGGGTCGTCCTGCGCGGACACCATCAGCACCACCACGCCGGGGAACTCGCCGCGCAGGGCGGCCAGTCCCATCAGGCCCTGGCTGCCCGGCATGTTGAGGTCGAGCAGGAGCAGGTCGATTTCGGGATGCGCCAGCAGCTGCGCGCGCGCGGCGTCGAGACTGTCGGCTTCCAGCACCAGGTGCGAACCGTCCAGGCCGCGCACGGCCTGGGCCAGCGCGGTGCGGAACAGGGGGTGGTCGTCGGCGATCAGCAGGGTGCTCATGCCCGCGATGGTAGCCATCGCCGCGGCGAGCGTCGGTAGGGCAAAGGTCCAGTGCCGGCCGCGGCGATTCGCCCCAGTACGGTGAACCAGCCGCGCGGCTGCACCAGATCGGGGCGTTTTGCTGCTGCGCCCATCCGGTCATAAGCAGGAAATTCAGGCGGTTGCCGGATTTCATGTTGCGCCGCACGAGCTGGCACGCCCTGTGCTGACGCCCTCATCGGGGATTCACACACAAGGGGAGCGCCCATGCGCAGGCAGCATCAGGAGATCCGCCGATGAAGCTGATCACCGCCATCATCCGTCCGTTCAAGCTCGACGAAGTGCGCGAAGCGCTGTCGCAGGCCGGCGTGTCCGGCATCACCATCACCGAGGTCAAGGGCTTCGGCCGGCAGAAGGGACACACCGAGCTGTATCGCGGCGCCGAATACGTCGTCGACTTCCTGCCCAAGGTGAAGATCGAAACCGCCGTGGCCGAGGACCGCGTCGAGGTGGTCATCGAGGCGATCAGCCAGGCCGCCCGCACCGGCAAGACCGGCGACGGCAAGATCTTCGTCACCCCCATCGAACAGGTGGTCCGCATCCGCACCGGCGAAACCGGCTCGGACGCGGTCTGATCAGCGCGCACAGGAGAAACGCATGACTACGAGCTACCTGTCCGCCCGCCTGCGCCGCGCGCTGTCGCCATTGCTGCTGGCCGCGCTGCTGTCATTCACCCACTTCGCCATCGCCCAGGACGCTGCACCCGTTGCCGAACCCGCACCTGCCGCGGAACAGGCCCCACCCGCGGAGGCGCCGCCCGCGCCCGTCGCAGAGGCGGTGGCGACCGAGCCCGCGCCGGCTGAAGCTGCCGAGGAAGCTGCGCCCGAGCCCACCGTCGACAAGGGCGATGTCACCTGGATGCTGGTCGCCACCCTGCTGGTGGTGATGATGGCCGTGCCCGGGTTGGCCCTGTTCTACGGCGGCCTGGTGCGCTCCAAGAACATGCTGTCGGTGCTGATGCAGGTCACCACGGTGTTCTCGCTGATCCTGGTGCTGTGGGCGGTCTACGGCTACAGCCTCGCCTTCGTCGGCGGCAACGCCTGGATCGGCAGCCTCGACGCGCTGTTCCTGAAGGGCATCACCACCGAGTCGCTGGCGGCCACGTTCACCGATGGGGTGATGATCCCCGAGCTGATCTTCGTCGCCTTCCAGTCGACCTTTGCCGGGCTCACCTGCGCGCTGATTGTCGGTGCGTTCGCCGAGCGCATGAAGTTCCTGTCGGTGCTGGTCTTTGCGGTGTTGTGGTTCTCGTTCTGCTACCTGCCGATCGCGCACATGGTCTGGGCCGGCGGCGGCTACCTGTTCGAGAAGGGCGCGCTGGACTTCGCCGGCGGCACCGTTGTGCACATCAATGCCGGCGTGGCCGGACTGGTCGCGGCCTACATGGTCGGCAAGCGCCTCGGCTACGGACGTGAGCATCTGACCCCGCACAACCTGGTGCTGACCATGGTCGGTGCCTCCCTGCTGTGGGTCGGCTGGTTCGGCTTCAATGCGGGCTCCAACCTCGAAGCCAACGGCGGCACCGCGCTGGCCTTCATCAACACCCTGATGGCGACGGCCGCAGCCGTGGTCGCGTGGTCGGCGGCCGAGGGCATCCTGCGCGGCAAGGCCTCGATGCTCGGTGGCGCTTCGGGCGCGGTGGCGGGTCTGGTCGCCATCACCCCGGCCTGCGGCAGCGTTGGCGTGATGGGGGCGATCGCCATCGGTCTGATCTCCGGCGTGGTCTGCTTCTGGGGCGTCACTGGACTCAAGCGTCTGTTGAACGTGGACGACACCGCGGACGTGTTCGGCGTGCATGGCGTCGGCGGCATTGTCGGTGCGCTGCTGACCGGCGTGTTCGCTGCACCCAGCCTCGGAGGCGGCGGCGCCGAGAACTTTTCGATCGCCGCGCAGGTGCTGATCCAGGCCGAGGCCGTGATCATCACCATCGTCTGGTCGGGCGTCGTCACCTTCGTCGCGCTGAGCCTGATCCGCGTGGTGCTGGGTCTGCGCGTCAGCGATGACGAACAGCGTGAAGGCCTGGATCTCAGCGCCCACGGCGAGTCGGCCTACAACTGAGTCAAGGCGCTGCGCTGGCCGGTCGGGGGATTGGGCCAGCGCAGCGCTCAAGGGGAGGAAGCGGAGCGGGCAGGGATGCCCATGACCACGGGAAGCCGGCACTGGGCGCCGCGCTGTCCCACCCAGCACGACTGTCGTTCGCGGGGGCTGCGACAGTCTGGCCAGAGGGCGAAGCCGGGAAACCGGCTTCGCCCTCACTTTTTGGGGCCGGGATTCGGGATTCGGGATTCGGGATTGGGGATTCGGGAGAGCCGGAGCGGCTCGCCGCGTGTGCTCAGGTCTCACGGAGCGCTTGGCCGATCCTCGCGCCACTGCTGTACCAAAGTACGATGGCCGGACGCGCGCTGCGCAACGAGCATCCGGGCATGTCTACGATTCGTTTCTCTGCCGGCATCGCCTGCTTTCTGCTCGCTGCGTGCGCCACTGTTCAAGCGCCGAACGAGGCTGTGCCCATGCGTCAATCCGAAGTGCTCGAGAGCGTGCATCGTGCGCCCGACGATCTGCTCAGCGCGGGGCTGGGCCTTGCGGGCCTGCAGCAGGCCACGCCGCCCGCGCTGGCCGATGTGAGCGCGCCGACATCCGCGGAACTGCGCCGTCGCGCGGTGTGGGCCAACTGGCGCGGCATTGCCGACCTCACGCCCGGCGGCGGTTTCGGCGAGGTCTATGGCGCTGTGCCGAGCGTGCCTGGGCGCGAGTTCCACACGCTCGCCTGGCTGCCGGAGGCGCGGCATCCGCATCGGGTGCTGCTGCAGCTGCCGGATGCTTTCGATGCCCGCGCGCGCTGCCTGGTCGTCACCGCCTCCTCGGGCTCGCGCGGCATCTACGGCGCGATCTCGCTGGCTGGCGGCTGGGGTCTGCCGCGCGGCTGTGCGGTGGCCTACACCGACAAGGGTGCGGGCTCTGGTTTCTTCGATCTGGCGAGCGGGCAGGGCGCGGGGCTGTCGGGACTCGCCGAGGGCGAGCCGGAGTTCGCGCTTGCCGCCAGCGGTGAGCCCCTGCTCGCGGTCAAGCATGCGCACAGCGGTGACCATCCGGAGGCCGACTGGGGCCGGCATCTGCGCCAGGCCGCCGAGTTCGGCCTGCAGCAGCTGAGTCGCGCGCTGCCGGCGCAGGCGCCGTTCACCTTCGAAAACACACGGGTGATCGCGGTCGGCGTGTCCAACGGTGGCGCCGCGGTGCTGCGTGCCGCAGCGGACACCGACGGCTGGCTCGATGCCGCGGTGGCGATCGCGCCGAACGTGCATGTCGCAGACCACGGTCGCCCCGCCTTCGACTACGGCACCGAGGCCGGACTGCTGATGCCCTGTGCGCTGCTGGATGCGCGCTTCGATGCCACGCCATTCGCTCGCACGCCGCAGGGTGCGGCGCCCGAATGGCGACGCGCGTGCGCGCTCGCGCACGAGGCCGGTCTGCTGGCCGCGAGCACGCTTGAAGCGCAGGTCGCCGAAGCCCTGCAGCGTCTTCACGAGGGTGGCTGGACCGACGCGGCGATCGCTGCCGGCGCGCTCAGCGTCAGCTTCGAGATGTGGCGCGCGGTCGGTGCGACCTATGCCTCGGCCTACCTCCGCCGCGGGCCTGCCGACATGCCCTGCGGATTCCGCGTTGCCGTGCTCGATGCGCAGGGCCAGCCGCGTGTCACCGCGGCGGCCGAGCGCGCGCTGATCTGGAGCGATGGTTCGGGCATTCCGCCCACCGCCGGTGCGCAGCTGCTGTCGCCGGGCGAGGGCGACCTGCCCTCCTCGCTGGCGGGTCTGCGCTGTCTTGCCGCGCTGTGGGATGGCGACAGCGCCGATGCCCGGAGCGTGCGCATCGCTGTCGCACAGACACAGGCGGGCCCGCCGCGCGCCGGCCTGCCGCTGACCGTGCTGCATGGGCTTGATGATGGCCTGATTCCCGAAGCCTTCAGCGGTGCGGCCTACGTCGCCCAGGCCGAGCAGGCCGGGCGCGCCCTGCGCTACTGGCAGCTGCCGCATGTGCAGCACTTCGACGGCTTCCTTGGTGCGCCGCCGCTGGCTGCACGCTACCTGCCGCTGATGCCGTATGCGTATCGCGCGCTGGACCAGGCCTGGTCCGATCTTGAGGCCGGTCGCGGGCCGCGCAGCGAGCGCGTGCGCGTGGCGGCCGAGCCGCGCGGCATCGAAGGCGCGGGCGTGGCGCCGCTGCGGGCTGAGCATCTGGCGCTGCCGTCGGGTTGAGTTGCCGCGGCGGTTCGAGCTTGCCGCGCGGCTCTGCGCGTGCCTGCGCTCGCCGGCCGCACAGGCAATCGAGGTTACTTTCGCGATCAGCGGTATGCGAGGTGTTTCAAACGCCTGGTGTGCAGATCAGTGTGGTCACAGCTTGCGAGGGGTGTGGGCGACCGCGGGGTCGAGCTCATGGTGGGCCAGGGCCCACCCTATGCGGCGTTTGGCGGCGACGCCGGGTTGGGCATCGAGCGGAGTCGTCGCGTCTTGCGCCGACGTCGGGTTTCGCGGGGGACGATACGAAGCACTTCCGATCGCATAGGGTGGGCCCTGGCCCACCATGGCCTCCGCACCGCCCCGGTGTAGAGATACGAGCTGAAACGCCGGCACCAGGCGTCCGCTGAAGCCGTCGGGCGCGTCACACCCCTGTGCTAGCATCCGGCCGCATTGACGCAGGGCCCGCCGCGCTTGTTTCGCGGGCTCTGCGAACCGCGGTTTCCCTTGCGCCACGAGGCTTGCGATGAGCGCCAACACGCCTGATTTTTCCGCCTTCGATCCTGCCCGCATGGCCGAGCAGGTGATGGGCTTCTGGAACTCGATGGCGAGGCCGCAGCCGGCGCCGCCGCCGTCGCCCTTCGCCGCCTTCCAGCAGATGTTCGGCGCACAGCCGCAGCCGATGCCCGGCGCCGACCTGTTCGCCCAGGCCCAGCAGATGTACGGCCAGCTGCAGCAGGCCCTGCTGCCTGCGCTGGAGGCGCCGAACTTCGACGTCGACAGCCTGATGCAGCTGTGGCGCAAGACCTTCGGCGATGCGCCGGCGATCCCGCCCGCTCTGATGGTGCCGAGCTTCCTCGCGCCGATGGCTGGCGGCGGCTCGCCGGGCTTCGCCGCCGAGATGCGCGGCGCGCTGGGGTCGGCACCGCTGGGCCTGATGCGCGAGCACCAGCAGCGCTGGCAGGCCTTCGCGCAGGCGCAGATCGATCTGCAGTCGGTGATGGAGCGTTACAACACCCTGATGCAGAAAGTGCAGCGCGAAGGCATGGCCCGCTTCGAGGCCAAACTGCGCGCGCACAGCGAACCCGGCAAGCAGCTCGCTTCGGCGCGCGCGCTGTTCGATCTGTGGATCGACGCCAGCGAGGAGGCCTTCGCCCAGATCGCGCTCGGCCCCGAGTACCGCCACGTCTACGGCGAACTGGTCAACGCGCAGATGCGCGTCCGCCAGTGCGGCATGGCGATCGTCGAGGAGCAGCTGAAGGCCCTGGGCCTCCCCTCGCGTACCGAACTCGACTCCAACCACAAGCGCACGCACGAGCTGAGCCGCGAAGTGCGCGCGCTGAAACAGCGCATCGCTGAGCTGGAGCTGGCCGGGCAGGGCGCCTCGAGTGAGGCGCGACGCAGGCCCGAGTCGGCCCCGCGCCCGACCGAACCCGGGTTCCGCGCCGAGACGTCCAGCGCCGAGACCCAGCCCAAGCCCCAGAGCGAGCGCGCCAGCGCCAAGGCCAAGCCGCGCGCCAAGGCCACCAAGCCTGCCGCGAAGGCCGCCGCCAAGCGCGCGGTCAAAGCCAGCGCCAGCCGCAAGAAGGCCCTGCCGCCGCTGGCGGCAGTCACGCCCAAGGCCCCCGCCCGCGCACGCAAGGGACGCTGATCCATGCAGCCGATGAACTTCCCCTCGATGACCGGCCCGCTGGGCTTCACCCCCGCCAAGCTGATGCAGGATCTGCTCGACGCCCAGCGCAAGCTGCGCGAGGGCATCGACAGCCTGCAGCGCGCCGGCGATGTCGACTACGGCGCGACCCGCAAGGAGCTGGTGTGGCAGGACGGGCGCGTCTGCCTGTACCGCTACCGCGGCGAGCGCGAGCCAACGGCCGCGGTGCCGATCCTGATCTGCTACGCCCTGGTCAACCGCCCCTACATGGTCGACCTGCAGCACGACCGCTCCCTGGTACGACAGCTGCTGGCCCGCGGCGAGGACGTCTACATCATCGACTGGGGCTACCCGGACCGCAGCCACCGCTTCGAGACCCTCGACGACTACATCAACGGCTACCTGCACGCCTGCGTGCTCGAGGTCTGCCGGCGCCATCAGCTGGCCTCGATCAACCTGCTTGGCGTCTGCCAGGGCGGGGCGTTCTCGCTGTGCTACACCAGCCTGCATCCGGAGCGCGTGCGCAACCTGATCACCATGGTCACGCCGGTGGATTTCCACACGCCCGACAACATGCTGAGCAGCTGGACGCGCAGCATGGATGTCGACCTGTTCGTCGACACGCTCGGCAACGTGCCGGCCGACCTGATGAACCTCTGTTACCTCACGCTCAAGCCCTACCGCCTGTTCCTGCAGAAGTACGTCGGTTTCGTCGAGCAGATGGACGATCCGGTCGAGGTCGAGAACTTCGTGCGCATGGAGCGCTGGATCTTCGACTCGCCCGACCAGGTGGGCGAGGCCTTCCGCCAGTTCATCAAGGATTTCTACCAGGGCAACAAGCTGATGCGCGGCGATGTCTTCATCGGCGAGCAGCGCGTCGACCTGCGCAACGTGCGCTGCCCGGTGCTGAACATCTACGCCGAGCAGGACCACCTGGTGCCGCCGGACGCCTCGCGCGCACTCAAGGCCGTGGCCGGCACCCGCGACTACACCGAACTCAGCTTCCGCGGCGGCCACATAGGCATCTATGTCTCCGGCCGCGCCCAGCGCGAGGTGCCGGGCGCGATCGAGGAGTGGCTGCGCAAGCGCTGAGGCGCAGGGGAAGCTGGAATGATGGAGCAGGAGAAGGTCGTCGCCCGCGACGACCTGAAAGGCTGGATGTGGCTGCTGCTGGGTTTGCTGGCCGGGGCTGTGGCCAGCGCGATCGTGATGATGGTCGTGGTGTTCCCGCTGCAGCTCGCGGCGCAGCGGGATGCGCCGATCTGGACCGAGGCCGCCCCGGCCATGAAGCGCGGTCTGCAGACGCGCGCCTACCGTGACCAGAGCCCCTGTCCGAAGTCGACGCTGCAGATGCACGTGGGAACCTGGGAGGGTTCCGCCCAGCTTGAAGGCGGCGGGACTTCGCGCTGGCGCAATGTGCGGCGGGCGGACGGCCGCTTCGAGATCGCTTTCCTGGCCGAGGACGGAACGGTGCAGTCGGAGGAGCGCGGCTACTGGGCGATCACCGGCTGCATTTACGCCAGCCTGATCACCGAGGTCGACGGCGAGCCGGCGCTGTTCCAGGAGGTCTATCGCGTGCACGAGATCAGCGGCGACCACCTGGTCTACTCCAACTACCGCACCGGCAGTTCCTTCCAGCAGCGGCGGGTTTCCTCGACCGAGGAGTGAAGGACAAACGCGCGGCGCACGCCTCAGCGTTGGCTGCCCGCAGCGATTTCCAGGCCGGTGCCCGCCGCGGCGCTCGCGCCCGCGGAAGCAACCGTCCCCGCGTCTTCGCCCTGTCTCCTCCGGCTCGCACCTGTCGAGGTTGCGGCCGGAAGCCCGATCGCCCCCGACGCTGCCCGATGACCCTTGCCACCGGCCGAGCGCCTGCGCAGTATCGCGCCAGCCCACGCCCTGCCTCGCCCGAATGAACGACCTCCCGAGCCGGGCTCGCCGGCTGCTGTGCCGCCTGTGCGTGCTGCTGGTGCTGGCGGCGCCCCTGCTCGGCCCGCGTGGAGCCGTCGCAGCGCAGCGCTACGACCAGGAGGCGGGCCTGCCGAGCGCGCAGGTGCAGTCGCTGGCGATGGACGCGCGCGGCTTCCTGTGGGTCGGCACCCAGGATGGCGTGGTCCGCTTCGACAGCCATCGCTTCCTGCCCATCGATGTCGACGCCGGCTTCCGCACGCCCGATCCGCATGTGCGCCGCATGCTGGCCGTGCCCGGCGCGGTTTATCTCGCGACGCGCTCGCGTCTGCTGCGCTTCGATCTGGAAAGCGAGCGCCTGGATGAGCTGCGCTCCGGCGAGGAGGAGATCGTCGGTGTCTATGCGCTGAAAGCCGATGCCAACGGTTCGATCTACGCGGGCACCGAGGCCGGCCGGCTCTTCCGCTGGCGGGACGCCGACTGGCGGACGCCGCTGCAGCCGCTGCGCCTGCTCGATGCTGAAGGCCAGCCGTGGCGCGAGCCGCTGGCCATCAATGACCTGGCCGTCGGCGCGTCGACGCTGTGGCTGGCCACCCTCGGCGGCATCCATGCCCTTGATCCGGAGAGTTTGCGCCTGCGCTTCCAGCCGCTCGACCTGCCGCAGGTGCAGGGCGGCCGCGCGCACGTGTCGGCGGTACACGAGGACGCCCAGGGCCGGCTGTGGGTCGGCTTCTGGAACGATGGCCTGGCGCGCTTCTCGCCCGCCACCGGGCGCACCGACTGGTTCCATCCCAGCCTCGGCAACAGCGGCGCGCTGCGGGCGACCAGCCTCTACAGCTTTCTCGAACGTGGCGACCGGCTCTACATCGGCAGCAACCGCGGGCTGGTCGTCCATCGCCGGGACTGCGACTGCCTGCGCGGGCTGAACCTGCCGGAATGGGAGGCCCGCGAAGGCAGCGGGGTGATCATCACCAGCCTTGCCGCGGAGTCCGGCGAGGACGGCCTCTGGGCTGGCGTCTGGGGCTCGGGCCTGGCCCGCTTTTCGCGCTTCGACGAAGCCATCGAGCGCCAGCAGCCGATCGACGGGCGCAGCGATGCGCTGGGCCATCCGATGGTGTCCTCGCTGCTGGTCGACCGGCGTCAGCGGCTGTGGATCGGCACCTATGGCTCCGGCGTGCACTGGGTGGACGCGGACCAGCGCCGTGCGGGCCTGCACTGGCCGCTGCAGCGCCTGCCCTTCGGCGAGCGGCGGGTGGAGTCGCGCTTCATCTGGCATCTGCGCGAGCTCGGGGATGCGATGCTGGTCGGCAGCGGCTACGGCCTGTTCCGCTGGAACGGTGCGCAGCTGCAGGACGTCGACGCCGCCCTGCAGAGCCTGCGCAGCAGCTTCGACCTTGGCGATGGCCGCCTGCTGATCGGCACGGGCTGGGGACTGTTCCTCGATGCGCGTGGCGGTCGCGGGCCCGTGCAGCGGGTTGCGCTGGAGGGCGTGGACGGCCGGCCGGTGTGGTCGATCCAGCGCTGGCGCGACGAGATCTGGGTGGGCACCGACCGCGGCCTGCTGCGTCTTGATGCGCAGCTGCAGCCGCGCGCGCGGGTGGCAGTGGGTGCTGACGAGAACAGCCTGCCGGGCGCGGTGGTGTGGGCGCAGAAGTTCGACGCCGCAGGGCGCCTGTGGCTGGCGACCTCGGGCGGGCTGGTCGTCGTGCCGGCCGAGGCCGGCGAGCCGCGCTTCCTGCGCCAGACGGCGCTGATCGAGGCCGGCATCCGCAGCGTCAACAGCATCGAGTTCGATGCCGCGGGCAGCCTGTGGGCGGGCTCGCCGCGCGGCTTGCTGCGCTACTGGCCGCAGACGGGCGCGCTCGATCTGCTCGAAGCCCGCGACGGCCTCTTGAGTTCGCAGCAGAACAATGGCGCCAGCGCCAATGATGGCGAGCGGCTCTACTTCGGCGGCATCGGCGGTTTCATCGCCTTCCGCCCCGAAGACATTCCGGCGCGCAGCGCGAACCTGCGGCCGAGCGTCGTGAAGTGGCGGCTGGGCCAGGGCGAGTGGCGGCCCGGCAATGGCGAGATCGCGCTGGCGCACGGCCATGCGCCGCTGCAGGTCGAGTTCAGCGCCTTCCACTATGACCACCCCGAGCGCGTGCGCTACGCCTATCGCTGGCATCCCGCGGAAACCGAGTTCACGCCGCTGGGCGACGCCCACAGCGCGGTGTTCAGCCGCCTGCCCGCCGGTCGCCATCGACTTGAGCTGCGCGCCCAGCTGGAAGGCGTGGCGCCCGCCGCGGCCGAGGGCGTGGTGCTGCAGGTGGCGGTCGCCCAAGCCTGGCACCAGAGCCTGTGGGCGCGACTGCTGATGGGCTCGGCCCTGGTGCTGGCCTGGATCGGCTTCCACCGTCTGCGCCTGCGCCAGGCCAGGCGCTATGCGCAGGGCCTGGAGCGCGAGGTCGGCGAGCGCACCCGCGAGCTGCGCGTCGCCAAGGAGGCCCTCGAACAGGCCAATGCGCGCCTGCGCCGGCAGGTGGCGATGGATCCACTGACCGGGCTGGCCAACCGACGTGCGCTGTTCGATGCGGTCGAGGCCCGGCAGGATCGCGCCCGCGCTGCCGGCGTGCTGCTGATCGATCTCGATCACTTCAAGCGCATCAATGACCGTCATGGGCATGACGTCGGCGACGCCGTGCTGGTCGACTTCGCCGGCGTGCTGCAGCGTGAGGTGCACCGCGACTGCCTGTGTGCGCGCTACGGCGGCGAGGAGTTCCTGGTGCTGCTCGACGAGGCCACGCCTGCCGCGCTTGCTGCATTGGCCGAGCGTCTGCTGACGGATGTGCGCGCACGCAGCCTGCGGCTGGAGGGTCATCCGCCGGTGCACTACACCATCAGCATCGGCGTGGCCTTGGCCGCGCCTGATGAGCCGGTGGTGGCGGCGATCCAGCGCGCCGACCGCGCGCTGTACCAGGCCAAGCACGAGGGCCGCGACCGCTGGGTGCTGGCGCCCGAGGCGGCGAATCTGGGCCGCTGATCCGCGCGTCAGCGCGGCCCTTGCCGCGCGCGGGTCGTGTCGGATGTCAGTTGGACAGCAGCGCCGCGCGGGTCTCTTCGACGAAGGCGCGCACCTCGGGAAAGAAGGCCTCGAAGCCGGCCTCGGCCTCGGCTTCGTGCTGGCGCAGGGTCGGCAGGCAGGCGACCAGGCCCTCGCCGCCGCGCGAGAGCCGGCGCGCGATCCGCGTCACCGCGCGGTCGACGGTGTCGCGGTGGCGGTAGCTGCCCAGCCAGTCGCCAGAGGCCATCAGCGGGGCGATCGCGGCGAGTCGCGGCGGCAGCTCGGCCGCGGCCTCCGCGAGCACGCGGTACGCGCGCTGGCTGAAGTCATGCAGCGGCGGGTCCGCATGGCGCGGCCAATCGCGCGCCAGCAGGTGGTCGAAGTACACGTCGATCAGGATCCCCGCATAGCGGCGCTGGCCCTCCGGGAACGTCGCCTTCAGGGCGAGCACCTGCGGATGCCGATCGGTGAATCCATCGATGCGGCGATGGATCAGGATCTCGCGCCGCACGATCGCGGGCCAGGCTTCGAACGCGCTGCCGGCCACGAAGTCACCGAGCAGGGCGCCGAGCAGACCTTCGTCGCTGTGCTCGGCCAGCAGCAGATGGGCGAGGTAGTTCATGGGCGGCAGTATCGGCCGACGCGCGCCCCGGACGCAGTCATGCCGAGCACGGAATGGGCTGCGCCTTCATGTTCGCGCAGGGCAACGCTGAAGAGTTCAGCGTTGTCGCGCGCCATGGAGGGCGCGCCCGTGGATCCAGCGCGTAAGCGCTTGATCCAGCGCGACCGAGCGAAGCGAAGGCGTCGCCGCGTAGCGGCCGAACGAGTCCGGACCTGCGCCGGACTCGCGATCCTTGATCAAGGCCAGGATGGACTTGATCAGTGTTGCCCTGGACAGATTCACTAGAATCCGGCCCATTCGAGACGAGCGGAGCACCCTTCGATGCGCACGCACAGCCTGCTGATGGCGACGACCCTGGCCCTGCTGCCGGGCCTCTCGATGGCGACCGATGGGCAGGAGGCCTGGCGCCAGATGCCGGCTGAGGCGCGTCGCGCGCCGACCGAGCTGCCGGCACGGAGCGCGTACGCGGTGGCCACCGCTCCGGCGGTCCTGGCCGCTGCACCCGCCACCCTGCGCCTGCCGTTTCCGCAGGGTGAGCGCGAGGCGCTGACGCTGGAGATCGAGCGGCATGCCGAGGACCGCTACACCTGGCGCGGCAGCCTCGACGACGCCGGCGACTATCCGGCCGTGCTCAGCGTCGCCGGCGACGCGGTGGCCGGCTTCATCAGCGCGCCCGAGGGCATCTGGGAGCTGGTGCCTTCGACCGTCGCCGGCGAATCCTGGCTGATCGAACTCGATGGCGATCGTCTGCCGCCGTGCCGCGGTCCGGTCGATCCCGGCCCGGATGGCCCCGCGCATCCGTCCGCCGGCGCGGTGTCCGCGCTCAGCGACAGCGGCGACCAGGTGGACCTGCTGCTGATGTACTCGCCGGCCGCGCGCGACGCCGCCGGCGGCGTCAGCCAGATCAGCGCGCAGGCGCAGGCGGCGGTCGATTCGGCCAATACCGTGTTCGCCAACAGCGGCATGCGCATGCGCTTCCGCGTGGTCGGCATCGAGCTGCTGGAGGGCTGGGTCGAGGGCACGTCCTCGGCCAGCACCGAGCTCGGCCTGTTCCGCTCGAATGCAAGCCAGCAGGCGCGCCGCAACGCACTCGCCGCCGACATGGTCAGCCTGCTGGTCGCCAACCTGCCCGGCGCCTGCGGCATCGGCTACGTGATGCGCAGCCCGGGCGCGGGTTTCGCCGCCAGTGCGGTGCAGATTACCGATCGCGACTGCGCGGTCGGCAATCTGAGCTGGGTCCACGAGCACGGCCACAACATGGGCTTCGAACACGATCCTGCCAACGGCACCTCGCCGACCAGCGCGTCCTACCCGTGGTCCTTCGGCCACTATGTCGAAGGCCAGGGCGCGCAGTCCTTCCGCACGGTCATGGCCTATCAGTGCCCGGCTGGCGGCTGCACGCGGCGGCCCTACTTCTCCAGCCCGCGGGTCAGCTTCAACGGCTTCCCGACCGGCGTGGTCGACCAGCGCGACAACGCGCGCAGCGGCGATCTGGTGGCCGACATCGTTGCCAACTTCCGGGTGGCGCAGACCTGGCAGGGCTTCGCCAACGGCTTTGAGGCCTCGCCCTGATCGGCCTTCGGATCCTGTGCAGCGGGTGGCGACTGCGGGCCTGTTGCCTCGCCCTGTGCATCGCCGCCCTGGTCGGCTGCGCCAGCGCCCCCGAGCGCCGGCACCCGCAGCGCAGCGCCGATGAGGTCCGCGCCCAGCTGGTCGATCTGCTTCCCCCGCGTCTGGAGCAGCGCGAAGGCTGGGCGCGGGACATCGAGGCGGCGTTCCGCCACCTTGACCTGCTGCAGAGCACCGACAACCTGTGCGCGGCGCTGGCGGTGATCGAGCAGGAAACCGGCTACCGCGCCAACCCGACGGTGCCCAACCTGCCGCGGATCGCCCGCGCCGAGATCGAGCGGCGGGCGGCGCGGCTGAAGATTCCGAAGGTCGCGCTCTCGGCAGTGCTGCGCCTGCCCTCGGGGGATGGCCGCAGCTTCGAGCAGCGGCTGCAGGCCCTGCGCACCGAGAAGGACATGAGCGATCTGTACGCCGAGCTGATCGCCCGCGTGCCGCTGGGTGAGACCCTGTTTGACGCAGCCAACCCGGTGCGTACCGGCGGCTCCATGCAGGTGTCGATCGCCTTCGCCGAAGCCCACGCGAAGCAGCACCCCTATCCCTATGCGGGTGCGCGGTCGATCCGCGACGAGGTGTTCAGCCGGCGCGGCGGCGTCTATTTCGGCATCGCCCACCTGCTGCAGTACCCCAGCAGCTACGAGCGCCATCTCTTCCGCTACGCCGACTTCAACGCGGGCTGGTACGCCAGTCGCAATGCAGCCTTCCAGCAGGCGCTGAGCGCGCTCAGCGGGGTCCGGCTGGCGCTGGACGGCGACCTGATCCTGCCGGATCCGGGGCTGTTCGAACGCAGTCGCAGCGAGACCGAGCGGGTGGCGCTGTCGCTGTCGTCGGTTCTGGGCCTGAGCGAGGCGCGGATCGCGCGCGACCTGCGCCGCGCGGATCGGTTTGACTTCGAGCAGACCGATACCTGGCGTCGCGTGTTCGAGCGCGCCGATGCGCAGGCCGGCGCGCCGCTGGCGCGCGCCCGCGTGCCGCAGATCCGGCTCAGCAGCCCCAAGATCACGCGCAACCTGACGACCGAGTGGTTCGCCGAACGGGTCGAATCGCGCTACCGGCAATGCATCAACCGGGCCTATCGCGGCGCCGGCTGAGCGTGGCGCCGCTCAGAAGCTGATGAACAGCCCGCCGTTGACCGGAACCAGCGCGCCGGTGATGTAGCCCGAGCCTTCGGCGGCGAGGAAGTCGACCACGCGGGCGATCTCGCCGGGCTGGGCAATGCGGCCCACCGGGATCTGTTCGAGGATCTTCTCGCGGATCGGCGCCGGGATCGTCTGCACCATCGGCGTGTCGCAGTAGCCGGGCGCGACCGAGTTGACGGTGATGCCCTTGGCCGCGACTTCGCGCGCCAGCGCCATGGTGAAGCCATGCACGCCCGCCTTGGCGGCGGCGTAGTTGGTCTGGCCGAACTGGCCGGTCTGGCCGTTGATCGAGCTGATGTTGACGATGCGGCCGTAGCCCTGCGCGATCATCGGCTCGATGGCCGGCTTGCAGAGGTTGAACAGGCCGTCCAGGTTGACACCCAGCACCGCGTCCCACTGGTGTTTGCCGAGCTTGCGCAAGGTGGCGTCGCGGGTGATGCCGGCGCTGTTGGCGAGCACGTCCAGACGGCCGTGGCGCGACACGATATCGGCCACCGCCTGTTGGCAGGCCTCGAAGTCGGCGACGTCCAGCGCGATCGCCTCAAGCGAGGCCAGTCCCGGGCGGGCGCGCAGCTCGGCCAGACGCGCCTCGGGCAGATGGATGTCGGCCGCGATCACGTGGTGGCCGCTGGCCGCCAGCGCTTCGCAGATCGCCGCGCCGATGCCGCCGGTGCCGCCGGTGACCAGGGCAACGCGCTGGTGGGGTGGGGAGTTCGTCATGCGATGGCGATCGGGCACAGTGGCAGGTGCCGGCGGTGCTGCGCCGGCAGCAGCGTTTCAGGAGGCAGTCGGTTCGACCGCGAGGGCAGAACTCAGCGGTTGCGCGTGCGGCCGGTTGGCGGCTCGGCTGCCGCCGGCGCTTCGGATTCGCCGGTCTTCTCGGTCGGTTTGCCGGCACCGGGGTTGAAGCCGCCGGGCCGCATCACGCCTTCCTGGAAGCTCTTCCACAGGTCGAGGTTGCGTTCGGTCAGCTGGTTCAACATCGAGAACGGCGTCTTGCCCAGCAGGCTGTTGAGCTGATTGCGGAACTGGTGCTGCTGGTCGAGAAACAGCTGCATGCTGCGCTCGAGGTAGCTGCCCATGAAGCCCTGCAGGCTGTCGCCGTAGAAGCGGATCACCTGGCTCAGCAGCTGCGTGCTGAACATCGGATTGCCCTTCTCCTCGTGCTCGGAAATGATCTGCAGCAGCACGGAGCGCGACAGGTCCTCGCCGCTCTTGGCATCGCGGACTTCCACCTCTTCGCCGTCGACGATCAGCTGCCGGACGTCCTCCAGGGTGATGTAGCTGGAGATCTCGGTGTCATAGAGGCGACGGTTCGGATACTTCTTGATGACCCGGGGCTTGGGCATGGGCGTCGATGCTCTCGGTGTGGCGACCACTGGATGCGACAGCCTGGACCGGCATATCGCCGTGCGGAAGCGGTGGAAAATGGCACAGGCCCGTCCTGGGCATCCCGGGGCGATGGTCACGGTATGAAGCAACGTCTGCAGTGCATGCGTTGCCCGCGGCGACCGGTTCCCGACGCGTCGTGCGCTTCGGCGGGCAGCGTCAGCGCCACCCGCCGATAGTTTCACATGTTACCAGCCCATGTGGTGGCCGCCGTTGATGTCGAGGTTGGAGCCGGTGATCCACGCGGCTTCCTCGGAGACCAGGAAGGCCACGGCATAGGCGATCTCCTCGGGCTTGCCCAGGCGCCCGGTCGGGATGTCGGCGACGATCTTGGCGCGCACTTCCTCGGGCACGGCCATCACCATGTCGGTGGCGACATAGCCCGGCGAGACCGTGTTCACGGTGATCCCGAGCTTGGCGTTCTCGCGCGCCAGCGAGATGGTGAAGCCGTGCATGCCCGCCTTGGCGGCGGCGTAGTTGGCCTGGCCGTACTGGCCCTTCAGGCCGTTGATCGAGCTGATCTGCACAATGCGGCCCCACTTGCGATCGCGCATGCCGTCGATCACCGGACGGGTCATGTTGAAGCACGAATTGAGATTGGTGTTGATGACGTCGTGCCACTGCTCGGCGCTCATCCGGTGGAAGGTGCCGTCGCGGGTGATGCCGGCATTGTTGATCAGCACCTCGATCGGCCCCAGCGCGTCGGCCACGGCACGGGCGATGGCGGCGCCGCCCTCGGGTCTGCCGATGTCGCCGGGCACGATGGTGATGTCGAAGCCCTCGGCCTTCAGCGCGGCCTGCCACTCGCGGGCCTTGGCCTCGTTGCGGTAATTGGTGGCCACCTTGTGGCCGGCCTGCGCCAGCCGCTTGCAGATTGCCGTGCCAATGCCGCCCGTACCGCCCGTCACCAGCGCAACGCGTGCTGTCATGCTCCCTCTCCCGTTTTCAGCCGGCTTGTCGTCAGGCAGTCGCCCAGGCCGGATCCGGGCGACAGCCCCCGAGTTTATACAGGGCTTTCGACCGTGGTTTGACGATCGGCAAACTGTGGTTCGGAAGTCACGCTGCTGAATTCGAATTCAGCGGCCGCGCGCGTCAGCAGGGTGGCGACACTGCCGGCATCGGCGAGCACCGCGGGTGGCTGGCCGAGCGCCGTCCAGCACCAGCGCAGCGCCGGCAGCGGATCGCGCGGATCGATCGGCAATGCCGACAGCGACTTCGACAGCTTGCGGCCCTCGCTGTCGACCACCAGCGGCAGATGCGCGTATACCGGCGTGGCAAGGCCCAGCGCGCGCTGCAGCAGGATCTGCCGCGGCGTCGAATCCAGCAGGTCGGCACCACGCACCACTTCGGTGACGCCCTGTTCGGCGTCATCGACCACGACGGCGAGCTGATAGGCCCAGCAGCCGTCCGCGCGCTTCAACACGAAGTCGCCGACTTCGGCATCCACCGACTGCTCGATCGGACCATGAACGCGGTCGATGAACCTCACCCGGGCCGCTGCATCACCCGGCACCCGCAGGCGTATGGCCTCGGCGTGGCCGGACGGCCGCGGCACGCAGGCACGGTGGATGCCGCCGCTGTGTGCAAGGTCGCTTCTGCTGCAGCGGCAGGAAAAAGCGAGTCCGCGCTCCAGCAGGCTGGCGATTGCCGTCCGGTAAAGTTCTTCGCGGGCGTGCTGCCAGACCACGGGGCCGTCGCCTTCGAGTCCGAATGCGCGCAGGGTGTCGAGCTGGCCGGCTGCGGCACCGGGCATTTCCCGCGCGGGGTCGATGTCCTCGATGCGCAGCAGCCAGCGCCCGCCAACGCTGCGCGCCATCAGCCAGCTGCCAAAGGCCGCCAGCAGGGAGCCGAGGTGCAGTGGCCCGGTAGGCGAGGGCGCGAAGCGTCCGGTGTAGCCTGAATGCGGGTTCAGGCGCTGGCTTGAACTGGCCTGCACAGGCCCCACTCCATGCTGTCAGTCGCCCGAGCCGGGCTTTCAACGTCGCTACGAGGAACCGTCCAATGAAACGCATCGCCCTGTTTCTGGCGACCAATATCGCGGTCCTGCTGGTTGCCAGCATCGTACTGAATCTGCTGGGCGTCGACGCCTACATGGCCAGCCGCGGCCAGAACCTCGGCGGTCTGATCGTGTTCGCCGCCGTGTTCGGCTTCGCCGGCTCCTTCATCTCGCTGGCGATGTCGAAGTGGGTCGCCAAGCGCGGCACCGGCGCGCAGGTCATCGAGCAGCCGCGCAACGAGATGGAGGCCTGGCTGCTGCAGACCGTGCAGCGGCAGGCGCAGATGGCCGGCATCAAGTGCCCGGAAGTCGCGATCTACGATGCGCCGGAGATCAACGCCTTCGCCACCGGCCCCAGCCGCAACAACTCGCTGGTGGCGGTGTCGACCGGCCTGCTGCGCGGCATGAGTCGCGACGAGGCCGAGGCCGTGCTCGGCCATGAGGTCGCCCACGTCGCCAACGGCGACATGGTCACGATGGCCCTGCTGCAGGGCGTGCTCAACACCTTCGTCATCGTGCTCTCGCGCCTGATCGGCAGCTTCGTCGACCGCGTCATCCTGCGCAACGAGGAGGGCGGCGGCATCGGTTTCTTCGTGGTCAGCCTGATCGCCCAGGTGGTGCTCGGCATCCTCGCCTCGATGATCGCCATGGCCTTCTCGCGCCATCGCGAGTTCCGCGCCGACGAGGGCGGCGCCAAGCTGGCTGGCCGGCAGAAGATGATCGCCGCGCTCGAGCGCCTGCAGGCCCAGCACGGCGAAAACACACTGCCCCGCGAAGTGGCCGCGTTCGGCATCAGCGGCCACATGGCGGCCGGCCTGCAGCGCCTGTTCATGAGCCACCCGCCGCTGCCGGAGCGTATCGAGGCCCTGCGTCGCGCGGCCTGATCCCGGCCCCAGGGGTGCCGCAAACGCGAAAGGCCCGGAGCGATCCGGGCCTTTCGCGTTTGCGGACCACGATGCGACTTCAGATGTTGAAGTCGTAGTTCATTTCCGGCGAGGGGGCAGCCAGGAAGTTGCCCTGCACGAAGTGCACCGAGCTGGTGAACAGCACGGTCATGCTGGCGGCATCCTGCACGAACTCGGCGATCGTGGACTTGCCGAGCTCGGTCGCACGCGCGGCCAGCTCGCGCACCTTGGCCTGGTGCTCCGCATTGCGGCCGAGGTCTTCGGTGAAGCTGCGGTCGAGCTTGAGCATGGTCGGGTCGAGGTGCTTCAGCACGTCCAGCGAGTGCGTGCTGGCGCCGAACTGCTCCAGGCACAGGCCGCAGCCGAGCTTGGCCACCGCGCGCTGGAACTCCTTGGCGCCCTTGAGATAGGTCATGACCCGGGTCTCGGGCACGCCGAACACCAGCTGTTCGCCGCGCACCCCGGTCTGCTTGAGCAGGTTGGCGATCCAGCCGGGCAGGCTCGGGTCCTGCATGCTCTGCGGGGTGATCTTCACCAGCAGGCGGCGCTCGTGCTCGGACTTGACCTTGGCCAGCACCGCGATCGCGTGCGACAGCACCCAGCGATCGACCTTCTCGATCAGGCCATGCTCCTCGGCGATCGGCAGGAAGGCCAGTGGCGGTGCGATCTCGCCGTCGCCCACGCGCATGCGCAGCAGGGTCTCGTAGAACTCGACCGCCTCGCCCTGCAGGCTGATGACCGGCTGGTAGTGCAGCATGAAGTCGCCGGACTTGATGGCCTGCTGGATGCGCGCCACCCAGGTGCGCACGCGTTCCTCTTCGGCGCGGTCGCGGGCGGCCGGATCGAACAGCGAGAGGCGGTTGCCACCCTCGGAGATCGCCGCCTGCAGACACTGGCCGGCCTTGCCCAGCACCTGCTGGGCCGGGCCTGATTTCTCGCTCATCTGCACGCCGCCGATGCTCACGGTGAGCGTCGCTGAGCGGCTGCCGATTTCCAGGATGTGGCCCTCGAAGGCCGTGCGCAGGCGTTCGGCCAGCTCGCGCGTCTGCGCGTGGTTGCTGCCGCGGCAGAGCAGGCCGAAGGTGTGGTCGGCGAAGCGCGCCAGCAGCATTTCGTCGCCGAGCGTATGGCGCAGCAGGTGCGCGGTGTCGGCGAGCAGGGTGTCGGCGTGGCCGAGGCCGATGTCGTTCAGCAGGGTGCTGAAGTTGTCGACTTCGATCAGCAGCACCGCCTGGTCCTTGGCGCCGTTTTCGGCGCGGGCGGCCGCGGCCTCCAGCTCGGCCAGGAACACCTGGCGGTTCAGCAGGCCGGTGACCTGGTCGCGTTCGCGCAGGGTCTGCAGCTCCTCGCTGTCGACGAACTGCTTGCGGAACACGATCTGCAGGCAGGGCTCGCCCTCGTAGCTGGCGCGGGCGAACTCCATGACCGCATCGAAATCGATGCCGTCGGCGCGCATCGCCTTCAGTTCGAGCTTGTCGGGCGGCGGCTCGCCCTTGCCCAGACGCTTCAGCAGGGCTTTGAACTCGGTCGCATGGCTGGGCGCGATCAGGTCGAGCAGGGGCATGCCCTCGACTTCCTCGAAGTCGGTGTAGCCGAACATCTCGAGGTAGGCATGGTTGGCACGGATGTGCATGCCCTCGTGGGCATAGGCGATCGGGTCGCGCGAGGAATCGATCAGGGCGTCGCAGCGGCGCGCGGTCTCGCGCAGCGCTTCTTCCAGGCGCTGCTGGCTGCGCCGCGCCTCGTTGCTGGCCCAGGCGTGCTTCAGCGTCGGCAGCACCTGCTCGGGCCGCTGGCGCAGGACGACATGGAATGCGCCCAGCGCGCTGGCCTCGATCAGCAGTTCCTCGTTGATCGAGGTGTGGCTGGCGACCAGGGCGACCGGCTTGCCGGAGCGGCGGATCGCCTGGGCGACGTCGGCAAACGGCAGCCGCTTGCAGGCCCATGCGGCGACGACCAGGTCGGGCAGCTGCTTGCCCAGCTGCTCGTTGAGCTCTTCGATGGTGTCCGGGCGCGAGGTGCGCACGGCGATGCCACCGTTGCGCAAGGCATTGATGACGGATTCCGCGTCTTCGAGGGTTTCCTCGATCTGCGACAGACGGATCACGGTTTCCTGCTTGGCCATCGAACTCCCTTGAAACTGCGATTGCGGCCGGCGCGCAGCCCACGGCTGCACCCGGCCGGACCCGCCCCCCAACGGACCCTAGGCTGGTGTTGTGAACGGCGACCCGGCGATGCCTTCCATCGACCCTGGACCGCCGCAGGTCGGCCAAAACCCCACGCTGACGACCTGTTCTGCAAGGGCACGGAGTGTGGCCAAAACGGCCGACATCCGCAAACGCAAGCCGCGTGCCAGAGCGTCTCTGCGGGCGGCGTCACATTTCCGTCGTGAGTGCGAGCGGCAGTTTGCTGGCGGCCCCGGCCACTTCGCGCACCAGACGCGGCACGAGGTAGCCGGGCAGCCGCTTCCGCAGCGCGGACTCGATCGCCAGGGCGTCAGCATCCGGCACCTCGAAATGCGCGGCGCCGGCGACCCGGTCGAGCTGGTGCAGGTAATAGGGCAGGGCACCGGCGGCAAAGCTGGCCTCGGCCAGTTCGACCTGGGCCTCGACCGAGTCGTTGATGCCGCGCAGCAGCACCGCCTGGTTCAGTACGGTCAGGCCGGCGCCGCGCAGGTCGGTCAGTGCGCGCGCGACGGATTCGTCGAACTCGCGGGCGTGGTTGGCGTGGATCACCATCACCTTCTGCAGGGGCAGGGCGGCCAGCCAGTCGAGCAGTTCGGCATCGACGCGCTCGGGCAGCACCACCGGCAGCCGGCTGTGGATGCGCAGGCGACGCACCTGCGGCAGGGCGAGCAGGCGCTCGCCCAGCTCGCGCAGCTTGGCGGTCGACAGCGACAGCGGATCGCCGCCGCTCAGGATCACCTCGTCGACGCTGGGGTCGGCCCCGATGGTGTCCAGCGCGGCCTGCCAAGCGTTGGCCGCGGCGCTGTCCTCGCCATAGGGATAGTGCCGACGGAAGCAGTAGCGGCAGTGCACGGCGCAGCTGCCGGTCGCAACGAGCAGGGCGCGCCCCTGGTATTTCTGCAGCACGCCGCGGCCGCTGCGGGCGGCCGCGTCGCCCACGGCGTCGAGGCCGAAGCCCTCGACCTCGAGCGTTTCCAGATCCAGCGGCAGGACCTGGCGCAGCAGTGGATCGGCCGGATCGCCGTGGCGCATGCGCGCCACGAAGCCGCGCGGCACCCGCAGCGGAAAGCCGGCGGCGTCCGCGGGCAGGCGCTTGGCCAGCGCCTCCAAACCCAGCATCCGAAGCAGTTCCAAGGGATCGGTGACAGCTTCCCGCCACAGCCGACGCCAGTCACGAGCGGGCTCCGCGGCCGCGGCGGGCTGCGCGATCCGCGGGTTTGCGCTTATCATTTCGCCTCTTTGGCCGGCGATTCGCCGGCGATCACCGCAAACCCCATAGTCTAGCCGCAGCCCGCGGCTCGCACCTCAATCCCCCGGAGCACGCATGGCGACCTACGGCCTGAACGACGTCAAGAACGGACTCAAGATCATCCTGGACGGCGACCCCTACGTCATCGTCGAAGCCGAGTTCATCAAGCCGGGCAAGGGCCAGGCCTTCACCCGCATCCGCGTGCGCAACCTGAAGAACGGCCGCACCACCGAGAAGACCTTGAAGGCCAACGAGACGGTCGAAGGCGCCGACGTGGTCGATACCGACATGCAGTACCTGTACTCCGACGGCGAGTTCTGGAACTTCATGCAGCCGGACAGCTTCGAGCAGTTCAGCGCCGACGCCACCGCCATGGGCGATGCGGCCAAGTGGCTGAAGGGCGAGGAGATGTGCGTGATGACCCTGTGGAACGGCGCGCCGCTGTCGGTGGCGCCGCCGAACTTCGTCGAGCTGCAGATCGTCGAGACCGACCCCGGCGTGCGCGGCGACACGGCGTCCGGCGGCGGCAAGCCGGCCAAGCTGGAAACCGGCGCGGTCGTGCGCGTGCCGCTGTTCATCGAGAACGGCGAGGTGATCCGCTGCGACACCCGAAGCGGCGAATACGTCAGCCGAGTCAAGTGAGACCCTCCGACCCGGCCCTGCGCCGGGTCGGTGCTATTGGGCACCAGGAAACCGTCAGGGAGGCATGGAGCGCATGCGTGAGATCGACCTGCTGATCGAGGCCGGCTGGGTGGTGCCGGTCGAGCCGCACGCGGTGGTGCTGGAGCAGCACGCCGTGGCGGTGGACGCCGGCCGCATTGTCGAGCTGCTGCCGATCGCCGAGGCCCGCACGCGCTACGCGCCGCGCGAAACCGTGAGCAGGCCCAAGGCCGCTCTGATTCCCGGCCTGGTCAACGTGCATGTGCACAACCCGATGACCCTGATGCGCGGCCTCGCCGACGACCTGCCTTTGATGACCTGGCTGAACGAGCACATCTGGCCGGTCGAGGGCGCGGTGATCGGCCGCGAATTCGTCGGCTGCGGCGTCGAGCTTGCGGTGGTCGAGATGCTGCGCGGCGGCACCACCACCTGCAATGAGAACTACTTTTTCCCGGATGCCGCGGCGGCGACTTACCGGCGCATGGGCTTCCGCGCCTGCGTCGGCCTGCCGGTGATCGATTTCCCCACCGCCTGGGCGGCCTCCGACGACGAGTACTTCGACAAGGCGCTGGAGCTGCACGACGCCCTGCGCGGCGACGCGCTGGTCAACACCGCCTTCGTGCCGCATGCGCCCTACACGGTGAAGGACGCGAGCTTCGAGCGCATCCGCCTGCTCGCCGACCAGATGGGTCTGGTCGTGCACTGCCATGTCCATGAGACCGCGCAGGAGGTCGAGGACTCGCTGAAGCAGTACGGCCAGCGCCCTCTGGCGCGCCTGCAGCGCCTGGGCCTGGTGAATTCGCAGCTGCTGGCGATCCACATGACCCAGCTGACGCCGGCCGAAATCGAGCTATGCGCGGCGAACGGCGTGTCGATCGGCCACTGCCCCGAGTCCAACCTCAAGCTCGCCTCGGGCTTCTGCCCGATCGAGGCCCTGCGCCGCGCCGGCGCCAACATCGCGCTGGGTACCGACGGCTGCGCCAGCAACAACGATCTCGACATGATCGGCGAGATGCGCACCGCCGCCCTGCTGGCCAAGGGCGTGGCGATGGACGCCGCGGCCCTCGATGCACCCAGCGCCCTGCGCATGGCCACCCTCGGCAGCGCGCGGGCGATGGGCATGGAAGAGACGATCGGTTCGATCGAGCCCGGCAAGGCCGCCGACCTCGTGCTGGTCGATCTGGATCAGCCCGAGTCGCAGCCCTTCTACAACGTGATCTCGCAGCTGGTCTACGCCGGCGCGCGCCAGCAGGTTAGCGATGTCTGGATCAATGGCCGCGCGCGCCTGCGCGACCGCCAGCTGGTCGATGTCGATCTCGAAGCCTTGATGGCGCGCGTGGCCGAATGGCGCACGCGGATCGCCGCGATCCCGCGCCGCCACTGATGACGCCCGCCCGGACCGGCCTCGGCCCTGGTCTGAGCGTGCACAGGAGTCACTGATGAACTTGCCCGCTGCAAATCAAAGCTCGCGCCGCGAGAACGTCGACCCCGCCGAACTCGCGCGCTTCGGCCAGCTCGCCGCGCGCTGGTGGGACCCGAACGGCGAGGCTCGCCCGCTGCATGACCTGAACCCCGCGCGCCTGGGTTACGTCGCCGAGCGCGTGAAACTGGATGGTGCCGAGGTGCTGGACGTCGGCTGCGGCGGCGGGCTGCTGTCCGAGGCGCTGGCGTCGCGAGGCGCTCGCGTCACTGCCCTCGACCTGTCGCCCGAAGTGCTGGAGGCTGCGCGTCTGCACCTCTACGAATCGGGCCTCAAGGTCGACTATCGCGAACAGTCGGTGGAATCGCTTGCCGACGAATGTCCGGCGCGCTTCGACGCGATCACCTGCATGGAAATGCTGGAGCATGTGCCCGACCCGGCCTCGGTGGTCGAAGCCTGCGCGCGCCTGCTGAAGCCCGGCGGTCGGCTGTTCCTGTCGACGCTCAACCGCACGCCTGCCGCGTTCGGGCTTGCCATCGTTGGCGCCGAGTACCTGATGCGCCTGCTGCCGCGCGGCACCCACCGCTACGCGCAGTTCATCCGCCCCTCCGAGCTGGCCGGCGCGATCCGCGGCGCGGGGTTGGAACTCGAAGACGTCAGCGGCCTGCACTACAACCCGCTGACCCGCTCGGCGACGGTCGGCGGCCACACCCAGGTCAACTATCTCGTCAGTGCAGTCAAGCCGGAGGCGGGCCGTGGCTGAGCGTGGCGCAGTGCTGTTCGATCTCGATGGCACCCTGGTCGACAGCGCTGCCGACCTGCTGCACGCGGCCAATGTGATTCGCGCGCGGCGCGGGCTTGAGGCCTTCGCGATGGCGCCGTTCCGGCCCTTCGTCTCGCGCGGTGCGCGCGCCATGCTCGGCGCCTCGCTGCCGGGCTTCGTAATCGAGGACGAGGCCACGCTGGCCGAGTTCCTGAGCGTCTATGCCGAGGCCGTGGCCGCGCATTCGCGGCTGTTCCCTGGCGTCGAGAGCCTGCTCGATGCGATCGAGGCCCAGGGCCTGCGCTGGGGCATCGTCACCAACAAGGCCGAGGGCCTCGCGCGTCCGCTCTGCGAGGCGCTGGGCCTCTTGCCGCGCTGCGCGGTGCTGATCGGCGGCGACAGCCTGCCGCAGCGCAAGCCGCATCCCTTGCCCTTGATCGAGGCCTGCCGGCGCATCGAGGCCGCGCCTGCGGCAAGCCTCTACCTCGGCGATGACCCGCGCGATATCGAAGCCGCCCACGCGGCGGGGCTGCGCGGCATCGCCGTCGACTGGGGCTACTACGACCCGGCGCATCCGCCTGCGGCCTGGGGCGCGCAGCGGGTGATCAGCGCGCCCGCACACTTGCTGGATGAGCCCCTGCTGCGCGGGCGCGCGGCATGAGCGAGGCCAGCCTGCTGGCGCAGCTCCAGAAGCTGGAGTCGCGCCGCCCGGAGCTGGCCCTGCAGGCGATCTTCCTGCCGGCTGCGCAGCGCGAGCGCATCGCGCTCTGGTACGCCCTGCAGGACGAGATCGAGGAAGCCTGCTTCGAGCTCTCCGAGCCCTTCATCGCCCAGACCAAGCTCGGCTGGTGGGCCGAGGAGCTGGAGCGCGGCGCCCGCGGCGAGGGGCGTCATCCGCTGGTGCAGGCTTTCTTCGACCTGCCGTCGGCACGCGCGGCCGATGCCGCGCTCTGGCGCGGGCTGCCGCGCGCCGCGCTGGAGCTGGTCGAGTGCGAGCTGGCGCCCGGCTCGGTCGAGCAGGCGCTGGCGGCGCTGCGGCCGCTGGCATCAGCGCTCGACCAGCTGGAGCGCACCCTGTTCGGCGGCGACAGCGCGGAATCGCTGATCGCGATCGAACTGCTGCTGCGCCGACAGCAGCGCGCGGTCATTGGCCATCACACGCAGGCGCGGCTGCCGCGCAATCTGCTGGCCCGCCACGGCCTGGCGCCTGCGCATCTGGCGGACGCGGACAAGCGCGAGCAGCGCGCGGCGTTTGCGCGTGATTTCGCCGGCGAGCTGCTCGCCCTGCAGCCATCGCTGCGTTCGCGTAGCGCACGGCCACGCGCCCTGCAGACCGCCGTGCTGGCCTGGCAGCTGGACCGTTTGGCGAGGCACGGCGAGCCCGCGGCTCCGCGAGGTTTCGGCCTGATGCTGGCGCTATGGCGCGCCGCCCGCGGCAGTGCGCCCATGCCGGGCTGATCCTCGACTGCGACACAGTGTTGCCGCTGCGTGCAGGAGCGCTCAGCTCGCAGCCGGTATAGTCGGCCGCAGTCCCTGGTACGCCGATCCTGCCCGGCGCCGTGGTGCCTTCCGATCCGCGCCAAATGTGCATGCACGATCGTGAAGGCTTGACGTGAAGGCGACAGCCCTCCACCTAAGGTGCAGCCGGCCAATCCCATGACCGATTACGAGGAGACACCTGTGTCCCCACCCATTGCAGACAACGCCGTACGGGCGATGCCCGACATCGCCTCCGAGGCCAAGCCCGCCGTTGCCGGCGTGCTGGACTGGGTGGGTATGGGCCAGATCGAAGTGCCGGTGAGCATCGCCGCTGCCGACGGCAAGTCGGTGACCAGCGGCGCACGCGTCACCGCCTTCGTGAATCTCAAGCGCCCCGACGTGCGCGGCATCCACATGTCGCGGCTTTACCTCCACGTCGACAAGACCCTGTCGAACGAGGCGCTGTCGCCGACCAGCCTGCGACGGCTGCTGAAGGATTTCCTGGAGTCGCACGCCGATCTGTCCGACCGCGCTTTCGTGCGCGTCGAGTTCGAGCACCTGGTGCGCCGGCGCGCGCTGAAGAGCGACAACTCCGGCTGGAAGAGCTACCCCTGCGTGATCACCGGCCTGATGGAACACGGCCAGTTCCAGGTCGAGCTGTCGGTGCAGATCCCCTACTCCAGCACCTGCCCCTGTTCGGCAGCGCTGGCGCGGCAGCTGATCCAGGAGCAGTTCCAGACCGACTTCCCGGCCGGTGCCGGCGTCGAGCGCGAAGCCGTGCTGGCATGGCTTGGCACCGAGCGCGGGATTCGTGCGACTCCGCACAGCCAGCGTTCGACCGCCGAGGTGCGCGTGCGCCTGCTGCCGTCCTTCGCCAACTTCCCGATCATCGATGTGATCGACCGCATCGAGGACGCGCTGAAGACGCCGGTGCAGTCGGCGGTGAAGCGCGAGGACGAGCAGGCCTTCGCGCTGTTGAACGGCGAGAACCTGATGTTCTGCGAGGACGCTGCCCGGCGCATGCAGGCCGCGCTCAATGCCGACGAGCGCATTGCCGATTTCTGGGTGCGCGCCTCGCACTACGAGAGTCTGCATCCGCACAACGCGGTGGCGGTGGCGGTCAAGGGCGTGCCCGGCGGCTACGCCAGCGGCCTCGACTGGATCGGCCGGCTGTCCGATCACCACTGATCGACGTTCTCAAGCACAAACGGAAAACCCCGGCTCATGGCCGGGGTTTCTGTCTTCAGCACGCGTCGATGCTCACCAGAACGGTCGCCACCACGGACCCCAGTAGGGCGAGCGATAGGGATAGGCGTAGCGCGGGTCGATGCGCTCCTCGCGCTCTTCCCACAGATAGACGACCTCGGCGTCCAGCTTCGGATACTTGAATGGATAGGCGCCGATGCTGCGTTCTTCGAAACCGCCGACTCGGCCGGTGAAGGTGACATCGCGGCCCTCGGCGAATAGCGCGGGGTCGTAGAAGCCTCCGCGGCAGGCGATGAAGCGGCCGTCGGTGACCTCGCGCTTGCGCTGCGGCCGTCCGCTCGCGTCGAGCGGACGCGACAGCACGACGAAGCAGGTGCGCGCGGACTCCGGCTCGACCGCGATCAGGCTGCCGCCCCAGCGCACGCTGGCACCTGGCGCGCCCTGCGCGCTCGCCTGTTCCGGGCTGATGGCGCTGAATTCGCCGCGGATTGGCGCGGGGCCCGTGGCGCAGGCGCCGAGGCCCAGGGCTGTGAGAAGTGGAATTGCCAATCGAAGACGAGTGCGCATGGCGATGCTCCGTGGGTGGCGCTGGGTTGGCGGTCGGATCAGCGGTTGCGCTGCGTCCGGAGTCGACGTGGCCGGAAGCTTCGCAGGGCGTGGATCAAGGCTCTGCGAGCCTGCTCATCGACTTCGGCAGCGTAGCGCTGGTCACTGTAATCCCGACTGAGTCGGCGCAGATCCTCGGCCAGAGGGGGCAGGGCCCTCGCCGCGCGCTCGCCGTACGCCAGCGGCGCTTCGTGCGGCGCACGCACCACCCCGCGCCGCGCCAGCCGCGCGCAAAAGCGCAGCCAGGCGGCGACCAGGGGGTCGGCGGGCCGATTGCCGCCGCGCAGCACCAGCCACAGGGTCGCAGCCAGCGCCAGACCGAAAGCGGCGAGCAGGGCCAGGCCGACCTCGCGCCAGTCCGAGGCGTCAACGCCAAGGCTGAGCAGCAGGCTGCGCTGGCGCGCGGCATTGAAGCCGAGGATGACCGTGTTCCAGCCGTGCCGCAGCCAGTCAACCGAGTCGAGCAGCGTGCCCAGCACGGTGAAACTACTGCGGGTGTTGCTGCCGCCGAGCCCTTCGCCGCTGCGGATGCGCTCTGGCGCCACCGCCGCCGTCGGGTCGATGCGCACCCAGCCGCGGCCCTGCATCCAGATTTCGCTCCAGGCGTGGGCGTCGGATTGGCGCACCAGCACGTAGTCGCCGATCGCGTTGTGGAAGCCGCCGTGGTAGCCGGTGACCACGCGCGCCGGAATCCCGGCCATGCGCATCATCACCGTGAAGGCCGAGGCGAAGTGCTCGCAGTAGCCCTCGCGCGTCTCGAACAGGAAGTCGTCGACGCTGTCGCGGCCCAGAGGCGGAGGCAGCAGCGTGTAGGTGAACTCGCGGTTGAAGCGGTCCAGCGCCTCGCGTACCAGCTGCGCCTCGTCGAGACCGCGCGCGCGCCAGCCGGCCACCAGCTCGGCGGTGCGCGGGTTGTAGCCGCCGGGCAGGGCCACGAACTGCTGACGGAGCTGGCGCGGCAGATCGGCATCGAAGCGTGCGTCCGGCGCCGAGCGCAGGCGATGGCGGCTGAGCGCGGCCAGCGGCCGCTGGGCGATCAGGCTGCGGTCGCGGTTCAACCGCAGCGGGTTGTCGGCGGTCGCGTCGAGCGGGTCGCCCGGTACGTCCAGCGCCAGCACCCAGCGGCGATCGGTGGGCTCCTGGATCAGTTCATACTCGAGCCACTCTGCCCCGGGCTCCAGCGCCGGCGCCTCATACTGGCGCAGCCACGCCGAAACGGTCCAGGCGCGGCCGTCAAATTCGCTGAGCACGGGCCCGCGCCAGTACAGCTCATTGGGCTCCGGTCGTCGGCTGCTGAAGTTCACCCGCAGGACCGGCGTGTCGTCGATGAACAGCGCGCTGATATCGCCCGGTGCCATCGACTCGCTGAGGCCCGTACGCGCTTCGCCGGCATTGCCAGGCAGCCCCCACAGCGGCTGCGCCAGTCGCGGGAACAGCAGGAACCCGACGATCGCCAGCGGCAGCGACAGCAGCATCAGCAGCCCGGTGGCGCGCAGGCGTCGGGCGAGTCCCGGCGCTTCCGCAGGCGCGCCGGTCTCGAGTTCGCTGGCTCTCGCGAGCGAGGTCAGGATCAGCACCGCCGCGATCAGCGCCAGCACCAGGGTCAAGGGTCCCTGATCCTGCAGAAAGGCCGCCATGATCGCGAACAGGCTGAAGCTCAGCAGGCTGCGCGCGTCACGCAGGCTGTGGGTTTCCAGCAGCTTCAGCGCAAGCATCGTGGCGAGCAGGCCGGCGCCGGTGTCGCGACCGAAACGGAAGCCGTAGGTATAGAGGACCAGCCCGGCCACGCCGAGGGTCAACAGCAGGCGCAGCCAGGCGGGGATGTGGGCGCCGCGCAGGCCGGCGCCAGCACCGGCCAGGGCCAGCAGCAACAGCAGGGGGCCCAGCCAGCCCTCCAGATGAAGGCCCAGCGGCAAGAGGGCCATCAGGCCGGCGGCCGCACACCAGGCGAAGACCGCGATTGGCAGGCGCGGCCGCGGGTTGCCGCCGAGGAGCGTCCTGTTGATCCTCGCGACCAGCACGCTCACGGCAGCAGGGCCAGGGCGCGCAGGCCCGCATGCAGGTGGGCTTCGCCGCGGCCCGGGCCGATGTGCTCGCCGGGCAGGATCAGCTCCGAGCGCAGGCCGCGGCGCTCGGCCTCGACCAGCCAGCGCGCCAGGCGCTGGATCCTCAACTCGGCCGGCAGGTGCAGCAGCTGGGCGTAGTCAAGGCGGACCTCGATGCCGGCCGGGCTTTCGAACTCGCGCACGATCAGGCGACCGAGCTGGGCGCTGCGCTTCCAGGCCATCAGCCGCAGCGGGTCGCCCTGGCGGTGTTCACGCAGGCCGTGAACCTCCTCGCTGGGGCTGCGCTGCCGGCGCTGGCCGCTGAGGCTGCCGTCCCCGGGCAAGGGCGGCGCCTGCGGCTCCAGGCGCGGATACACCAGCACCTCGCCCTGCGGGTTCAGCCAGCTCCAGGCCACGAACAGGCCGAGCGGCCAGCGCGTCGACAGCTTGATGCGACCGATCGGATGCAGGCCGCGGGTCGATGTGTCGTAGGGCAGGGCTGGACTGGCGTAGCGCTCGGGCAGCACCTCGAACACTTGCCCCTGCCCTGCACGCTCGACGCGCAGGCCGCGGCGGATGCGGGAGCCCTCGCCTTCGAAGCGCAGCCGCAGCTCGGTGGATTCGCCGGCATGCACGGGAGGGGCGGACACTTCGACCAGCCGCAGGCCCAGCAGGCCCAGCCATCCGCGCAGCAGGGCGGTATGGACGCTGGAGGCGATCAGGAACACCAGCATCAGGGCCGGGTTGTTGTTGTAGTTCAGGGCGCCCACGAACATCGCCAGCAGCAGCAGGCTGAAGAACAGCCCGAAGCCGCTGGGCAGCACGTAGATCCTGCGGCGGTGGATGGCAATCGGCAGCGCCTCCGGCTGGCGCAGGCGGGTAAGCGCCGGCAGGCGACGCTCGGCCTGCGCCTCCAGGAACTGCCACAGCCGCGCCCGCACGCCGCGCACGTTCGGAGACCTCAGGCTTCGACCGCGACCGCGGCGAGCAGCCGGCGCGCGAGGTCTTCCGGGCTGCCGCGGCCAGACTCCACCACCAGCCGGTGCGCGGTGGCTTCCACGAACAGGGATTGCACGTCCTCCGGCAGGACGTGCGCGCGCCCGGCCAGCAGGGCGTGCGCGCGTGCCGCGCGCAACAGCGCCAAGCCCGCGCGTGGCGACAGGCCGACCCGCAGGCCGACGAAGCTGCGGCTGGCGGCAAGCAGACGCTGCACGTAGTCGATCAGCGCGTCCGAGGCGTGTACGGCGCTCACCGCCTCGCGCAGGGCCAGCACGTCCTGTGCCGACAGCTGCGGCGCGCTGCGCTGGATCAGCTCGCGGCGATCCGCGCCGGCCAGCATGGCGCGCTCGAATTCGGCCTGCGGATAGCCCATCGACACTCGCAGCAGGAAGCGGTCGAGCTGCGAATCGGGCAGGGGAAACGTGCCCGACAGATCCACCGGGTTCTGCGTGGCGATGACGAAGAAGGGGTGCGGCAGCGCGTGGCAGGTGCCGTCGATGGTGACCTGCTGCTCGGCCATGGCCTCCAGCAGCGCGCTCTGCGTGCGCGGCGGTGCGCGGTTGATCTCGTCGGCCAGCAGCAGCTGCGTGAACACCGGGCCCGGGTGGAAGCGGAAGCCGCGTTGCTCGGCCTCGTAGACCGACACGCCAAGGATGTCGGAGGGCAGCAGGTCGGCAGTGAACTGCAGGCGCTGGAACTCGAGGCCCAGCGTCGCCGCCAGCGCGCGCGCCAGGGTGGTTTTGCCGAGGCCCGGCAGATCCTCGACCAGCAGATGACCGCCGGCGAGCAGGCAGGCAAAGGCCAGCTCGACCTCGCGCGGCTTGCCCAGCACCAGGGCATTGACCTGGGCAAGCGCGGCGCTGAGGGCGCTGCGGCTCGCCTCGGGTAGGATCGCGGCCGTTCGGGCGGTGGCAGGCATGGGCAGTCCCTTGGAGCGGTGGCGGGAGAACAGACAAGATGTCGAGTGTAGACGCGCCGTGGTGAGCGCCGCATGCGTGTGCCTAGGCAGGTGGATCTGTCGATGAGCGCTGGGGCCGACGCGACCGAAGCGCGCATCGCGAGGCTGTTCTGGGGCCTGTGGAGCCTGCTGCTGGGCCTGCGGTTTCTGCTTTCCGCGCAGCTTCCGCTGTTCGGCGACGAGGCCTTCTATGCCTGGGAGTCCCGCCACCCGGCCTGGGCTTACTCGGATCTACCGGGCTTCACCGCGGCCTCGATTGCGATCGGGCGCTGGCTGAGCGACGACCCGTTCGGCATCCGCGTGTTCAGTCTGGTGCTGGGTGCGCTGCTGCCGCTGCAACTGCTGCGCATCGCCGATGCAGCGGGACTCGCTGCGCTGCGGTGGCGGGTCGGTCTGCTTGGCCTGCTGCTGCCCCTGCTGTCGCTGAACGGCCTGCTCGCCCTGCCCGAGCCAGCGCTGCTGATGGCTGCCGCGTTCTGCCTGCACGCCCTGCTGCGCCTGCAGGCGCTGGGCTCCGGGGTGCACTGGAAGCGGGCGTTGTGGCCGTGGGCCGAGCTGCTGCTGGGCCTTGCGCTGGGGGCCCTGACCCACTACCGCTTCCTGGCGGTGCTCGCCGCCGGCGGCCTGGCCCTGCTGTGCGTGCCCGCGGCGCGGCTGCTGCTGCGCGACCTGCGCCTCTGGCTGGTCGGGCTGTTGGGCCTGTGCGCCTGGCTGCCGCTGCTGCTGTTCGATGCCGGCGGCGAACAGGCGGGCTGGCGGTTCCAGTTCGTCGAGCGTCATCCCTGGTCCTTCCAGCCAACGGCGCTCGCGGTGCCGCTCGAACAGGCACTGATGGCCACACCGCTGGCTTGGCTGCTGATGCTGCTCGCACTGCCACTCGCCTGGCGCAAACGCGCCCAGGCGCCAGGGCCGGCCCTGCTTGCGGTGGCGGGCGGCGGGCTGCTGGTGGGGCTGTTTCTGGTTGGGCTGTTCGCCGACCGCGAGCGGGTGTCCTTCCACTGGCCCCTGGTCGGCCAGCTCGCGCTGCTGCCCCTGCTGGCGAGGCAGTTGCAGCAGTCAGGTCCGACCCTGCGTCGCTGGACCTGGGGCCTGCTCGGCCTCGGCTCGCTTTGCGCGACCGCCCTCTGCCTCGCGCTGGCGCTGCCGTCCGGGCGTGCCCTGCTCGCCGGGCACACCGATCTCGCCGACAACTTCACCGATGTCCGGCCGCTGGTCGAAGCGATCGATGCCCGCCTGCAGGCGCTGCCGCCATCGACCCGGCTGCTGGCGGACAACTTCCTGCTCGCTGCGCGGCTCGTGCAGCAGCGCGGTGGCGACGCCGGTTTCGGGGTGATGGATCACCCGCGCAACGCCAAGCACGGCCGGGCGCGACAGCTCGAGCTCTGGGGCATGGACGAAGCCGCGTGGCGGGGCCGCGATGACGCTTCCCGCCTGCTGGTGGTCGAGGAAACCGCCCTTGGCCTGCGCATGCGTCAGCCCTGGCAGCAGGCCCTGTGCGAACGCCTGCCCGGCCTTCGCTGGGTCGACGAAGTGCAGGTGCACGGCGGCACGCAGCGCTATCTGCTGTTCGAGCAGCGCCACGGAGGCGATCCGGGCTGCAGCTTCGCGCCGCTGGCCTATCTCGACCATCCGGCGGAGGGGGCGCGTCTGGGCCGACGCTTCCGCCTGAGCGGATGGGCCATCCAGGACGGTGCCGGGCTCGACCGCGTCGAGGTGATGCTGGCCGGCATCGTGGTCGCACAGGCCCGCAGCGACGTTGATTTCCCGGGGGTAAAGGCGATGTGGCCGGGCTCCACGGATCCGCGGCATCCGCGGGTCGGGATCGAGGCCGAGCTGGTGGTGCCTCCGCACCTGCGCGGGTGGCAGGCGCTGTCCCTGCGCCTGCACGCACGCGACGGCCGTGTGCGTGAACTGCCGATGGCGCGGGTCCATATCGCGCCCTGAGCGCGCTGCGACCCGCGGGCGAGCAGGCGACGCGCTCCCGGCGGAAAGGATTGGCCGTCAGGGAGGCGTCGAGGCTCCGGAGGACGCCGCGCGGTCGGCAGTGCCCGGCACGCGCGCCTGGAGCGTGGCGCGCACGCCGCCGACCGCTCAGTCGGGCGAACGGCGCAGCGCCGCGGGCTCCCGTGCGGCCTGCTCGATCGCCGCCTGGGTCGCGTCATCGAGTTCGGCGCCGGCGCTTTCCAGGCGTTCCAGCTGCGCGGCGATGGTCGCGCGGGCACGGGCGAGGGCGCCCTCGGCCTGCTTGAGTTCGTGCAGGCGTGCGGTCGCACCGTGCCGGGAAATCCACAGCCGGTGCTCCAGCAGGTCGCGCAGGGCCTGCTGCACGCGCTGGTCGGCGTCCAGCGAGGCCCGCGCCACCGCACCGATATCGGCGGGGACGCGCCCCACCACGTCCTGCATCGCGCTCATCCGCTCGCGGGTCCGCAGCAGCAGGCGCTCCATTTCGTCGGCGCCCTCCAGCAGCCGGATCAGAGCGCGCTGGCGGCTGGCGGCACGGTGGAAAGGAATCCACGCGAGCAGGCCGATCAGGCCGAATGCGGCGAACAGTGCAAGGATCAGTTCCACGCCGGAGGCGTCCGTCAGGCTGCGGGAGCGGGCCGTCGAGTCTGAACCATCGTCTTCGCCCGCGGCAACGCGGCGGGCTGAGGGGGCGCCGATGTTTGACGCTTCGGCATGCGACGCCTATCATGGCGCGCTTATGTCCACGAACCTGCCCGAGACGGTCGATGCCGTGCGCATGCTGTCGGGTCGGCGCTGCTTCGAGGGCAGCCTGCCGATTTCGGCCTTCGCGCGCTTTGCCGAGGCGCTTGAACGCAGTGCCGGTGACGTCACCTACGCGCTGGAGTTCGGACGCGATGCGCTGGGTGTCGACTTCCTCGATATCCGCGCGAGCTGCACGCCCTGGTTGACCTGCCAGCGCACCCTGGAGCCCTACCAGCAGCCGCTGGAAGTGGCCCAGCGCCTCGGTCTGATCAGGCGAGAAGCCGACGAGGCCGGTCTGCCGGAAGGCTACGAACCGCTGCTGCTGCCGGAAGATCGCCAGCTGCAGCTGCGTGAGCTGATCGAGGACGAGCTGATCCTGGCGCTGCCGCTGGTGCCGGCACGGCCCGACGCCGAACTGCCCGAGCAGTACGTCGAAATCGCCGAGAGCGTGGAAGAGCCGAAGCCCAACCCGTTCGCGGCGCTGGCGGCGCTCAAGAAGAACTGACGGAGCTCCCGCTCCGACACCCCGTGAAGCCGACCCATGCACGGGTCGGATTGCCCAGTAAACGTTAGACCTGAAGATTCGAGCTGGAGAGTTCCCATGGCAGTGCAGAAGAGCCGCGTCACCCCCTCCAAGCGCGGCATGCGCCGTTCGCATGACGCCCTGACCGCGAAGCAGCTGGCGACCGACCCGACCACGGGCGAGACCCATATCCGCCATCACATCACCAAGGATGGCTTCTACCGCGGCAAGAAGGTCATCAACGTCAAGTCGGCGGTCGACGCCGAGTAAGGCGTGCGGCGCTCGCTTCGGCGGGCGGTGCTGTCCAGCGTGACCCAAGGCGGCGGGCCGCGAGGCCTGCCGCCTTTGTCGTGTCCGGCGTTCGTCGGCGGTCGCTTGAAGGTCGGATGACAGCCTCGGTGGGCAAGAGCTGGGCTGCGCCGCGTCCGCTGCCGGTGCTGCGGCAAGTTCGCTCCGACCCGAGCGTGTCCAGCGCTGGCAGCGCTGTCGCATTGCCGTCATCATTCACGACCCGCTGAAAGCCTGACCGACGCGATCAGGCCAAGGCCCTGAGGCCGCGCGCTCCGGCGCGATTCTGTCGCGGGGTCCACCCGCCATCCACCCAGGAGACACCGATGCCTTTCGCTCGCATTCTCGGAACGGGCAGCTACCTGCCCGAGCGCGTCGTCACCAACGACGAACTCGCGCAGCGCATCGAGACCTCCGACGAGTGGATTCGCGAGCGCACCGGCATCGGCCAGCGCCACGTCGCCGCCGAGGGCCAGACCACCGTCGATCTGGCCGAGCAGGCGGCGCTGCGTGCGCTGGAAGCCGCAGGCGTCAAGGCCAACGAGATCGATCTGCTGATCCTCGGCACCACCACGCCGGATCTGGTGTTCCCGTCCTCGGCCTGCCTGCTGCAGCACCGGCTCGGCGCCAACGGCTGCGCCGCCTTCGACGTCAATGCGGCCTGCTCGGGGTTCATGTACGCGCTGGGCACGGCCAACGCGATGATCCGCAGCGGCATGGCGAAGAAGGCGCTGGTGATCGGCGCGGAAACGCTGACCCGCATGCTCGACTGGGACGACCGCACCACCGCCGTGCTGTTCGGTGATGGCGCCGGCGCCGTGGTGCTGGAGGCCAGCGAAGACCCCGGCATCCTGTCCACGCATCTGCACGCGGACGGCGGCTATGGCCATCTGCTGGCGACCCGGGTTGGCGTGTCCAAGGGCTTCGAGCCCGGCGAGCCCAACGCTGGCCTGCGCATCCACATGACCGGCAACGAAGTCTTCAAGGTCGCGGTCAAGACGCTGGACGCGGTGGTCGAGGAGACCCTGCAGGCCAACGGGCTGGACAAGAGCGACCTCGACTGGTTGATTCCGCACCAGGCCAATCTGCGCATCATCAGCGCCACCGCGAAACGCCTCGACATGTCGATGGAGCGGGTGATCGTCACCGTCGATCGCCATGGCAACACGTCCGCCGCATCGGTGCCGCTGGCGCTCGACGAAGCGGTGCGCTCGGGCAAGGTGCAGCGCGGCGAGCTGCTGCTGCTGGAAGCCTTCGGCGGTGGCTTCACCTGGGGCTCGGCGCTGATCCGCTACTGATTGGCGTGGGAGCGGCGCGGGCAAGACCCTACGCCCCGGTACAGACGGGTCGCCATACCCTTCACGTATGATGCGCGGCTTCCCACGGCCAGCCGAGCCAAACGCACGTGAGTTCCAGCGCCATCGCCTTCGTGTTTCCGGGCCAGGGTTCGCAAGCGCCCGGCATGCTCGTCGATCTCGCCGAGCGTCATCCGTCCGTCATCGAAAGCTTTGCCGAAGCCTCGGCCGGTGCTGGCGTCGACCTGTGGGCGATCGCCGCGGCGGCGGACGACGCGCGCCTCAACCAGACCGAATTCACCCAGCCGGTGCTGCTGGCCGCCAGCGTCGCCCTGTTCCGGCTGTGGCGCGCGCAGGGCGGTTGCCTGCCGGCGCGTCTTGCCGGCCACAGCCTCGGCGAATACTGCGCCCTCGTTGCTGCCGATGCCCTTTCGCTTTCTGATGCCGCCGCCCTGGTGCGCGAGCGCGGCCGCCTCATGCAGGCGGCGGTGCCCGCCGGCAGCGGTGCCATGGCGGCGGTGCTGGGCGCCGATGATGCCGTGGTCGAGGACGTCTGCGCGGCGGTTTCCTCCGCGCGCGTGGTGGTTCCGGCGAACTACAACTCGCCCGGCCAGATCGTGATCGGCGGGCATGCCGAGGCGGTGGACGCGGCGATCGCGGCGCTGGCCGAGCGCGGCGTGCGCAAGGCGGTCAAACTGGGCGTCAGCGTGCCCTCGCACACGCCGCTGATGCGCGAAGCTGCAGATGCACTGGCTGCGCGCATCGCGGCGACGCCGCTGCGCCTGCCCAGCCTGCCGCTGGTGCACAACGTGGATGCCGGCATCGCCACCGATCTCGACGCGCTGAAGGCGGCGCTCGTGCGCCAGCTCTACCTGCCGGTGCGCTGGACCGACTGCGTGCAGCAGATGATCGCCGCCGGCGCCAGCCGCTTCGTCGAATGTGGCCCGGGCAAGGTGCTCGGCGGCCTGATCAAACGCATCGACCGCGGCGTTGAATCGAAATCCCTGGGCAGCGTCGCCGACTTCGAGGACGCGCTGAACGGCTGGGGCGAGCGTTAAGCCGCTCCGCCCTGCCCACATCGAACGGAGAACCCGATGAACCAGCCCCTCGCAGGCGAAATCGCCCTCGTCACCGGCGCCAGCCGCGGCATCGGCGCCGCCATCGCCGACACCCTGGCTGCCCAGGGCGCCAAGGTGATCGGCACCGCCACGTCCGAAGCCGGTGCGGCCGCCATCAGCGAGCGCCTCGCGCCGCACGGCGGCGCGGGCCGCGTGCTTGACGTGGCGGACGGCGCCCAGGTGGAGGCGCTGATCGAGGCCATCGGCAAAGAGTTCGGCGCCATCGGCATCCTCGTGAACAATGCCGGCATCACCCGCGACAACCTGCTGATGCGGATGAAGGACGAGGATTGGCAGGCCATCCTCGACACCAACCTGAGCTCGGTCTTCCGCACCAGCAAGGCGGTGATGCGCGGGATGATGAAGGCGCGCCGTGGCCGCATCATCAACATCGCCTCGGTCATCGGGGTCACCGGCAACGCAGGGCAGGCGAACTATGCCGCCGCCAAGGCCGGCATCATCGGCTTCTCGAAGTCGCTGGCCAAGGAGATCGGCAGCCGCGGCGTCACCGTCAACGTGGTGGCGCCGGGCTTCATCGATACCGACATGACCCGCTCGCTGCCGGAAGACGCGCGCAGTGCGCTGCTCGGCCAGATCGCGCTGGGGCGCTTGGGCGAAGCGCAGGACATCGCCAATGCGGTGGCCTTCCTGGCCGGGCCGAACGCCAGCTACATCACCGGCGAGACCCTGCATGTGAACGGTGGTATGTATATGCCCTGACGCGCCCTGCGCGTCCGGGTCGCAGCTGCAAGACAACGAATCGCAAGCCCGTCGGGCGCAGACGGGTGGCCGGAACCGCGCGTTGGTGCGGTCTGGCGGTTCCCACTACAATGCGCCGAGTTTTCCGTCAGAGGAATTGAACCCCATGAGCAGCATCGAAGAACGCGTCAAGAAGATCGTCGTGGAACAGCTGGGCGTCAAGGAAGAGGAAGTCACCCCCAACGCCTCCTTCGTGGACGATCTGGGCGCGGACTCGCTCGACACCGTTGAGCTGGTGATGGCGCTCGAGGAAGAGTTCGAGTGCGAGATCCCGGACGAAGACGCCGAGAAAATCACCAGCGTGCAGCAGGCGATCGACTACGTGAAGGCTCACGTCAAGTCGTAATGCCGCTGCCGCGCGAGGCCCGCGGTGCGAGCCTCGCCAGCGTTTGAAGAGGCCGCCCCCGTCGTCCGACGGGGCGGCTTTCTTTTGCGGCGATCCCGCATCCGTTTCCCGTCGGCGCGTCATGCGTCGGCCACTGAACAGCAGCCGGGCGCGACGAGCGCCGGCACGGAGCCAGCATGAGCAAGCGTCGCGTCGTCATCACCGGCATGGGCATCGTCTCGCCGGTCGGCAATGATCTCGCCACTGCCTGGGACAACATCTCCCACGGCCGCTCGGGCATCGGCCCGATCACCAGCTTCGACGCCAGCGCGTACGCCACGCGCATCGCCGGCGAAGTGCGCGATTTCGATCCTGCCGCCTACATCCCGGCCAAAGAGGCCAAGCGCATGGATCCTTTCATCCACTACGGCGTCGCCGCCGGACTGATGGCGCTGAAGGATTCCGGCCTCGAAGTCAGCGAAGCCAACGCCGAGCGCATCGGCACCATCATCGGCTCGGGCATCGGCGGCATCCTCGGTATCGAGGACACCACCGCGCGGCTGCTGGAAGGCGGCCCGCGCAAGGTTTCGCCTTTCTACGTGCCGAGCACGATCATCAACATGGTCTCGGGCCACCTGTCGATCCTGACCGGCATCAAGGGCCCGAACTTCTCGGCCGTCTCCGCCTGTGCCACCGCCAACCACTCGGTGGGCATGGCGATGCGCCTGATCCAGTACGGCGATGCCGACGTGATGGTCGCCGGCGGCGCGGAGCGCGGCAGCAGCCCGACCTCGGTCGCCGGCTTCTGCTCGATGAAGGCCATGTCCACCCGCAACGACGACCCGACGCGCGCCTCGCGGCCCTGGGACAAGGAACGCGACGGCTTCGTCATGGGTGACGGCGCCGGCGTGCTGGTGCTGGAGGAGTACGAGCACGCCAAGGCCCGCGGCGCGCGCATCTACTGCGAGCTGGCCGGTTTCGGCGCGAGCTCCGACGCCTATCACATGACCGCCCCGGCCGAGGACGGCGAGGGCGCGGCGCGCTGCATGACCGCGGCCCTGCGCGATGCCGGCATCAATGCCGACCAGGTCGGTTACCTCAACGCCCACGGCACCTCGACGCCGCTCGGCGATCTCGCCGAAACGCTGGCGATGAAGCGCGCCTTTGGCGACCACGCCTACCGCACCCTGGTCAGCTCGACCAAGTCGATGACCGGTCATCTGCTGGGCGCGGCCGGTGGCGTCGAGGCGATCTTCAGCATCCTCGCGCTCTACCACGGCCTGGTGCCACCGACGATCAACCTGGATGAGCCCGGCGAGGGTTGCGATCTCGACTACGTGCCCAACGTGGCGCGCGAGGCCAGGATCGAGGTCGCGATGTCGAACGGCTTCGGCTTTGGCGGCACCAACGGCACGCTGGTGTTCCGCCGCGTCTGACGCGCCGGAACCCCTCGCGTCGGCGCGTCCCGCATGCACTGCGTCCTGCCGCCCGCTGCGGTTGATCTGCCCGCTGTCGATCTCCTCGACCTGCATCGGGCCGAGCCGGAGTTCTTCCCCTGTCTGCTGGAAAGCGCGGCCCAGGGCGGCCGCGCCCGCTACCACCTGCTGCTCGCCGCGCCCGAGGGCGGTTTCGCGCTGGGCGCCGACGGCCTGCTGCGCGATCTCGACGGTCGAGTTCTGACGGGCGGTTTCCTCGATCAGCTCGACCGCACCTTCGCTGAAGTAAAAGCGCCTGCGCGCGACGATGGCCTGCCCTTCGGCGGCGGCTGGGCCCTGCTGCTGGGCTATGAGCTCGCCGCCGAGATCGAATCCAGCGTGCCGCGTCTCGCCGCCCCCGGCGACCTGCCGATCGCGCTGGCCCTGCGCTGCCGCGCGGCGATCCTGCGCGACCGCGAATCCGGCGACGCGTACGCCGTCGTCGAAGCCGACCATCCGCAGGCCGAGGTCCTGATCGAGCGCCTGCAGCGTGCGTGGGCCGGGGCCGCGGAGGCACCGATCGAGACCAGGGACGCTTCGTCGGCAGCGCCCGCACTGCCCGCACTGCCCGCCCATCGCATCGACGAAGCCGACGGCGCGCACTTCGAGTCCGGCGTGCGCCGCATCCTCGACTACCTGCGTGCGGGCGACGTGTTCCAGGTCAACCTGTCGCGGCCCTGGCGCGTGAGCTTCGATGCAGCACCCGCGCCGGCGGATCTGTACGCCCGGCTGCGCGCGGCCAATCCGGCGCCGTTCGCGGGTCTGCTGGCTTGGCAGGACTGGGCGGTGCTGAGCTCCTCGCCCGAGCGCCTGCTGTCGCTGCGCTCGGGGCTCGCCGAGACGCGGCCGATCGCCGGCACGCGCCCGCGCCAGCCCGGCGATGCGCTGGACGACGCGCGTCGTCGCGCCGAGCTGATCGGGCACCCGAAGGAGCGCGCCGAGCACATCATGCTGATCGATCTGGAGCGCAACGACCTGGGCCGGGTCTGCGTGCCGGGCTCGGTCGAAGTCGACGAGCTGATGGGCCTCGAAAGCTATGCCCACGTGCACCACATCGTCAGCAACGTGCGCGGCCGGCTGCGTCCCGAGGTCGGGCCGGGCCAGGCGATTGCTGCCGTGTTTCCGGGAGGCACCATCACCGGCTGCCCCAAGGTGCGCTGCATGCAGATCATCGCCGAGCTGGAAGGCGAGGGCCGCGGGCCCTACACCGGCGCGCTGGGCTACCTCGATCGCAGCGGCGATCTCGACCTCAACATCCTGATCCGCAGCCTGTGGCTGCGCGGCGCGCAGGCGGGGTTCCGCGCCGGTGCCGGCATCGTCGTCGACTCCGAACCTGCGGCCGAGCTGGCCGAGACCCGTGCCAAAGCGCGCGGCGTGCTGCGCGCCTTCGACGAACACGCCCCGTGCGGCGTGCTGCGCGCAGTCGATGAGTCCGCTGCGCGCGGCGAGCCGCCCGCGTTTGAGGGGCGGGCTCCGCACGTCCCGTCGACGGAGAGCGCAGGGCCCGTCGCCCATCCTGTGGTCGAGTCCGCGGACGCGCCGCCCGCGGCCTTGTCTACTGCCGAGGCCATGGACATCGCTTCCCATCGCCCGCAGCCCGAGCTTGCGCCCGTCAATGCCGGACGCCGCGCCTGATGCGCGTCGGCGTGCTGATCGACGGCGCGCCCGCCGATGCGGTCGGCGTCGACAGCCGTGCGCTCAACTATGGCGACGGCCTGTTCGAAACCCTGCTGGTGCAGGATGGACGTGCGGTCTGGCTGGGCGAGCACCTGGCGAGACTGCGCCGCGGCTGCGAGGCCCTGGGTCTGCGCATGCCCGATCCCGACCTGCTGGCCTTCGAGGCAGGAGAGCTGTGCGCGGGCCAGCAGCGCGCGGTGCTGAAGATCCTGCTGGCGCGAGAGGGGGCTGGCCGCGGCTACGCGCCGGAGCCCGGCGCGCGCAGCCAGCGCATCCTGAGCCTGCATGCCGCGCCGCCGCTGGTCGCTGCGGATTACGTCCACGGCGTCAGCCTGCGCTGGTGTGAAACCCGCCTCGCCCTGCAGCCTCGGCTGGCCGGCTTCAAGCATCTGAACCGGATCGAGAACGTGCTGGCGCGCGCCGAACTGGCGAATACCGGCACGGCCGAGGGGCTGATGCTCGACACCGCGGGTCGCGTCACCTGCGCCACCGCAGCCAACGTGTTTGCCCTGCGTGGCGGTCGCCTGCGCACGCCTTCGCTGCGCGCCGCCGGCATCGCCGGCATCTGCCGCGACTGGGTCATGACCCGCGCCGAGGTCGAGATCGGCGAGCTCTTGCCGCAGGACATCGAGCGCGCCGACGGCGTGTTCGTCTGCAGCAGCCTGCGCGGTATCCTGCCGGCTGCCCGGCTGGGTGCGCGGACCTATCGCCCCCAGCCCCTGATTGCCGGCCTGCAGGCCCAGCTCTGGAGCGAGGTTCCGGCGCTGGCCCCTCAGGCCTGAAGGAGCTTCCGTTTTGAGCGATTCCACACCGCGGCCGCGGCGCTGGCTGCGTGCACTTCTCGGCCTCTTTCTGGTCGGCCTGCTCGCCGTCGGCGGCGGCGCCTTCTGGCTGTGGCAGCAGTACCTGGCCTTCGTCGATGCGCCGGTGGCTGGCCTGAGCGCCGAGACCGACGTGATCCTGCAGCGCGGCGACGGCCTGCGCCGCGTGCTGCAGCGCCTCGAAGGCGTCGGGCTTGAAACCGGCCGCGAGGAGCTCTGGCGCCTGCTGGCCCGCGAGATGAACGTCGGCGGGCGCATCCAGGCCGGCGAATACCGCCTGCCGGCGAACGCCACGCCGCGTGAGCTGCTGCAGCAGTTCGCCGACGGCCGCGTGCTGCAGCGCGCCTTCACCCTGGTCGAGGGCAGCAGCTTCCGCGAGCTGCGCCTGGCCTTGACCCAGGCCGAGGCGCTTGAGCAGACCCTTCCCGGGCTTGATGAGACCGAGATCATGCGCCGGCTCGATGCCGAAGGCGTGCCGGCGGAAGGCCGCTTCCTGCCCGAGACCTATTACTACACCCGCGGCATGAGCGATCTCGATGTCCTGCGCCGCGCCAAGCGCGCGATGGACCGCGTGCTCGACCGCGCCTGGGCCAATCGCCAGCCCGATCTGCCGCTGAAGTCGGCCGACGAGGCCTTGATCCTGGCCTCGATCATCGAGAAGGAAACCGGCATCGGCGGCGAGCGCCGCGAGGTCGCCGGCGTGTTCATCCGCCGCCTGCGCATCGGCATGCGCCTGCAGACCGACCCGACCGTGATCTACGGCGCTGGCGAGAGCTACCGCGGCGTCATCACGCGCACGCATCTCGACACCGATACGCCCTGGAACACCTACACCCGCGACGGCCTGCCGCCGACGCCGATCGCCATGCCGGGACGTGCGGCGATCGAGGCCGCGGTCGATCCCGCGCCCGGCGATGCGCTGTACTTCGTGGCCAGCGGCGACGGCGGACACGTGTTCTCGCGCACCCTGCAGGAGCACAACCGCGCGGTCGCGCGCTGGCGCCAGATCGAGCGCAGCCGGAGGGCAGGGCAGTGAGCAACTCGATCAGCCATCCACATTTCGTCAGCTTCGAAGGCGGCGAGGGCGCCGGCAAGAGCACGGTGATCACCGCCGCCGCCGAGTTCCTGCGTGCGGCGGGCGAGACCGTTCTGTTGGTGCGCGAACCCGGTGGCACCGCGGTCGGCGAGGCGGTGCGCGCGGTGCTGCTGAACCCCGAGCTGCGCGGGCTGTGCGCCGAGAGCGAGCTGCTGCTGATGATGGCCTCGCGCGCCCAGCTGGTGCGCGAGCGCATTCTGCCGGCGCTGGAGCGCGGTGAGTGGGTGCTGTGCGACCGCTTCACCGACGCCAGCTTCGCCTACCAGGGCGGTGGCCGCGGCATCGACAGTGGGCGCATCGCCGAACTCGAACGCTGGGTCGCGGGCTTGAAGCCGGGCCTGAGCTTCCTGCTCGATCTGCCGGTGGAAACCGGGCTGGCCCGCGCCGGCAGCCGCGCGGCGCCGGATCGCATCGAGGCGGAATCCATGGCTTTCTTCGAGCGCGTGCGCGCCAGCTACCGATCACGCGCCGCCGCGGAGCCGCAGCGCTGGTGCGTGCTCGATGCCAGCCGGCCGGCCGAAGCGGTCGCCGCCGCCGTGGTTCAGCGCCTGAACATCCAGCGCGAGGTGTCGCGATGAGCGCATCCAGCTTCGCGCCCTGGCAGCAGCGCGCCTTCGAACGCGTGCTGGCCAGCCATGCGTCGCAGCGGCTGGGCCACGGTCTGCTGGTCTGCGGGCCGGCGCGGTTGGGCAAGCGCGCCCTGGTCGAAGCCATCGCCGCGCGCCTGCTGTGCACCGGGGCAGGGGCAGGTGCGCCCGCCTGCGGCCAATGCCGCAGCTGCCGGCTGCTCGCGGCGGGCACGCATCCGGATCTGCATCGCGTCAGCTTTGCCTTGAACGACAAGGGCGAGCCGCGCAGCGTGATCGTGGTCGAGCAGATGCGCGAACTCAGCGAGAAGATCAGCCTGACTGCCCAGCTCGGCGGCGCCATCGTCAGCCTGATCGATCCGGCCGATGCGCTGAACCACAACGCCGCCAACGCGCTGCTGAAGACCCTCGAAGAGCCGCAGGACGGGCGCTATCTGATCCTGGTCAGTGACGCGCCGTATCGCCTGTCCGCCACCATCCGCAGCCGCTGCCAGCGCATCGAGCTGCGCCCGCCGCCGCAGGATGAGGCCCGCGCCTGGCTGCTCGCGCAGGGCCTGCCTGCCGCGCGCGTCGAGCAGGCGCTCGCACTCAGCGATGGCCACCCCGGCGAAGCCCAGGCCCTGCTCAGCGAGGGCGGCCTCGAACTGCGCGAGGCCGTGCAGCGCGACCTCGACGCGCTCGCCGCGCGTCGTGCCGCGCTGAGCGAAACGGTCAAGGCCTGGCTGGATGACCGCCCGCAGGAGCGCCTCACCCACGCCGCCTCACTCGCGCGCGCGCGCAGCCGCGAGCGTCTGCTGGCCGGCGAAGCCGCTGCCGTGCCCGAGCTCGCCGACTGGTACGACCGCGCCAACCGCGTGCGCGCCCAGCTCGATACTCCGCTCAAGGCCGATCTGCTGCTGGGTGAGCTGCTGATCGCCTGGCGCGAGCAGCGCTGAGCCAGCCCTCGACGCGTGGCTGCGCCCCTTCTGCGCAGCTCTGCTATCTTCCCGCCCAACCCGTCCCAGACCCGCGAGCCCGTCCATGCAAGCTGCCGGAATGATGCGCCAGGGCATCCTGTCGCTGGCGATCAAGGAAAAACAGGCGCTGTACCAGGCCTACATGCCCTTCATCAAGGGCGGTGGGCTGTTCGTGCCGACGCCGAAGCGCTACAGCCTGGGCGACGAGGTGTTCATCCTGCTCAGCCTGCTGGAAGACAAGGAGCGCCTGCCGGTGGCCGGCAAGGTCATCTGGATCACCCCGGCCGGCGCGCAGGGCAACCGCGCAGCCGGTATCGGCGTGCAGTTCAACGATTCGGCCGAGGGCGAAACCGTGCGCGGCAAGATCGAAACCCTGCTCGCCGGCCTCACCGGCGGCGACAAGCCGACGCACACGATGTAGTGCCTGCGGAAGGGATTCTCGCGAGGCCGGCTTCCGCCCTTTGGCTCTCTGGCTCTTGCGAATCCCGATTCCCGAGTCCCGAATCCCAGCTCCTCAGCCAAACGGCGCCACGCCGATCAGCTTGAGATGCAGGTGCAGGGCGAAGACCGCCCACAGCACGGCGCCGACGATCACGCACAGGGCGCTGCGAACGACATTGGCCGGGGCACGCACGAGGCCGGCCGTGCGATCACGGCGGCGCGCCGCGGCAAACGCGATCACCGCCCAGGCGAGAAAGCCCACCAGCAGAACAATGCCGTGCAGCCAGCCCACTGCCAGCAGGTGACCTGCCGCCCACAGCTTCACCGCCAGCAGCATCGGATGGCCGAGCCTGGCCTTGAAGTGGTTGCCCGGCACATAGGCCGCGACCAGCAGGATGAAGGCGGGCAGGGTGAACAGCGCGACCAGATGGCGGAGCCAGACCGGTGGCGACCACAGCAAGACGGGCTCGGCGCGCGCCAGCGCGTAGCCGTAGACGAGCAGCACGAATCCGCCGATGGAGACGAGGCTGTACAGGCCCTTGTAGCCGCCAGCGCCCAGCCGTGCGATCAGCTGCGCACGCGGGCCGGGCGCCAGCGCGTGCAGGCTGTGCACGCCGAGGAAGAGCAGCAGGCCCGCGAGCAGAACGGCCATCGGTGGTTCTCCAGATCAAAGGTCGGGCGCCGCCGGCGACGTGGGCCGCGGCCGATACAGGCGCTCAGGCGCCGCGGCGAGCCTGCAGCAAGGCCAGCGACAGCGCAATCTGCAGCGGCAGCAGCAGGGCGACCCACTCCAGATGCTGCTGGGGGTAGACCTGCACCTGCGCCAGCACCACCCCCGCCACGGCGATCACGGCGAGGGCATGCGCGCCGAAGCGCAGGCGACTCTCGCGCGGGCTGCGCCGCTGTCTCCACAGCCGCACGCAGGCCGGCAGCAGCAGCAGGGCCAGCGGATTGAACAGCAGCAGGTTGCGATTGGCCCAGGCCGATTCATGCGCGGTGCCGACCCACAGCAGCAGCAGGCCGAGGCCGATCAGGCCGCTCAGGCTCCAGACGGCGAGCAGCACCGCTGCGCCGCGCGGGCCGCGTGCGGCGCGCGCCAGCAGCAGCGCCAGGGCGAGCCCCAGACCGAGGGCCAACCACTGCCACGGCGGCGGCGCGGGCGGCGTCAGCGGGCCACGATGCGGCAGCAGCTCGCGCTCGGCGATCACCAGCGGCTCACCGCTTGGCGTGCGGGCGTCTCGAAGCGCCTCGGCGAGGCGTGCGGGAATGAAGCTCTGCTCCCAGATCGACAGCGGGCGATCGGCATAGGGGCCCAACCCCAGATGCATGCCGAGGTGCAGCCAGGCGATGCCGGCGCCGTGGCGCAGCGCTTCGTGGCGATAGGTGACGCCCATCGAGCGCCCGTCCAGCTGCCGCTTCAGCGCGCCACCCAGGGCCGCGTCGAGCGCATCGCGCACCTTGGTCGAGCAGTTGGAGACGAAATAGTCGTAGCGGTACTCGGCGTTCTCAGGCCGCACGTGCTCGGCCAGGGCGGCGGCGAGTGACTCCGCCTGCTCCGGCTCCAGGCGCAGCCACTGCAGGCGTGCGCCGCGGCCCTCGCTGGCGTAGCTGCCCAGATCGCTGGACATCGGCAGGGCGACCGCGAGGTAGCGCATGTCGCCGCGCAGGAAGCGCGCCAGAAAGCCCGGCTGCTCGAAGTCGAAGTAGCCGAAGTTGTAGAAGATGGGCTCGCTGCCGTCGCCGCGGTCGATCAGCAGGGCGTTATGGCCGAAGCGCGCCCAGTAGGCCTCGCCGGGGTCCATGGTCACCAGGCCGACCGCCGGCGCGGCGAGGAGCCGCGCCGGGGCCAGCGCGAGCAGCAGCAGGATGGCGAGGGCGGCGCACCAGCCGCGCAGGCGATCAGGCGGCATCCGCCAGCCGCAGTTCGAGGGTGTGCAGACGACGGCCGTCCGACTCCAGCACGCGCAGGTGGAAGCCGCCGAGCTCGAGCTCTTCGCCGACCTCGGGCAGGTGCCCCAGCGCCGCGGTGAACAGGCCGCCGATGGTGTCGTACTCCTCGTCGGAGAGTTCGGCGCCGAAGCGCTCGTTGAACTCCTCGATCGGCATCAGGGCTTCGATTTCGTAGCGGCCCTGGCCGGTCTGCTCGACGTGTTCGTCCTCGGTCGGGGCGTCGTCGTGCTCGTCGTCGATCTCGCCGACGATCTGCTCCAGCAGGTCCTCGATGGTGACGAGGCCGGCGACGCCGCCGAACTCGTCGACCACGATCGCCATGTGGTTGCGCGACTGCCGGAACTCGCGCAGCAGCACGTTGAGGCGCTTGGACTCGGGAATCAGCACGGCCGGCCGCAGCAGTTCGCGCAGCGCCGGGGGCTGGCCGGTGGCGCAGCCGCGCAGCAGATCCTTGGCCAGCAGGATGCCGAGGATCTCGTCCTTGTCCTCGCCGTGCACCGGAAAGCGCGAGTGGCCGCTTTCGACGACGGTCTGCAGCACTTCGGGCGTGGACGAGTCGACCGGTATAGAGACCATCTGGCCGCGCGGGACCATGACGTCGCCCACCTGCAGGTCGGAGACCGTCATCGCGCCTTCGATCATGGCGAGACTGTCGGCGGTGAGCAGGCCCGCTGCCTGCGCCGAGCGGATTTCCTCGAGCAGGTCTTCGCGGCTGCGTGGCTCGCCCGAGAGGGCCTGGGTCAAACGACCGAACCAGGATCGGCCGGGCGAGCCGGTGGTACTGCTTGGATCTTCGGACATTGCTCTGTGAACGTCGCCCCTGGGGGGCACCGGCGCCGAGTGTATCGCAACGCGGTGAAGGGTCTTGGCGAGGGCCTTTGGCCGACGGACTCGCCAGAAGGCACAATGCCGGACCCATCGCGCTCGGGGGAGCCATGCAGCCTCGCGTTCTTGCCGCATCCTGTCTGGCCGCGCTCGGCCTCGCCTGCCCGCACAGCCTGCTGGCCCATGGGGCGGGGCCTAAGGAGGTCGATCCCAACGCCGTTCGTTACGAGGTTCTGCGGGTGGAGACCCGCAACGAGAGCGTGATCCGCGCCCTGGCGCTGGAGCACGGCCACCTCATCGTCGACCGCGACAAAGGCGTGGTGATGTTCGATGCTCCGGCCGGCAGCCGCACCGGCCTGCTGGCCAAGGGCCTGCGGGTCTCGGTGGATCCGGTGCTGAGCGAGGCCCTGAATGCGTCGCAGGCCATCCTGCGGGCCAAGGGCATCAGCGGCTATGCCTGCTACCGCACGGTGGCCGAAACCCATGCGCGCCTGGACAGCCTGGTCGTCGCGCACCCGCAGCTGGCGCAGGTGGTCGATATCGGTCCCAGCTGGGAAGCGCAGGCCGGCATCGTCGGCGGCGGCGAGCGCATGCGCGTGCTGAAGCTCAGCAACAGCCAGATCCCGGGGCCCAAGCCGGCGCTGTTCGCGATGACTGCGGTGCATGCCCGCGAATACACCACGGCCGAACTGGGCTTGCGCTTCGCCGAGCATCTGCTGGCCGGCCATGGCGCGGATGCCGATGCGACCTGGCTGCTGGATCATCATGAGATCCACCTGCTGGTGCAGTCCAACCCCGACGGCCGCAAGCGCGCCGAGACCGGCCTGTCCTGGCGCAAGAACGCCAACCAGGGCTATTGCGGGGCGACCAGCAACGCGCGTGGCGCCGATCTCAACCGCAATTTTCCGTTCTCCTGGGGAACGGTGGCGGGGGGCTCCAGCGGTGTCGCCTGCGAGAACACCTATCGCGGCCCGACTGCAGCGTCGGAGCCGGAGACCCAGGCCATCGTCAGCTACGTCCGCGGACTGTTCCCCGATCGTCGCGGCGATGCTCTGAGTGACCCGGCGCCCGAGGATACCCAGGGCCTGTTCCTTGATATCCACAGCTACTCGCAGCTGGTGCTCTGGCCCTGGGGCACCACCACCCAGCCCGCGCCGAACAGTGCGTCGCTGGTCGCGCTGGGGCGCCGCTTCGCCTGGTTCAACAGCTACACGCCGCAGCAGTCGGTGGGGCTGTATCCCACGGATGGCACGACCGACGATTTCGCCTATGGCGAACTGGGCGTACCCGCTTTCACCTTCGAGCTGGGCACTGCCTTCTTCCAGGACTGCGGCAGCTTCGAGAACCGGATCTATCCGGACAATCTGCAGGCTCTGCTGTATGCCGCCAAGGTGGTGCGCGAGCCCTACCGGCTGCCGTTCGGGCCCGAGGCTCGCGAGGTGCGCGTGCAGCCCGACCTCGCGGCACCCGGCGAGCCCCTGCAGCTGGTCGCGGTGCTGGACGACAGCCGCAGCAGCGTCGTCAACGGCAGCGTGCCGGTGCAGGCGATCGCTGCCGCGCATGCGTATGTCGACATCCCGCCGTGGGCCGTCGGCGCACAGGGTCTTGCCCTGCAGGCGCAGGACGGCAGCTTCAATGCCGCGGTCGAGACCGCTGTCGCCGACATCGTGGCCAGCCGCACGGGCCGTCAGCTGGTCTATGTGCAGGGCGAGGACGCCAGCGGCGCGCGCGGGCCTGTGGGTGCGGCCCTGGTGGAGGTGCGCGCCGCATCGGAACTTGCCGAGCTGCAGGGGCGAGTGAGCCGCATTGCCGACGGCGCGGCAATCGCGGGCGCGCAGGTCCGCATCGGCGGATTCAGTGCTTCAAGTGCGGCCGATGGCCGCTATGCGCGACGCGTGCCGGCCGCGGCCAGCGTGATCGAAGTCGAGGCCGTGGGCCACGAGCCCTTGCGGATCGAAGGCCTGGCCCTGCAGCCCGCCAGCCTCAATGAACGCGATCTGCAGCTGTTTGCCTACTGCCCGCTGCTGGGCATGGACGCCGAGAGCGGCGCGCAGGGCTGGACGACCGCGCGACCGAGCGGCGGCACGCCGCTGTGGAGCATCGTGCCGAGCTCGCCCCAGGGCGGCAGCCGCGCCTGGCATGACAGCCCCGGCGGCAACTATGCGAACAACGTTGACACCCAGCTGCTGTCGCCGCAGTTCAGCGTTGCGCCCTACAGCGCGCTGCGTCTGCGACTGCGCAGCTACTGCGACACCGAGTCGGGCTGGGACTTCGGCACCGTGCAGGTGCGCCCTTCGCCAATGGCCGCCTGGGAGACGGTCTACAGCTGCAGCGGCGACGCCAGCTGGCGCAGTCTCGACCTGCCGTTGCCGCAGCTTGAGGGCGCGACCCAGGCGCAGATCCGTTTCCGCCTGACGTCGGACACCAGCCAGGTACGCGACGGCTGGTACGTGGACGACATCGTGCTGGAAGCCGGCGGCGCTGCGTGCCGCGCCCAGCAGCAGCCAGCGGCTGTTTTCGGGGATGGCTTCGAAGTGCAGTGACGCATGAGGAGCGGCTCGGTTCGGCCGCGGCGTCTCGCGATCAGGCTCAGGCCGGGCCGGGCAGTTCGCTGCGCCTGACCTGCACCAGCACCAGCTCGCCGCCGCCTTCCAGCTGCACGCGGCCGCCATTGCCGAACAGCAAGGCGCTGTCGCCCTGCGCCAGCTCGATGCTGAGCGCGGCCTCACGCAGCCGCGCCTGGCCGCCGGCCAGATGCAGCAGCCAGCGTTCGCCCGCGCGTGGAAAGAACAGCATGCTGCCCAGCAGCGGGCGCTGGAACAGGCGCGCCTCGACCGCTTCGGGGCGGAACATCAGGTTGATGACCTCGCAGGGCCCGTCGAGGCATTCGGCCCGGGTGTCGGCGGCGCCATCGAATCCGCACAGCGCGTAGGGCGTTTCCAGCTGCGCCGGCTCGTGGCCCTCGATGTGCAGGCGCAGGCCGCCACCACGCTGGTACATCAGCTCGCGCCGGTAGCCCGGAAACGACGAGAACGGGCCATCCGAGTGGATGCTTGCCAGCGAGACGCGCCAGTCCGGCGCCTCGCCCTCGCGCCAGACCTCGCGCGTGCTGCCGCCGCCGTTGCGCCAGGCCTGGCGTTCGTAGCGATGGGCGGGCAGGGCGATCAGCGGCATGGGGCGGGTCCGTGGTGCGACGCCGGTGAAGTGTAGCCAGAGCCCCGCAGGCTTCGGCGAAAGGCCCGCACAGCGAAAGGCCCCGGCGCGGGGCCGGGGCCTTTCTCCTTCCCTTGGAAGTAGCCGCCGCGCGTGCCACGCGGCGGGCTCCCCCGGGCAGACACGTCCCTGTGCCCACCCGGCGACTTGCGCTGCCGGCCTCCACGCCGGGTCGCGGGGCCTTCAGCGCGCGGGGGCCGGTGCCGCCGGAGCGGCACTGACGATGATCTTGTCGCGATTCTTCTCGACCGTGGCCAGCCCGATGCCGCGCACTTCGACCAGCTGGTCGGCGCTGCGGAAGGGGCCGTTCTCGGTGCGGTAGGCGACGATGGCTTCGGCCTTGGCCGGGCCCACGCCGTTCAGCACGGCGGACAGGGTGGCGGCATCGGCGGTGTTGATGTTGACCTTGTCGCTGGCAAAGGCGCTGGTGGCCATCAGCAGGGACAGGAACAGGGCGGCGAACAGGCTGGACAGACGATTCATGGCGGCATCCTCGTATTCAGGGGTGAGTGCGAAATTCCCGGCCAAGCCCCGGGATGGCCCGGCGCGTCGGCCGGTGGAAACAGTCTCCGCCTGCACCTGCGCCGACGGCATCGGCGATGCGCGCGCCTTTGCCTGCGAAATCACGCCGGTGAAGGGTCGGAGTTTTCCTACCCGTGTCGGCTCACTCTGCCGCCTGCGGCTAAACTCACGGGCCGCGGCCATCGATTCACGCCGGCCGCCCACGACTTTCGATTCGAGGAACCCCAATGGACCCGCAGCAGGCCGAACGCTTCGTCAATGAACTCTGGGACGACGAGATCGTCGGCCAGCTGGTCGAGTACATCCGCATCCCCAACAAGTCGCCGATGTTCGACGCCGACTGGGTCCAGCACGGCTACATGGAAGACGCGGTCACCCTGATGGAGGCCTGGGCGCGCAAACAGCCGGTGCGCGGCATGCAGATCGAAGTGGTGCGCCTGGAAGGCCGCACGCCGCTGATCTTCATCGAGATCGCAGGCAGCGACGCCAACAACCCCGACACCGTGCTGCTCTACGGCCACCTCGACAAGCAGCCCGAGATGACCGGCTGGGCCGACGACCTCGGCCCCTGGAAGCCGGTGATCAAGGGCGACAAGCTGTACGGCCGCGGTGGCGCCGACGATGGTTACGCCCTGTTCGGATCGCTGGCCGCGATCATGGCCCTGCAGCAGCAGGGCCGACCGCACGCGCGCTGCGTGATCCTGATCGAGGCCTGCGAGGAATCCGGCAGCTACGACCTGCCGCACTACGTCGATCACCTGGCCCAGCGCATCGGCAAGCCCTCGCTGGTGGTCTGCCTCGACTCCGGCTGCGGCAACTACGAGCAGCTGTGGTGCACCACCTCGCTGCGTGGGCTCGCCGGCGGCAACCTCAAGGTCAGCGTGCTGGAGGAAGGCGTGCACTCGGGCGATGCCTCCGGCGTGGTGCCGTCCAGCTTCCGCATCCTGCGCCAGCTGCTGTCGCGGCTGGAGGATGAAGTGAGCGGCCGCATCCGCGCCGAAGACCTGTTCGTCGAAATCCCGGCCGAGCGCATCGAGCAGGCCAGGCGCGCCGCCAGCGTGCTCGATCGCGAGATCTGGGCCAAGTTCCCGTTCCTGCCCGGCATGTCGCCGATGCACAGCGAGCTGCACGAGCTGGTGTTGAATCGCACTTGGCGCCCCGCTCTGTCGGTCACCGGTGTCGACGGCATGCCGCCGCTGTCGAACGCGGGCAACGTGCTGCGCCCGCATACGGCGGTGAAGCTGTCGCTGCGCCTGCCGCCGACGCTGGATGGCGACAAGGCCGGCAAGGCCCTGCGCACGCTGCTGCTGGACAATCCGCCTTACGGTGCCCGCGTCGAGTTCGAGCTGGAGAAGAGCAGCACCGGCTGGAACGCGCCCAGCCAGTCGCACTGGCTGAACCACGCCATCGAGCACGCTTCGCAGGCGGCCTTCGGCAAGCCGGCGATGTACATGGGCGAGGGCGGCACGATTCCGTTCATGGGCATGCTCGGCGAGAAGTTCCCCGGCGCGCAGTTCATGATCACCGGCGTGCTCGGCCCGCACTCGAATGCGCACGGCCCGAACGAATTCCTGCACATCCCCACCGGCAAGCGCGTGACCACGGCAGTGGCGCACGTGATCGCCGAGCACTACGAAGCCAGCGCGCGCGGTGAGACGACCCAGGTCGGCGTGGCCGCGGGCGACACCCGCTTTGGCGATCACGGCTGCTGTTGAGGCATGCTGCGGCATCCGGCGGCCCAAGGCCGCCGGTCAACTCCAAGCACTCGAACGAGGTGAGGCATGAGCATCCTGTGGACCCTGCTGATCGGTTTCGTGATCGGACTCGTGGCCCGCTTCCTGAAGCCGGGCCCGCAGAAGCTGGGCATCATCCTGACGACGGTGCTTGGCATCGTCGGCGCCTTTGTCGGCAGCTTCATCGGCCAGACCCTGGGCCTGTACCAGCCGGGCGAGGCCGCGGGCTTTATCATGTCGGTGATCGGCGCGATCATCGTGCTGGCGATCTGGGGCCTGGTCAGCAAGAGCAAGTAAGGCCATGAAGATCCGACAGATCGTGCTGACGCTTCCGCTGGTGACGGCGCTCGCGGCCTGCGGGCCTGCCGAAAGCCCGCCACCTGCATCCAACCCGGACAAGGCGACCACCGTGCCCAGTGAACCTGCGGCGCCGACGGGTGCTGCGACGCCTGCCGACCTGCCGCAGCAGCTCGAAGCCGGGCGCTCGTGGACGCTGGCGGGCGCCAGCGACGCCAGCCTGCAGTCGGTGGCCGAGGCCGCCGGCATCTTCATCGAGGTGCAGGATGCACGCCTGGTCGGCTACGCCGGCTGCAACCGCTTCAGCGCACCGCTGACGCGCGGCGAGGGCACGGCGATCCAGCTCGGCGCCGCGGTCGCCACCAAGCGCGCCTGCGTCTCCGATGCCCTCAACGCAGCCGAGCAGCGCTTTCTCGAGACGCTGACGGCGGTCCGGCGCTTCGAACTCAGCGAGCAGGGCCTGAGCCTCAGCACCGCCGACGGCGCCAGCCTGTCCTTCACCGCCGGCCGCCCGGGTGGCAGCGAAGGCGAGGCCTCGCAGGCCGAGGGCACATGAGCCGCCGCATCCAGCAGCGCCGCTCGCGCATCCACGGCAACGGCGTGTTCGCCGCCGCCGACATCCCGGCCGGCACGCGCCTGGTCGAGTACAAGGGCCTGCGCCGCACCCACGAGGACGCCGATGCGCTCTACGGCGACAGCCTCGACACCGGCCACACCTTCCTGTTCACCTTGAACGACGACTACCTGATCGACGCCAACGTCGACGGCAATGTCGCCCGCTGGATCAACCACAGCTGCGCGCCGAACTGCCAGGCCGTGCTGGAGGAAGACCCCAAGGGCAATCCGCAGCGCGATCGCGTCTTCATCGAAAGTCTGCGCGAACTCAAAGCCGGCGAAGAGCTGACCTACAACTACGGCATCCGCCTGTCGGTGCCGCATACCGCCAGGCTCAAGAAGCAGTGGGCCTGCCGCTGCGGCGCGGCCGAGTGCACGGGGACGATGCTGCAGCCGAAGGGGTGATTCGGGGCGCGCCCCGCGCTTGTCCCCCTCACAGCTCGATGTGATCCACCCCCCGCCAGGCATCCAGGGCGTCCAGCACGGCCTGCAGGGCAGGCAGCACGGCTTCAGCGTGCAGGCGCTGCGCGCCTATCGCCAGCAGCACGCCGCGCCGAAGCTGACCGAGCTGCACGACTGGCTGCAGGCGCTGGGCCTCAAAACGCTGAAGAACAGCGGCCTCGCCAAGGCGGTGAATCACGCGCTCAGCCGCTGGCCCGCGCTGCTGCGCTACCTCGAGGACGGCGGTCAACCGATCGACAACAACCCGATCGAAAACGCCATCCGCCCGATCACGCTGGGCCGCAAGAACTGGCTGTTCATCGGCGGCACCAAAGCCGGCCCACGCGCCGCCGCGATCATGAGCCTCGTCGCTACCGCCAAGGCCAATGGCCTTTGCCCGCAGGCCTGGCTGACTGACGTACTCACACGGCTCCCGACTACGCGCAACCGGGATATCGACAGCCTGCTGCCCATTTCGGGCTGGGCAGCGCTCGGCAGCTAAGGCTCAGCACAAGGTGAGGTCGAGCGGTAGGTGTGGTGGCCGGACGCTTACATTGTAATCCTGCCTCCAGTTTTCGATCTTCTCCCGGGCGTCCTCGAGCGACAGGAACCAGTGGGTGTTGAGGCACTCGTCGCGGAAACTGCCGTTGAAGGACTCGACGAACGGGTTGTCGGTCGGCTTGCCGGGCCTCGAGAAGTCCAGTGTGACCTGCTGCTCGTAGGCCCAGCGGTCCATCGCCAGCGACGCAAACTCGGACCCGTTGTCCGTTTGAATGCGGGTTGGAAGGCCACGCTGCAGCCGAAGCCGCTCCATGACGCGAACCACATCCTCCGATCGAAGCTGTGCTGCCACTTCGATCGCAAGACACTGCTTGGTGAAGTTGTCCACTACGGTGAGCGCTCGGAACCGACGGCCATCGAACAAGGCGTCGGCCACGAAGTCCATGCTCCAGCAGGCGTCGGGGCGTTGCGCCACCAGGCGCTCCAGAGGATGGGCAGCTGCCTTGCGCCGACGTGGCCGCTTGCGCCGGAGATTCAGCCCCAAAGCCTTGTACAACCGGTGCACGCGCTTGTGGTTGACCCGCCAACCCTCGCGACGAAGCAGCACGTAGATGCGCCACATCCCGTAACGGATCCGCACCTCGGCAATCTCCTGAATACGTTTCCTCAAAGGGGCATCGTCCCGCCGGCTGCTGCGGTGGTACCAGGAACTCCGGGCCAAGCCGACCAGCCGGCATGCGCGGCGGATGCCGACCCGATAGCGCTCCTGAAGGTGGCCCGCCAGCGACTTGCGCTGCGCGGGCCTCAGAGCTTTTTTGCGAGCACATCCTGCAGCATCGCTTTGTCCAGACTCAGATCGGCCACCAGCTGCTTGAGCTTGCGGTTCTCCTCCTCGGGCTGCCGCAAGCGGCGGAGCTCGGAGACCCCAAGCCCGCCGAACTTCTTGCGCCACAGGTAGAACGTCGCCTGCGACACGCCCATCTTCCGGCACACCTCCTCGACGCTCGTTCCCGACTCCGACTACTTCAGGGCGAACGCGATCTGTTCCTCGGTGAACTTCGACTTCCTCATGGCGAAACAGCCTCCTTCTGGGCTTCAGTCTCGCCGAGTTCTTCTAGTTTGGGGTGGTCCAGGTTTTTGGGGGGAGGTCACCTGGTCGACGCCACGATCATCCACGCGCCGAGCTCGACCAAGAACAGCACCGGCACGCGTGATCCGGAGATGCACCAGACGAAGAAGGGCAACCAGCGGTTCTTCGGCATGAAGGCCCACATCGGCGTGGACTCCGAGTCAGGCCTCGTGAGGGTGGTGGTGGCGACGCCGGCCAACACGGCGGACGTCACCCAGATCGGAGCGCTGCTGACCGGCGAAGAAAAGACCGTGCATGCCGATGCCGGCTACACCGGCGCCGAGAAATACGTTCAGGGCAAAGCCCAGCTGCACATCGCGGCCAAGCGCGGCGCGCTCAAGCGCATGGTCGAGAGTGCGCTCAAGGACGCGACGCAAAGGCTTGAGAAGCTGAAGGCGCAGATGCGGGCGCGGGTCGAGCACCGGTTCCGGGTGGTGAAGTGCCAGTTCGGCTTCACCAAGGTGCGCTACCGCGGCTTGGCCAAGAACGCCGCTGAGCTGCAGGTGCTGTTCGCGCTGGCGAACCTGAGTCTGGCGCGCCGCCGATTGGCGGCGGCGGGATGAGCGTGTCTGCAACTCGGGGATTTCGCCCCGAGCCGCAGAGAAACGGGGGTCAGACGAGCGCGATCTGACCAGTTCCGCGAGATCGAAGTGCAGTAGCGACATCAAAGATCGCTGCAGAGAGCTCGATTGCTGGACGGGGCGCTTAGTTCAGAGGTTCCCTAGCATTTCTCAGCTTTCCCCATGTGCCTGTGCACGATCAGCTGGACAATCACAATAGCCGCGGCGCCTGCGCCTGCGCCTGTAGCTGCCTCGATTGAGTCGTGGATTGCGTAAAAGAAACACAACCAAATGATGGCAAGGAAGGTCGGTAGGACAAGATTGACGAGCCAGTCGAGCCACGTTACTCGTGAGAGGGATGCAGAAGCAACTAGCGGAAGCGTCACCGCAACGGCAGCAAAGGCTTCAAGCCCCTTGAAGGACTTCGCCAGAGCATCAGCCATCAACGTCCCGCTCGGGCTTTTCATGATTCCCAATTCGTGAACGAAGAGAAAGCGCAGAAAGCTCCAATCCATGAGCCAGAAGCTGGCCAGAAAACAGATGGAAGCACCCATGGCCAGCGTCCGATGGCCTAATACCCAAAGAGCCGCTATAAGTAGATAAGGCGCAGTCAGAAGAGCCGAGCAGCTAATCGCCCATCCAAGGCTAGACAGCCAGAGGCCCGTGTCATTTCCCGCGACTATGGCCAGCAGCATAATCCATGCGAACACACACCCAGAGACAGCGATTGAAGGCCACGCAGCACGCGTTGCTCTGACGGATTTCATCGGGACAGCCATTCAAAGAACCCTCTGGCGTTTGTGCGAGAGGCCCTTTCTTTGGCGGTATCAACAATTGAGCCCCACTCATAGTGGGCTGCGCAGGCCCTTCCCTCTTCTGTGCGATTGAGTGTGCGCATCATTTCACCAACAACCTCGCGTGCCTTATCCTCGCTGACTTTCGTCGAGCCGGCTCGAATTGACCCCGGCTCAATTCCATGTCTTTCCAATATGGGGGTGAGTTGATCGTCGCACGCGGCAGCCTCATGCCTTGATCCCGCGTCCACATCTCCAGCGCAAACAAGGCCGTCGTACGCGTCTTGGGCTTTCTTAATTCTCCCAATCGGCGTTACCCCGCGCGGCTTCTTCGGGGATAGCTTAACCCAATCCATTATTCCGCGAGCCTTGTTCTCGATGCTCGACATCAGGCCGAAAGAGTAGTTCGTTTCGCCATTGAAATGCGTGTAGGTTCCGCACACCTCAAACAGTCCGAGCGGATCGACTTTGACAATCGGGCTGATTGAAACATATGAGAATTCATTGAGCCCGCCCGCGAGCCCGCTCGGATCCTTGCTTGTGAAGCGCGTTGCCGAAGGAAGATAGTATCGATGCCGGTTGTAATGCAATGCACTTTCGACATCCTCCCACTGCCCCTGAAACCGAATTGGCTGATCAGTTTCACCTTGCTCGTGCCGCACCGCGCCCCAGTCATCATTCCGCCCCCGCCAGATTTCGCGGCCCGCGGTATCGGTCATCCGCAGCGGTGTGCCGAGGTGGTCGGTGTGAAAGAACTGGATCTGCAGGCCTTCGTCACTGGAAGCGAGTTCCGCTGGGAGTGGGTTGCCGCTGCTGCGGAGCAGTTCGCGCAGGCTCTTGAGTTCGTTGCGGTCAAGCGCGTCGCTTTGCTCGTCGCTGATTTCGGCGTCGCTGCCCGCCGCGACGCCTCGCACCTGCTCCATCCGCAGCAGCGGCACAAAGCTGCCGGGCTCGTGGACGACGGTGCGCAGGCGGGTAGCTGTTTCTTCGGCAACGAGGCGGTCGCCGTCCCAGCCGTAGCGGGTGGTCTCGGTGTGGCCGTTGCGGGTGACGTCCTTGCGCACGCGGCGCGAGAGGGCGTCGTAGTGGTAGCGGGCTTCGATGCGTTCGCCCTCGGCGGTTCTGCGCTGGATGCGCACCAGCCGATGGCGGGCGTCGTAGTGCAGCTGCATGTGCTCTCCGTCTGCGCCGAGGCGCTCGATCAGGTTGCCGGCGGCATCGTAACGGTACTGATGCTTTTCGTCGAAGAGCACGCGGTTGTCAGGCCAGCGCTGGACGCGGGTGTCGGCCTCACCGTCAACCTCGCCCAGCAGGTTGAAGCGCGGATCCTTCAGTCGGGCCTGCACGGTGGCGGCCCAATCTTCGTCGGTCGGGCGCGACAGTTCGGCGTTCGGGAGACGGTTGCCGGCGGGGTCGAAGCGGTACTCGAAGACCTCTTCGCCGTGTCGACTGCCGATCAGCCGTCCGGCGGGGTCGTAGGCGTAGCGGATCAGGCCCTGGGCGTCGTCATCGATGTCGGTGAGGCGGCCCAGGGCATCGAAGCGGTACTCGCGTTGCCAGCGCTCGCCGTGTTCGGTGCTGAGTTGCTGGCGACGCGGGCGGCCCAGCTGGTCGTAGTCGCGGATGGCCGTGTAGGCGCTGCGGCGGGTGTCGCGCTCCCGCAGCCAGGCGTGACGGGCGGTTTCGCGGTGCAGGGGGTCGCGCTCGAACTCGATGTTCAACGCGCCGAAGCTCAAGCCCTGCAGGTGGCCGGGGCCGTAGTAGCGCCAGTCCAGCGCCGGCAGCTCGCCGTAGGTGCTGGCGAGCTGGCGATCCTCGCCGTGCTGGTGCTGCACGCGATAGCTCCAGCCATCCGCCTGTAGCTGGGTTTCGCTTACGCGGCGGCCGGCGCGGTCGTAGTCGAAGCGCACGCTGTTGCCACCCTCGTTGCCCTGGCTGTGGGCGGCGGCGAGCTGGCCGCCCGCGGTCCATTCCAGACGCTCGGTCAGCAGCAGCGGGCCGTTCTCACCTTGCTGGATGCGCTGTTCGATCAGGCGACCGGCGGCGTCGTAGGCGTACTGATGGATGAGGCCCGAATCTTCGGCCCATTCCAGGCTATCGTCCGCACGATAGCGGTAGCGTTGGGTGCGGCCGTCGAAACCGATCTGCTCGATCATCCGATCCGCCATGTCGTAGGCAAAGCGCGTGGTGGCGCCGTTTTCGTTGTGCAGGACGACAAGGCGTCCGGCGGCATCGTAGTCGAAGTGCAGCACGCGGCCTGCGGCATCGGTGCTTTCGCTGAGCTGGCTAGCGGCGTTCCAGACGTTGCGACGCAAGGCGGTGCCGTTCTGGGCGACGGCGAGCAGGCGGCCGAGCCCGTCGTAGGTCTGTTCGATGCGCGCTCCGTCAGGCAGCTCCATGTGGGTCTGCAGACCGCGTGCGTCGTATTGGTAGCGGCTGCGCTGGCCCAGCGCATCGGTCGCCTCGATCAGCTGGCCGTCGCTGTCGAAACGCCACTGGCTGATCTGGCCGCTGCAGTCCTGGTGGCGCGTCAGCTGCCCCAGTCGATTCCAGCCGAAGTGCTTGACGCCGCCGAGCGCGTCGGTGTGTTCGGTGATGCGGTCGGGCAGGGCGGCGTCGTTGTAGGCAAAGCGCTCGACGCCGCCGTCCGGCGTGTGCAGCTCCACCAGTCGCCCCAGTTCGTCGCGCTTGAACACGGTGCGGCCCTCGGGGCCGTCCTCGGACAGCAGCTGACCGGCGATGTCCAGCTCGCGCGACAGCGTGCGCCCATCCGGCAGGCTGGCGCCCACCGCGCGGCCCTGCGCATCGCGCCGGTACCAAGTGACTCGGCCCAGCGGGTCGGTCATCGAGATGCGACGCCCGAAGGCGTCATAGCTGTACTCGATGCGGCTGCCGTCGGCACGCTGGTGCGCGGTCCAGCGGCGCTTGGCGCCCTCGCCGCGGAACTCATAGATCTCACGCCGGCCGAGGCTGTCGAGGACCTGTGTGCGGTCATTGCCATACACGTAGCGATGTCGCAGCCCGCCGACTTCGCTCTGCTCAACGACCCGGCCTTCAGGGCCGTCAGCGTCCCAGACATAACGAATCTCACGTCCATTCGGTTGGCCGTGCGCAATGAGGCGGTGCTCGGCGTCCCAGGCGAAGCTGCGGATACGCGCGCCGCTGCGATCGCGCACGCCAATCAGGTCGCCGGCTGCGTTGTATTCGTAGCGCACGCGCCAGTCCGCCCCTGCTGCCATCGGATCGAAGTCGGCCGGCAGCGGACCGTGCGGGCTGGCGAGCACGATCCCTAGCAGGCGCAGGCCGTGGTCGCCCTCGGTCGCGTCTGCCACGCGGGTATAGACCAGGGCATAGCAGCGGCCCGCACTGTCGTGGATTTCGGAGATCACGCCCAGCGCGCCCCAGACATAGCGCGTGGTGTAGCCGAAGCGGCTGCACTCGCCCACGATGCGCAGCCCGGCCGGCGTGGGCGCGAAGTACAGGTGCGTGCTGCCGCGGGTCAGCAGATAGCCCTCGGCATCGTCCAGCCAAGTCTGCGGACAGCCCTGCCAGCGCGCGGCAGCGTCCGCATTCGATGCGCGCAGCTCCGGCATGGTCGGGTCAGCGACAAACGCGCCACCACGCTTAAGCCAGAGCCCTTCGCCGGGTGAGAAGCGGCTGGCGCCCGGCGTGAGCACACCAAAGCGCAGACGCCGGCCCTGACCATCGACGAGCACCGTCGCTTCAGGTTCAAGCTCGATCCGCAGGCCATCGCCGCTGCAGGTCCAGCCGGTGCCCAGGATGCCGATCTCTCGGTTGCTGGAGACGTAGCTGCGGCTGAAGACAAAGGCCAGCGGCGCCGGCAGGGCCACATCCGTTTCGCTGGGCAGCAGCTTGACGCCGAGGATGGGGTTGACCGGGCCACCCACCGCCGGCTCGCAGGCCGAGGGCGCATCGGCCTCGCCCTCGGCCTCATTGCCGATGAAGACCGTGGTGGAACCCTTGATGACCTTGCCGCCAGTGGGGTCGGTGACGCGGGCGGCGGGCAGTCCTGTCATGGAGAAATCCTTTCAGCGAAGGCGGACGCGGCAACGCGTCACGCGGAGATATCGAAGGTGTGGATGTGCAGTGCAGCAGCGCCAAAGCGTTTGCAGACGAGCACGGTTACGGTGCGTTGAGCTTGATCTCGGGGCTGAGCACCTCGACCAACTCGGGCGTGATGCGTACGGTGCTTGCGCCGCAGCTCAGCAGGATCTCGCTGCGGCCGGTGAGCGTGAGCGTCTCGGCGCTCAGCCTGATCGACTTGCCGTCGATCATGACCTCGCTGGGCGCGCCGCCACCGCTCGATTCTCCGCTCGGCGCCTCGATGTGCATCGGCCCCATCGCACCGCCGCCCGCGCCGCCGCCGCCACCCACCTTGAGGCTGTAGCGCTCGCCCACCGTGGTGGTCTGCGCCTTGCCAATCTGGTTGCTCTGCGTCTGACCGACCACCGTGTTCATCAGCATGCCGACGTTCAGGCTGTAGGCCATACCGATATTGCTCATGCGCGCCATGCCCACGGACTCGATGTGCGCCATGCCGATGGTTTCGGTCTTCATCTTGCCGACCTTGATCGACCAGTTCTTGC